>Ga0308167_1001573_pt1 | contig 25580 bp, 20 predicted proteins | sample PhyCR1_2_FD_202138 | JGI IMG/M metagenome (GOLD analysis project Ga0308167, IMG submission 202138) | Phyllosphere microbial communities from UC Gill Tract Community Farm, Albany, California, United States - DLSLRC.R1 | ecosystem: Host-associated > Plants > Phyllosphere > Unclassified | place... | reverse complement strand
GCGCGCACCATCGGCGAACCGGCCTTGCACTGGAACGCCGCGGCGAAGGTCGGCAGGTTCGACGGGGCACCCATCGCGCGGAACTGCGCCGGGGCATGCGGGTCGGTCGCCAGACGGACCTTCATGTTCTCCGGGGTGTACTTGGTGCGCCACACGGTGGCCCAGTTGAAGAAGAAGCGCTGGTCACGGGTGAAGCCGTCGACCTTCGGGTCTTCCTTGCCGGCCGAGGCCTTCTGCAGGGCATCGTAGGCGGTGGCCAGGCCACCCAGGTCGGCGATGTTCTCGCCCAGGGTCAGCTTGCCGTTGACCGGCTGGCCATCCACCTTGTAGCCATCGAACTGCTTGATCAGCTTGCCGGTCAGGCCGCTGAAGTTCTTGGTGTCGGCCTCGGTCCACCAGTTCTCGAAGTTGCCGGTCGGCCCGAAGCGGCTGCCCTGGTCGTCGTAACCGTGGGTCATTTCGTGGCCGATCACCGCACCGATGCCGCCGTAGTTCAGCGCGTCATCGGCCTTCGGGTCGAAGAACGGCGGCTGCAGGATGGCGGCCGGGAACACGATCTCGTTCTGCAGCGGGTTGTAGTAGGCATTGACGGTCTGCGGGGTCATGCCCCATTCGGTCTTGTCCACCGGCTGGCCGATCTTGGACAGCGCGAACTTGTAATTGAACGCGTTCGCCGCGCGCACGTTGCCCAGGTAGCTGTCGCGGCCGGTGGTCAGGCCGCTCCAGTCACGCCACTTGTCCGGGTAGCCGATCTTCGGGGTGAAGGTTTCCCACTTGGCGATCGCCTTGGCCTTGGTCTCGTCGCTCATCCAGGTCAGGCCCTGGATGCGCTCCTTGAGCGAGGCGGCCAGGTTCTTGACCAGTTCTTCCATCTTGGCCTTGGCTTCCGGCGAGAAAGCGACCTTGACGTACAGCTGGCCGAACGCATCCCCGGCATCGTTTTCGATGGTGCCCAGCACGCGCTTCCAACGCGGCTTCTGCTCCTTCTGACCGTTCAGGGTCTTGCCGTAGAAGTTGTAGTTCTCATTGACGAACGCATCAGCCAGGTACGGCGAGGCGCCGTCCACGGTGTGGAAGCGCAGGTAGGCACGCCACACCGACGGATCGGTGTCGCCCAGTGCCTTGCTCACTTCCTGGTGGAAGCTCGGCATGGCCAGCGAGAACTTCTCCGGGGCGGCGATGCCCTGGGCCTTGAAGAACTCGGTCCAGCTGAAGTTCGGGGTCAGCTTGTCCGCATCGGCCACGGTGACCGGGTTGTAGAACAGCGAGACATCGCGCGAGAGCTCGACGCTGGACTTGGAGGCCTTGGCCAGGCGCGTTTCGAACTTGACCACGTCGGCGGCCTGCTTCTCGGCATCGGCCGTGGCCACGCCGGCCAGTTCCAGCACCTTGGCCACGTGGGCCTGGTAGGCCTTGAGCTTGTCGGCGTTCTTGGCGTCGGTGTAATAGGTGGTGTCCGGCAGGCCCAGGCCGCCCTGGCTGGCATAGGCCAGGTTCATGCTGGAATTCTTGAAGTCCGCTTCCGGACCGAAGCCGAACAGCACGTTTTCGCCCTTGGCCGCGCTGGTGCGCAGGTAGTTGGCGATCGCGTCCTTGTCCTGCAGGCCGTCGATGGCGGTCAGGTCGGCCTTGATCGGCTCGATGCCCTGGGCATTGATCTTGGCCTCGTCCATGCCGGTGGCCCAGAAGTCGCCGACGATCTTTTCGATGCCGGCCGGATTCTTGACCGCCGCGACCTGCTCGGCGAGCTGGTGCTGCACGGCGACCGAGCGCTCGTCCAGGATGGTGAAGGCGCCCCAGCTGGTACGGTCGGCCGGGATCTCGTTGGCGGCCAGCCACTTGCTGTTGACGTAGTCACCGAACGCACCGCAGGCGTCCATGCTGGTGTCCAGATCGGACGGGTGGAAGGCGTTGTAGGCCGGCAGCTTGCTCTCGTCGAGCTTGTACTCGGTGGCGGCCGTGGCGGCCGGCGCGGCGGTGGAGGCTGCGCTGTCCGTCGCCGGGGTTTCGTTCTTGCCGCAGCCGACCAGCGCGGCCGAAACGGCCAGGGTCAGCAGTACCAGTTTGGGTGTACGAGCGATCACGTGATTGGCCTCCAGGCCGGAAAGTCATGCAGGAATGGCCCCGAAGAGCCTGTGGGCCAGACGATACGCCGCCGGCCCGGCCTGCAAGGGTGTCGAAGGTCATGGCCGATGGCAAGAGGCCCGATCCGGTCAACTCCTGACGTGGCCCTGGCCCGGGGCGGCCAAGGAAAAGCCCCGCCTTGCGGCGGGGCTTGGGGGGTGTCATCCCGGGTGCGGCTTAGTTGGTCTTGGTGCCGAAATCGTCCTTGGCCTGCACGTACACCGCGCGGCCGTACGGGTTGTAGATGCTGCTGTTGTACGGCGAGGCGATGTTGCCGGCGTAGCTGTGGGCCTGGCCGTCGGGCATCTTGTTGAACACGTTGTTGACCATCACCGAGAGGGTGAGGTTGTCCAACGCCCGGTAGTTCACGCTCAGGTTGTAGGTGGTGTACGAGCCCCACTTGCCGGCCTTGTAACCGGACGGGTGGACGTAGTCGAAGCTCTCGCCCTGGAAGGCATCGGACAGGGTCGGTGCACGGAACGCAGTGCCGTACTTGCCGCGGAACAGCAGGCTTTTGATCGGACGGAACTCCACGCCGACGCTGTAGGTGGCCTTGTCGACGGTGTTGTCGGCGATCTTGTAGGCGTCATAGCGACCCGAACCGGTGACGGTCAACGAGTCGATCAGCGGCAGGCGCAGCTCGGAGGTGACGGCGTAGTTGCTGCGATGGCCATTGCCGGCTACCGAGGTGGTGCCCCACACGCTGCCATCCATCAAGCGCTCGTCCGGGCGGTAATCCCAGCCTTCGCTGCCGGCTTCGGCGACCACGGCGAAACCTGCATCGCCACCGGGCAGGGTGAACAACGAGCCGTTGGTGATCTGGAAGCGGCCCAGGTTCTGCCAGGTCTTGCTCTGGTTGTAGGTGTATCCGGTGAAGCTCTGGAAATCACCGGCCGGCAGCTGCGAATAGAACGCGCCCCAGTTCGGGCTGTAGATGTTGTAGCCGTCATCGGTGGTGCCCAGCACCGGGCCGAGCACGCGGTCTTCGAAGTAGCTGTCGATGTCATCGGCCCAGCGCACGAAGCCGCGCTCGGTGAGCTTGTACTCGCCGCGGCTGAAGCTGGCGCTGTAGTCCCAGTTGCCGAACGTGCCACGCCCGCCCAGGGTGACCTGGTAGGCCTTGTTGCGGTCGGTGTTGAGGATGTCGTCGTTGCATTCAGGGCGGCGGACGGGCATCACGCCGGTTGCAAGGGCACAAACGCGAAACGCCCCTTTCGGGGCGTTCCGGTTGGCGAACCGGCAGGGCAGGGCCCTGCACGGTCGCCGGTGCTGCCTGCGGCGATTACTTGCCGAAGTCGTACTTGGCCTGGACGTACACGGCACGGCCGTACGCGTTGTACAGGCCGGTGTTGTACGGCGCACCCGAGGTGCCCAGGTAGCTGTAGGCCTGGCCGTCGGGCATCTTGTTGAACACGTTGTTGACCATCAGCGAAAGCGTCAGGTCGTCCTGTGCGCGATAGTTCACGCTCAGGTTGTACGTGGTGTACGAGCCCCACTTGCCTGCGGCCTTGCCCGATGCCGGGTGGACGTAGTCATAGCCATTGATGCCGGCCAGGTAGTTCGGGGTCTTGCCGATGTAGTTCGCGTACAGCGTGGTGGTGAACTTGTCGACCGACCAGCCCACGGACGCATCGCTGCGGACCTTGGCGAAGTTGTCGTAGTTCCACATCGCGATCGGGTTGCCCAGCAGATCCTGGAACTCCTCGCCCGGCTGCGACTGCACTTCACGCTTGAGCATGTTGGTGTAGTTGGCCGAGAACTGCAGCGAGCCGAAGCGGCCGATGTCCTGCAGATACTTGAAGCCGACCGTCACGGCCTGCAGGTTCTGGCGAGCCACGTTCATCTTCGGGGTGTACAGGCTGCTCAGGTTGCCGGCGGCGTCGCGCACGACCCAGTCGGCCACGTTCTGGCAGCTGGCCGAAGAGCCGTTGGGCAGGCCGTTGCGGCAGTAGTACTCGGCCAGCAGAAGCTGGTCGGTGCTGGCCGTATCGACTTCGTTCTCGATCTTCCAGTTGTAGTAGTCGGCCGAGATGGAGAGGTTCGCCATCGGTGCCCAGACCACGCCTGCATTCCAGACATCGGCCGTGATCGGCTCCAGGTCCGGGTTGCCGGCGCGCTCGGAGTACACCGACACGTTGTCGTGGTAACGGCAGTCGGCGGTGTTGCCCGGTGCATAGCCCAGGGTGCCGCAACGGTAGTAGTCGGTCGAGTTGGCCGCGTAGTACCCGCTCTTGCCCTGGAAGGCATCGGACAGGGTCGGTGCGCGGAACGCAGTGCCGTACTTGCCGCGGAACAGCAGGCTGTCGATCGGGCGGTATTCCAGGCCCAGGCTGTAGGTAGCCTTGTCGACGGTGTTGTCGGCGATCTTGAACGCGTCATAGCGACCCGAAGCGGTCACCGTGACCTGCTCCAGCACCGGCATGCGCAGTTCGGAGGTCACCGCATAATTGCTGCGGTGGCCATTGCCGGCCACGGCCGAAGAGCCCCACACCTGGCCGTCCAGCAGGCGCTGGTCGGGCGAGTAATCCCAGCCTTCGCTGCCACCTTCGACCACGACCGCGAAGCCGGCGTCACCGCCCGGCAGCGAGAACAGCGAGCCATTGGTGATCTGCACGCGGCCCAGGTTCTGCCAGGTACGGCTGCGGTTGGTCGCGTAGCCGGTGAAGCTGGCGAAATCTTCCGGCGAGATCGGCGAGTAGAACGCGTCGTAGTTCGGGTTGTAGATGCCCCAGCCGTCGGCCGTGGTGCCCAGCTGCGGGCCCAGCACGTGTTCGGCGAAGTAGTTGTTGATCGGGTCCTTCCAACGCATGAACTTGTTCTCGGTGAGCTTGTACTCACCGCGCGTGAAGCTGGCGCTGTAGTCCCAGTTGCCGGCCATGCCCTTCGCGCCCAGGGTCACCTGGTAGGAGCGGCTCTCGTCACTGTTGAGAACGTCGTTGTAGCCCTGGCCACCGATGTCTTCCGGGGCGAACGCGCGCTGCAGGTTCACCACCTTGCCCGAGGACTGGTCGTAGAAGCCGCCCATCCCGCTCTTGGTGCCCCACCACAGGTAGCTCGAGCCGGAGGTGTACTCGGTCTTTTCCTTGCTGTAGAGCACGTCGGCGAACAGCTGCAGGTTGTCGTTGACGTCGAAGGTCATCGCCGAATAGAACTGGCCGCTGTCCTTGCCGTTCTTCAGCGTCTTGTAGCCGGCGCCGAAGTAGGTGCCGCACGACTGGCCGGTCGGGCGATTGCCCAGCACCGTGGTGCCACCGAACTGGCCGGCCACGTTGGCGCAGTTGTTCGGGTCCATCATGTACAGGCGGTTGGTATCGGCGTCGATGACGGCGAAATCATTGCTCGGCAGCTGCGCGGTGTAGCCGTTGGCATTGGTGGTGCGGGTCAGGTCGCGCTGGTAGCCCCAGATCGGGTTGCTCGACTCGATCTGCACGTTGACCAGTGCGTTGAAGCGGTCATCGAACGCGCTGAAACCGTGCGCGCCGCTGAAGCGAACGCTGTTGCCGCCACCTTCGGTGTAGGTGCCGCCGCGCACGGAGATGCTGCCACCGTCCATGCGTTCCTTGAGGATGATGTTGACCACGCCGGCGATGGCGTCCGAACCGTACAGCGACGACTGGCCGCCCGGCAGGACTTCAATGCGCTCGACGATGTCGATCGGAATGCCGCTGATGTTGTTGAACGTATCGCCGCCGTTGTACAGCGCCGGGTACGACATCATCGGACGGCCGTTGATCAGGTACTTGGTGTAGCCCGGATTCAGGCCGAACATGCCCGAGGCTTCCGCGCCCTGGGTGAAGGACGCCGAGGTCTGGCCGCCCTGGAGGCCGCCGGTGGTCAGCGAGGACTGCTGCAGGACTTCGGCCACGCTGGTGAAGCCGCGGGTCTGGATGTCCTGCGCGGTGATGGACATCACCGGGGTCTGGGTTTCGATATCGGTCTGCGGAATCAGCGAGCCGGTGACGGTGACTTTGTCCAGCGTCGTGGCTTTATCCTGTGCCATGGCCGGAGCGGCTGCAGTGGCGATCAGGGCGGAGAACAATGCAGCGGCGAGCGTGTTGCGACGTGCGGTGGTGCTGTAATTCATTGATAGTCCATAGAACAAAACAGAAAAGCACTGACGCCAATGATTCCCTCCCGAAACGCGCGGAAAACGCTCAACGTAGTGCGTTTCGACCGTAACATGAACTTAACGAAAATTGCATGGTTTCGTAGCAACTGGGATTCTCAGTCAGGTGCAGTCAAGGTTGTATAGTGTTGCGTCCCCTTGTTGTGTTTCCGGAGTGCCCGCAGTGAGTGCCAGCCAGACGCGTCGTCCCCACGCCAGCCAAGTGCAGAAGGGGTTGTCACCGCATCCGCGCGTGCGCAACGTGATCGCGGTGGGGTCAGGCAAAGGCGGGGTCGGCAAGTCCACCACCGCGGTCAACCTGGCTGTCGCACTTGCCGCGCTCGGCGCGCGCGTGGGCCTGCTGGATGCCGATATCTACGGCCCCAGCGTACCGGCAATGCTCGGCCTGAGCGGTCGCCCGGAGAGCCCGGACAACAAGTCGATCGAACCGATGCGCGCGTTCGGGGTTGAGACCATGTCGATCGGGTACCTGATCGAGGACGAGACGCCGATGATCTGGCGCGGCCCGATGGCGACCTCGGCGATGACGCAGTTCTTCAACGATACGTTGTGGGACGACCTGGACTACCTGCTGATCGATCTGCCGCCGGGCACGGGCGACATCCAGCTGACGTTGACCCAGAAGATCCCGCTGGCCGGGGCGGTGATCGTCACCACCCCGCAGGACATCGCCACGCTGGATGCGAAGAAGGCGCTGAAGATGTTCGAGAAGGTGGAAGTGCCGGTGCTGGGTATCGTCGAGAACATGGCCGTGCACACCTGCAGCAACTGCGGCCAGGTCGAGCATCTGTTCGGCGAGGGCGGCGGCGAGCGCATGGCCGCCCAGTACGGGGTGCCGCTGCTGGGGTCGCTGCCGCTGGAGATCGGCATCCGCGAGCAGGGCGATGCCGGTACGCCGATCACCGCCGCCGCGCCGGCGTCTTCTGCGGCCCAGGCCTATCTGCGCGCGGCCGAGCGGCTGATCGAGGAAGTGGCCAAGCGGCCGCGGGCCAGCATTCCGATCCTGTCGTCGCTGATCTGAAAAAAAAACCGCCGGCCTCAGGCCGGCGGTCCATGCAGCGACGTTGCAGCGGGTCCTTACCAGTCGTACTGGACCTGGAAGCGGACATAGCGCGGATCGTTGTAGTACTTCGGCGTGCCGTAGTTATAGTACGTACGCGTCGTCGGCGCGGCACCCGGACGGCCGTAGATGGTCTCGTAGGTCTGCAATGGCTTGATGTTGTTGAACGCATTGATCACGGAGATCTGCGCGCTCAGGCCTTCCAGCCAATCCGGGGTGTAGGTGATGTTCGGACTGACCGTGAACTGCCAGGGAGTCCGGCCCGCGGTCCCGACGGGAGTGATGTCGTCCGCACCCGGGGTGCAGCTGTGGAATACGCCGGTGTAACCGTACTCCGTGCCGAAGCTGCCCCAACCACCGCCGAGGCAGCTCTTCGGTGCGCCGGACTGGGCCAGGATGTTTACGCCTACCGACCATTCGTCCGTGAACTTGAAGCCGCCGTACAGCTTGAAGCTGTGGCGGTGATCATTGAACAGATAGCCGTCGGCACCGTACATGATCTCGGCGAAATCGAAGTCCGAGGTCGTTCCGGTGTCGTCCTGGCCATTGGTGCTCTTGACCAGACCCTCGTAATTGCCTTCCAGCTTGGACCAGGTGTAGGACATGCTGGCGTACCAGCGCTCGGTCTGCTTGTCGGCGCTCAGCGTGACCGCCTTGTAGGTGCGCTTGGCCTTCGGGCCGAGGGTGGCACCCGGCACAGTGATTTCTTCCGTCGTGCCATCGCCGTCCACGTCCAGTGTCACCGTCAGGTCGCTGCCCGGGTTGTAGATCCAGCAACCCGGCAGGCCCTCCGGCACGGTCCACTCGTCATCCCAGTTGGACAGGTCGTAGCCGGCCGCGGCCGCTGCGTTGTATAGCGAACGCGAGTCACAGGTATCGTCGATGACCTTGTTGGCACGGCGATAAGTCGCCTTGATTCCCAACGTCCAGGCATCCAGGAAATCGATGGACGAGCTGATCTGCTGCTGGTAGCCCAGAATGACCTCGTCCTGCGTGTACGGCTTCAGGCCCTTGGACGCGACCGCGCGGGGATCAGGTGTGACACCGCTTTCGCCGTTGACAACGGAGTCGAAGGCGCCGTCCTCATAGCGGCCCGTGACGATGGGTGCGCCATACTCGTTCACACCGCTGTAGGTGTAGTACTCATCCAGGTAGTAGGAGGCGCTTGCCGCACGCAGGGCGACATTGGCGGCAATGGGAAGAGAGTAACGGCCGACCGAGCCATACAGCTTGCTGCTGCCGTCACCCAGTACATCCCATGAGAAGCCAGCGCGCGGCTGCCAGATGTCGTCCTGCTTGACGAAGCTGATGCCGTCAGAGTTCTTGTTGTCGAACGAGTCATTGCGGATACCGGCGTACAACATGAAATTGTCGGTGATCTGCCAATTGTCCTGAAGGTACCAGGACTTCTGCTTGATCTCGATGGAGCCGCCGTTGCGGAAGTTCACGCGGTTGGCGTAATCGTCCTCCAGGTACCACAAGGCGCCGCCGGAGTAGGAGGTACCCTGGTTCGAGGTCCACTTCTCATCGCTGTAGCCGAAGCCGATTTTGTGGTTGCCGAGTTGCCAGTCGAAGTCCAGGCGCGTGCCTTTGCGTTCGTTGCGGCCACCGAACATGTCCACCGTGCTGTTCACTGCGCAGCCGATCTTGCGCCCCGTGGCCCCTGTTTCAGAGCGGTAATCCAGCACGTAGGGGCAGGCCCCATCCGGGCTGTTGATGTCGCCGTTGTAATAGTCCATCACTCCATCGGGGCTGATGGTGTGCTGGGAGCTCTGGTTCCGCATCTGACCGTACTGCAGCGACCCGGTCAGGTTGTCAGTCAGGTAGCTGGTCCACTTGAATACGTCAGTTTGGCCGCCGCTCTTGCCAACGAGTTCACCGGAGTAGTTGGTCTTTGCCGGCTCACCGCTGCTGGTGGCGTCGCTGTAGGCGGCGTCGTAATAATCGTACGAGTAGCGACGGCTGTTGTCGAAGCCGGTGTACTCGAAATGATTGCTCTCATTGAGGTAGTAGTCGAGTTTCAACAGCCAGTATGGTGTCTTGGACTCGTAGTCGTAAGCCGTGGTCGAAAGGGCGGCGGTCGACGGGGGGCGGCCGTTGGTGGTGTATTGCGAGCCGCGGTTGCTGAAGCTGGTAGTTTTCGAGCCGCTGAACTGACCCATGGCGAACACGAACAGCTTGTCTTCGATCAGTGGGCCGCCGGCCCAGACGCTATAGACGTTCGAACTGCTACTGTTCTTATCGTAGGAGCGGAACAGTGACCCATCGTTGTAGTAGGCGTCAGGCGCGCTCTCACGCAGCGAGTCCGGTGCGCCGGTCCAGCTCACCCCGCCCTTCCACTCATTGGTACCGCGTTTGACGTTGACGCTGGTGACGCCGCCCGTGGAGAAGCCATAGCGGGCGCCATAGCCGCCGGTCTGGACGTCCAGCTGATCAATGGCCTGATACGGAATCTCGGAGAAGGAGAGGCTGTCGTACAGGTTGGTGACGTTGAAGCCATTGACGTAATAGCTGTTCTCGGCAGCGGAGGCGCCGCCGAACGATGCCGGGCCGAAATAACCGCTTGAGGCGACGGTCCCGGGGGTCAGCAACGAAACGCTGGTGATATCGCGTCCCACGGGGAGGGAGTTGAGCTGGTCGGCGGTGAAGGTGGTGCGCGATTCCACGCTACCCAGATCGATGGCATTGGCCGCGCCGAGCGCACGCACATTGACGGTGTCGAGGGAGGTGGCGCCGCTGGATGCCGAGGCGAAGCTGGCAGTGGTTGACTGGCCGGCGACGACATTGACGCGCGTGGTGTTGACCGCACTGCCGCCACTGAAGGTGGTGACCTCATAAGTGCCGGTGGGCAACTGCGAGAAGCTGAAGCGGCCGTCGGTTCCGACGGTGACTTCGCGGGTGGCACCGGAGGCCAGACTCTTGACCTGAACCTTCTCCGCCGTAGCGCTGCCGTTGATGTTGCCGGAGGTGCTTTGTGCGAAAGAGGTGCCGATGCATGCGCTCAACATCAAGGCGAGTGCGGTACGGGCGAACTTGCGTCCATGGATGGTGTGTTTCATCAGATTCCTTTGCGTGATGCTTTACGGTGACTGAATATCCCTACCTGAATCGAGCGTTCAGGCTTAATGAAACCATAATGAACAGTTCTTCGCGGCGCAACCATTCTGTAAAAATGAGATAATTAGAGGTTATATGTCTCACTTTAGAGCGAGAGTAGTTGGGCTGATTCGCGCCTTTCCCGGTCACGCTGAAGCGCGTAGGCGAGCATCACAGGTCGCTGTAGAATCGCTGGCCCGGGCGTCTGTCCAATTGTCCCCAGCCAGGATCGAACATGAGCATCAAGAGTGACCGCTGGATCCGTCAGATGGCCGAGCAGCACGGCATGATCGAGCCGTTCGAAGCTGGCCAGGTCAAGCAGGCCAACGGCCAGCGCATCGTCAGCTACGGCACCTCCAGCTACGGCTACGACGTCCGTTGCTCGCGCGAGTTCAAGGTGTTCACCAACATCAACTCCACCATCGTGGACCCGAAGCACTTCGACCCGGGCAGCTTCGTGGACATCGTGGGTGATGAGTGCATCATCCCGCCCAACAGCTTCGCGCTGGCGCGCACCGTGGAGTACTTCCGCATCCCGCGCGACACGCTCGTGGTCTGCCTGGGCAAGAGCACCTACGCGCGCTGCGGCATCATCGTCAACGTGACCCCGCTGGAGCCGGAATGGGAAGGCCACGTGACCCTGGAATTCAGCAATACCACGCCGCTGCCGGCGCGCATCTACGCCAATGAAGGCGTGGCGCAGATGCTGTTCTTCCAGGCCGACAAGGACGATATCTGCGAGACGTCCTACAAGGACCGCGGTGGCAAGTACCAGGGCCAGACCGGCGTGACCCTGCCGCGGACCTGATGATCACGCGGGTGGCGCGGCGCACCTGATCGATCCCCGGGCGTGCTGCCGCGTCCGCGCCTGGTAGAGCCGACCGTTGGTCGGCTGCTTCTGTGGTTACCGTTACCCATCAAGGGGCGACCACAAAAAAAGCGCGGAGTACTCCGCGCTTTTTTTGTGGCTTGGTCCGACGTGCGGCGTGGTGACCAAAAGCAGCGGACCGAACAGCAGCGGACCAACGGTCCGCTCTACTTGCCGCGGCCGAACAGCAGGCCGATGCCCACCGCCACCAGCACGACCGGCCACCAGGTGAGGATCAGCTTCCCCATGTTCATGTTGGTCCAGCCGAGATTGCTGGCCAGCAGGAACAGGCCGACGAGGATCAGGACAATGGCGGCGACAAGGTTGGAGCGCATCAGGGGCAGGGTCCGCTAGGGCTGGGGCGAATATCCTAGCCGTTCCTTCCAGAGTGCGACACGCTCGGCCAGCACCTGTGGATCAAAATGGTGTGCCTGCCCCTGGCCCCAGACCGGGCCCGGCCATGCCGGATCGCCGACATGGCGCCCGATCACATGGAAATGCAGCTGGCGCACGATGTTGCCCAGCGAGCCGATGTTGATCTTCTCGACCCCATCGGTGCCTTTGAGCGCCTTGCACGCCCGGTTCAACTCGGTCCGCAGCTTGTCCTGCTGCTCGCCATCCAGGTCGATCCATTCGGTCACGCCACTCAGGCGTGGCACCAGGATCAGCCAGGGATACCTTTCATCGTTCATCAATCGCACTTGCGATAACGGCCCTTCTGCTACCAGTACGCTGTCGGTGGCCAGGCGTGAATCCAGTTCGAACTCGCTCATCCAAGATGCTCCGCAAAGAAGTCCAGGGTGCGTTCCAGCGCCAGGTGGGCGCTGTCTGGATCATACGCATGTCCGACGCTGCGGTTGAAGGCGTGATCGGCCGGGTAGACGAAGGTGGCCATCTGCGGCAGCTTCTCGCGGTGGGCTTTGATCGCCTCCGGGGGGATGCTCTTGTCCTGCGCGCCGAAGTGGAACATGACCGGCGCCTTGGGCGTCTCGTCCAGGTATTTCACATTGCGGGCCCCGTAATAGCTGACCGAGGGCAGGCCCAGGCGCAGCGCGGAGAGCAGGGCGATGCTGCCGCCCCAGCAGTAGCCGACGGTGCCGACCTTGCCGGCCGGAGCCAGCCGCGAGGCGGCCGCACGCACGATCTCCAGCGCCTTTTCGACCCCGAGCTCGTCGACCATGGCCAGGCCGGCGGCCACGCCATCGCTGTCGTAAGGCAGCTCCGGCGGTTCGGTGCTGTCCGGGGCCGACTCGGCCAGATCGAAGAACGACGGGGCCAGTACGGCATAGCCCTTGGCGGCGTAATCGTCGGCCACTGCGCGGATGTGCGGGTTGGCGCCGAAGATCTCCTGGATCACCACCAGGCCCCCGCGCGGCTTGCCTTCCGGCGTCGCCTGCCAGGCGCGGACCGGTCCGTAATGCGTATCGAGTGTGATCCACTCACCCATGGTGCGAGACTCCCGTTGGTTCAGGCATTCATTATCTGCCCCGCGCCGGTTAGCGCGATGTCAGGGGGCATGCCGGATCTGGCGGGATCAACCCGATCCGGTTCAGGGGCGTGGGCTGAACGCCGGTATACTTGCCGCCGTTTCCGGCCCCAGGTCCCCCACGCCATTCCGGCATGGGCCCAGGCCCCCAGAGTCCTTGCGATCCATGTCCCAGCTGAACCCCAAAGTCGGCTTCGTCAGCCTTGGCTGCCCGAAGGCCCTTGTCGATTCCGAGCGCATCCTCACCCAGCTGCGGTCCGAGGGCTACGACATCGTTCCCTCCTACGACGCGGCCGACGTGGTGGTGGTCAACACCTGCGGCTTCATCGATTCGGCCGTGACCGAGTCGCTGGATGCGATCGGCGAGGCGATGAACGCGAACGGCAAGGTGATCGTCACCGGCTGTCTGGGCAAGCGCCCGGAGCAGATCCGCGAGGCCTACCCGAACGTGCTGGCGGTGTCGGGCCCGCAGGACTATATGAGCGTGATGGAGGCCGTGCACGCCGCGCTGCCGCCCAAGCACGATCCCTTCGTGGATCTGGTGCCTGATTACGGCATCAAGCTGACCCCCCGCCATTACGCGTATCTGAAGATTTCCGAAGGCTGCAACCACAAGTGCAGCTTCTGCATCATCCCCTCGATGCGCGGCAAGCTGGTCTCGCGCCCGGTCGATGAGGTGCTGCGCGAAGCAGAGCGGCTGGTGCGGGGGGGCGTCAAGGAACTGCTGGTGGTCTCCCAGGACACCTCGGCCTATGGCGTGGATGTGAAGTACGCCGAGCGCATGTGGCGCGACAAGGCCTACCAGACCCGCTTGAAGGCGCTGTGCGAAGGCCTGTCCGAGCTGGATGCGTGGACCCGCATGCACTACGTGTACCCGTACCCGCACGTGGACGAGATCGTGCCGCTGATGGCCGAAAACCGGATCCTGCCGTACCTGGATATTCCGTTCCAGCACGCCAGCCCGCGCATCCTGAAGCTGATGAAGCGCCCGGGGGCGGTCGACAAGACCCTGGAGCGCGTGCAGCGCTGGCGTCAGCTGTGCCCGGATATCACCGTGCGCTCGACCTTCATCGTCGGCTTCCCGGGCGAGACCGATGCCGAGTTCGAGGAGCTGCTGAGCTTCCTGGACGAGGCGCAGCTGGACCGCGTGGGCGCGTTCGCCTATTCGCCGGTCACCGGCGCGACCGCCAACGATCTGCCCGGTGCGGTGCCCGAAGAAGTGAAGCAGGAACGCCTGGCACGCTTCATGGAGCGCCAGGCGGAGATCTCCGCCGCGCGCCTGGAAGCCAAGATCGGCACCGTGCAGCAGTGCCTGGTCGATGCCATCGAAGACGGCATCGCGGTGGCCCGTTCCAAGGCCGATGCGCCGGAGATCGACGGTCTGGTGCATATCCAGAACGCGGAAGAAGCCAAGCTGCGCGTGGGTCAGTTCGTCGATGTGGAGATCACCGAGAGCGACGACCACGATCTGTTCGGTGATGCGATCCTCGCCACCGAAGCGCGCAAGCCCTTCGATCTGCAGGTGCTGTGATCGCAGTGGTGACGGCTGCCGATATCGGTGGTCGTCGCCGTTTCAGCGCGCCGCCGCGTGAGGCGGTGGATGCGGCCTGCTTCGCGCAGCCGATCTACGCCGGGCTGAGCGACATGCAGGACCTGATGGTGGCGCCGAGCTGGCCCACCATCGCAGCGCTCGATGCACGCCTCGCGTTGCCAGACAAGCATCTTGCCGAGCAGGACGAGGCATTGCTGGCCGACGGCCTGCACTATGAAACGCGCATCGCCGGGCGCGGCCAGATCGCCACGCGTGCAGACAACTGGCATGACCTGTTCAATGCCCTGGTCTGGGCGCGTTACCCCACCATCAAGCGCGCGCTCAACCGGCAGCAATGCCGGCACATCGCGGCGATGGCGCCAGGGCAGCGCAACCGTGCGCAGGCCGCGTTGACCCAATTCGACGAGAGCGGCGTGATCGTGCGTGTGCGCGAACCGGCGCTGCTGCGCGCGTGGGACCAGCATGATTGGCAGGCGCTGCTCTGGGATGGGGCAGGGCAGTGGCGACGGGGCGACATTGCCGTCGCGGCGGTGATCGGGCATGCGCTGCTGGAGCAGGCCTTGGTGCCGGAGCGCCTGCTGGTCGGCAAGTGCGTGGTGGTACAGAGTGATGATGATGCCACTGCGGTCGCGGCAGTGGCGCAGGCCATCACGGACGGCGCGCTGCTCAATGACCCCCTGGAGTTGCGGCCATTGCCGTTGGCGGGGATTCCCGGGTGGCACGCGCGGAAGGAGGCGGCCTTCTATGCGCGGGCCGACTACTTCCGACCGTTGCGCCCGGGGCGCGTGTATCCCGCAGCGCTGGGGTGATCCGGCAGTGGCGCCATCCCCGCGGGTTGCCGGCGTCACGTGTAGATCCACGCCATGCGTGGATGCACCCTGTCAGCCGGGGTACGCCACGGACAGAATCGCGAACCCATGGCGGCCGCTGGGCAGCTCCACCTCGAACTCATCGTCCACGCGTTTTTTCAGCAGCGCGCGCGCCAACGGCGAATCGATGCTGATCCAGCCCGCACCGGCGTCGGTCTCGTCCGGGCCGACGATGCGATACACGTGGATGTCGCCCGAGTCGACGTTCTCCAGCTCGATCGTCGCGCCGAAGAACACCGCGTTCGGATCGGTCGGCGCGGTATCGACAATGCGCAGCGCCTCCAGTCGCTTGGTCAGGTAGCGTACGCGCCGATCGATCTCACCGAGCTGCTTCTTGCGGTAGGTGTACTCGGCATTCTCGGAGCGGTCGCCTTCCGCAGCAGCGGCGGCCAGTGCCTTCACCACTTCCGGGCGCTTGTGCCGCCACAGCTCATCCAGTTCGGTCTTCAACCGCTGGTGGCCCTGTGCGGTGATCAGGGCCGTGCTTTTTTCCGCGGGGGGACGCCAACGCGACATCAGGTCTGCTTGTGCTCGTCAAAAGGTGCCGCGCCACAGGGCGCGACACGAAGTATCAGCGCTTTCCGCCGAAAATACCGCCCAGCAGGCCACGCACGATCTGGTTGCCCAGCTTGGTGCCGACGGTACGGGTGGTCTGCTTGGCCATGGTTTCGATCATGCCCTGGCGGCGCTTGGTGCCGAAGATCGCGTCCTTGATGCTCTGGCCAAAGCCGCCCTCCTGCGCTTCATCCTGCTGGCGGGTGCGGACTTTGGGCGCATCGGCCTGCTCGACCGCCTTCTGCGCGCGCTGCGCCAGCCGTTCCGCCGCCGATTCGCGATTGATCGCGGTGTCGTAGCGGGTGCCGACCGGGCTGCCGGCGCGCACCTGCGCACGTTCGGCCTCGGTGATCGCGCCCATCCGGCAACGCGGTGGCGCGATCTGGGTCTGCTGCACAGGCGAGGGGATACCCTTGTCCTGCAGCGTGGACACCAGCGCTTCACCGGTACCCAGCTTGGCCAGCGTGGCGGCCACATCCAGCTTCGGGTTGGGCACGAAGGTTTCGGCGGCGACCTTCACTGCTTTCTGGTCGCGCGGCGTGAACGCACGCAGCGCATGCTGCACGCGGTTGCCGAGCTGGCCGAGAATGTTGGCCGGCACGTCATCCGGGAACTGTGAGCAGAAGTAGACGCCCACGCCCTTGGAGCGGATCAGCCGGACCACCTGCTCGATGCGCTGCACCAGCGCCGGCGGTGCGTCATCGAACAGCAGGTGCGCCTCATCGAAGATGAAGACCAGCTTCGGCTTCTCCAGATCGCCCACTTCCGGCAGCGTTTCGAACAGCTCCGAGAGCAGCCACAGCAGGAAGGTGGAATACAGCCGCGGCTTGAGCACCAGCTGGTCGGCGGCGAGGATGCCGATCACGCCGCGGCCATCGTGGTTGACGCGCATCAGGTCGGCCAGCTCCAGTGCAGGCTCGCCGAAGAACGCTTCGCCACCGTCCTGTGACAGGCGCAGCAGCGAGCGCTGGATCGCCGCCACCGTCTGCGCACTGACCAGGCCGTATTCGGTGGAGATGTCCTTGCGCTCCTCGGCGACCAGGCCGAGCAGGGCGCGCAGATCGTCCAGGTCGAGCAGCAGCAGGCCGCGGTCGTCGGCGAGCTTGAACACGATGTCCAGCACGCCGGCCTGGGTGTCGTTGAGTTCCAGGATGCGCGCGAGCAGGGTCGGGCCCATCTCGCTCACTGTGGTGCGCACGGGGTGGCCGAGCTTGCCGTACAGGTCCCAGAAGATGGTCGGGCTGGCGGCGGGCGCGTAATCGGCCACGCCGAGATCGGTCGCGCGCTGCAGCAGCGCCTCGGTCCCGGCACCGGGCACGGCCAAGCCCGACACGTCACCCTTCACATCAGCCAGGAACACCGGTACGCCGATCCGCGAGAAGCCCTCGGCCAGCGTCATCAGGGTGACGGTCTTGCCGGTGCCGGTCGCGCCGGCCACCAGGCCGTGGCGGTTGCCCAGCCGCGGCAACAGGGTCACGGGGATATCGTCGGTGATGCCTTTGCCGAGCAGAATCGGATCCATGGTCAACTCGCAGTGTGAATAGGCGGGATTCTAAACGTCGGCGTTGGCCGGCCGGCAGACGGGTTGCCCGGATGCAAGCGGCGCGGCTACTCTGCCCCATCGTTCGCACACAGTGCCAAAAATGCCCGTTCCTGTCTTGCTTGTCCGTGGTTGGCCGCTGTTGGCCGTTGCCGCGATGCTGTCGATCGTCCCCGAGGCCCATGCCCAGCGCGTCTCCGCCCGCGACAAGGCCAAGGTGGAGGCGCTGGACCAGCGCATGACAGCCGCCGAAAAGCGCTACAACGCGGCGCTGGTGCTGGTGAACAATGCCGACCCGAAAGGCACCAACGAGGCCGATGCCGCGCTGGAGGACATGGAGGATGTGATCAGCGCCTGTGTGGCCCAGAAGGGCTGCCAGGTCAGCAACCTGCTGCCGACCTACAAACGCCTGCTCAAGAGCAACGCCGACAGCCAGCAGGACAGCGAGGACGGCACGGCCATCGCCGACGGCACCTTGCTGGAGGCCGACCCGGACCATGTCGGCCCGCTGGCCGCCGATGTGCCCGAAGCCGCCCGCGCTGCAGCGCTGCTCAACGACAAGCGGCACGCCTTCGACACCATGGTCGAGTACAACCCGGCCGTGCAGGCCGGCATCCGCCGCTGGTTGACCGACATGCGCCCGGCGCTGCTCACCAGTTACGAGAACTACCAGAACCTGCGTGCGGTGATGTGGCCGGAGTGGGAAAAGCGCGGCCTGCCCGAAGCGCTGCTGTTCGGGATCATGGCCAAGGAATCCAACGGCCGCGTGCACGCCTCTTCGCGTGCCGGCGCCGCCGGGCTGATGCAGTTCATGCCCGCCACCGGGCGTCGCTTTGGTCTCGGCCCGGACGGGACCGGCTTTGATACGCGCTTTGATGCCCGCAGCGCGGCCGAGGCCAGCGCGACCTACCTCAACGAACGTATGCGTGAGCTCAACAACAGTGTCGAGCTGTCGCTGGCCGGTTACAACGGCGGTGAAGGCCGCGCCATCCGCGTGTTCCGCCAGTACCCGGGGCAGGGCTTCTGGACCGACAGCGTCTACAACCAGTTCCCGGGCGAGACAAAGGACTACGTGCCGATGGTGATCGCCGCGGCGTGGATCTATCTGCACCCGCAGCAGTACGGCGTGGAATTCCCGAAGATCAGCGCGCAGCCGGCGACCATCCGCCTGGCCAAGTCGACCACGATCTACGAGCTGACCATCTGCCTGGGCAGCACCGGTACCCGTGACGGCTACATGCGCGCGCTGCGCAACCTCAACCCGCGCTATGAGGCCGACGGCTGGATTCCGGCCGGCACCATCATCAACGCGACCACCCGCATCGCGGGCCTGTACAACCGGTTCTGCGTCAGCGGCCCGCGCGCCGATCTGGCCCGCACCCTCATCACCGCCGACCTCAATGCGGCGATCGTGCGGCCTACGGCGGTCAGCTACACCGGCAACGTGGCGGTGGGCAGCGTGGTCCCGGTCGCCCAGGCGCAGGCCATGCCCGCGGTGACCCCGGCCGCGCCGGTAGCCGTCCCGGCCGCCAAGCCCAAGGCCAAGCCGGCCCGCAGCTACAAGGTGGGCAAGGGCGAGACGCTGGGCAGGATCGCGGCCAAGTTCCAGTGCGATGTGCCGACCCTGGCACGGGCCAATGGCCTCAAGGCGCCGGCCTATTCGCTCAGGCAGGGCCAGAGCATCAAGCTGCAGGGCTGCGACAAGTAAGCCATAACCGGGTAGGCTCGCCGGCATCACGCCTGTGGCCGCCCGGCCCAGCACATCCATCGCAGCGTCGGCCACGTGCCGGCGCTCACCGCAACACGCATACAGGACACCCAGATGGATATCACCGCAATCAACGAGATGTTCGCCAACATCCGTGAAAACACCGATTGGGACCTCAACGGCCCGATGCTGTGGGGCTACTTCTTCGTCAACACCACCCCGGAGCCGTTGCACGGCCTGGGCGAGAAGCTGGTCGAACTGGGGTACACCCTGGTGGAAGTGTTCGAACCGGACCTTGAAGAAGGCGAAGACCCGTACCACGTGCTGCACGTGGAGCGCGCCGAGGTGCACACCGAAGCCTCGCTGGATGCCCGCAACCATGAGCTGCAGGCCCTGGCCGAAGCGAACGGCGTGGAAGACTACGACGGCATGGACGTCGGCCCGGTCGAGATCTGATCGCAGCGGAACATCTCACACAAAAAAAACGCCCCGGTTTCCCGGGGCGTTTTTTTATGGGCGTGAGCCCCAGGTAGTGCCGGCCAGCGGCCGATACCACCGTTACTTCAGGGTGGCCAGCGCCTGTCCCAACTGAACCGCATGCTCGGCATCCAGGTGTGGTGCGAACTCGGCCACCCCCGGCGGCAGCAGCACGATCACGGTGGAGCCGTAGTTGAAGCGCGCCATCTCCGCGAAGCGCTCCAGGGTGATGCCCTTGCCGCGGTAATCCTTGCGCGTGATCGTATCGCCGTAGGCCGGAATTTCCTCGCCGCCCCACACCGTCTCCACGCCGGAGACCAGCAGCGCGCCGACCATCACCGAGACCATCGGGCCGAAGTCCGTATCGAAGTGACAGACCAGGCGTTCGTTGCGGGCGAACAGCCCCGGCACCCTGTTCACCGCGGCCGGGCCGACGCTGAACAACCGCCCCGGCACGTGCACGGTCTCGCGCAGCGTGCCGGTCCACGGCATGTGCACGCGGTGGTAATCCTTCGGCGACAGATACACCGTGGCGAACAGGCCGTGGTGGAAGACCTCGGCATCCTTGGCATCGCCCAGCAGCTCGGCGGCGGTGAAGGACTGGCCCTTGGCCTGGAAGATGCGGCCGTCCTCGATCTTGCCCAGCTGGCTGATCCGGCCATCGGCCGGCATCACCAGCGTGCGCGGATCGGCGTCGGCCACGCGCGCGCCCGGCTTCAGCGCCCGGGTGAAGAACTGGTTGAAGGTCGGGTAGCTGCGCGGGTCCGGGTTGGCGGCTTCGGCCAGATTCACGCCGAACTTGGCGGTGACCGTATCGATCAGCCAGCGCGAGACCCGCGGGTTGCTGGAGTACGCCAGTCTGCGCGCCATGGACGACAGCAGGCGATGGGGCAGGGCGTAGCTCAGCGTGGTCATCAAACTCATGGGGCGGATTTCTCGGTCAGCAGTTGCAGGTCGCGGGCAATGGCCTGCGCTTGGAAAGGAGGGCGGATCAGACCGGCCAGGCGGCCTTCCGGGTCCAGCACGGCCAGGCTGGCCGAGTGTTCGAGGGTGTAATCCTCGGGGTTCTCGTCGAAGTGCTTGCCCGGCACCTTCTGGAACACAAAGCCCAGCGAGGTGGCGAAACGCTCCAGCGAGGGCACATCGGCCGTCGCGGCCAGGGTGTCCTTATGGAACGCATGCACGTACTCGCCCAGCCGTGCCGGCGTATCGCGCTCGGGATCGACCGAAATGAAGACCAGCCGCGGGCGCAGCGTCTCGGGCAGGGCTTCCCACTGTTTCTGGGCCTGGGCCAGATCGGCCAACGTGGTCGGGCACACATCCGGGCAGAAGGTGAAGCCCAGGAACACCAGGGTCCAGTGGCCCTTCAGCTCACCCGGAATCAGGCGGGTGCCATCGGACTGGCCCAGGTTGAAATCGGGCAGCGGACGCGGCTGCGGATAGAACGTGATCGATTCGGTGGCAGGGCGGTCACCGCTTGGCTTGGGCGCGAAGACCTTCTGTGCCACGACCAGGCCCAGCCCGGCGGCCAGGGCGATCAGCAGGATGATGCCGACATTGCGATTGAACATAAGGGCCCCGTCCCGGAAGTGGCCACCATGATAGAGGGAGCCACGCCGGATTGTCGGGAGGGGCGTCGGCACGCCAGCCCACGGACTGGCAACCGCCGCATTGGCTTCTGTCTTGATCCTCGCCGTGGCCCGGGCTCCGGCTCGTTTCGACTGCAACGGATGCCCCGGCCCGCCCCAGCGCCTATAATCGGGGGCCACATTGCCTGTTGCCCCGCCATGACCGCCGAAACGGCCGCCGAACTCCACACGATCATCGACCTGATCCGCTACGGCACCAGCCGTTTCAACGCCGCCGGGCTGACCTTCGGGCACAGCTACGACAACGCCCTGGACGAAGCCACCCAGCTCGTCCTGCACAGCCTGCACCTCCCGCATGACCTCGGCCCGGCCTACGGCCAGGCCCGCCTGCTGCAGGACGAAAAGGTCGGCGTGCTGGAGCTGTTCCAGCGCCGCATCGACGAGCGCATCCCGGCTGCCTACCTCACCGGTGAGGCCTGGTTCGCCGGCCTGAGCTTCAAGAGCGACAGGCGTGCCCTGGTGCCGCGCTCCCCGATCGCCGAACTGATCGAGTGCGGCTTCGAGCCGTGGCTGGCCGGCCGCGATGTCCATCGCGCCCTCGACCTGTGCACCGGCTCGGGCTGCATCGCCATCGCCATGGGCCACTACTACCCCAACTGGGAAGTGGACGGCGTCGACCTCAGCGACGAAGCACTCTCGCTGGCCGAAGAGAACAAGGAACGTCTGCAGACGTCCAACGTCACCCTGCTCAAGTCCGACCTGTTCAACGGCCTGACCGGCCGTCACTACGACCTGATCGTCACCAATCCCCCGTACGTCACCAACGACGAGACCGATGCCCTGCCGCGGGAATATGCCTACGAGCCGGAGATGGGCCTGCGTGCCGGCGACGACGGCCTGGACCTGGTGCTGAAGATCCTGCGCGATGCCCCGCTGCACCTGAGCGAGGATGGCCTGCTGATCTGTGAAGTGGGTGAGTCCGAGCAGCACCTGTACAAGCTGCTGCCGGAAGTGGATTTCCGCTGGGTCGAGTTCAAGGTCGGCCAGATGGGCATCTTCGCCGTGGAGTGCCGCGAACTGATCGCGCACAGCGCCCGCATCACCGAACTGGCAGCGCAGCGGCCGTGAGTTCCAACAGCTTCGGCAAACTGCTGACCGTCACCACCTTCGGCGAATCGCACGGTCCGGCGATCGGCTGCGTGGTGGACGGCTGTCCGCCGGGGCTGGAGATCAGCGCCGACGAATTCGCCCATGATCTGCAGCGGCGGGCGACCGGCAAGAGCCGGCACACCTCCGCGCGGCGTGAAGCCGATGAGATCGAGATCCTGTCCGGTGTGTACGAAGGCCGTACCACCGGCACCCCGATCGGGCTGCTGATCCGCAATACGGACCAGCGCAGCAAGGATTACACCAACATCGCCCAGCAGTTCCGTCCGGGCCATGCCGACTACAGCTACTGGCAGAAGTACGGCATCCGCGATCCGCGCGGTGGCGGTCGTTCCTCCGCGCGCGAAACCACCATGCGCGTCGCTGCCGGCGTGATCGCCAAGAAGTGGCTGCTGCAGCGGCATGGCGTCACCGTGCGTGGCTATCTCTCGCAGTTGGGCGAGATCACCCCGACCGGGTTCGACTGGTCGGCGGTGGAAGACAATCCGTTCTTCTGGCCGGTCGCCGATCAGGTGCCCGCGCTGGAGAGCTACATGGATGCGCTGCGCAAGTCCGGCGATTCGGTCGGTGCGCGGGTCAACGTGGTGGCTGACGGCGTACCGCCGGGCTGGGGCGAGCCGATCTACGGCAAGCTCGATGGCGATCTGGCGGCCGCGCTGATGAGCATCAATGCAGTCAAGGGCGTGGAGATCGGCGACGGCTTTGCCAGCGCCGCGCAGAAGGGCACCGAACACCGTGACCTGCTCACCCCGCAGGGGTTTGCCAGCAACCATGCCGGCGGCATCCTCGGTGGCATCTCCACCGGCCAGCAGGTCACCGCCTCGATCGTGCTCAAGCCGACCTCCAGCCTGCGCCTGCCCGGTGCCACGGTGGACGCCAGCGGTGCCTCGGTCGAGGTGATCACCACCGGCCGTCACGATCCGTGCGTGGGCATCCGCGCCACTCCGATCGCCGAGGCGATGATGGCGCTGGTGCTGATGGACCAGGCGCTGCGCCACCGCGCCCAGTGCGGCGATGTCGGCGAGATCACGCCGCGTATTCCGGGCACGATCGATGGCTGATCGGCGCCCCAAGGTCTGGGTCAGCCAGCCCCTGTTCGACGATGTCGTCGAACAGCTCGGGCAGCATTTCGACCTGACCATGACCGGCGACGTCACCCGCTATACGCCGCAGAAACTGGCCGAACAGCTGGCCCACGTCGACGGCGCGCTGATCACCCTCAACGAACGGATCGGCGCGGCCGAGATCGCCAACGCGCCCCAGCTGCGCGCGATCGCCAACGTCGGTGTGGGCTACAACAACCTGGATATCGACGCGCTCAGCGCCGCCGGCATCCTGGCCAGCAATACCCCGGATGTGTTGACCGAAACCACGGCCGACCTCGGCTTCGCCCTGCTGATGGCTACCGCGCGCCGCATCACCGAATCCGAGCGCTGGCTGCGTGACGGGCAGTGGGGGCAATGGTCGTTCCAGACCATGCTCGGTGCGGACATCCACGGCAGCAAGCTGGGCATCCTCGGCATGGGCCGCATCGGCCAGGGCATCGCCCGCCGCGGCGCACACGGCTTCGGCATGCGCGTGCTGTACCACAACCGTTCGCAGCTGCCCGAGGCCATCGAGGCCGAGGTTGGCGCGCAGTATGTGGATCTGGATACGCTACTGGCGCAGGCCGATCACCTCGTGCTCGTGCTGCCTTACAACGCCGCCTCGCACCACATCATCGATGCCGATGCACTGGCGAAGATGAAGCCGACCGCCACGCTGATCAACATCGCCCGCGGCGGTATCGTGGATGAGCTGGCGCTCGCCGATGCCCTGGCCAACGGGCGCCTGGCCGCGGCCGGGCTGGATGTGTTCGAAGGCGAGCCGACGGTGCGCCCGGAACTGCTCGCCCTGCACAACATCGTGCTGACCCCGCATATCGGCAGCGCCAGCCAGGCCACCCGCCGGGCGATGGTGCAGCTGGCCGTGGACAACCTGACCGCCGCACTGGGGCAGGGCCCGGATGCCCGCCACCCGCCAAGCGCGATCAACGCCGACGCTGTCGCTGCCGTGAAAACCGGCGGCGCGACCGTGGGCGGCAAAAAGATCGACGACGCAAAACGATAGGGAACCGCGCTGGCCAACAGGCGAGGTTCCCGAACCGGTAGGTACCGACCGATGGTCGGCACATATCTCCAAGGCACGGCAGGTACCGATCGTTGGTCGGTACACATCCCCAACGCACGTTACGTATCGGCCACGGGTCGGTACACCCAACAGAGGTTCTCATGAGCAATCCAGATCGTCGTTTCCACGTCGCCGTCGTCGGTGCCACCGGTGCTGTCGGCGAAACCATGCTGGCCATCCTGGCCGAGCGCAACTTCCCGATCGCCACGCTGAGCCTGCTCGCGTCCTCGCGTTCGGCCGGCGGCGAGATCGAGTACCAGGGCGAGAAGATCAAGGTCCAGGACCTGAGCACCTTCGATCCGAACGGCGTGGACATCGCGCTGTTCTCCGCCGGTGGCAGTGTCTCCAAGGAGTTCGGCCCCAAGTTCGCGGCCGCAGGCGCGGTGGTGATCGACAACTCCTCGGCCTTCCGTTACGACGATGACGTGCCGCTGGTCGTCTCCGAGGTGAACCCGGAAGCGCTGAAGAACCGCCCGCGCGGCATCATCGCCAACCCGAACTGCTCGACCATGCAGATGCTGGTCGCACTCGCGCCGCTGCACCGCCAGTACGGCATCGAGCGCATCAACGTGGCCACCTACCAGTCGGTGTCCGGCGGCGGTCGCTCGGCGCTGGAAGAACTCGGCAAGCAGACCGGCCAGCTGCTCAGCTTCCAGGAAATCGATCCGCAGCGTTTCCCGGTGCAGATCGCGTTCAACCTGATCCCGCACATCGATGATTTCCAGGACAACGGCTTCACCAAGGAAGAAATGAAGCTGGTCTGGGAAACCCGCAAGATCCTCGGCGATGACAGCATCCTGGTGAACCCGACCGCCGTGCGCGTGCCCGTGTTCTATGGCCACTCCGAAGCGGTCACCATCGAAACCCGCGACAAGGTCACCCCGGATGCCGCGCGTGAGCTGTTGTCACGTTCGCCGGGCGTGGAAGTGGTCGACAAGCATGAAGCGGGTGGCTATCCGACGCCGGTCACCCATGCCTCGGGTACCGATGCGGTGTACGTCGGCCGCATCCGCGAGGATCTGTCCCACCCGCGCGGCCTGAACCTGTGGATCGTCTCGGACAACATCCGCAAGGGCGCTGCCCTCAATGCCGTGCAGCTGGCCGAACTGGTCGCCGCCGAAGGCTGATCGCGTGGTGGTCGGCGGCATGGGGATGCCGCCGACCACCCGCATTGTAACATCGCCGATCACGGGG
>Ga0308167_1001568_pt1 | contig 25626 bp, 22 predicted proteins | sample PhyCR1_2_FD_202138 | JGI IMG/M metagenome (GOLD analysis project Ga0308167, IMG submission 202138) | Phyllosphere microbial communities from UC Gill Tract Community Farm, Albany, California, United States - DLSLRC.R1 | ecosystem: Host-associated > Plants > Phyllosphere > Unclassified | place... | reverse complement strand
TCGGGTCCTTCTGGATGTCGACGGGCTCGCCGTCCACCAGGGCCCACGTCGCCTTCACGGCGCTGCCGAGGTTGTCGCGGGTCATGTACTGGTACGTGTACGAGCCGATGCCGAGCACGATGTTGTCACTCGCGTAGCCCTTGGCGGCGAGGCGCTCGTAGATCCGGCGGGCCCGGTCGAGGGTGATGCTGTCGCCGTAGATCACGCCGATGTGCTGGTCGAGGACCTTGAAGCCCTGCTCGTTCACGGTGTGGCCGAAGATCTCGTCGAGGAGCTCGACGACGCCCTTCTCTTCGTGGCTGCGTGTCGGGTCGCTCAGGGCGGCCTGGTCGACGCCGTGCACGGTGCCGGTGACGATGTCGACCGGATCGCCCGAGTCCGGGCGGATCACGAGCTTGCCGTCGCGGGCCGTGATCCGGTCCTTCAGGGCGGGGAGCGTCTCGGTGACGACCTTGAACAGGTCGAAGCCGTCGCTGACCGCCGAGACGATCCCGGTCGGGTAGACGTCGAGGATCTGCTCGAAGGTGGCGAGCTCGCCGTCGGCACCGCGGACGCACATGACGCTGTGCTCGGTCGCGGGGACGCTCGCGGCGACCCAGCCGTTGTCACCGGGGTAGTAGCGGTCGATGAAGTCGAGCGAGGGCATCGAGTCCGTGCCGAGGAACGAGAGCAGGTGCCCGGCGCCGCCGGCCGCGGCCGACTCGATGCTCGACTGCCCGCGGAACGAGAAGTCGTGCGCGGCGAAGTCGACGCTCGCCGGGTCGGCGCCGGTGCGGGCTGCCCAGTCCTCCATCAGGTCGCGGTACTCCAGGGCCTTCGTCGCGACCGTCGAGGGGTGCCAGATCGACGCCGACAGGGCGGTCTCGATGTAGTTCGGCAGCCAGAAGAACTCGTCCACGGTGTTCTCGACGGTCAGGGTGGCGACGCCGATCGGGGCGAGGGTGCCCTCGGGGAGCGCTCGGATCGTCAGCGGGAGGTACCCGAGGCGGTGCAGTGCCCGGATGTGGTCGGTGCCGATGTGGTTCGGGCCGAAGTAGCCCTGGAGCGCCTGTTCGAACAGGTCGGCGACCTCGTCCTCGTCCGCGGCGAAGAACGGCGCCCAGGCCTCGACCAGGGAACGCTGGATGAAGGCCTGCAGCCCGAAGACCACGGCGTGCGTCGACTCGGGCATGTGCGCGTTCGAGCGGTTCGTCCAGTTGATCAGGATCCGGGTGGTGCCGGCGGGGTAGACCTGCCGGTGCGAGTGCTTGTACCCGTCGACGGCGAGGAGCGGGGCGATCGGGCTCGGGGCGGTCAGGCGCGGCTCAATGCCGGTGGTGGTGGTCTCGGTCTGCGTCATCGGATCTGCTCCGTCAGGTAGGGGGTGAGTTCGATCGTGCGCAGGCCCTCGATGGCGTTCTGCGCGGGGTAGCTGTCGGTCGTGACGATCTCGCCGAAGTGGTCGGCGAGCTGCGGGGCCCGGCCGGAGAAGACGCCGTGCGAGACCCAGAGGCCGAGGCGCTCCTTCGGCAGGCCGGTCGCCCCGGCGAGGCCCATGAAGGTGCCGCCGCCGTCGCAGATGTCGTCGACGACGAGCAGCCGGCCGGTGTCGGGCAGCGGCTCGCACGTGAAGCCGTCGAGCTTGCCGGTGTCCGGGTTGCGGTGCTTCTCGGCGCGGAACACCGGGAGCCCGCAGGCTTCGGCGACGGCGGAGGCCCGCGCGACCGCGCCCTTGTCGGGGGCGATGATCCCGACGTAGTCGGACCCGGCGACCACGGCATCGCGGACGACCGCTTCGCTGGTGACGACGGTCAGGCGTTCGACGAGGTCGACGATCACGGGCGAGTGCGGGTCGAACGCGATGACCTGGTCGATGCCGAAGCCGTTGATGACGTCCGCGTAGACCTTCGCCCCGAAGGGGAGGCCGCGGTCTTGCCGGGCACCGGGCAGGTACGGGATGACGGCGACGGACCGGGATCCGCGCTGCCGGACGGCGTCCGCCCACATGCCGAGCACGAGGAGGTCGTCGCCGCTCGTGCCGCGCAGGGTCGCGATCTCGATGAGGTCCCCCGCTTCGGCGTCGTGCGCGACCTTGACGTGGGCTTCACCAGCGGGGAACCGCATGGTGGAGAACGTCGGTGTCGCGAGGTCTCCCCGGGTGGTCCGGGTGTTCAGTTCGACTGCCATGACCTGACCGTACCACGGTATTTGTCACCGTGACAAATACCGCTGCGCCGTAGATCGCATCGACCGCAATAGCAGCGGTCCGGGCAGCCGCAGCAGCCACCGCGGGAGCACCGCCCGCACGGCCCGGACCAGGCGCACGGCGCGTCGGAAGCGCCGACGCTCGCGCGGACCCCAGGCGAACCCGTACTGCGACCGGACGGTGTCGGGGAGCATGCCGACGGTGACGATCCGTACGAGCGGCATCGCGGCCCGCACCCACAGCGGGGCGAAGCGCGGGTGCAGCAGGTCACGGACGACCCCGCGTGCGTCGTCGGTCACCTCGAGTCGCTCGAGTTCGGCGTCCCAGTAGCGCTCGAACGCGGCGACCGTGGACGGCCACCGCTCTGCCGGGACTCGGAGCGCCATGCCGATCGGGGCGTACGCGTCGAGGACCGCCTGGGCACGCCGGTGGTCCACCGGGTCGCCGAACAGTTCGTGCGCGCGCATCGCGGAGTCGTACAGGGTCGCGGCCACCCAGCGCTGCCGGTCGACCTCGTCGGCGCCGGCGACCGGACGGTGGGCCCGGTTCACGAACGAGGCCGCAGTGGCAGCGTCGTCGTCGGTGCCGACCACGACCGCGTAGACGAACATCAGGGTGTGGGCCAGCCGCTGCTGCGGTCGGCGCGCGAAGTCGGAGTGCCGCCGCACCCCCGCTGCGACGACAGGGTCGGCGATCTGCAGCAGGATGGCGCGGCCGCCCGCCGCCACCGGCGTGCTGTCGGCGAGGAACCGACGTAGGTCGCGGTCCGCGACGCGACCGGATGGCGGACGGGAGGCGCGGTGCGCGTCCGGCACCGTGCCTCCAGTCCGTCCCGTGGTCACCTTCGGGCCCCGCGTCGCCGCGCGCGGGCTCGCGGGGTCACGTCGATCGCGATCGCGACGGCGAGCGCGATCGTCCCGCCCACGAGGGCGAGGACGAGGAACGCCGTGCTGCCCACGGGCCCCGTCGCGGCGGCGATCGTCGACGAGACCGACCACATCGCCGGCAGTGGCCAGAGGTGGCCGGGGGAACCGGCGACCACGGCGAGCAGCACACCGGCGACGACGAGCGGGAGCCAGACCAGGTTTGCCCCGCACGGCGGTCCGTACGTACCCGGGCCGCACGCGGTCACGCCGGAACGGACGCCACTGTGCGCGGCGGCCGCGACGAGCAGGAGTGCGGCGATCGCCAGGAGCCGTCCGACCGCGGGGAACCGGCGGACACGGGCACGGACGCGACGGAGCACGGCCCGATCGTACTGGGCCGTGCTCCGTGCACTCTCGCTCAGAGGGGCTTCACGCCGAGGTCGTTGCCGAGGTCCGGGCGGTCCTCGTCGTCGTGCTCCCACAGGTCCGGCGACCCCTCGCCGGGCGCGCCGCCCGTTGGGCCGTCGTCCGTTCCGTCGCCGGGCTGCGGTTCGACCGTCTCGCCCGCGACCGCGTCGTTGGTCACGGTCTCCAGGGACTCCTCGGCGTCGTCGGACTCGTAGGGTCCGACGTGCTCGGTGTCCACATCGTCGTCGCGGAACGCGTCGGTTCCGTCGTCAGGGGTGGTGCCGGGGTCGCTCATGGTGGTTCCTCTCGTCGGTTCCGGTCCGGTTCGGGTCCCTGTCTACGCGTCCTGCTGACCGCCGAGCTGCAGCTGCTGTGCCAGACCCTGCTCGTCGGTCGCTCCCCAGCGCTCGACGATCTTGCCGTCGCGGAACTTCGACACCTGGATCCCGCGCACCTCGAACGATCGGCCGGTCGGCTCGTGACCCTGGAACGGCCCGGTGTGCGTCCCACGGATCGTGAACACCGCCGTGACGAAGTCGTCGGTCACGACCAGCGGATCCGGCGTGAGCTCGAGGTCGGGGAAGGCCGTGGTGAAGGCACGCCAGAAGTCGACGATGCCCGTCAGCCCCGGCGCCTGGCCGGGCGCCGGGTCGTGGTCGACCACGTCCTCCGCCCACACCTCGCCGAAGCGGTCGAAGGCGCGGTCGCCGATGATGCCGCCGAGGCGTTCCTGCGCTGCCTGGTTGACGTCCTGTGTCATGGGGGTCCTCTCGTCGTGGGCCTGCGTACCCGGCCCGCCCTCCTGCGTACCCGGACCGGCGTCCGAGGCTCCGCACAGTCCGGGGGACGCCTGTCCGGCAGACGCACCAGTACCGCTCGTTCACCTCCCGGTCACCCGGGGGTCACACCGGCGGTGCACACTCGCCGTGCTCGGGGGAGTGGAGCGCGGTCGCCGACGGGTGGTCGAGCGACCGCGCCTTCCCCGCCCGGGCCGACCTCAGACGCGTTCGACCAGTTTGCGCTCCGAGACGTCCGAGAGCGCGAGGGTGCGGTACCCGGCCGACTCGAAGAAGACGGTGAGCCGGTCGTCCTCGGTGCTCATCACCGTGCCGCGTCCCCACTCCGGGTGCTCGACCTCGGCGTCCGGCGGCCACTCGGCGTCGTGCGAGCCGTCGGCGGCGTGCGCGGCGGCGGCGGACCCGGACGAGCAGGTGTCGCAGTTCCCGCACGGCTCCGGCAGCGAGTCCCCGAAGTAGCCCAGCAGGAACTGCCGGCGGCACTCGTCCGTCTCGGCGTAGCCCCGCACCATCGCGATCCGGGACTCCTCGATGCGCTCGCGTGACGCTGCCCGGTCCGCCGCCGCACGGGCCGCCGCCTCGGCCGTCCGCGGTCCTCCCGGCAGACGTCGCAGGCCGTCCCGGACGTCGGTGAGCACGCCGGCGTCGACCAGGGCGTTCGCGGCCCGGGCCGCCGTGCGGGCCGAGAGTCCACTGGCGTCCGCGAGCTCCGAGCGGACGAGCGCACCCGGTGCCGGGACGGCGTCGAACACCGCGCGGAGGGAAGCAGGCCGGGGGCGTCCGGACGCGAAGAACCGTCGGAGGCCGAGGTCCTCCGCGCGGTAGTGCAGCGTCGCCAGAGCGGGATCCCGGTCGCGGCCCGCCCGCCCGACCTCCTGGTAGTAGGCGTCGACGGACTCGGGCACATCGGCGTGCACGACGAACCGGACGTCGGGCTTGTCGATGCCCATGCCGAACGCACTCGTGGCGACAACGACGTCGATCTCGCCGTCGAGGAACGCGTGGTGCACGGCCTCGCGGTCCCGGGCGCGGAGCCCCGCGTGGTACGGCTTGGCGCGCCGGCCGCTCTCGACGAGGTCGTCGGCGTAGACGAGGGTCTCGGCACGGGTGGCCACGTACACGACCCCGGCGCCCTCGAGCCCGACGACCTGCTCGACGACCGCCTCCCGCTTGCCCTCGTCGTCCTCGTGCCGGACGACCTCGAACCGCAGCTCCGGGCGGTCGAACCCGGTGGCGAGGACGAGCGGGTCGTGCATCCCGAGCCGCTCGACGATCTCGGTCCGGACCGGCGAGGACCCGGTCGCGGTCATCGCCAGCACCGGCGGTCGTCCGAGACGCTCCACCACCTCGCCGAGCAGCAGGTAGTCCGGCCGGAAGTCGTGGCCCCACGAGGACACGCAGTGCGCCTCGTCGACCGTGACGAGCGACACCCCGACGGCTCGCAGGCGTTCGACCACGTCGTCCTTCGCGAGCTGCTCCGGGGCGAGGAACACGTACCGGACCGACCCGTCGTCGACGGCCTCCCACGCCTCGTCGAGGTCGCGGCGGGAGTGCGTCGCATTGACCGTCACGGCACGAGGGGCGTCCGGGTGGTCCTCCAGCCCGACGACCTGGTCCTCCTGCAGCGCCACGAGCGGTGACACCACGACGACGAGCCCGTCGAGCGCCAGCCCGGCCACCTGGTAGATCGCGGACTTCCCGGATCCGGTCGGCATCACGGCGAGGGCGTCGCGGCCGTCCAGGACGGCGTCGACGACGGTCTCCTGTTCGGGGCGGAGGGTCCAGCCGAACACGTCGGCGGCGCGGGTGCGGAGTGCGGTGTCCATCCCGACCACCGTGCCGAGCACTCCCTGGGGGATCCGGTCGTCAGTGCGCGCACCGGACGTCCACGTGGCGGCGCTAGGCTGACCGTCGGCCGTTGTCTCGACATCGAGCGACCCTCGATGTGGAGTGTGGCGACCGGGTAACCGATGCCGATCGCACGAACCGTGCGGGAAGAAGAACAGCGTGGATCTTTTCGAGTACCAGGCCAGGGACCTCTTCGAGTCCTACGGCGTCCCCGTGTTGCAGGGGATCATCGCCGACACCCCTGAGGAGGCGAAGGCAGCGGCCGAGAAGATCGGTGGTGTCGTCGTCGTCAAGGCGCAGGTGAAGGTCGGCGGCCGCGGCAAGGCCGGCGGCGTCAAGGTCGCGAAGACCCCCGACGAGGCGTTCGAGCACGCGCAGGCGATCCTCGGCCTCGACATCAAGGGCCACACGGTCAAGCGCGTCATGGTCGCCCAGGGCGCCGACATCGCCGAGGAGTTCTACTTCTCCGTGCTGCTCGACCGGGCGAACCGCTCCTACCTGTCGCTCACCAGCGTCGAGGGCGGCATGGAGATCGAGCAGCTCGCGGTCGAGAAGCCCGAGGCGCTCGCTCGCGTCGAGGTCGACCCGCTGACCGGGATCGACAAGGCGGCGGCGCTCGAGATCGCTTCGCAGGCGAACTTCCCGGAGGCGCTCCGCGACCAGGTCGCCGACGTCTTCGTGAAGCTCTACGACGTCTACAAGGGCGAGGACGCCACCCTCGTCGAGGTCAACCCCCTCGTCCGCACCGGCGACGGCCAGATCCTGGCGCTCGACGGCAAGGTGTCGCTCGACGAGAACGCCGACTTCCGCCACGAGAACCACGCGGCCCTCGAGGACACCGCGAGCGAGGACCCGCTCGAGGCCAAGGCGAAGGCCCACGGTCTCAACTACGTCAAGCTCGACGGCCAGGTCGGCGTGATCGGCAACGGCGCGGGGCTCGTCATGTCGACGCTCGACGTCGTCGCCTACGCCGGTGAGCGCCACGGCGGCGTGAAGCCCGCGAACTTCCTCGACATCGGCGGCGGTGCGTCGGCCGAGGTCATGGCGAACGGCCTCGACGTCATCCTGGGCGACCCGCAGGTCAAGAGCGTGTTCGTGAACGTCTTCGGCGGCATCACCGCCTGCGACGCCGTCGCGAACGGCATCGTCGCCGCACTGGGCATCCTCGGCGACGCGGCCACCAAGCCGCTCGTCGTCCGCCTCGACGGCAACAACGTGGAAGAGGGTCGCCGGATCCTGGCGGAGGCGGCGCACCCGCTCGTCACCGTCGCCGCGACCATGGACGATGCGGCCGAGCAGGCCGCCGAGCTCGCCGCGGCCGCGGCGTAAGGAGCGCTCAGAACAATGTCGATCTTCCTCAACAAGGACTCCAAGGTCATCGTCCAGGGCATCACCGGCGGCGAGGGCACGAAGCACACCGCCCTCATGCTCAAGGCCGGCACCCAGGTCGTCGGTGGCGTGAACGCGCGCAAGGCCGGCACCACCGTCACCCACGGCGACGTCACCCTGCCCGTGTTCGGCTCGGTGCGCGAGGCCATCGACACCACCGGTGCCGACGTCTCGATCGTCTTCGTGCCGCCGGCGTTCGCGAAGGACGCCGTGCTCGAAGCCATCGACGCCGCGATCCCGCTGGTCGTGGTGATCACCGAGGGCATCCCCGTGCAGGACTCCGCGGAGTTCTGGGCGCACGCGAAGGCCCTCGGCGGGAAGACCCGCATCATCGGCCCGAACTGCCCCGGCATCATCACCCCGGGGGAGTCGCTCGTCGGCATCACCCCGGCGACGATCACCGGCAAGGGCCCGATCGGTCTCGTCTCGAAGTCCGGCACGCTGACCTACCAGATGATGTACGAGCTCCGTGACCTGGGCTTCTCGACCGCCATCGGCATCGGCGGCGACCCGGTCATCGGCACCACGCACATCGACGCGCTCGCCGCGTTCGAGGCCGACCCCGAGACCGAGGCGATCGTCATGATCGGCGAGATCGGCGGCGACGCCGAGGAGCGTGCCGCCGACTACATTAAGGCGCACGTCACCAAGCCGGTCGTCGGCTACGTCGCGGGCTTCACCGCCCCCGAGGGCAAGACGATGGGCCACGCCGGTGCGATCGTGTCCGGCTCCGCCGGCACGGCCGAGGCGAAGAAGCAGGCGCTCGAGGCCGCGGGTGTCAAGGTCGGCAAGACGCCGTCCGAGACGGCGGCGCTGCTGCGCGAGGTCGTCGCGAGCAAGTAGCGCTCGCGACCGACAGACGGTCGGGACGAAGCCGGGAGGCTCGGTGCGGGTTCCGCGCCGAGCCTCCCGTCGTTCACGGTGCCGGGTAGTCTCGCGGGCGTGGGGGAGCAGCGCGCGCATCGACCGGGGCCGTCCCGATCGTGGATCAGCGCCGGTGCGGTGCTGGTCGTCACCGCACTCGTCGCCCTGGTCGCTCCGCTGCGTGCCGCGGTGTTCGCGGGAGTACCGGTGTGGTTCCTCGCTGTTGTCCTCCTGGCGACCGGTGCGTGGTTCGCGGTCTTCGCTCTCCTGGCCAGGCCGGGTCGTGCCGGGGACGTGCCACTCGACCCGGAAGCGACCTCGATGCCACGGGACCCGGCGGTCTACGACCCGGCGGACTACGATCCCCGGCCTGGGTACGTCACGGATGTGTCTGGTCGGACGAACACGACGCCGATCTCGGTCGTGGTCGCCGTGGTCGCCGCGTTCGCGGCGCTGCTCGTTTGCGGGGCCTTCGACGTCGGCCGGGTGGTGGCGTACGGCTTCGCGGCAATCGTCGCCCTGGTGACCGCGCAGGTGTGGTCGCTGACTGGACGGCGCTCACCTTCCACACCGCACCGCCGCCGCTGACTCTCCACACGAGCCGCGCGGCAACGCCGGACTCGGCGCTCCGGCACGTATCCTCGCTGCGATGAACCGCCTGGGAACCGCACTGCTCGCCGCGATCGAGGCGGTCGTGACGGTCGGCGTCGGCCTCGGGATCGCCCTCGTCCCGCTGACGCTGCTGTGGGGCTTCGAGTACGGCCTGCAGATCGACTGGGACGTCTTCTGGAAGGCCACGGGGAGCGTCTGGCTCGTCGGGCACGGCGTCGACGTGTCGTTCCTGCTCGGTGCGGCGCTGGCGAAGTCCTCCGGCGTGAGCGGCGCCACCGACCCGATCCACGTCACACTCGCCGCCCTCGGGTTCGCGATCGTCACCGCCTGGCTCGCCGGACGCGCCGGACGACGCTTCGCCGAGACCGAGCACCGGACGACGGGGCTCCTGGTCGGCACCGGCGTGGTCGCCGTCCTCGGGCTGGCCGTCGCACTGTCGACGCGGTCCGCCGCGACCGACCCCTCCGTCTGGCAGGCGATCGTCCTGCCCGCGCTCTGGTTCGGCATCCCCGCGCTCGGCACCTCCGAGGTCTGCCGGCGCCGACGGGGGCTCCCCGCCGACCCGGTGACGCAGCGCGTCCTCGACCTGCTCGACCGGATCCCGGCGACCTGGCGGGCCGTGGTGGCGTTCGGCCTCCGTGCCGGCACCGCAGCCACCGCCGTGGTGGTCGCCGTGGCGGGCGTCGTGGTCGCCTTCCTGCTCTTCGGCTCCTTCGCCGAGGTCATCTCCCTCTACGAGCGGTCGCACGCCGGTGTCGTCGGCGGCATCGCCCTGACGGTCGGGCAACTCGCGTTCCTGCCGGACTTCGTCGGCTGGGCGACCTCGTGGCTCGTCGGACCCGGCTTCGCGATCGGGACGGGGTCGAGCGTCTCACCGATCGGCACCACGCTCGGGCCGATCCCCGGCATCCCGGTCTTCGGTGCGCTGCCGGCCGCCGGACACACCTTCGGGCTGGTCTGGGTGCTCGTGCCCGTGATCGCCGGGTTCGCCGTCGGCGGGCTGCTCCGGCCCCGCCTCGTGCAGGCGCTCGGCACCGCGAACTCCGCCCTGCACCGGGCCCTCGGCGGAGTCGCCGCGGGTCTCGTGGCGGGCGTGCTCACCGGGATGGTCGCCTGGGTGACGTCGGGGTCGTTCGGACCCGGTCGCCTCGCCGACGTCGGACCGCACGCCCTCGTCGTCGGAGCCTTCGCAGCACTCGAGGTCGGGGTGCCCGCCGTCGTGGCGCTCGCCGCCGGGAGCGACCTCGTCCGGATGCCCGACCACGGGTGGTCCCGGGATCGCTGGCACGAGACCGACGACGAGCCGGACGCCTCCGAGACCGCGGACCGCGAGGGTTCGCTGCTCGCAGCGCTCGACCAGGCCGGTGCCGGGCGCACCACCGACGTGCACCGGTTCGTCGTCGAGGAGGCCCACGGCGGGGCACCCACCACCGCCGGGGCCCCCGCCGAGCAGCCGACCGAGCCGATCCACGACCACGCACCCGACAGCGGTGGAGCCGACCACGTGCCGGAGCCGAGCGCGACGGTGGAACCGGTCCGTGCCTCCAGGCCCGAGCGCGACCCCGATGCGGACGTCGAACTGCCGGACTGGGCACGCACCGACGCCGTCGCGGCAGCCCGCGTCACCGAGCGACCGGAGCCGGCTGCCCGCGGGGGCATCGGCTCGATCCGCGACCGTCTGCGCGGAGCGGCCGACGGCGTCCGCGGGCGTGCCGGCGAACTGCGCGACCGCGTCACCGGCGCCGATGCCGAGCGCGAGCAACCCGCCGCTCCGGCTCCGACCGCACCGGGGACCGAGGCGCAGCCGGCGTTCCCGTGGAGCACCGAGGAGTTCGTCGCCGGCCGCGACGACGACCCCGCGCCCGAGCAGCCCGCACCGGCGACGACGGCGCCGAAGTGGGACGCCACCGACCAGATCCCCGAGGACGAACTGCCCTGGTGGCGCCGCCCCAAGGACGACCGGTAGCGGCCGCCGTCGCACGACACCAGGCCCGGTAGGGTTGTCAGCGTGCTCGAACTGGTCGTCCTGATCTCCGGTACCGGCTCGAACCTCCGAGCCCTGCTCGAAGCGACCCTCGACGCCGAGTACCCCGCACGCGTCGTCGCCATCGGTGCCGACCGTGACGCCGAGGGGCTCGCGCTCGGCGAGGAGTTCTCGATCCCGACGTTCACGGTGCCGTTCTCCCGCTTCGACTCGCGCGCGGCCTGGGGCGACGAGCTCGCCGCGCAGATCCGCCCGTGGTCGCCCGACCTCCTCGTGCTGTCCGGCCTCATGCGTCTGCTGCCACCAGCGGTCGTGTCCGAGTTCGGCCCGGCGATCATCAACACGCACCCCGCGTACCTGCCCGAGTTCCCCGGCGCCCACGGCGTGCGGGACGCCCTCGCCGCCGGCGTCGAGCAGACCGGTGCGAGCGTGATCAAGGTCGACGACGGCGTCGACAGCGGCCCGATCCTGGCGCAGGAGCGCATCCCCGTCCTGCCGGGCGACTCCGAGTCGACGCTGCACGACCGCATCAAGCCGGTCGAGCGCCGCCTGCTCATCCAGACCATCCTCGACATCGCCAACGGCACCACCGACCTGAAGGGCACCCCGAGCGCATGAGCGTGCACGCAGCCGACCCCAGCCTGTACCGCGACCGGGACCTCGTCCCCGTGCGGCGGGCGCTCATCTCGGTGAGCGACAAGTCCGGCCTGCTCGAGCTCGCCGGGGCGCTCGCCGACTCCGGTGTCGAGATCGTGTCGACCGGGTCCACGGCACAGACCATCCGCGACGCCGGGTACGCCGTCACCGACGTGTCGAGCGTCACGGGCTTCCCGGAGTCGCTCGACGGTCGCGTGAAGACCCTGCACCCGTCGGTGCACGCGGGTCTGCTCGCCGACCTCCGCCTCGAGTCGCACGAGCAGCAGCTCGCCGACCTCGGCATCGAACCGTTCGAGCTCGTCGTCGTGAACCTGTACCCGTTCGTCGAGACGGTGGCCTCTGGTGCCGACACCGCGACCGTGGTCGAGAACGTCGACATCGGCGGACCGGCGATGGTGCGCGCGTCGGCGAAGAACCACCCGAACGTCGCGATCGTCGTCTCGCCGTCGTCCTACGCCGAGGTCGTCGAGGCCGTCCGTGCGGGCGGGACGACGCTCGAGCTCCGGAAGCGTCTCGCCGCCCGGGCCTTCGCACACACCGCCGCCTACGACACCGCGGTGGCGGGCTACTTCGCGAGCGACGTGGTCGAGGCACCCGGCGACGCGACGGTCGAGACCTCGGGCACCTTCGACGACCACCTGTCGTTCGGCGCCGACCTCGCCGCCACGCTCCGCTACGGCGAGAACGCCCACCAGGCCGCCGCGCTGTACACGAGCGCGCAGGGCACCGGCATCGCCCAGGCGACGCAGCTGCACGGCAAGGAGATGTCGTACAACAACTACGTCGACGCCGACGCCGCCGTGCGTGCGGCGTACGACTTCGCCGAGCCCGCCGTCGCGATCATCAAGCACGCCAACCCGTGCGGCATCGCGATCGCCCCGGCCGACGCCGCCGACCCGATCGCCGCCGCGCACGCCGCCGCACACGCCTGCGACCCGCTGTCCGCGTTCGGCGGGGTCATCGCCGCGAACCGCCCGGTCACGGTCGCCATGGCCGAGACGGTCAAGGACATCTTCACCGAGGTCGTCGTCGCGCCGGCGTTCGACCCCGAGGCGATCGAGATCCTGTCGCGCAAGAAGAACATCCGCCTGCTCACGCTGCCGACCGACTTCGCGCTGGCCGATCGTGAGGTCAAGCAGATCTCCGGCGGGTTCCTCGTGCAGGACGCCGACCGGTTCACCGCGTTCGACCAGTCCACGTGGACCCTCGTGGCGGGTGAGCCGGCGGACGAGCAGACGCTCACCGACCTCGTGTTCGCGTGGAAGGCGAGCCGTGCCGTGAAGTCGAACGCGATCCTCCTGGCGAACCTGGGCGCGAGTGTCGGCGTGGGCATGGGCCAGGTCAACCGTGTCGACTCGTGCCACCTCGCGGTGAACCGCGCCGGTGACCGCGCCGCCGGTTCGGTCGCCGCGTCGGACGCGTTCTTCCCGTTCGCGGACGGCCTGCAGGTGCTCCTCGACGCCGGTGTGCGCGCCGTGGCCCAGCCCGGCGGGAGCGTCCGCGACGACGAGGTCATCGCCGCCGCGAAGGCCGCGGGCGTCACGATGTACTTCACGGGCGAGCGGCACTTCTTCCACTGACGTGAAGAAATCCCGGCACCCTATTGCGCGCTGTGACTTCCTCTGAATAGTCTGTAAGGCTCCGCGACAGGCACGCCGACGACCTCCAACCGGGTCGGCGGCACCGCGGACACAACGGTGACGAAGACGACGACTGGAGTGACGATGAACACGACGACCGGAACCGTGGCGACGGCTGCCCGTGCGGGTCTCGTGATCGTCGTGGGGACCGCTCCCGACGCACGACCGTTCGGCGGAGCACGCGGCGTACGCCCGCGTCCCACCCACGCGGCCGTCGCGCCGTACCCCTACCGGGGTGCGCCCGCCGTCACGGCACCGCTGTCCGCGTAGGGCTGCCTCCCACAGCCAGCGACGAGCCGTCGGCACTGCCCGACGACGACGAGCACGCGACGAGCCGCCGCGACATCCGCGACGACGACGAGCACTGGCCCGCGCGAGCCCAAGCCTGCAACCCGGGGACGACTGTCTCCCGGCGCACTCCGACCGAACCGACGCCGCACGACCAGCGGCGGCGGGCGACCGCGACGAGGACCGAGCCCACCCGACCAGGGCGAGCACGGCCCGAGACGCGACCGACCCGCTCGGCCGACGACCACCACGCAACGGACACCGAGCCTCCAGACCGACGGCTGCGACAGCAGCGGCCGGCCCCGGGGCCCCGGCACGACGCACGAGGACGCAACCCCCATGTCCAAGACGCCAGACCAGGCGCGCCCGTCCACCGACCGCCCCTCGACCTTCCGCGCGATCGCGCGGATCTACCCCTTCGTGAAGCCCTACCAGGGGCGCATCATCGGCGGCATGTTCGCCGCCATGGGCGCCTCCCTGGTGGCGCTCGCGATCCCCTACGTCCTGCAGTGGCTGGTCGACGGCCCGCTGTCCTCGAAGGACTCCGCACAGATCTGGCCCGCCGGCCTGGGCGTGCTCGCCCTCGGTGTGCTCGAGGCCTTCTTCATCGCCTCGCGCCGCCGGTTGGTGATGCGCCCGTCGACCCGCATCGAGACGAGCATGCGGAACGCGCTCTACGCGAAGCTGCAGGACCTGCCGGTGGCGTTCCACGATCGGTGGGAGTCCGGGCAGCTGCTGTCCCGTTCCGTCTCCGACCTGTCACTCATCCGCCGCTGGCTGGCGTTCGGCGTGGTCCTGCTCGTCGTCAACATCGTGACGATCGTCGTCGGCTTCGTCGTGTTGTTCACCTTCGGGTGGCTGCTCGGCCTGGTGTTCCTGGTCGCGTCGATCCCGCTGTGGATCAACGGGCTGCTGTTCGAGCGCCGGTACTCCGTCGTCGCGCGCCGCAGCCAGGACCAGGTCGGCGACCTCGCCACGAGCGTCGAGCAGTCCGTGCACGGCATCCGCGTGCTCAAGGCGTTCGGACGCGGGCGGTACAAGCTCGACGAGTTCAGCGAGCAGGCCGAGGCGCTGCGCGGCACCGAGATCGAGAAGGCGAAGGCGATCGCGGGCATCTGGCTGTGGCTGCTGCTCGTGCCCGACGTCGCGTTCGCGCTCTGCCTGCTCGCCGGCATCTACCTGGCTTCGCAGGGCCAGCTGTCCGTGGGACAGCTGTTCGCGTTCTTCGCGACGGCGACGGTGCTCCGGTTCCCGATCGAGTCGATCGGCTTCCTGCTGTCGATGACGTTCGACACCCGCACGGCGGTCGACCGCTTCTTCGAGGTCATGGACTCCGAGAACACGATCACCGACCCGGAATCGCCGAAGACGATCGCGGAGCCGCACGGTGCGCTGTCCTTCAACGGCGTGCACTTCCGGTACCAGGACTCCGCACCGCAGTACCCGGACCTCATCAACGGCGTCGAGCTGCAGCTGCACCCGGGCGAGACGATGGCGCTCGTCGGCCTGACCGGCTGCGGCAAGACCACGCTGCTGTCGCTCGTGCCGCGGCTGTACGACGTCACGGGCGGTTCGGTGACGATCGACGGCGTCGACATCCGTGACCTCACGAGGGAGGAACTGCGCCGGCACGTCGGCGTCGCCTTCGAGGACGCGACGCTGTTCTCGACGACGGTGCGGGACAACGTCCTGCTCGGACGGCCGGACCTCTCCGGGGAGGAAGCCGAGGCGGTCATGCGCGAAGCCCTCGACATCGCCCAGGCGTCCTTCGTGGACGACCTGCCCGACGGCGTCGACACCCGCGTCGGCGAAGAGGGCCTGTCCCTCTCCGGCGGCCAGCGGCAGCGACTGGCGCTCGCCCGGGCGATCGCGGCCCGGCCGTCGGTGCTCGTCCTCGACGACCCGTTGTCCGCCCTCGACGTCGACACCGAGGCACGGGTCGAGGCGGGCCTGCGCCGGGTCCTCGCCGAGACGACGTCGCTGATCGTCGCCCACCGGCCGTCCACCGTGACGCTCGCGGACCGCGTCGCACTCATGGAGAACGGCGTCGTCACCGCGGTCGGCACCCACTCGGAGCTGATGGCGAACAACGACCACTACCGCTACGTCATCTCCTCGCTCGACGAGGACGACGCCACCGCACGAGAGGAGGCGATGGCATGAGCCAGCAGACAGACCAGAACCTGCCTGGAGGCACGGCTTCCGTCCCGCAGGACGCTCCGGACGAGCAGTCTGCCGCGCCCGTCACCGCGTCGATCACCACCCTGGGCGTCCGCGGCGAGGAGCGTGAAGACTTCACCAAGGCGGAGAGCAAGCGGCTGCGTCGCCGCTCCCTCGCTCTGCTCGGGTCCCTCGCCGCACCGCTCAAGCTCCGGCTCGTGCTGCTCGGCATCGTGGTGGTGGTCTCCACCGCGGGCACCGTCGCGGGTCCGGCGCTCATCGCGTGGGGCATCGACAACGCCCTGCCGGCCGTGCTCGACCGGAACGACTGGGTGCCGGCGTTCGGCGTCGTCGCGACGTACATCGTCGTGGCGATCCTCGGCGCCGTCCTGACCGCCTGGTACACGGTGCTCGCCGCACGCATCAGCCAGGCGATCCTGTTCGACCTGCGGAAGCGGGTGTTCCTGCACACGCAGCGGCTCTCGTTGGAGTTCCACGAGACCTACACGTCCGGCCGGATCATCTCCCGCCAGACGAGTGACCTCGACTCCATCCGCGAGCTGCTCGACTCCGGCCTGAACCAGCTCATCCAGGGCGTGCTGTACATGGTGTTCACCGCGGTGGCACTCGTGGCGCTCGACCCGACCTCCGGGCTCGTGCTCGCGGTGTCGCTCGTGCCGCTGTGGTTCCTGATCCGCTGGTTCCAGTCGAACTCGCAGACGCTGTTCCGTGCCACCCGTGTCACCTCGGCGCGTGTCATCGTGCACTTCGTCGAGACGATGACGGGCATCCGCGCGGTGCAGGCGTTCCGCAAGGAGTCGCGCAACCGTGACGAGTACGGCGGCTTCGTCGAGGACTACCGCGTCGCGAACACGAAGGTGTTCAACCTGTTCGGGACGTTCGACCCGGTGCTCGTGCTCATCGGCAACGCCACCCTCGCGGCGGTCGTCATCGTGGGCGGCTTCCGGATCGTCGACGGCTCGCTCGAGGTCGGTGCGCTGCTCGCGGTCGCGCTGTACGCCAAGCGGTTCTTCGACCCGGCACAGGAACTCGCGATGTTCTACAACGGGTACCAGTCGGCCTCGGCGGCGATGGAGAAGATCTCCGGCGTCCTCGAGGAGCGCCCGAGCGTGCCGGACCCGGCGAAGCCGACCCGCCTGGCGGACGCCACGGGGAAGATGGACTTCGACGACGTCGTGTTCGCCTACAACAAGGGGAAGGTCGTGCTCCCGGAGTTCGACCTGCACATCCCCGCGGGGCAGACGATCGCGCTCGTCGGGTCCACCGGTGCCGGCAAGTCGACGCTCGCCAAGCTCATGGCGCGCTTCTACGACCCGTCACAGGGGTCGGTCAAGCTCGACGGCGTGGACCTCCGTGAGCTCGACACGAAGGACATGCGGCGCGCGATCGTCATGGTCACGCAGGAGGCCTACCTGTTCTCCGGCACCGTCGCGGACAACATCGCGCTCGGCAAGCCGGGGGCCTCCCGCGCCGAGATCGAGGCATCGGCGAAGGCGGTCGGCGCGCACGAGTTCATCATGGCGCTGCCCGACGGGTACGACACCGACGTGAACAAGCGCGGTGGCCGGGTGTCGGCCGGGCAGCGGCAGCTCCTGTCGTTCGCCCGGGCGTTCATCGCCGACCCGAAGGTGCTCATCCTCGACGAGGCCACGGCGTCGCTCGACATCCCGTCCGAGCGCCTCGTGCAAGAGGGTCTCGAGACCCTGCTGGCGGACCGCACCGCGGTGATCATCGCGCACCGGCTGTCCACCGTCGCGATCGCCCACCGGGTGCTCGTGATGGAGTACGGCCGGATCGTCGAGGACGGCACCCCGGACGACCTGATCGCCGGCACCGGACGGTTCGCCCAGCTGCACGCCGCCTGGCGCGACTCGCTCGTGTAGCGGTGCTGCCGGGCTGCACGACGTGGTTGGCTTGACCCATGAGCGACGACAGCGTGCAGCCCGGCGGCGTGGCCCTGCGCGACCCCTTCTACGGGGCACCCTTCACCGAGGCCGTCCGCCGGTTCTGGCGGAAGTACACCGTGTTCACCGGGCGGGCATCCCGCGCCGAGTTCTGGTGGTGGTGGATCACGTCGCTGGCGATCGGTCTCGTCCTGCAGCTTGTGCCGCAGGCGTTCACGCCGGACACCCCGATGCTCGAGAACCCGGTCGGCTCGTACCTGTTCGTGCTGTGGGCCCTCGCGACGCTGATCGGCTCGCTCGCCCTCGGCGCCCGACGCCTGCACGACGCGAACCTCTCCGGCTTCTGGCAGTTCCTGCACGTGCTCGTCGGCATCGGCTCACTCGTGCTGTTCGTCATGTTCCTGCTCCCGACGAACCCGAAGGGCGCACGCTTCGACGCGTGAGCGGCATGCGCGGGCCGCGGCTGGTCAGAACGGGTCGTCGGCGTCCGTGGACGGGGACCAGCGGGCGCGGCGCATGTCGATCCGCCAGGTCGTCGTGCCCTGCACGAGCGGCGTCCCCTCGGCACGGTAGTGCTCGTGCGCGCGGGCCTCGTGGTGCACCGGCGGCAGCCCACCGGACCGGACCACGCGCCACCACGGCAGGTCGGCCCCCTCGTGCGCCATCACCTTGCCGACCGCGCGCGACGCCCGGGAACCGAGGGCCGCGGCGACGTCGCCGTAGGTCATCACGTGCCCGGGCGGGATGAGGCGGACCACCGCGGCGACCGCGGCCCCGAAGTCGACCGCGTCGTCGTCGGGCACGACTAGAGCGTCAGGACCGCGAAGTGGTCGCCGTACTGGGTCTCACGGACGACCTCGAACCCGACCGCGCGGAAGAACGCCTCGGGGCTGTTGTCGCCGCCGGGCTCGTAGACGACGGTGAGGCGCTCGAGGCCACGGCTGCGGGCCTCGTCGGCCAGACCGTGCACCGCGAACCGACCGACACCGCGGCCCTGCGCCGTCGCCGAGACGTTCACGCGCCAGATGGCACTGCGGAGCTCTTCCTCGGAGTTGTCCTCGTCGAAGGTGCCGATGATCATGCCGACGACCTCGTCGCCGTCGAGCACGACACGGGTCCACGCCGAGCTGGGCTTCACGTCGGACTCCGCGACGCCGTACGTCGTCGGCTGCACGAACTGTTCCTGCCCGGGCTTGAGCGTCAAGGAGTTCGCCGCCGCAGCGGTCGACGCGGAGAGTTCTTCGAGGCGGAGGTCCGTCATGCCGCTCAGGGTATCCGTGCGACCCGTGCGGGGGCCAGTGAGCCGGGGAGACCGATACCGCACCGTTGCCCCGACCGGTCGGGCGTGCCGGGGCGCGGTATGGTCGCGGCATGGCAGAACACCGGCGCGGCGCGAACCTGCCGTCGATCGGAGGGTTCAACCGCACCGTGGTGCTCGACGCGGTGCGCCGCTCACCCGACGGTCTCAGCCGCGTGGAACTCGCGTCGCGCACCGGGCTCAGCGCGCAGACGGTGTCGAACGTCACGCGCTTCCTCATCGAGGCGGGGATGATCGCCGAGTCCGGCACGATCGTGTCGGGTCGCGGCAAGCCCCGCACCATCCTGCGGCTCGAGGCTGCGAGCCGGTACGCCGTCGGGGTGCACGTCGACCCCGCCGTCGTCACGTACGTGCTGCTCGACCTCGCCGGCACCGTCGTCGCTTCGTCCACCACCTCCACCCCGACCGCGGACGACCCGTCCGAGGTCGTCCGCACCATCGCCACCGCGATCGACGGGCTCGTGCGCGACGCCGAGGTGGACACGGACGCCGTGCTCGGCGTGGGCATCGCGAGCCCGGGCCCGATCGACGTCGACGCCGGTGTGGTGCTCGACCCGCCGTTCCTGCCCCGTTGGCGGGACGTCCCGCTGCGTGATGCGCTGTCCGAGGCGACGGGCTACCCGGTGCTGCTCGAGAAGGACGTCACGGCCGCCGTCGTCGGTGAGATGTTCCTTGCGGGAGAGTCCTCGGCGCGGAACTTCGCGTTCGTCTACTTCGGCACCGGGTTCGGCGTCGGGCTCGCCGTCGACCACGAACCGGTCCGCGGTGTCGGTTCGAACGCTGGTGACGCCGGGCACATCATGGTCGACCAGGGTGCCCTCGCCGGGACCCCGGACAGTGCCGGCACCCGGGGTGAGGTCGGCGCGGCCGTCGCCCCGGACCGGCTGGTGCAGATCGCCCGTGACCGCGGACTCCCGCTCGACGCCCCGTCGGACGTCGAGTCCGTGGACCGCGCGTGGGACGGGCTCGCCGCCGCGATCGACGCCGGGGACCCGGTGGCGATCGGCCTGGCGGAGGACGCCGGCACCGTGATGGGCAACGCCGTCGTCCTCATCGTCAACCTGCTCGACATCGACCGCGTGGTCTTCGGTGGGCCGTTCTGGTCACGGGTCGCGAGTGCCGCGCTGCCGGCCGCCCGTGCCACGATCGTCGAGTCGCCACTGCTGGTGCCGAAGCACCCGGTGGTCGTCGACGAGAGCGACCGCGGGGCCGACGTCGCCGCCGTGGGCGCTGCCTGCCTCGTGCTCGACGCGGCGCTGTCGCCGCGCGCCAGCGCGCTTCTCATCCGACGCTGATCGACCGGCTCGCGTCCGCCGCTCGCGACACCGGTCGTTCACCTGGCCGCCACCGGCCGGACGCCCGGGTGCTGAACAGTCGTGCAGGTCCCCCCTGAACTCCCGAGAAGGACTCTGCATGCATCCCCGTGCCCTGCGCTTCGGCGTGATCCTGGCTGCCGGCGGTGTCGTCGCGGCCGGCCTCCTGGCAGCGACGCCCGCCTCCGCTGCCGTCGGCGACGACGACCCGAGTGTCGGACCCGCCGCCGCGAACGGCCTGGTGGTCAACGAGGTTGAGTCGAACGGCGACGACACCGACTGGGTCGAGCTGAAGAACACCTCGTCCTCCGCGATCGACCTGTCCGGGTACGCGTTCCTCGACGACGACAGCTCCCACGAGGCGTACGTCCTGCCCGCGGGGTCGACGATCGCCGCCGGCGGGTACTTCGTCATCGACCAGCTGTCCGGCACCGCTCCCGGCTTCGACTTCGGCCTCGGCGGAGCGGACACCGCCCGGGTGTACGACCCGGCGGGCGACCTCGTGCTCAGGTACTCGTGGACGACGCACGCGGCGGTCACGTACGGCCGCTGCCCGGACGGCACCGGCGCCCTCGTGGACACCACCGCGTCGACCAAGGGTGCGGCCAACGACTGCTCCTCGCCGGTGCGCATCAACGAGGTCGAGTCCGACGGCGGCACCCCGGGCGACTGGGTGGAGCTGACGAACGTCGGCACGACGTCGGTGGACCTCGGCGGGTACGTCTTCACGGACAGCGAGGACGACCACGCGTACACGATCCCGGCGGGCACGACCGTCGCACCGGGCGGCTTCACGGTGCTCGACGAGGCGGACTTCGACTTCGGGCTCGGCAAGGCGGACTCGGCCCGGATCTTCGACCCGCAGGGCCAGCTCGTCGACTCGTACTCCTGGACCGCGCACGCCGCGTCGACCTACGGCCGGAACCCAGACGGCACCGGTGCCTTCGCGGACACCGCGGCCCCGACGAAGGGCGCTGCGAACGAGTTCGCCGGTGTCGTCACGGCCGAGGCCTGGCCCGGCGGCCCGGACGAGACCGTGCTCGACGACGAGGACACCTTCACGGGCGACCTGAGCGGCATCGACTGGACGACCTCCCCGACCTCGAAGGACGGGCAGCTCTGGGCCGTGCAGAACGGCGACGGGTTGCTCTACCACCTCGTGTCGGACGGCGCGGGCGGCTGGGCTCCCTCGAACGCCGCCGGCACCGAGCTGCACTACGCCGACGGCTCCGGCACCCCGGACGCCGAGGGCGTCACCGTGACGTCGGACGACCCCGGCGCGGTGTACGTGTCGACCGAGCGCGACAACGACGTCTCGAAGACCAGCCGACCGGCCGTGCTGCGCTTCGCGACCACGTCCGGTGCGGAGTCGAAGCTGAACGCGACCGACGAGTGGAATCTCGCGGCCGACTTCCCGGGGCTCGGGGCGAACGCCGGCCTCGAGGGCGTCACCTGGATCCCGGACTCCTGGCTCACCGCGCACGGCTTCGCGGACGAGCACACCGGAGCCGCCTACGCCCCCGCCACGTACGCGGGGCACGGCGACGGTCTGTTCTTCGTCGGGGTCGAGGGCACCGCGAGCGTCTACGCCTACGCGCTGATGGAGGACGGCTCCTTCCAACGGGTCGCCACGATCGCGACGCCGTTCTCCGTCGTCGCGGACGTCCAGTTCGACCCGACGCTCGACGCGCTCTGGGTGGTCTGCGACGACGCGTGCTCCGGCCGCACGGCGCTGTACGAGGTGACCGACGGGGCGTTCACGGCGTCGACGGTCCACGAGGCGCCCTCTGCCGCCGACCGCACCCTGGCCAACGAGGGCTTCGCGATCTCGGGCGTGTGCACGAGCGGCTCGCGGGCCACGTTCTACGCCGACGACAACGACACCGACGGGTTCTCGCTCCGGACGGGGACGTACCCGTGCGACGCGTCGACGCCGGGTGACGGTGGGACGCCGGGCGACGGTGGCACAACGCCGACCCCGACCCCGACCCCGAGCCCGACCCCGACCCCGACCCCGACCCCGGGTGGTGGCGGGTCGGCACCTGCCCCGTCGCCGGTTACGGGTGGCTCGAAGCCGTCGGTCCCGGTCGCCCCGTCGGAGTCGTCGTTGACCGCCGCGAACCGTGTCTCGGTGTCCGCCCCGTCGTCGGCGCGTCCGGGCGAGACCATCACCATCACGGTCGGCACGCGGTACGCCGGTGACCGGGTGGACGTGTGGATGTTCTCGACGCCGACGCTGCTGGGAACGGTGACGGTCGCGGCGGACGGCACGGTACGGGCGACGATCCCGGCGGATGCTCCGGCCGGGACGCACCGGATCGTGGTGACTGCTGCGGACGGAACGGTCCTGGGGTGGACGACGATCCGCATCGATCCGGCGACCGGACAGCTGGCGTTCACCGGTGCCGAGGGTCTCGGCGCGGGCACGGTGGCCGCGTTCCTGCTCATCGCGGTTGGCGCGGGTGTGCTGGTCGTGCGACGACGCCGGGGAACACGTCCCACGGCGTGACCGACCGAGCCGAGATGGTCGGGTTCGCGACGCGGACCCGACCATCCCTCAGCCGGCGTCGGTAGGCAGAGAACATGCATCCTGAGACGACGACACGTCCGCCGGTCGGCATGCCGTGGCACGGCGTGACGTTCGCTGCGGCGTTCCCCCGCTTCTTCCGCGGCTTCCGCACGTTCCACGGCCGTGCCGCCCGAGCCGAGTTCTGGTGGTGGGGGCTCTGGTGGTTGATCATCGGGCAGGCAGTGCAGATCCCCTGGGCGATCGGCATCATCACCTTCCGGCCCGCTCCGGTGGACGCCGCGGACAGTGCGATGCTCGACGACGCACTGCAGTCCTTCAACCCCTTCCCGGTGTGGGGGTACCTCCTCAGGACCTTGCCGCCGGTGGCACAGATCGGCTTGGTGCTGTACGTGGTGGTCATCCTCGTCGTGGCGGTGCCGTGGGCCGCCATCGCGGTCCGTCGGCTGCACGACTCGAACCGATCCGGCTGGTGGGTCCTGCTCTTCCTGATGCCGATCGGGAACCTCGCGCTGCTCGTCCTCCTCGCACAGCCGTCCGACGAGCGCGGCCGCCGGTTCGACCGGCCCGCCGCATCCGTGTCCTCCTGAGCACGACCCGCGACGTCGCCGCAGAGCGGTACCGTCGGACGGTGCAGACCGAGATCCTCCACTACACCGCCTTCGCCTCCGAGCCGGGCGGCGGCAACCCCGCGGGCATCGTGCTGGACGCAGCCGGCCTCTCCGACGACGAGATGCAGGCGATCGCTCGTGACGTCGCCTACCCCGAGACCGCCTTCGTCGTCGGGCAGACCCCCACCGGCCCGCACGTGCGGTACTTCTCCCCGGGGGCCGAGGTCCCGTTCTGCGGCCACGCCACGATCGCCACCGCCGTGGCGCTCGCCGAGCGTGACGGCCTCGGGCGACGGGTCTTCACGACTGCCGCGGGGGAGATCGCCCTCGATGCGACGTCGGCCCCGGACGGCACGGTGCAGGTCGCGATGACGAGCGTGGAGCCGAGCGTGCGACCCCTCGATCCGACCCTGCGCGACCGGCTGTTCGGGCTGCTCGGGCTGGTGCCGGACGACGTCGCCGAGGGGTTCCCCGTCCTGGAGTCCTTCGCCGGCAACTGGCACCCCGTGGTCGTCCTCGCCGACGAGGAACTGTTCCACCAGTTCCGGTTCGCTCCAGCGCCCCTCGCGGAGCTCGCACGCGAGGCCGGGTGGGCTGGGACGGTCACGGTCCTGCGCCGGACGGGACCGCAGGAGTACGAGGCACGCAACCTCTTCCCGGTCGGCCGCATCACCGAGGACCCGGCGACCGGTTCGGCCGCGGCGGCCACGGGTGCGTACCTCCGCGAGGTCGGGGCCGTTGCACCGGACGACCGCGTGGTGATCCGGCAGGGACGGCACGTCGGCCGACCGAGCGTGCTGCTCGTCGACGTCCCGGCGACCGGCGGCATCACGGTCACGGGCGGTGCCACGCCGATCCGCTGACGGACGTTCCTTCCCAGGACGTCTGCGATGGGAAGTCGAATCGGGCGTACCTGGTCGGAACTTCCGACCAGGTACGCCCGATTCGTAGCGGTACGCCCGGGAGCACCCGGCGCGCGTGCACCCGGCGCCCGGAACCCCGACCGCATCGTGACCGCATCGTCACGAAGAAGTACTTGACAGGAATAAGTCAATACGGTGGACTAAGTGTGCGAGCGGGCGACGGAGCCCGCCACCTGTGCAAAGGAGCACCGATGAAACGCACCCGAATCATCGCCGGACTCGCAGCCGTGGCCGTCGCCGCGGTGGGCCTGGCAGGCTGCTCGAGCTCGGGGTCCGCCTCGAGCGACACGATCAAGATCGCGTACCAGAAGTTCGGCGCCTTCCAGCAACTCGATGCCCAGATGAAGGTCGTCAAGAAGGAGTACGAGAAGGAGCACCCGGGCAAGAAGGTCGAACTCGTGCCGATCCAGGCACAGGAGAACGACTACTACACGAAGCTCGCGCTCATGAACAAGGCGCCGGCCACCGCTCCGGACGTCATGTACGAGGACACCTTCCTCATCAAGGCCGACGCGCAGGCCGGGTACCTCCTGCCGCTCGACAAGTACACGGCGAAGTGGAAGGACTGGAGCCAGTTCTACGACAACGCCAAGCAGGCCGGTGAGGGCGTCGACGGCAAGACCTACGGCATCCCGATGGGCACCGACACCCGTGCCCTCTGGTACAACAAGGACATCTTCAAGGAGGTCGGCCTCCCCGTCCCGTGGCAGCCGAAGACGTGGGACGACGTCCTCGCGGCGGCGAAGACCATCAAGGAGAAGAAGCCCGACGTCATCCCGTTCAACGTCTACTCCGGCAAGCCCCAGGGTGAGGCGTCGACGATGCAGGGCTTCGAGATGCTCCTGTACGGCGCGGACGGCTCCGGCAACACGCTCTACAAGGACAAGAAGTGGGTCACGGGCTCGAAGCAGTTCCAGGACTCGCTCCAGTTCATCAAGGACGTGTACCAGGGCGGCCTCGGCCCGACACCGCAGCAGGCGCTCGACAGCCAGGTCGGCACCACGATCGCGCAGACGTGGCTCCCCAAGGGCCAACTCGCGATCGACCTCGACGGGTCGTGGCAGTCCGGCACGTGGCTGAAGTCCGGCACCGCACCGTGGGCCGACTGGTCCAAGGTGATGGGTCAGGCCCCGATGCCGACGCAGAACGGTCAGGACCCGGGCTACAACTCGATGTCCGGCGGTTGGACGCTCGCGGTGGGCAAGAACTCGAAGAACCCGCAGGCCGCGTTCGACTTCATCTCGACCTTCCTCAACCAGAAGGGCTCGCTGAAGTACGACATCGAGAACAGCCAGATCGCCGTCCGCAAGG
>Ga0308167_1001567_pt1 | contig 25632 bp, 27 predicted proteins | sample PhyCR1_2_FD_202138 | JGI IMG/M metagenome (GOLD analysis project Ga0308167, IMG submission 202138) | Phyllosphere microbial communities from UC Gill Tract Community Farm, Albany, California, United States - DLSLRC.R1 | ecosystem: Host-associated > Plants > Phyllosphere > Unclassified | place... | reverse complement strand
GCCTCCGCGACGCCTCCGCTGAGGAACGGCCAGCCGCCCCACGCGAAGAGGAACGTGCCGAGCACCGGCGAGATCCACTCGGAGCCGGGGAACGACGGGACGTCGTAGCCGAGCAGCCCGGCGAACATCGAGCTGAAGGCGACCACCGGCACGGCGACGACGAGGCTGACCCAGAACTTGTCCCGAAACTGCGCGGCGTGGTCGCCGTGGTCGCCGTGGCCGTGGTGGCCGGCGTGCGCGTCGTGCCCGGCGTGCGCGTCGTGGCCGGCGTGCGCGTCGTGGCCGGCGTGCGGGTCGTGGCCGGCGTGCGGGTCGTGGCCGGCGTGCGGGTCGTGGCCCGCGTGCGGTTCGTGCTCCGCGTCGACGCCCGCGGCCGCCTGGCCGTGGTCGGCCGTCGCGAGTCCGGAGTGGTCGGTGCCGACCTGTTCGTCGCGGGGGGCGTGGTGGTCGTGCGGAGTGCTCATCCTCATACCCTAGGGGGGTATCGTGCATGACGTCCAGGAGTCGGGACGACCGCCTCCTCGACCGTCGACCCCGTCGCTGTCGGCCCCCGGCGGATCAGCCCCCGCCGGCGGATCAGCCGCCGACGGGCGGGCCGACGATCAGCAGCAGCACGAAGACGACCACGACGGCCGCGAGCAGCAGCACGACCGCGAGCGCGAGGTGCCCGAGCACCCAGCGGAGCAGGCGGTCGAGCGGCCGGCGGTCGCGCGGGTCGCCGGTCGCCTCGCGACGCCAGTCGCCGTCGAGCCCGCCGCGGCGGTCGATCCAGCGCTCGACGGGCAGCGACGCGAACGGCACGACGGCGCTCGCGAGGGCGAGCACGGTCACCCCCGGCGACCAGCGCTGGTTGACGGCCACGACCACCCCGGCGACGAGGTAGGCGAGGAACACGAACCCGTGGATCGGCCCCGCGACGCTGACGGGCCAGTCGCCCACCTTCGCGACGTACTTCAGCAGCATCCCGCCGATCAGCAGGGCCCAGGTCACGACCTCGGCGACGGCGAACGAGCGGAAGAGGGCGCGGGGCGACATGGCGGCTCCTGGTGAGGGGGTCGGTGGGCCTCCATGGTCGCAGCACCGCCCTGGACGCCGCCTCCCCCGGTGCAGCGCCTGCACCGCCGCCCGTCCCCACGACCGCGAGAAGCCCCGGACCGACCTCAGAGCACCTCCGGACCTCGATCCGAGGCCTCTCGACCCGACCCGAGGGGCGAAGGAGGCGCGGCGTACGGTGGACGGATCGACGACGACCACGAAGGGGACTCCATGAGCGACCGCGACGCCGAGCAGCACCGCCAGCACGACCGACACGAGCGCCCCGGTGCGACGCGCCCCGGTGCGATGCGCCCCGCCGCCGCCGCCGACGGTCGGTCGCGAGGCAGGCTGCGCCCGCAGTGGCCGACCTTCCGCGGGTCGCCGTTCCTCTGGGGCGTGCTCGCGTTCCCGCTGTTCCTGCACCTGGTCACGGCCGCCGTCTCGCTCGGTCGCGGCGAGGCGCCCACGCCGTTCGGCATCGCCTTCCTGGTGCTGGTCGCGGTCGTGTTCGTCGTCTGCCTGATCGGCATCGTGCAGACGCTCCGGCACCCGCGACCCTCGCGGCCGTCGTGGCTCGACGAGGGCGACCCGCGCGCCTGACCCGGCCCGCACCTCCTTCGTCGGGACGTCGCCCGCGCGGGAACGAGTGGTCATTAACGGTCGTCGATGCCGCTCGGGAGGACCGGAACCGACCACTCGATGCACCGACCGGCCGTGAACACCGGGACGGCGCAGGCCGGGCAGGTCAGGCCGCGTCGCGGGCAGGCTCGACGGGCTCGCGCAGGGCCGGACAGTGCTCGGGCGTCGGGTGCCGCGCGATCTCGACCATGCGATCGAGGGCGTCGCGCGCAGCCGAGAGGTCGGCCATCGCCGCGGTGATGCGCCGACGCTCCGCCTCGAGCACGGCGAAGACCTCGGGCGAGCTCGTGCCCGAGTCGACGCAGGGCAGCAGCTGCAGGATCGTGCGGCTCGGCAGCCCCGCCGTGAAGAACTGCTGGATCAGCTGCACCCGCTCGACCGCCGCCTCCGCGTAGCTGCGCTGGCCGCTGCTCGTGCGCTCTGACTCGAGCAGGCCCTGCTCTTCGTAGTACCGCAGCGCGCGCGTGCTGACGCCCGCTCGCTCTGCCACCTCGCCGATGCGCACCCGTGCCTCCGTGATCGCTGGGGAGACGTCTCGGCCTGGTCCGCGTGCCGGACTTGCCCTTGACGTCAACGTGAAGTCCTAGCGTAGCCGACGCCGGGCCAGCCGAGACTGCCCGGACGACCGTCCACGACCAGGAAGACACCACGCATGAACATCGACATCACCGGCCAGACCGTCCTCGTGACCGGGGCCAACCGCGGCATCGGCCGTCAGTTCGTCCTCGAGGCGCTCGAGCGCGGCGCCGCCAAGGTCTGGGCCACTGCACGCCGGACCGAGACCCTCGACTTCGCCGACCCCCGGGTCGTGCCCCTGTGGCTCGACCTGACCGACCACGACTCCGTGGTGGCCGCCGCCGCCGCGGCCCACGACGTGACCGTGCTCGTCGACAACGCGGGCATCGCGACGGGTGCGTCGTTGATCACGAGCGACCTCGTCGACGCCCGCCGCGAGATGGACACGCACTACTGGGGCACCCTCGACGTGATCCGTGAGTTCGCGCCCGTGCTCGCAGCCAACGGGGGCGGTGCGATCGTCAACGTCCTCTCGGCACTCTCGTGGTTCGCGGCCACGGGCAGCGAGGCCTACTCCGCCGCCAAGGCCGCCGAGTGGAACATGACCAACGCCGTCCGGCTCGAGCTCGCCGCCCAGGGGACGCTCGTGCAGGGCGTGATGCTCGGGGCCGCGGACACCGACATCACGGCGAACTACGACGGACCCAAGATCGACCCGCGCGACGTGCCCCGGAGCTCGTTCGACGGCCTCGCCGCCGGTGCGATCGAGGTCGTCGTCGACGACTGGAGCGCCATGGTGAAGGCGTCGCTCGCCGGCGACCCCGCCGACTTCTACGCGAAGATGCGCGAGCTGCTCGGCTGAGCTGCCCTGGTGAGGCCGAGTGGTCAGCAGCTGTCCCCGATCGCTCGCGAGAGGACCGGACCTGACCACTCGGCACCGCGCTAGACGCCGGGGCGGCGCGGGGCGGGCGGGTCAGACGCCGCCGAAGCGCTCGGTCCGCACCCGAGTGGGGTCGTGGCCCGCATCGACCAGCCAGCCGGCGACGGTCTCGACGAACGAGTTCGTGCCGCAGACGTAGACGAGCGGGTGCTCGGACGCGGGCAGCACGAGGTCGAGCAGCTCGTCCCGGGTGAGCCTGCCGGAGGCGCGGGTCGACCCTGCAGGAGCCTCGCGCGTGAAGACCCAGTCGACCCGCACCTCGCCCGCCGACTCCTCGGCGAGCGCCGCCAGCTCGTCGCCGAACCAGCGGTCGGCCGGCGTCCGGACGGAGCAGAGCAGCCGCATCGGCGGCGGCGTGCCGGGAGCAGCAGCGTCAGCAGCAGCAGCAGCAGCCCCCGCAGCCCGGGCGCGCACCATCGCGACGAGCGGGGCGATGCCCGACCCTCCCCCGATCAGCTGCACCGGCGAGCGACCCGGTGCCGGAGCCCCGTCCGGCTCGGGCAGCACGGCGTGCACCGCCGAGTCGGGGTCGAACTCGGTCGGCGGCCAGACGAACCAGCCGCCGATCGGGCCGCGCACCTCGACGGGATCGCCGACCTCGGCCGCCGAGACGAGGTACGGCGACACCTCGCCGTCGGGGAGCTCCTCGACCGTGAGCTCGATCTGCGGCGCCCGGCCCGCGCCTCCTGCGCCCGCCCGCACGTCCGACGACGAGACGCCCGGCAGCGAGACGTCCGACGACGTGACGTCCGACAACGAGTACGAGCGGACGGCCTGGTAGCCGTCGTCCGCGGTGAGCCGGACGTCGACGTGCTGCCCGGCCCGGGCCGGTCGCAGCCCCGGCACCTCGAGCACGATCGAGCGCCCGGTCGGGTTCTGCCCCGCCGCGGCGACGATCGTCGCCGGCATCCACCTGAAGGGGTCAGCGGGCACCGACGCCGGCGAAGGGGCGGGCGCGTCGTCGTCCGACGAGCTCACGCGTAGCGCTGTTCGCGCCAGGGGTCGCCGAGCGCGTGGTAGCCCATGCTCTCCCAGAAGCCGCGGCGGTCGGAGGCCATCGTCTGGATGCCCTGCACCCACTTCGCGCTCTTCCAGAAGTAGAGCCCGGGCACGAAGAGCCGGGCCGGGCCGCCGTGCTCCGACCCCAGGGGCTCGCCCTCGTAGGTGTCGACGACCCACGCCTTGCCGCCGAGCAGCTCGCTCAGCGGCAGGTTCGTCGTGTAGCCGCCGTAGCTGGTCGTCATCGCGTACTCGTGCGTGGTGTCGAGGCCGTCGAAGAGGGTGTCGAGCGAGACGCCCGACCAGTGCGTGCCGAGCTTCGACCAGCTCGTGACGCAGTGGATGTCGGTCTCGATCTGCTCGTGCGGCAGCGCCTGGAAGTCGGCCCAGCTGAGCGAGCGGCTGCCCTGCTCGGTGCCGAGCTGCAGCTCCCACCGCTTGATGTTCGGGGTCGGGCCGGCCGACAGCACTGGGAACCCCTTCTCGAGGTGCTGCCCCGGCGGGAGGCGCGGGTCGGCCTCGCGACGTCGGCCGAAGCCCGTGAAACCTGCCATGGTGCGCCTCCTCGTGGTCGACGCCAGGCTAGCCGTCCCGACCGACACCTGGTCGGGACGAACGGTCGGCGGCTCGGGCCCTACGGCAGCTCGACGGAGACGGGCTCGGCGCCGTCCTCCGCGGGGACGACGTCGACCGTGACGGGGCGACCGTCCACGCCGGCGGGGAGCGCGTGCTCGGACACGGCCGGCACGTAGTCCATCGTGCACATGCCCGGGTCGGCAGGTGCGAGCCGCACGGTCACGGCGTCGGCACCGGCCGCCTCGACCGACTCGACGGCGGGCGGGCAGGTCGAGCTGCCGTAGAGCGTGAGGGTGAAGGACGCCCCCTCGACGAGCCAGACCACCGAGGGGCCGCCCTCGGCGGCGCCGTCGCCGTCGCCCACCGGCACGGACGGGCTGGACGACCCGGTCGGCGCCGTCCCCGCGTCGGGTGCGTCGCCCGGCCCGGCCTGCGCGCACGCGCCCAGGAGGGAGGTCGCCGCGACCGCCACGAGGGCGATGCGGGCGGCGCGGACGGCGGCAGGTCGTCGGGGGTGGGTCGTCTCGGCCATGCACCCATGGTGCCAGGGCCGTCCACGGCCGCGCGCCTCCTCCGTGCCCGGCCGCGGTCGAGGCGAGCCCGGGAGCAGGCGAGCCTCAGGAGGCGGAGGCCCGGTCGGCCTCGGAGCCCTGGTCCACCATCTGCTGCCACCAGTCGGGGTGCAGGTCGACCAGGCGGACCCAGGCGTACCCGGCGACGACGCTGTCGACGTGGCCCGTCAGCTCGGCGAGAGCCAGCTCGCGCGTCGCCGACGTCGGCACCGCCGTCGAGGTCGAGGTCGAGGTCGCCGTCGCCCTGGGCGTCGAGCATGCCCAGCGCGTCGACCACGGCGACGGGCACGCGCCAGGCGTCCGGCCCCTCGAGGTGCCGCGGGACGTCGTCGACGACGCCGAGCAGCACCGGCACCGCAGAGGCCGCCCCCGTCTCGCCCAGCGCCGCGACGACGTCGAGGTGCTCCTCGTGCCAGTCGCCGTCCCAGAGACGGGCGAGCAACGGCACGTGGTCGCCGTCGAGCCCGAAGACGAAGCAGACCCGCAGCGCGGCCCACAGGTCGTCCTCGGCCCGCGACAGCACGACCTCGTGCAGCAGCTCGAGCCCGAGGTCGCGTCCGTCGTGGGCGCCGAACCAGAAGAGGAAGTCGGCGGCGGCGATCGGCTCGGGCAGGCTGCGCATCAGGTGCCGCTCCTGGTCCGTCAGGCGTCCCTCGTCGCGCGGCCTCTCGACGGGCGGGTGGTCGAGCACCGTCAGCAGGGCCCGCATGCCCCGGCGACGCCGACCCGTCAGGCGGACGACGACGGCGGCGATCGACCAGAACAGCACGAGCGGGACGAGGTCCCCGAGCGCACGTGACAGCGAGGCGCTCGTGACGACGATGCCCACGGCCAGCACCGCGGGCAGCACGCCGGACATCGCGAGGGTGAACCACCGCGCGAAGCGCTGCGTGCCGAGCTCACGCCGCAGGGCGGAGCGCCACGGGTCGAGGGGCACGTTGATCGGCAGCTGCCGTCGACGGGCGGCCTCGAAGACCTCGACTCGGGTGATCGGCATGCGCACGGTCCAGATCGTTGCAGACTCTGCACGCTCGGCCGGACATCAGCCCGCGAGGCTGCGTCCCTGCTGGGAGTTGCTCGACACAGCACCCCACGGGAGTCGTACGGTGGACGGAGGTCAACTGCGAAAGGACTCCCACATGGCTGAGTACACCCTCCCCGATCTCCCCTACGACTACAGCGCCCTCGCGCCGCACATCAGCGCGACGATCATGGAGCTGCACCACTCCAAGCACCACAACACCTACGTCACCGGCGCGAACACGGCCAACGCCGCCCTCGCCGAGGCGCGCGAGACCGGCAACCTGGCGAACGTGAACAAGCTCGAGAAGGACCTGGCGTTCAACCTCGGCGGCCACGTCAACCACTCGATCTTCTGGACGAACCTCACCCCCGAGACCGGCGAGCCCACCGGCGACCTCCTCGAGGCCATCGGCCGCGACTTCGGCGACCTCGAGAAGTTCAAGGCCCACTTCACCGCCACCGCGCTCGGCGTGCAGGGCTCCGGCTGGTCGGTGCTCGCCTACGACGTGATCGGTCAGCGCCTCAGCGTCTTCCAGCTCTTCGACCAGCAGGGCAACGTGCCGTTCGGCCTCGTCCCGCTGCTGATGCTCGACGTCTGGGAGCACGCCTACTACCTCGACTACCAGAACGTGCGCGCCGACTACGTCAAGGCCTTCTGGAACATCGTGAACTGGGACAACGTCGGCCAGCGCTACGCGGCCGCGACCAGCAAGACGCAGGGCCTGCTGACCTTCTAACAGCAGCCTGTCCTCGAAGGAGGCGCGGTGCGGGATCTCCTGCACCGCGCCTCCTTCGTGCATCCCGCGCCGTGCGGACGAAGCAATGTGCTTTCACATCTAGCGATCCTGCGTGAAATGCGCTTTCATGGCCTGCATGCCCACGACGACGCGGACGACCTCGACGGATCCCGGCCGCACCCCCACGGCGGCACGCCCCGACCGCGCGGACGCCTTCGCCCTCGTCCGCAGCCAGTCGGTCACGATGCCGGCGAGCATGCGCGCGATCGCGGACACGGTGCTCGACGACCCGCACGCCACCGTCGACGGCAGCGCTGCCGACCTCGCGGCCCGCGCCGACGTCAGCCCTGCCACGGTGTCGCGGTTCGTCCGGCACCTGGGCTTCGCGAGCTACGCCGAGCTCCAGCGGAGCATGACCCGCGCCGTCGAGCGGGGCATCCACGAGCACGCCCGTGCGCACCAGGAGATCCACGCCGGCGTGCGCGTCGACGACGACGTGGCGACGGTCATCGCGAAGATCACCGAGGACGTCCGTGCCGTGATGACCGACACCCGGGCAGCGCTCGACCCGGACGCCCTCGCGCGCGTCGCCGAGGCGATCGAGCACGCCCGCCGCGTCGTCCTCTACGGCGTCGGCGCGAGCGGTCTCGTCGCGCGGGACCTGCACCTCAAGCTCGAGCGGATCGGCATCGCCAGCTCGATCGCCGACGACCCGCACAACGCCCTGACCCTGGCGAGCGTGGTGGGCGGCGAGGACGTCGTCGTCCTCGTCAGCCACTCCGGCACGACGACCGAGGTGCTCGAGGTCGCCCGGCAGGCCGTCGCCCGCGGTGCCACCGTCGCCGCGATCACCGGGCACCGCGACACCGCCCTCACCCGCGACGCCGACGAGGTCCTGCTCGGCGTGGCCGGCGCGGAGAGCGACCTCCGCCCCGCGGCGATGGGCAGCCGCATGAGCCAGCTCGCCATCGTCGACGCGCTCTTCGTCGTCGTCGCCCAGCGCACCGAGGCACGCTCCCGTCCCCTCCTGGCGCGCAGCCGCGACGCCGTCCGCACCCACCACCGGAACTGAGCCCCACGATGACCCACGACCTCCGCGAGGAACTCGCGACCCTGACCACCGAGGCGACGGACGCGAGCCTCGACGACATCGACCTCGTCCCGACCCTCGAGGCCGCGCGACGCATGAACGCCGCGGACCGCGGCGTCCCCGTCGCGCTCGAGCCGTGCCTCCCGGCCGTCGCGGAGGCGGCGGACCGCATCGCGGACGCGTTCGCGGCCGGCGGCCGGCTCGTCTACGTCGGCGCCGGCACGCCGGGCCGGCTCGGCATCCTCGACGCCAGCGAGTGCCCGCCCACCTTCGGGACCGACCCGGGCATGGTGGTCGGCGTGATCGCCGGCGGCACGCCCGCCATCACCACCGCCGTCGAGGGCGCCGAGGACGACGAGTCGGCCGCGGTCCGCGATCTCGACGCGCTCGGCCTGACCTCGCGTGACGTCGTGGTCGGCATCAGCGCCTCCGGCAGGACGCCGTACGTGCTCTCCGCCCTCCGGGAGGCACGGCGCCGCTCCGCCGCGTCCGTCGCGGTCACGAACAACGCGGGCTCGGCTGCGGGACAGATCGCCGACATCGCGATCGACGTCGTCACCGGGCCGGAGTTCATCGCCGGGTCGACGCGGCTCAAGGCGGGCACGGCGCAGAAGCTCGTCCTGAACATGCTCACGACGCTCGCGATGCTCCGCCGTCACAAGACGTTCGGCAACCGCATGGTCGACGTCCGCGCGACGAACGCCAAGCTCGCAGCCCGGTCGTTCTCGCTCGTGCAGGACGTGACCGGCGCGTCGGACTCCGACGTCGAGGCCGCCCTGCACGACGCGTCCGGCGAGGTCAAGACGGCGATCGCCGTCCTCCTCACCGGCCTCTCCGCGGCATCCGCCCGCGACCGCCTCGACGCCGCCGACGGATCGCTCCGCGCCGTCCTCTCCTGACCGTCCATCCCTCACCGAGGAGCCCCGAATGACCGATGCACAGCAACTCGCGCAGCAGATCCTCGACACCGTCGGCGGATCGGCGAACATCGCCGACGTCGAGAACTGCATGACCCGGCTCCGCGTCGAGGTGGTGTCCGACGCGGCGGTCGACCTCCCGGCTCTGAAGGGCACGGACGGGGTGATCGCGGCGATCGCCGCCGGGTCGAACCTGCAGATCGTGCTCGGCCCGGGCCTCGTGGACCGCGTCGCCGTCGGCCTGGAGGCGCTGCGCGCGTCCGCGCCGTCCACCACCGCAGGTGGCCGTCCCGATGCCGGCCCGGCCGGGGCGTCGCCGGAGGAACTGGCGGCTCGCGGGGCCGCGATGAAGGCGTCCGCACGCTCCCGGTCGGACGGTCGGGCGATGCGCGCCGTCCGCAAGATCTCGGCGATCTTCATCCCGCTCATCCCGGCCCTGATCGCGTGCGGCCTCATCGCCGGGATCAACGGGATCCTGACGAACCTCGGGTGGCTGCCCGCCGCGACGCCGTTCCTCGGCGTCCTGTCGAGCGGGTTCCTGTCGCTCCTCGCCGTGTTCGTCGGCATGAACGCGGCCAAGGAGTTCGGCGGGACGCCGATCCTCGGCGGCGCCGTGGGCGGGATCATCGTGGCGGCCGGCGTCGCGAACGTCAGCGTGCTCGGCCAGCAGCTCGCACCGGGGCAGGGCGGCGTGCTCGCCGCGATGGCCGGCGGGATCGTCGCCGCGTACGTCGAGCGGTACATGCGCCGACACACGCCCGACGTCGTCGCCCTCATCGTCGTGCCGACCGTGACGGTGCTCGTCGCCGGGGCCCTCACGCTCGGCGTGCTCATGACCGTCGCCGGGGTCGTCTCCGTCGCGATCGGCTCCGCCGCCACGTGGCTCCTCGCGAACGGCGGAGCGTTCGCCGGGTTCGTGCTCGGCGGGCTGTTCCTGCCGCTCGTCATGACCGGCATGCACCAGGCGCTCACGCCCATCCACACGACGCTCATCGACCAGACCGGGTGGACCGTGCTGCTGCCGGTGCTCGCCATGGGCGGGGCCGGGCAGATCGGTGCCGCGATCGCGCTCTGGCTGCGCTTCCGCTCGAACGCCGCCCTCACCCGGACCATCCGCGGTGCCCTGCCCGCCGGGCTCCTCGGCGTCGGCGAGCCTCTCATCTACGGGGTGACCCTGCCCCTCGGCCGGCCGTTCATCACCGCGTGCATCGGCGGTGCGTTCGGCGGCGGGGTCGTCGGGCTGTTCGACCAGCTCGGGCACACCGTCGGGGCGATCGCCATCGGCGCCTCCGACCTGTCGCTCCTCCCCCTGCTCGACGGGTCGTCCGGGTACGGCTGGGCGATCCTCGGGTACGGCTCGGGGCTCGTGACCGCGTACGTCGTGGGGTTCCTGGCGACGCTGCTGTTCGGGGTGTCGGACTCGGTCCGGGCCGACCTGGCCGAGCAGTCCGCGCCGGGGGCGCCGCTCGACGTGGTCGCGTCGGCGGAGCCCGCGGACGCGACGTCGCCGGTCGCGGGAGCTGCTGCCGGTGCCGCTGCCCCGTCCGGTGCTGCCGATGCGGGCGCCCCGGTCAGGTCCGGGTCCGGGTCCGGGTCCGGGTCGTCGCGCTGATGCGGCTCGGGGCGAGCGGGTACCTGGCGCACGCCGACCTGGCCTCCGCCTCGTTCGCCGCCGCGGCGGACGCCGGGGCCACGCTCGCGTTCACGTCGCTGCAGATCCCCGAGGACGATCCGTCGTCGGCACGCTCCGTCGCCGCGGCGGTCGTGGGTGCGGCGACATCGTCGGGCCTGGCCGTCGTGGCGGACGTCTCCCCCGACACGGCACGGCTGCTCGGCGACTCGCCCTGGGAGCTCCTCCGGTCGATCGGGGTCGCCCGGGTGCGGATCGACTCCGGGTTCTCCGAGTCGGCGATCCTCGCGATCGCCCGGGTGCTGCCGATCGCCCTGAACGCGAGCACGGTGCGGGCGGCCGACCTCTCGCCGTTCGCGGACGTCGACGTCGAGCTCGTCCACAACTTCTACCCGCGGGAGTGGACCGGGTCGGCTCTGTCCTCGGTCGTGTCGTCGGTCGAGCTCGCGCACTCGTTCGGCTGGCGGGCGGGGGCGTTCATCGCGGGCGACTCGGTCCGTCGGGGCCCGCTGGGCGAGGGACTCCCGACGGTGGAGGCGCATCGAGGCCTGTCCCCGTTGGCCCAGGCCGTCGCACTCGTCGAGGCCGGGGTGGACGACGTGTACGTCGGCGACCCGGCGTTGACGGAGCGGTCGTGGTCGCGGCTCGGGTCGTTCGCGCGCGAGGGCGTCGTCGTGCTCGACGGGGTCGAGGCACCGGGGGTCGACGCCGCCGTGTCGGCTGCGCTGGCGGTGCCCGATCGGGACAGGGTCGATCCTGCCGAGGCGCTGATCCGGCTCGAGGGATCGCGGACGCGGTTCGCGGGCCTTCCGTTGCCTCTCGTCGGCGGGCAGCCTCGACCAACGGGGTCGGTCACCGTGCAGTTGGCGACGGCGGGCAGGTACTGCGGGGAGGTCGCCGTGGTGCTGCGCGATCTGCCCGGGGACGAGCGGGTGGCCGTCGTGGGGTGGGTCGACGAGGTGGTGGCCGTGCGTCGTGGGGCCGGGGTCGCGGTGCGCCTCCGACGTCCGACCTCGGGATGAAAACCCGGGGCAGGAGGCGCGCGGCACGCGGCCCTGCACCTAACCTGGCGCACATGGCGGACGCGAGGCGGTGGGGGCGGCACGTCGTCGCGCCGGCCGCCGCCCTCGTCTACTTCGTCTTCTGGGTCGCCAGCTCGTGGGGCCGCGGCGGCGTCGCCGACAACACCGTGGTGTTCGGCCTCTTCGCGATCGCGATCGCCCTCGCCTGGTGGATCCCGACCACGTCGCTCGCGCTCGTCGTGATCGTCCCGGTGCTGCAGCTGCTCGGGCTCGCCGAGGCCCCGTCGCAGGACACCTGGACGGCCTACGTCGCCATCGCCCTGGTGATGGCCTTCGTGGCGGTGAAGCCGTCGCCCTGGCTCCGGCTCGCCGCGCTGCTCGTCGCCGGCGTCGCGGCCGGCCTCGCCGCGTGGTTGCTGGCCGTACCGACCCTGACGCGGCCGCAGAGCTGGAGCACCTGGGTCGGCGCCGGCACGACGGGGCTCCGCATCGAGTTCTCGCTGCTCACCGCGGCCCTGTTCGGCGTCTTCGCCGGTGCATGGGCGATCGGGGTCGCGTTCGCGAGCATCCGACGGGTGCTCGTGATCCGGCGGGCCCTGGAGGCGACCGAGACGCGGTTCGAGGCGACCGACCTCGAGCTGCGGCTCGCCCAGGACAGGGCGCGGATCTCCCGCGACGTGCACGACGCCCTGGCCCACTCCCTCGCGGTCGTGGTCTCGCAGGCGCAGGGCGGGCTCGCGCTGCAGGCGACGCGCCCCGAGGTGGCGGAGGAGTCCCTCCGCACCATCGCCGAGGTCGGCCGCACGGCCCTGCTCGACGTCCGGCGGCTGGTCGAGCGCATCACGCAGGACGACGACGTCACCGCTCCCCGCGAGACGCTCGCCGACGTCGACGCCCTCGTCGTCGCGATGCGCGAGGTCGGGATGGAGGTGGACGTCACGACCGAGGGAGCCCCCGGGCCCCAGGGGCCGGCCGGCGCCCTCGCCCCCTCGCAGGAGCTCGCCGTCTACCGCATCGTGCAGGAGAGCCTGACGAACGCGCTGAAGCACGCGGGCACCTCGAGCCGCGTCGCGGTGCAGCTCGACTGGCGCGGCCGCGGGCTCACGCTGCAGGTCACGTCGCGGGGCCGCGGAGCCCCGCTCGTCGCGGCCCGCACCGGGGCCGACCGCGGCGCCGGCGTCCGCGGCATGACCGAGCGTGCCCGCCTCGCGGGCGGCTGGCTCACCGCGCAGCCCTCGGCGGACGGGACCGCCTTCGAGGTGACCGCGTTCGTGCCGACGACCCGCGCCTCCTCGGTCGTCGCGCCCGGCGCCTCCTCCGCTCCCGCACCTCCACCTGCCTCCGCCTCTGCACCTGCCTCTGCCTCTGCCTCCGCCTCTGCCTCCACCGAGAGAAGCTCCTCATGACCGACTCGCCCGCCGCCGGCACCGCCAGCCCGGCCGTCATCACCGTCGCCGTCGTCGACGACCAGCCGCTCTTCGCCTCCGGGCTGCGCATGCTGATCGAGGCGCAGCCGGACCTGCGCTGCGTCGGCACCGCCGTCGACGGGCGCGAGGCGCTGGCGCTGGTCGAGCGCGAGCACCCCGACGTGGTGCTGATGGACCTCCGCATGCCCGTGATGAACGGACTGGAGGCGACGGCACGCATCCTCGAGGGGGTCTCTCCCGACGACCTGCCCCGGGTGGTCGCGCTGACGACCATCCAGCGCGACGAGGCCGTGTTCGGGGCCCTCAAGGCCGGGGCCTACGCGTTCCTCACGAAGGACGCGACGCCCGACGAGGTGCTCACGACGATCCGCGCGGCGTGGGCGGGCGACCCGGTGCCGACCGCGGCGGCCGCGCTCGACGTCGTGCACGAGTTCGCCGTGCCGACTACCCCGGCCCCCCGCGTCGACCCGCTCGAGCCGCTGTCGCCGCGCGAGCGCGAGATGTTCACCCTCGTCGCCCGGGGTCTCAGCAACATCGAGATCGCCGGCGAGGCGTACCTGAGCGAGGCGACGGTGAAGAGCCACGTCCGGTCGGTGCTGCAGAAGCTCGGCATGCGCAACCGCGTGCAGATCGTCGTCTTCGCCTACGAGAACGGCCTCGTGCCGGCCTCCGACGGCGGGCCGAGGCCCCGCCGGTGAGGGCCGGGCGTCGAAGGGCCGGTCGGTGAGGGCCGGAGGCCGGGAGCGCGTCGCGAAGCGGGTCACCGTCGTCGCGGTGGCCGCGCTCGTCGCCGGGGTCGTGGCCGTCGGCATCCCCGCCAACGCCGCGTGGACCCTGCCCGACCTGCCCGAGAAGGACCAGCCGTCATGGACGATGCCCCTCGACCAGTACGTCGGGGTCGGCGTCGTCCGCCTCAACTACGCGACCGAGCTGCTCATCCAGGACTGCATGGTCGACGCCGGCCACGACGACGCGGTCGTGCCCTGGCGTGACGTCGACGCGGCCACGAACGCCACCGAGCGCCAGCCGCTCCGCGCCTTCGACCTCGCCGCCGCCCGCGAGCGCGGCTACCACGTGCCTCCCACCGTCGACGCCGGTGCGGACGCCTGGCGGGCCTTCGAGTACCGGGAGACCTCGCCCGACGAGGCGGCCGACCGCGCGACCTGCCTCGAGCGCGCCTACCGCGAGCACCCGGAGCTGCTGACGGGCGCCTCCGCGTCGTCGACCACGGGCTCGGTGGGCGACGTCGCCATCCGGCTGAGCAACGCGGCGTTCCTCGAGGCCCGGCAGGACGCCTCCGTGCGCCGGGCGGCCGACGCGTGGCACGCCTGCATGCTCGACCAGGGCGTCGGCGCCGGGCCCTGGGCCGACGACCTGCCGGACGACCCGGCGGACATGCCCACCACTCGGATGGCCCAGACCTTCACCTCGTACGACCCCGCGACCCCCGTCGGCGACGAGGAGCGCGACCTCGCCGAGACCGACGCCGCCTGCCGTGCCGCCTCGGGCTACCTCGACGCGCTCTACGAGGCCGAGTGGCAGCAGCAGCTGACCGTGCCGCACGACTACGGCGAGCGCCTCGCCCAGATCGACACGGGCCCCCTCGTCGCGGCACAGCAGCTCGTCGACCGCACGATCGAGCGGCTCGGACCCGAGCGGCCGACGGGCCTCTAGGAGGCGAGACGTCTCGGCCCTCCGACGGGGGGTTACGAAACGGGTCGTGGAGTATGCATGATGGGGTACAGAGGAACACTGACGGGGCGGGGGCGCCTGCCGGTCGGCTGACGCTGGTCAGTCGATCGGGGGACGGTCCGTCGGCCTGATCAGCGCGGCGAGCTCGTCGGCGAGGCCGGCGGACCGCGGCGACAGGAACGACGGCAGCACGAACCGCATCATGTCCTGCAGGCGCTCGAAGACGTCCGCGTGGCCGGTGCTGAGAGCCGAGAAGGTCTGCACCCCGCTGAAGGCGCCGACGACGAAGCGCGCCGCGCGGTCGACGTCGAGGTCGTCGCGGAACGTCCCCTCCTCGCGGGCGCGCCCCACGTGCCCGGCGGTCTCGTCGACCCAGGCGAGCGCCGAGGGCGCCCTGCTCGGCACCTCGCCGATCGACTCGGTCGACAGCCGCAGCCCGGCCGCGACCATCGGCTCGGTCGAGAGCTGCGTCGCGAAGGAGGCGCACGCCAGCATCAGGGCACCGGCCGCGGACGGCGCACCCGCGATCGCGAGCTCGGTCCACGCCTGCGACAGGCGCTGCTGCTCGACGACGACCGCCCCGGCCAGGTCGGCCTTCGAGCGGAAGTGGAAGTAGAGGGCGCCCTTGGTGACCCCGGCCGCGTCCGTCACCTGGTCGAGCGACGTCTCGGCGTATCCCCGGGCGAGGAACACCGAGGAGGCGCCCTGCAAGATGGCCGCCCGCGTCTCGCGGGCCCTCCGCTGCTGCGCCACGGTCGCCTCCTGCCCTCTGCTCGTCGTGTGCGTGCTGCTCGTCACGTGCGCGCTGCGGGTCGCGCCCGTGGTCGGCGGGCGTCGGCGTCGGCAGCCGTGACGAGGCTGACCCCAGGGTAGGGCCCCGGGGCGGTACCGTCTGGGCATGACGACCGCGCTCCGCCTCATGCCCGACTATCGGCTCGGCCCCTGGATCGCCCGCTCGCAGGCCGAGTACGAGCAGTCGCGGCTCGCGTCGGGCGAGTCGGCCGCGATCGCGGCGGAGGCGGCGCGCGCCTCGTTCGAGCGGAACTTCCCCGGCGGCCGCCCCGCGCCGGGGCACCTGGTGCACGACGTGGTGGTGACGGCGTCCGGCACCGACGGCGCCGGCGCCGGAGTCGGAGTCGGAGTCGGAGTCGGAGACGGAGACGGCGAGGACGGCGGCACCGTCGTGGGCGTCCTCTGGATCGGGCCGTTCGCCGAGGGCAGCGACGCCTGGTGGGTGTGGGACGTCGAGATCGACGAGCAGCACCGCGGCGCCGGCCACGGCCGTGCGGCGATGCAGCTCGCCGAGGAGGAGGCGGCCCGCCACGGCGCCGCCACCCTCGGCCTCAACGTGTTCGGCTACAACACGGCCGCCCGGGCGCTCTACGAGTCGCTCGGCTACGAGACGACGGCGGTGCAGATGCGCAAGCCGGTCGGCGGCAGCGGCAGCGAGAGCGACAGCGGCGCGTAGTCTCCGCGCACGTCGGTGCACCGCGTTCCGTGCACCGCACCCCATCTCGACAGGTGCGTCGCACGAGAGGCGGTGCAGCGGCCCCGAGGGCGTCGCGCCTCAGCGCGCGGGAGGCGGGGCGCCAGGCGCGGACGGGGCCGACGGGACCGGCACGGCGGTCGCGGCCACCACCTCCTCGGCGTCGGCGGCCAGCACCCCGTCAGCCTCCGCGGCCAGCGCCTCCTCGGAGTCGACAGCAGGCGCCCCGGCAGCAGCAGCACGCACCCCGCGCGGCGGGCGGCTCGCGAACAGCACCCCGGCGACGACGACGACCCCGGCACACACCTCGACGAGGTCGGGCACCTCGTCGAAGGCGACCCACGACGCGGCCACGCCGACGACGGGCACGAGCATCGAGAACGGCGCGACGGTGCTCGACGGGTACGCCGCGAGCAGCCGGGTCCAGAGCCCGTAGCCGAGCACGGTCGCGACGAGCACCACGTAGAGCAGGCCGATCACCGACGGCAGCGCCGCGACCGTGAACGCGCCCGCGAGGCGGTCGCCGATGCGCTCGGGACCCTCGACGACGAGCGAGAGGGCGAGCATCGGCACGGGCGGCACGACCGACATCCACAGCGTCAGGCGCAGCGGGTCGGGGGCGGCCGCGCGCCGGACAGCGACGTTGCCGAGGCCCCAGCCGACCGCCGCGCAGAGCGTGAGCACCACGGGCAGCAGGGCCGCGACCTGCGACCTGTGCGCGGCGATCACCGCGAGCGCCAGCACGGCCACGCCGATCCCGATCGCCTGGCGCCGCGTGATGCGCTCGCGCAGCCAGATCGCCGCGATCACGACGGTGGCGGGCGCCGACGCCTGCAGCACGAGCGACGCGAGCCCCGACGGCATGCCCGCGGCCATGCCGAGGTACAGGAACCCGAACTGCAGGATGCCGAGCCCGACGCCCACCATCAGCAGCCGCGACCACGGGATCGCCGGCCGCGGCACGAACAGCAGGGTCGGCACCGCGAGCAGCGCGAACCGCAGCGCCACGAGGAAGATGGGCGGGAAGTGGTCGAGCGCCAGCGCCGTCATCGGGAAGTTGACGCCCCAGCAGACCACGACGACGAGGGCGAGGAGGCGGTCGCGGGGGCTCATGGGACCAGCTTGGCGGAGGTGCGGATGCAGGACCAGCGCAGGTCTCGTCATCGACGTTGTAGCGTCCCTTCATGGAGATCCAGCACCTCGACCTGCTCCGCGAGCTCGCGGACCGCGGCAGCGTCACCGCCGTCGCCGCGGCCGTGCACCGGTCGCCGAGCGCGGTGTCGCAGCAGCTGCGGACGCTCCAGCGCCAGCTCGGGGTCGAGCTCGTGCGGCGGTCGGGACGCGGGGTGCAGCTGACCGACGCGGGGCTGGTGCTGGCACGCGCCTCCGTCGCGGTCTCGACGGCGGTCGCGGAGGCGGAGGCGGCCCTCGAGGCGCACCGCGGCGGCCGGGTCGGCGTGGTGCGGCTGGCGCTGTTCCCGTCGGCGGCGGAGCTGCTGCTGCCGGGCCTGCTCGTCCGGATGCGAGAGCACGTGGGCATCGAGCTCGAGATCAGCGACCGTGACGTCTCGGAGGACGAGTTCGCGCCGCTCACGGCCGACGTCGACGTGGTCGTCGGGCACCGGTCCGACGGCGCCGTGCCGGTCGCGCACCCCGGGCTCACCGTCGTGCCGCTGCTGCGGGAGCCGCTCGAGGTCGCCCTGCCGCTCGACCACCCGCTGGCCGGACTCGAGCGCGTCACCGTGGCCGACGTGATCGGCGAGCCCTGGGTCTGCGTGCCCGAGGGGTACCCCATCGACCGCGTGCTCGTCTCGATGGCGCTGCAGTCCGGGGTCGTGCCGCAGGTCGTGCACCGCACGGTCCACCTGCCGGTGATCGAGGCGCTGGTCGCCGGGGGGCTCGGGGTCGCCCTGCTTCCCCGGCACACGTCGGCCGGGCGGGCGCCGGGGAGGTTCCGGCTGGCGACGCTCGACAGCGTGAGGGCCGGTCGGCACGTCGAGGCCCTGATGCGTCCGGAGCGGGCGGCCCGGCCCGTCGTGCAGACGGTGGTCGCGGAGATCGCTGCCGAGGCGCGGGCGACCGAGGCCGCCTCCGAGGAGGCGCGTAGCGCCTCCTGAGGCTGGGTCACGTCGCGCTGAGGCCGGGTCGCGTCGCCCGGGACGAGGGATGGCCCCCGGCTCACGGGAAACGAGTCGGGAGCCGTGCCGCCGGACGGGGACCGGCGCGGCGGACCTGAGGGCCCGTTGACGACGACGGTACGCCGCCGGCAGGCCCCGCGGAAGGGGCCTAGCGCACGCCCTTCGTGGCGAGGAAGGCGACCGGGTCGGTCGCGATGCCGCCGCGACGGATCTCGAGGTGCAGGTGGCAGCCGGTCGAGCCGCCGGCGGTGCCGACGCCGGCGATGTTCTGGCCGGCCGAGACGGACTGCCCGTTGGCGACGTAGATGCCCGAGCGCTCCATGTGGCCGTAGGCGCTGCTGATGCCGTTGCCGTGGTCGATGATGATGAGGTTGCCGTAGCCGCCGGCCACGCCCGCGTAGGTCACGGTGCCCGCCGCGACCGAGTAGATCGGGGTGCCGCAGCTGGCGCCGAAGTCCGCGCCGGCGTGCAGCTTGTGCTCGCCCGTGATGGGGTGCACCCGGTAGCCGTACGCCTGGTACGACGAGTACGAGCGGATCGCGGTGACCCAGCCGTTGCCGGGGTCGGGCACCACCGTGCCGGGCGAGCCCGGACCGACCGGGCGCGACCCGCCGCCGCCCCGGGGAGGTGCGGGCGCGGCCGCGGCGGCACGCGCCGCAGCGGCCGCAGCCGCCTCGGCAGCCGCCTTGGCCTGGGCGGACGCGTAGGCCTGCTCGAGGGTGAGCCGGTCGTCCTGCAGAGCCTCGGCCTGCGCGGCCAGGGTCGCCTTCTCCTCGTCGACGGCCGCGACGTCGCGCTGGGCGGTGTCGCTCGCGGCCACGGCCGCGTCGAGGGCGTCGGAGGCCTCGTCGGCCAGCTTGTCACGCTCGGCCAGGGCGACCGCCGCCTGGTCGGCGAGCGAGGTCGCGAGGTTCTCGGCCGACACGGCGCGCTCGCGCAGCGTGCTCAGGTTCTCGCCGATCTTGGTCGACATGCTCAGGCCGCGCAGCACCGTCTCGGCGTCGGCGCCGGACGACAGCAGGTCTCCGGTGAGCCCCCCGCTGCCCGGACGGGCGAGCAGCGCGGCGGCCTGGCCGACCACGACCTGCGCGGCGTCGGCGTCGGCCCGTGCGGCCGCCGCCTCCTGCTGCACCGTCTCGTACTCGCCGGTGGCCTCGTCGACGGCGAGCTGCGCCTCCGTCAGGGCGGCACCGGCCTCGTCGGCCGCCGTCTGGGCGTCGGCGGCCCGGGTCGACGCGGCCTGGAGGGCGACCTGGATGTCGGCGAGCGCCGCCTTCTTCGCCTGCTCGGAGCCGCGGGCGTCGAGCACCTGCTGCCAGCTCGGGCCGGCCGCCTGGGCCGGGGCGGGGGCGGCCAGCACGGGGACGGCCGCGAGGCCCACGACGAGCAGGGCGGCGACCGCCGCGCGCGACACGGCGCGGGAGGCGCCGACGCGGATCGGAGGTGTGGCGGCGAACGGGGCGGACGAGGGTGCAGGGCGGCGGAGCATGGTTCTCGGTTCGTCGTGTGGCGGCGGCAGGACCGGCGGTGGGCCGGTCGTGATCACGCTGCTCGGGCGCGGCGGTCCGTCCACCCTACCGACCGCCTCCTCGTCGCACCTCCCCCCGTGAGCGGTACACGACACCTGTGGACCATCCCGCCCCTGTGCAGGACTGAGCCCACCCGCCCCGTCGGTTCCGCACATGCCGACCGTGAGCCCCTCGCGAGCCCCAGAACAACGGGATTTCCCGTCATAGCAGCTCCTCTGGTCGGCATCTGCGGCAGCGACCCGGATGCCGGGGACAGCTCGTGTCCCCCGAAGCGCCCCCTGTGCACAGGCGCGTGGCGTGCTGTCATGGAGGTCCACCATCGTCGGGGCCCTCCCCACGGCGCCCGGGAACGGGATCGATGCCGCACCTGACGCCGCACCTCCTGCGCACCGCCCTCGGCACGCTCGTCGTGGCCGCTGCCCTCGGCGTGGTCGGGTGCACCTCCGCCGACCGCGACGGAGCAGGCCCGACGGCGGGCACCACGGCGAGCCCGAGCCCGACCGACGACACGTCCGACGAGACGGCGGGCACGCCCGCCCCCACCGCGGACGCAGCCCCGCGGCCCTTCGGCGCGATCACCCCGGACACGATCCGCTTCGCCCCCAACACCCTCGTCTTCGACGGCGGCCTGGCGGTCGAGCCGAACTCCCTCGCCGCACGGGCGGCCGAGCGCCTCACGGCCGACGGTGACGCCGACGCCGCCCGGGCCGCCGAGCTCATCGCCGAGCGCCCCGTCGCCCTCTGGCTCGGCGACGGCCACGACGACGCCGCGCTCGTGGACGAGATCACCGACTACCTCGTGGCGGCCGAGATCCAGGACGCGACGCCCGTCTTCGTCACCTACGCGATCCCCGACCGCGACTGCGGCAACTACTCCGCCGGAGGCCTCGCCGCCGACGACTACCCCGCCTGGAACCAGCTCGTCGCCGACACCCTGCGCGGCCACCGCGCGGTCGTGATCGTCGAGCCCGACTCGCTCGGCATGCTCACGCGCTGCCCCGATCTCGCCGACGAGAGGATCCCCCTGATCCGCGAGTCGGTCGCCGCGTTCGCCGACGCCGGAGTGCCCGCCTACCTCGACGGGGGCAACTCGAACTGGGTGCCCGCCCGGGAGATGTCCGAGCGCCTCGAGCAAGCCGGGATCGACCGCGCCCGCGGCTTCTACACGAACGTCGCGAGCTTCTACCCGGTCGACGACGAGCGCGCCTACGCCGAGCGGGTCAGCGAGCTCACCGACGACAGCCGCTACGTCATCGACGTCTCGCGGAACGGCCAGGGCTGGCGCGGCACCTGGTGCAACCCCGAGGGAGCCGGCCTCGGCCAGGACCCGCACGTCACCGGCGGCAGCAAGGGCCTCGACGCGTTCCTGTGGGTGAAGACGCCGGGCATCAGCGACGGCACCTGCAACGGCGGGCCGCCCGCCGGCGAGTGGTGGGCGTCGTTCGCCGAGGGCCTCGTCGAGCGCCGCAGCCAGTAGGCCGCATCCCCCGCGCCCCTCGGGGCGATACTCGGACGATATGTGACATGTAGTTGGATCGTCTTCGTCGCGTACGCAGCGCGACGAGAGGAGACGACATGTCGACCGACGACACCGAGACCCGCACCGAGCCCTCCGCCAGCGCCGAGCCCCCCGCCGGCACCAGGGCCGCCGTCCGCCCGGCGGGACGCCGCAGGACCGCCACCCTGATCGTGACGGGCGTCGCCCTGGCCGGCGCCCTGGCAGCCGGCGTCCTCGTCGTGAGCGGTGGGGCCCTGACCTCGGAGGGCGTGGAGGACGAGCCCGCGTCCGCGGCGCACTCGACCGTCCCCGTCGAGCTCCGCGCGCTGCAGCACCAGGTGACCGCTCGAGGCACGATCTCGTACGAGCCGCGGGGCAAGCTCACGGCGCAGCGAGCAGGCACGGTCACCACCCCGCCGCAGATCGGGACGGTGCTCACGCCCGGCACCGCCGTCGCCCGCATCGACGACGTGCCGGTCGTGGCCCTCCGCGGCGAGCTGCCCGCCTGGCGCAGCTTCGAGCTCGGGATGGCGGACGGCACCGACGTCCGACAGCTGGAGCAGGCGCTGGCGGACGGCGGGTTCGCCCCGGGCAGGGTCGACCGCGTCTTCACGGACTCGACCGAGGCCGCCGTGAAGCGCTGGCAGAAGGCCGTCGAGATCGACCCGACCGGTCGCGTCGAACTGGGAACGGTCCTGTTCCTGCCCGAGGACCTCCGCGTCTCCGGCTCCGGCCTCGGGGCCGGGGAGCGGGTCGAGGCGGGCGCCCAGCTCGGTACCCTCGGGACGCAGGCGCCCTCGCTGTCCGTCGTGCTCAAGCCGTCGGACGCCGAGCGCGTCCGGCCGGAGGCCCGAGCCACCGTCTCCCTCCCGTCCGGCACAGCCGTGCCCGGCACCGTCGTCGCGGTCGGCCCGGTCCGTCAGCAGGCGGCCGACTCGACCGGGGGGACCGCGCCCGAGTCCGCCACGACCGACACGGGATCAGCGGCGACGAAGGCGGAACTGCCCGTCGTCATCAGGCTCGACGACCCCGCGGCGGCCGACGGTCTCGACCAGTCCGTCGTCAAGGTCGACATCGAGGCCGGGGCCGAGCCGGAGGCCCTCGTCGTCCCTGTCGCCGCCGTCATCGCGGCCTCGCGCGACGCCTACGCCGTCCAGGTCCTCGACGGAGGCGTGGTGACCACCCGGCCGGTCGAGCTGGGTGCCTCGGAGGACGGCGACGTCGTCGTGACCGCCGGCCTCCGAGAGGGCGAGCTCGTGGTGGTGCCCTCGTGAGCGCCGACGTCCTCACCCTGCGGTCCGTGGTCAAGCAGTACGGGACTCCGCCCGTGACGGCCGTCGACGACGTCTCGCTCGACGTGCGCCGTGGCGAGCTCGTGGCGATCGTCGGCCCGAGCGGCTCCGGCAAGTCGAGCCTGCTGAACGTGATGGGGACCCTCGACCGCGCCGACTCCGGCCTGGTCGCCGTCGACGGGCACGACATCGCGTCGCTGTCGGATCGGCAGCTGTCCGCCCTGCGTGCCCGGCGGATCGGGTTCGTCTTCCAGCAGTTCCACCTCGACGAGGGCTCGTCCGCCCTCGACAACGTCGCCGACGGGATGCTCTACAGCGGCGAGAAGCCGGCCGTGAGACGGTCACGGGCCGCGGAGATGCTCGAGCGTGTCGGCCTGGCCGGTCGCTCGGACCACCGCCCCTCCCAGCTCTCCGGGGGAGAGCGCCAACGGGTCGCCATCGCGAGGGCCCTCGTCGCCGACCCTCCCCTCATCCTCGCCGACGAGCCCACCGGCAACCTCGACCAGCACTCCGGCGCGGCCGTCGTCGACCTCCTGCACGAGCTGAACGCCCGAGGCACCGCCGTGGTCGTCATCACCCACGACGTCGACCTCGCCGCCTCGCTGCCCCGACGCGTCTCGATCAGGGACGGCCGTGTGGTCGCTGACGAGAGGAGCTCGTCGTGACCGCGACCCCGACGTCCGACGTGCCGTCCGACGTGCCGTTCGACGTGCCGTTCGACGTGCCACCGTCGCGACTGCGTCGCGCCGACGCCGTCCGCCTCGGGGCGGCGGGCCTCCGCGCCCGACCGAGCCGGATCGTCTTGAGCGCCCTGGGCATCGCCATCGGCATCGCCGCGATGATCGCCGTGGTGGGCATCTCGACCTCCAGCCGTGCCGCGTTCGACAGCGAGCTCGCACGGCTCGGCACGAACCTCCTCCGCGTCGAGGCCGGCGGCCACGACTCACCGCCCCTCCCGGCCGACGCCGCCGCGCGCGTGGAGCGCCTGCACGGCGTCACGGGAGCCGCCGGCGTCGCGGAGCTCCCCGGCGCCGTGTACCGATCGCCCCTCACTCCCCGTGCCGACACGAAGGCCCTCGTGGTCAGGACCGCGGACGTGTCCCTCGCCGACCTCCTCGAGGCAGGCACGACGTCCGGCCGCTGGCACGACCGGGCGACGCAGGGCCACGGGACCGTCGTCCTCGGCTCGCTCGCCGCGGAGCGCCTGGGCTCGCCGGCTGTAGGGTCCCGGGTCTTCGTGGACGACCTGCCGCTGACGGTCGTCGGCACGCTCGCGTCCCTCGAGCTCGCACCGGATCTCGACACCGCGGCCTTCGTCGACCAGTCGACCGCCCGGGACGAGCTCGGCTGGGACGGCGTGCCGAGCGCCGTCTTCGAGCGCTCGGCCGATGCGTCGGTCCTCGACGTCCGGGCCCGCGTCCCCGGCACCGTCGCGCCCCTCCGGCCAGGAACCGTGGTCGTGTCCCGTCCCTCCGACGCCCTCGCGGCGAAGGACGCCGCCGACTCGGCCTTCACGGGCCTCCTCGTCGGGCTCAGCGGCGTCGCGCTCCTCGTGGGCGGCGTCGGCGTCGCCAACACCATGGTGATCACGGTCCTCGAGCGTCGACGTGAGATCGGCCTGCGGCGGGCGCTCGGCGCGACGCGGGGACACGTCCGGTCCCAGTTCCTCGTCGAGGCGCTCCTGCTGTCCCTCGTGGGCGGCGTCATCGGGCTCGCCCTCGGCACCGCCGTCGTCGTCGCCGTCGCGACGAGCAACGGCTGGGCGATCACCGTCCCGTGGACCGCCTACGGAGCCGGCCTCGCAGCGACCCTCGGGATCGGCGGCGTCGCCGGCGTGTGGCCCGCGGTCCGCGCCGCCCGCACTCCCCCCACGGTCGCCCTGACCGCCTGACCGCCCGACCACCGCTCCCCTCACCGAGAACAAGGAAGAAGACCACCATGAACATCTCCGCCAAGCACGTCCTGACCGTCACCCTCGGCCTCGGCCTCGGCACCCTCGGGCTGGCCGCCTGCACGAGCCCGAGCACGCCCACGAGCACGCCGACCAGCACCTCGGCATCTCAGGGAGGCACCGACCAGCAAGAGCGCGAGCGATGGGAGGCCGACCTCGCGTCCTGCCTCGCAGGCCAGGGCTTCGACCTGCCCGACGAGCCCGGTCAGATCGACTTCGGGAGTCGCCAGGGCGAGTACGCACTGGCCTCGCGGCAGTGCCAGGACGAGGTCGGGCCCCCGCCCGGGGCCCCGGAGAACATCACGCCCGAGGAGCGCGCAGCGCTGGAGGAGAGCAGGGCGGCGATCAACACGTGCTTCCGGGACGCGGGCTTCGAGGAGGGCGTCGGCGACGACCCCGAACTCTACGTCGAGCCGGAGGGCGTCTCCGAAGCCCTCTCCGAGAAGTGCTTCGCCGCGGGCGACGACGCTCTCGAGAACGGCCTCGGACGCTGACGCCCCACCGTCGGTGAAGGGGACGGGGGCGGGACCCCGGGGCTCCGCCCTCTCCCCCGGCGGACACGAGACAGCCTCCGACAGCGTGTCAGCGGCTGCGCAGCAGCTCCAGGAACTCGTCGGCCATGGCGAGCTGCCGCTCGAGTCGGGCCCGGCGCTCGGCAGCGTCCGCGATGAAGGCGTCGAGACGGGCGCGGGTGTCGTGCACCGCGCCTCCTCCGCTCTCGGCGCCGTCGGCGTCGTCCGCCGCCCCCAGGGCGTCGACGACGCGGAGCAGCTCGGCCATCTCGTCGAGAGAGAAGCCCAGCGGCTTCATGCGTCGGATCACCATCAGCCGCGAGAAGTCGGCGTCCGTGTAGAGGCGGAACCCGCCGTCGCTGCGCCCCGAGGGGGTGAGCAGCCCGACCTCGTCGTAGTGCCGGATCGTGC
>Ga0308167_1001566_pt1 | contig 25707 bp, 19 predicted proteins | sample PhyCR1_2_FD_202138 | JGI IMG/M metagenome (GOLD analysis project Ga0308167, IMG submission 202138) | Phyllosphere microbial communities from UC Gill Tract Community Farm, Albany, California, United States - DLSLRC.R1 | ecosystem: Host-associated > Plants > Phyllosphere > Unclassified | place... | reverse complement strand
GCACGATGCCGGCCGTGCCGCCGACCGTGACGGTGGCGCCGGGCGTGAAGCCGGTGCCGGTGATCGTCACCGGGGTGCCGCCGCCGACCGGGCCCGAGTCGGGCGCCAGCGTCGTCAGCACGGGCGCGGTGGCGGGCGCGGCGACGTAGGTGAAGCCGAGCGGCGCGCTGGTGCCCGCGTCGTTCGTCACCGTGACGGTCACGGGGCCCGCGGCGTTCGCCGGGGTCGTGAAGGTCAGCTCGGTGCCGTCCGTCGAGATCGAGTCGGGCTCGATGCCCGCCGTGTCGCCGATCGAGACCGTGGACCCGTCCGTGAAGCCGGTGCCGGTGATCGTCACCGTCGTGCCGCCGCCGACCGGTCCCGAGGTCGGGTCGATCGTGGTGAGCACGGGGGCGTCCGCCGGAGCGGGCAGGTAGGTGAAGTCCAGAGGGGCACTCGTGCCCGCGCCGTTCGTCACCGTGATGCTCACGGGGCCCGCGGCGTTCGGCGGGGTGGTGAACGTCAGCGACGTGCCTGCCGGGTCGATCGAGTCGGGCACGATGCCGACGGTGTCGCCGATCGAGACCGTCGAGCCGGGCGTGAAGCCCGAGCCCGCGACGATGACGGTCGTGCCGCCTCCGACCGGGCCCTCAGCAGGGGTGGCCGAGGTCAGCACGGGTGCGCCGACCGGAGCCGGCAGGTAGGTGAAGCCGAGCGGTGCGCTCGTGCCGGCCAGGTTCGACACCGTGACGCTCACGGGGCCGACGGCGTTCGGCGGCGTGGTGAACGTCAGCGACGTCCCCGCCGGGTCGATCGAGTCGGGCACGACGCCCGCGGTGTCGCCGATCGAGACCGTCGAGCCGGGCAGGAAGCCCGAGCCGGTGATCGTCACCGGGGTGCCGCCTCCGGCCGGTCCCTCGTCGGGGACGATCGTCGCGAGCACCGGGGCACCTGCAGGAGGCGCGGTGTAGGTGAACGGCAGCGGAGCACTGGTGCCCGCGCCGTTCGTCACCGTCACCGACACGGGGCCGACGGCGTTCGGCGGCGTCGTGAACGTCAGCGACGTGCCCGCGGGGTCGATCGAGTCGGGCACGACACCCGCGGTGTCGCCGATGGTGACGGTCGACCCGGCGGTGAAGCCGGTGCCGGTCACGGTGACGGTGGTGCCGCCTCCGGCCGGTCCCTCAGCAGGGTCGATCTCCGTCAGCACGGGGGCGTCCGCCGGAGCGGGCACGTAGGTGAAGGTCAGCGGGGCACTCGTGCCCGCGCCGTTCGTCACCGTGACGGTCACGGGGCCGACGGCGTTCGGCGGGGTGGTGAACGTCAGCGACGTCCCCGCCGGGTCGATCGAGTCGGGCACGACGCCCGCGGTGTCGCCGATCGAGACCGTCGAGCCGGGCAGGAAGCCCGAGCCGGTGATCGTCACCGGGGTGCCGCCTCCGACCGGGCCCTCAGCGGGGACGATCGTCGTCAGCACGGGTGCGCCGGCCGGGGCAGGCACGTAGGTGAAGCCGAGCGGTGCGCTCGTGCCGGCCAGGTTCGACACCGTGACGCTCACGTCGCCGGCGGCGTTCGGCGGCGTCGTGAAGGTCAGGCTCGTCCCCGCGGGGTCGATCGAGTCGGGCACGACGCCCGTCGTGTCGCCGATGGTCACCGTCGAGCCGGGCAGGAAGCCCGAGCCGGTGATCGTCACCGGGGTGCCGCCGCCGACCGGTCCCGAGGCGGGATCGATCGTCGCGAGCACCGGGGCGCCCGCGGGAGGCGCGGTGTAGGTGAACGGCAGCGGTGCGGACGTGCCCCCGGCGGTGGTGACCGTGACGGTCACGTCGCCGGCGGCGTTCGGCGGCGTGGTGAACGTCAGCGACGTCCCCGCCGGGTCGACCGAGTCGGGCACGACGCCCGTCGTGTCGCCGATGGTGACCGTCGAGTCGGCGGTGAAGCCGGTGCCGGTCACGACGACGGCGGTGCCGCCTCCGGCCGGGCCCTCAGCAGGGTCGATGGTCGCGAGCACGGGCGCCGTCGGCGGGGCCGGCTGGTAGGTGAAGTCGAGCGGGGCGGACGTGCCGCCCGTGCTCGTCACCGTGACGGTCACCGTGCCGGCGACGTGCGCCGGGGCGGTGTACGTCAGCGACGTGCCCGCCGGGTCGATCGTGTCGGGCGTGATCGGGTCCGAGCCGTCGACCGAGACCGTCGAGCCCGCGGCGAAGCCGGTGCCGGTGATCGTGACGACCGTGCCGCCTCCGGCAGGGCCCTCGTCGGGGTCGATGGTCTCGAGCACGGGTGCGGCGGCCGGGGCGGGCTCGTAGGTGAACTCGAGCGGGGCGGACGTGCCGCCGGCGTTCGTCACCGTGACCGGCACGGTGCCGGGGACGTGGGCCGGGGCGGTGTACGTCAGCGAGGTGCCGTCGGGGTCGATCGTGTCGGGCGTGATCGGGTCCGAGCCGTCGACCGAGACCGTCGAGCCCGCGGTGAAGCCGGTGCCGGTGATCGTGACGGGGGTGCCGCCTCCTGCCGGACCGACCTCAGGGTCGATGTCGGTGAGCACCGGCGCGGCGGCCGGGGCGGGCGTGTAGGTGAAGTCCAGCGGGGCGGACGTGCCCCCGGCGTTCGTCACCGTCACCGGGACGGTGCCCTCGACGTGCGCGGGCGTCGTGAAGGTCAGCGACGTGCCTGCCGGGTCGATCGTGTCGGGCGTGATCGGGTCCGAGCCGTCGACCGAGACCGTCGAGCCGGCGGTGAAGCCGGTGCCGGTGATCGTGACGGGGGTGCCGCCTCCCACCGGGCCCTCGTCGGGGTCGAGGGCCTCGAGGACGGGGGCGGCGGCCGGGGGCGCGACGTACGTGAACGTCTGGGGCGCCGAGGTGCCCGTGCCGTTCGTGACCGTCACCGGCACGGGGCCGGCGACGTGGGCGGGCGTCGTGAAGGTCAGCGTCGTGCCGTCGACGATCGTGTCGGGCGTGATCGGGTCGGACCCGTCGACCGAGACCGTCGAGCCGGCGGTGAAGCCGGTGCCGGTCAGGGTGACGACGGTGCCGCCTCCTGCCGGGCCCTCGACCGGCGTGATGTCGGTCAGGACGGGCGCGCCGACCGGTGCGGGCTGGTAGGTGAAGGTCTGCGGGGCGCTGGTGCCGCCGCGCGTGGTGACCGTGACGGGCACGCCGCCGAGGGCGTGCGCCGGTGTCGTGAACGTCAACGAGGTGCCGTCCGCCGCGACGGTGTCGGGCGTGATCGGGGCGGAGCCGTCGACCGAGACGGTCGAGCCGGCGATGAAGCCGGAGCCGGCCACCGTCACCGAGGTGCCGCCGCCGACGGGGCCCTGCGCGGGCGTGAGGCCCGTGACCGCGGGGACCGCGAGGTAGGTGAAGGTCTGCGGGCCCGAGGTGCCGACCGCGGTGGTGACGGTGACGGGCACCGGTCCTGCCGCGTGGGCCGGCGTGTCGAAGGTCAACGAGGTGCCGTCGTCCGAGACGGCGGTGGGCGTGATCGGCGCGCCGCCGTCGACGCTCACGCGGGAGTCGGCGGTGAAGGTCGTGCCGGTGAGGGTGACGGAGGTGCCGCCGGCCACGGGGCCCTCGACGGGCGTGATGCCGGTGAGCGTCGGCGCCGCGAGCGGGCCGGCGTTCGGGCCGACCGAGGCGGAGGCGAGCTCGACCGCGGTGCCGGCCTGGAGGCCGCCCAGCAGGCCCACGCGGAGCGCGCCCTGCGTGAAGACGCCGCCGGAGGTCGACTTGGTGTTGGCCGTCAGGGACACGACGCCGGTGAGGGCGGTCGCGAGGGGCGTGATGACCGTGGTGCCGAGTCCGGAGACGACGGCGTTCACGGGGGTGGTGACTGCGGTGACGAGGCCGTTGAGGGCGCCTCCGAGGAGGCCTGCGTTCACGGGCACGCGAGCGAGCCCGACGACCACGGTGGCCGTGATGCCCGGACTCGTCGGGGTACCCAGGATGGCGGTCGTGAGCTGCGTCACGATGCCGTTCAGGGCCTGCGTGATCGCGGGCAGGAGCTGGGAGGTCAGCGCCCTCGTGATGTAGGGGACGAGGTCGGTGTTCGCGGGCAGCGCGTTGAGGGAGGTCCCCTGCGTCGCCAGGACCTGGGGGACGTCGATCGTGATCGCTCCGGTCTGGAGGTTCGCGACGATCGAGCCGTCCTGGCTCGTCACGATGGTGGCCGCGTCCACGATGGCTCCCACGTTCGGGGTGCCGGAGATCACGAGCGTCGGGCCGAGGACCGGGCCGAGCAGTCCGTTGAGCGTCGACGTGAGGCCCCCCACGGTGGTCTGCAGGGTGTTCCTGAGGGTGCTCGTCGTGGTCGCCAGCGCCGGGCTGGTCACGCTGAGGTCGAGGTCGGCGATCTGGTAGGTGCCGGTCTGGGCGCCGTTCGCCCCGGCCGCCTGCGCCGCCGTGGCCGAGAGCGCGCCCGTCGTGAGCTGGAGGTTCGTCAGGGCGTTGCCCTGCCCTCCCGTCAGCGCACCGAGGTTCAGGCTGGCGTTCGCCTGGGGCACGCCGTCCTGTCCCCCGACGCCGATGGCGCCCGCGTTCGTGACGGCCCCGGTCGCGGCGAGCGAGCTGCCGTCCGGGTTCGCCTGCGCGTACTGGTTGATCGCGCCCACCGTGAGGAGGCCGTTCGGCCCGAGGAGCTGCAGGCCGTTGCCGAGATCGGCACGCGCGGCGTTCAGCACGGTCACGTCGAGCGGCGTGGCCTGGCTGACCGTCCCGCCTCCGGCGTTGACCGCCGCGGCCGGCCGCAGGGCGAGGACCGCGTCGAGGTCGAGGCCGAGGGCCGTGCCGCCGAGGAACCGCCCCTCCGCGATCGAGGCCGTCGGGGCGGCCGTGGCCGGCGCCGCGGCGAGCACGCTGCCGCCGATGCCGAGCAGGGCGGCCGTGAGCACGGCCACTCCCTGCTTCGCCCTGGAGTGGTGACGGTGCGCGGTCGGTCGCCCTTTTTCGGCGCGCGCGAGTGCTTCAGTCCTCATGGACTCGCTCCTGATCCTCATGGCAGCGGTGGTTGGCGCCTGCGCCGTCGGTTGGTGAGACCGAGGCAGCAGACTCGCTACCTGGCCGACGATAGGGCACGTCGGCGAGGATCGCTCGACCTATTTCGCCGCATGTCCCCCGATCCGGCCGGTCGACCCCCGGAATGGGGGTCCGTGTCGGGGGCAGGGGCGGCCGCACCGGCCGGCGGCCGTAGCGTGGTCCCGTGGACCACCTGAGCGACCTCCGGCACGCGACCGTCACCGTCGTGGGGGCCGGGCAGGCGGGGCTGTCCGCGGCGCACCACCTGCGCCTCCGCGGGTTCGTGCCCGCCGACGGCCGAGCGGACGTGGAGGGCGGTGCGGCCCCGCCGACGTTCGTCGTCGTCGACGCCGGCGAGGCACCGGGAGGCGCGTGGCAGCACCGCTGGGAGTCGCTGCGGATGGCCACCGTCAACGGCATCTTCGACCTGCCGGGCATGTCCCTGCCGCCTGTCGACGAGGCGGAGCCGAGCCGGGTCGCGGTGCCGAGGTACTTCGCCGCCTACGAGGAGGCGGAGCAGCTGCGGGTGCACCGCCCCGTGCACGTGACGAGGGTCGAGCCCGTCGACGACGACCCCGTGGGCCTGCTGCGGGTCGAGAGCGACGCCGGCACGTGGACCACGTGCGCGCTCGTGAACGCGACGGGCACCTGGGACGAGCCGGTGCTGCCGGACGTGCCCGGCGCCTCCTCGTTCACGGGTCGCCAGCTGCACACGCGGGACTACGTGTCCGCGGCGGAGTTCGCGGGGAGGCGCGTCGCCGTCGTCGGCGGCGGCATCTCGGCGGTGCAGCTGCTCGACGAGATCAGCCGGGTCGCGACGACGCTCTGGTACACGCGGCGGCAGCCCGTGTTCCTCGACCACGACTTCACCTCGGGGTCGGACGGCGTCGACGTCGAGCGACGCGTCGCCAGGGACGCCGCGGCCGGCCGCCTGCCGGGCAGCATCGTGTCGTACACGGGGCTGATCTGGACCGGGTACGCCCGCGACGCCGCGCGGCGCGGCGTGCTCGAGAGGCGTCCGATGTTCACGGCGATGGGGCCGCGGCACGTGGTCGAGGCCGACGGCTCGACGACGAGCGTCGACGCCGTGCTGTGGGCGACGGGGTTCCGGCCGAGCATCGGGCACCTCGACGGGCTCGACCTGCGCGGCCCGCTCGGGGGCGTCCCGCTCGTCGGCACCCGGGCCGCCCGAGACCGGCGGGTGCACCTGATCGGCTTCGGGCCGTCGCAGTCGACCGTGGGCGCGAACCGCGCCGGCCGCGCCGCGGTGCGCGAGCTCGCCCGCGACCTGCTCGGCCCCGCCGGCTGACGCGGCGCCGTGCCGTGCCGCCGCGCGCCGCGCCACGAACCTCCTCGAGAGCGACGAACCTCCGTGGAACATCGCGTCGCTTCGTCGCTCTCGCGGAGGCACGCCGCGTGAGCGATGCGCGGGCGGCACCGCCACCTCCTCGGGTCCGTCGCGCGGGGGACGCCCCTGCCGGGGCGCCTGCCTAGCCTTGGACGATGGACGAGGAGCGACCCGAGACCGAGGCAGGCGCGAAGGCAGCCGCCGAGAAGAAGCGCAACGACAACGTCGGGGTCGGGGTGGTCTTCGCCCTGGTCGGCGTCGCCCTGTTCCTGACGCTGGACAGCCCGTGGGCGGGCGTGCCGATGCTCGTCGTCGGCGTCGTGCTCGTCGCCCTCGGGATGAAAGGCAGCAGACGCCGCAGCACCGACGACTGACGCGGGTTCCACGCCGAGCCGCGGCCGGCGCTCAGCCGCGGCGCAGCCGGAACCGCTCCGGCGCGGGGGTCCCCGTCGCGACCCCGGCCAGCAGCCCGCCGAAGACGGCCCCGAACTTGAAGCCGTGCCCCGAGAACCCCGTCGCGACGGTGACGGAGCCGACGCGGTCGAGCACCGGGTCCTCCGTCGGGGTCGTGTCGTAGAGGCAGCTGATCGGCGCGAGCGTGTCGACGTCGACGCCGGGCACCCACGCGGCGACGTAGTCCCGCAGCACGGCCTGCCCCTCCGCACCCGGCGAGCCCAGGCGGGCGTCGGGGTGCACCTCGCGGCCGGTGCCGTGGGTCCCGACCTTGACGCCTTCGCCCGGGGTGAGCAGCCCGTAGATCGTGCTGACCCGGGCCCGCAGCTCCGGGTCGGTGGGGTGGTGGACGAAGCTCGGCCAGGCGTCGTCGGGCAGCTCCGTCGCGAAGTGGGCGGGCTCCTCCTGCGTGACCCTGACCTCGGGCAGCGCCGCTCCCCCGCGCCGCACGAGGTCCCCGGCCAGGTACCGCGCCCAGGAGCCGACCGCGAGCACGACGCTGGCCGACACGACCGTCGAGGAGGCGCCTCCTGCGCCCTCGAGACGCAGCACCACGTCGCCGCCCTCGGTCTCGATCTCGGCCGTCTCGATCGCGGCGACGGCGGTGTCGAAGCGGAGCTCGGCGCCCGCGGCCGCGGCGCTGTCGAGCAGCGCCTCGACGGCGTCGGCCGAGCGGACCCGCCCGGCCTGCGCGTGGACCAGGACGCTCGTGTCGAAGCGGAGCCCCGGCCAGCGTGCGCCGGCCTCGTCGGGCGTGAGTCGCTCGTGGGCGACGCCGCCGCGCTCGAGGGCGGACTGGATCTCGTCGAGCACGGCCGGGTCGCCGTGGTCGAGCGCTCCCGTGAAGTCGAGCAGGGTGCGGCCCGTCTCGGCCTCGAGCTGTTGCCAGGCCGTGATCGCGTCGCCGGTGAGCGCGACCCAGTCGTCGGCGGTGTAGCCGCGACGGAAGATCCGGCTGGCGCCGTGCGACGAGCCGCGGTCGTGGCCTCGGCCGAACTGCTCGACGAGCAGGACGCGGGCGCCACCGCTGCCGCTGCCGCTGCCGGCCCGTGCTAGAGCTCGCGCGGTCGCGGCGCCGATCACGCCCCCGCCGACGACGACGTGGTCGAAGCGCTCGGGGGTGCTCGCCGGGGCGGGTGCGTCGGCCGGTGCGGGCGTGCTCATGGGCCTCCTCGGGTCTCCGTCGACAGTAGCGGCGCGGCCCGCGTTCGAGCTACGGCTGCCACGCCCCGCCGGCTGTCACGACCCGAAAGCGACGAACCTCGGCGGGGCCCCGCGTCGCTTCGTCGTTTTCGCGGCGGGATCAGCGCGGCGCGACCTGCGCGGCGGCCGCGGCGCGGCTACGCGGCGTCCGCCAGCGCGCCCCCGAGGAAGTCGGCGAGCGCCGCCGTCGCCGACACCGACGACTCCCGCTCGACGTCCGGGTTGTAGTTCGTGTTCGTGTTGACGTCGTAGGGCACGACGCGGCCGTCGACCGTCTCGATGAACTCGACGCCGGCGACCTCGATGCCCTGCGCGGCGAGGAACTCCTCGAGCCGCACGACGAGCGGGTGCTCCGCCGTCACCGACGGACGCACCGCGAACGGTGCCCAGGTCGCCGGGTCGGCCCCCGCCGGGACGACGCACGCGTCCGCCGGGCACAGCTCGAAGCTGCCGGCGGACGTGTCGACCCTGACCGCGTAGACGAAGCGGCCGCCCACGAACTCGGCGCGGGTGACGAACGGCTCCTCGGCCTGGAGGTACTCCTGCAGCAGGGTGACGCCGTCGGCGGGCTGCTCGAAGTCGGGGCCGTCGACGTACGCGTCGAACGACCCGTGGTCGTCGAACCGGCGGACCCCGATGCCCTTGCCGCCCTGGTTGTGCTTCGTGATGAACGGCGTCGGCAGCTCGCGCGCCCGCGCCCCCAGGTCCGCGGTGCCGAACACCGCGACCGTGCGGGGCACGTCGAAGCCGTGTGCCGACAGGGCCAGGTACTGGGCGACCTTGCTCACCTCGAGCTCGACCACGCCGCTGCCGTTGACGACCCGGCGACCGTGCCGCTCGGCCCAGCGCAGGGTCGCGCGCGCCACCTCCTTCGCGGTCGCCCTGCCGCGGGTCGCGGCCGACGCGCTCAGGCGCGACCAGAACACCCCCGCAGGAGGCGCGGCCGCGAGGTCGAAGGAGCTCCCGTCGAGCAGGTGCTCGGCGTGCGGCACCCCCGCGGCGTCGAGCGCGGCGAGAAGCGGCGGCAGCCACTCCTCGTTGTCGTGCAGCACGTGGACGACGGGTGCCGTGTCGGCCGTGTCGGGATCGGGGGAGCTCATCCCCCCACCCTGCCCGCCGCCGCCGACACCCGCACGACCGTGACGGTGCGTGACGCCGGGCCGAGGGCGCCCAGGCTGCGGTCGAGGACGACGAATAACCTGGCGTCGACCCTCGGCCGGGAAGGAAGCACGATGACCACGACGTCCGCCGCCTCCAGTGCAGGCTGGTCGTCGTCGTCGTGCCGCAACTCAGACACGCTCGCCCGTGGCTAGGAACCGGGGCCGCGCCCGCGAGGCCAGCGCCGTCGCCACGCCTCCGCCGAACCCCCGCAGCCTGGCCGTGCTCGGGCTGATCCTCGCCTGCCTCGCCGGTCCCGTCGGCGTCGCCGTCAGCGTGGTCGCGCAGCTGCGCGCATATCGAGTGGGCGAGAAGGACACCGTCGCCGTCGTCGGGATCATCGTCGGCCTCGCGACGACCGCGGCGTTCATCGCCGGGGTCGTCTACTTCCAGGCCGTGTTCGCCGGCCAGGCCGGTGTCTGCGCCGACCTCGGCCCGGGCGTCCACGACGGTGCCTTCGGCACCTTCACCTGCCCCGCCGACTAGCTCGAGCCAGGCATGGCTGTCCGGCGGATGACCGTTTCGACGCGAACGCTCTCAGAGCACGCTGAAGACGGCCACGAAGGCCGCAGCCCCGACGGCGGTGAGCCCGACGGCCAGCCCACGCTCCCGCCACCCGTCGAGGCGACGGACCACGACCCAGCCGAGCGCCGCGACGCCCAGCGCGATGCTGATCAGCCACCAGGTCGCCCCCGTCGTCTCCGCGACGCGGACGAGGCCGGAGACGCCGTCGCCGATCATCACGGCGGCGAGGACTGCGATGCCGGCAGCACGGAGCACGGGGCGCCGCGACCACCACCACAGCCCGGCGAGCCCGATGACGGGCCCAGCCAGGGTCGCCGCCGTGAACCAGAAGTCGCCCGGACCGTACGAGTCGGGGAAGCCCCGCAGGGTGGACACGACCACGTAGCCCTGGACCGCGGCATGGAAGACGACGAGACCGAGCCCGGCTGCCGTCCACCACCTCCGGGCGCTCGGCCTGCGGGCGACCACCACGACCGTCGCGAAAGTGAGGACCGTCCAGCCGCCGCTCGAGTTCGCGAACGAGCTCAGCCCGCCGGGCAGGTGCTGCTGGCCGTAGGAGGTGGCACCGCCGAGCACGAGGCCGGCTGCGGCGCCCAGCAGCCACCACGCGAGGGTCGTCACCAGTGAACGGGTCATCCCGCGAGCATCACAGGTCGGCGGCCTCTCGCCGACCGTCTCGCGGACGATGCTCGCCATCCTGGAGGACGACCCTGCTCGCCGCCTGGCGCTTGAGCCGGCGAGGGGGCTCGACGTACGGTGGAGAGGTCGACGACGACGAGGGGACCACGACGATGGACGACGAGACGAACCGCGACCAGGGGCGGCTCCGGCTGCAGAGGCCGACGTTCCGCGGCTCCTCGGTGGGCTGGGGCATCGCCGCTGTCGTGTGGCTCTCCTGCGTGGTGAGCGTCGTCGTCAGGATGGCGACCGACGACGGAGGCGCTTCCCTCGTGGACGTGCTGGTCCTCGTCGCGCTCGTCGTCGCGACTGCCTTCTGCGTCACGGGCACCGTCGCGACGATCCGGCACCCTCGCCCCGCGCCTCCGGCCGTCGACGACTAGCCCGGGCGGAACGCCTCGGCCAGGAGCCGTCAGCGAGACAGCCCGGCCACCGCGGCGCTCACCTGACGACCGGGTCGTCTCCGGGCCGCTCGGCGGGCGGGAGCCCGGAGAGGTCCACCGCGCCTTCCCAGTCCCCGCCGTGACGGCACGCGGCCGCACCGGAGATGCACCCGGCGGCGAGTCGGCCCGACAGCGACTCGCCCTGGGACCAGGCTGCGAGGTACCCCCCGACGAATGCGTCGCCCGCGCCGACCGTGTCGACGACGGCCACGTCGAGGGCTGGCATCGAGGCGACGACTTCGTCGTGGACGGCGGCAGACCCGGCTGCTCCGTCCGTGACGACGACGTGCCGGTGGCCGTGCTCGGCGAGGACCGCGGCTGCTGCCGTGGCCCGGTCGCCGGGGATCGCCTGGAGGTCGCTCTCGGCCCCGTCCACGAGGAGAGGGACCTCGTCGACGCTCGCGAAGAGGACGTCGGAGGCGGCCGCCAGCAGTCGGTGACTCGAGGCCGCTGGCCGGTCGCCCCAGAGGCGCGGCCGGTGGTTGACGTCGACCGAGATCGATGCGCCCGCCGAACGCGCCGTGCCGACGAGATGCTCGACGGCGTCCGCCGCCGACGACGACAGGGCGCTCGTGATCCCGGTGAGGTGGAGCAGCACCCCGGGCCCGAGGTCGAGTGCGAGGTCGTCGACGTCGGTGACGGACAGCGCGCTGCCGGCGCTGTCGGACCGGTAGTACGACACGACCGTCCGTCCGTCGCCGCGCACGTCCTTGACGAGCAGGCCGGTCGGCCGGGCGGCGTCGCGCACCGCGGACACCGTGACTCCCTCCGCCTGGAGCTCACGGGTCACCCGTCGTCCCAGGGAGTCGTCGCCGACTCGCCCCGCCCAGGTGACCGGGACTCCCCGGTGGGCGAGGGTCATCGCGACGTTGGCCTCGGCGCCGCCGGTGCCGACCGCGACCTGCTCTGCGCGCCAGAGCGACTGCCCCGGCGTCGTGCGGAACACGGCCAGGGCCTCCCCGACCGTGACCACTCGATCGATCACGGCCGGACCGCCCGACGGAAGTCCCGTGCCCGCTCGACGACGTCGTGCCGCCCCGCGGCGACGTCGCCCCGAGGGGCGATCCAGCTCGTGCTCACGGCGAGGACCGACGCGAGGCGATACGAGGCCGCGTCCCCGATCGCCACCCCGCCGCTCGGGACGAACGACACGTCGGGGAAGGGGCCGGCGAGGGCCGCCACGAAGGACGCTCCCCCGAGCTGCGCCGCAGGGAACAGCTTCTGCACGGCGAAGCCGGCCGCGCGGGCGCGCATGACCTCCGTCGCGGTGGCCACGCCCGGCACGTAGGGCACGCCGAGCTCAGCCGCGCGGGTCGCGACGAAGTCATCGAGACCGGGGCTCACGACGAAGGCGGCACCGGCCGCGACCGCGACGTCGACCTGCTCGGGCGTCACTACGGTGCCGGCCCCGACCAAGAAGCCCGGCACCTCGGCCATGGCCTTGATCGCCTCGGCGGCCGCAGGCGTGCGGAACGTGACCTCGGCGCACGGGACGCCGCCCTCCGCCAGGTCGCGGGCGAGAGCGGCGGCGCCCGCGGCGTCGCCGATGACGACGACCGGCAGGACGGCGACCTCGCCGAGACGGGCCAACGCGTCGACGGCAGTCATCGGCCGAGCCAGCCGCCGTCGACCGGGACGACGGCACCGGTGACGTAGTCGGACGCCGAGGACGCGAGGAACACGACGACGCCGCCCAGGTCGGAGGCGTCACCCCAGCGCCCTGCAGGGATCCGATCGAGGATGGCCGCCGAGCGTACCTCGTCGGCCCGGAGCGCGCTCGTGTTGTCCGTGGCGATGTAGCCGGGCGCGACGGCGTTCACCTGCACGCCCTGCGAGGCCCACTCGTTCGAGAGGGCGCGGGTCAGGCCGGCGATGCCCGACTTGGCCGCGGCGTACCCGGGCACCGTGATGCCGCCCTGGAAGCTGAGCAGGCTCGCCGTGAAGACGATCTTCCCGCTTCCGCGGGCGAGCATGGGCCGCGCGACCAGCTGGGTGAGCGCGAACTGGCTGCTCAGGTTCACGTCGAGCACCCGGTCCCAGAGGGCGAGGTCGTGCTCGGCCGCCGGGGCCCGCTCGATGGTGCCGGCGTTGTTGACGAGGATGTCGGGGGCGAGTCGCGCGAGCTCCGTGCCCGCGGCGACCACCGCCTCCCGATCGGCGAAGTCGACCTTCATGCTGGTGTACCCGCGGCCGAGGGCACCGACCTCTCTCGCGACGTCGTCAGCGTCGGAGGCGGTCGCGCTCACCCCGACGACGTCGGCGCCCGCCCCGGCGAGGGCCACCGCCATCGCCCGGCCGATCCCCCGGCGGGCACCCGTGATGACGGCGGTGCGGCCCGTGAGGTCGAAGGGGTCGCGACGGCCGCTCACGCGGTCGCCTCCCCGGCGTCGCCGACCTCGACGAGCACCTTCATCGCCGAGCCCGAGCTCAGCTCGGCGACGGCCCGGGCGGTCTCGGCCAGCGGCACCACGGCGGTGATGAGCGCGTCGGCCGGCACGACCCCGTCGCGCAGCAGGGTCACGGCCCGCTCGAAGTCCGAGCGCCGGTAGACCCGGGCGCCGAGGAGGCGCAGCTCACGCCAGAACACCCGCTGGAGGTCCACCTCGCGCGGGGCAGCGTGGATGGCGACGACGACGATCGTGCCGCGGACCTTCGCGAGGGCCGTCGACTGACGGACGGCCGCGGCTGCGCCGGAGACCTCGAAGACGACGTCGGCGCCGACGCCGTGCGTCCAGCGGTCCACCTCGAGGGCTACGTCGGCGCTCGTCGGGTCGACGACCGCGAAGCCGAGGGACGCGATGCGCTCGCGTCGACCGGGGTCCACCTCGGACACGAGCACCTCGGCGCCGGCGTGCCGGGCCACCGTGGCGATGAGCAGCCCGATCGGGCCGCCGCCCAGCACCACCGCGCGGTCGCCGACCTGCAGCTCGGACCGGCGCACGTCGTGCACGGCCACCGCCGTCGGCTCCACGAGCGCGGCCGTGCGGAGCGGCAGGTCGTCGGGCAGGGCCATCAGCGTCCGCGCGGGGACGACCCAGCGCTGCTGCAGGGCCCCGGCCGTGTCGACGCCGATGAAGGTCAGGTCCTGGCAGATGTGCTGGGCACCGTCGAGGCAGGCGGCACAGGTTCCGTCCCAGAGCAGCGGCATGACGGTGACTCGCGCGCCGACCTGCCAGTCGTCGACGCCGACGCCGACACGGCTGACGACGCCCGACATCTCGTGCCCGAACACGTGGGGGGTCGTGACGCGTGCGTCCATGGTGCCGTGGACGATGTGCAGGTCGGTACCGCAGAGCCCGCAGAACGCGACGGCGACTTCGACCTCGCCGTCGGCCGGTGCTCGGTCCGGGGTGTCCAGGATCTCGACGGATCCCGAACCGGTGTAGGCGGCTCCGGTCATGGTGTCTTCTCTTCTCCCGGGACTGCGTGCAATCCCGTCTCGACGGTGTTCCAGGTCACTTGACCGAGCCTCCGGACGCCCCCGCGGCGATGTAGCGCTGTGCCACGAGGAGGAGGACGATCGCGGGCAGGGACGCGAGGACCGAGGTGGCCATGACGGCCGACCAGTCGGTCTGGTCCGCGCCCAGGTACGTGTAGATGCCGAGCGTCACCGGGCGCAGCGTGTCGGTCGTGGTCAGCGTCAGGGCGAAGATGAAGTCGCTCCAGGTGAACAGGAACGAGAACAGCGCCGCCGTGATGACGCCGTTGCGGGCGATCGGCACGGCGATCGACCGGAACGCACGGAACAGGCCGGCGCCGTCGAGACGGGCAGCCTCGAGGACCGCGGGCGGGACCCCCTGCATGGCGGTGCGGATGAGCAGGATGGCGAACGGGATCGAGTGCGACGCGTCGGCGGCCACCAGCCCCACGGTCGTGTTCAGGAGCCCGAGGTCGTTGTAGGCGCTGTAGAGCGAGTTGGCGACGACGATGCCCGGGATCATCTGGGTGACCGCGAGGATCAGCAGGATGGCGTTGAGCCCCCGCAGCCGGAACTGGGCCAGGGCGTAGGCGGCGGGCACCGCGATGACGAGGGTCAGCACGACGCTCGACAGGGACACGATCAGGCTCGTGGCCAGGTTGCGGCTCTGGTCGGCGATGGCCGCCCGGTAGCCGTCTAGGTGGATCTCGGTCGGGAACAGGCTCGAGGCCAGGTTGCTGCCGGACGACTGGACCGAGAGGTTGACCATCCAGTACACGGGGAACAGCAGCAGCACGAGCAGGAGCACGCCGATGACGGCGTCACGGGTGGAGCGCACGCGACGTGCGCGGAGCGAGCGGGTCATGGTCGCCTCCTAGTCGGTGAGGGAGCGTCGGGTCGCTCGCAGGTAGAGCAGGGCGAAGACGAACGCGACGACGATGAGCACGTTGCTCGTCGCAGCGCCCAGCCCGAACTGGAACTGCTGGAACGACTGGAAGTAGGAGGCGGTGGGCAGCGTCTGCGTGGAGTTGGCCGGTCCGCCGCGGGTCAGGCCCAGGATGATGTCGATCGACCGCAGCGTGTAGATGACGCAGAGCAGGACGACGACGGTGACGGTCGGGCGCAGCAGCGGCCACGTGATCGACCAGAAGGTGCGCCACGGGCCCGCGCCGTCGACGGAGGACGCCTCGTAGAGCTCCTCGGGGATGTCCTGGAGGCCTCCGTAGAGGATGGCGACGTTGAACGGGATGCCGATCCAGATGTTCACGATGATGACGGACAGCAGCGCGACGCTCGGGCTGGACAGCCACGGGATGCCGGTGTCGACGACGCCGAGCGACTTGAGGACGACGTTGATCGCTCCTGCGTCCTGGTCCATCAGCGAGCGCCAGAGAGCGGTCGAGACGATGACGGGCAGCAGCCAGGGCAAGAGCAGCAGCGACCTCAGGATCGTGCTCAACGGGAACCGGCGGCGGAAGAAGACCGCCATGGCGAGGCCGAGCGTGAACTGCCCCACGATCGACCCGACCGTGAAGAGCCCGGTGTGCAGCACGGAGGGCCAGAACTGCGGGTCGGCGAAGATCGTGCGGTAGTTCCGCAGGCCGACGAAGGGCGCCTCGCCGGTGTAGAAGCTCGCCGTCGTGTAGTCCTGGAATCCCATGACCACGTTCTTCACCACCGGGAACGCGAAGAACAGCGCGATGTAGACGAGGGCCGGGACGACGAAGGCCCAGCGGTACACCTGTTCCCGCGATCGGGGCGTGCCCCCCGGCAGCCGACGCATACGCGTCGGCTGCCGGACGGCTTCGGTCGGCCGGAGGGCCGGAGGGGCGGCGGTCACTGGGCAGCGGCCGCCGACGCCGCGGCATCCGACAGGGCCTCGTCGACGGACGACTGCCCCGTCACGGCCGACTGCACGGCCGTCCAGATCGCCGTGTTGGTCGTGGGCCATGCGTCCTGCAGGATCGCGGTGCGCGAGCGGCCGTCGCGGACCACGGACACGTAGTCGGCGAGCTCGGGCAGCTTCTCGAGGTACTTCGAGTCGAGGTCGGGGTCGGCGGGGACGACACGACGCTGCTCGGCGAGCGAGAGCTGCGTGTCGCCGGACATGATGCACGAGAGCAGCCCGGCCGAGGCGGCCTCGCGGGCGTCGTCACCCGACCGGGGCAGCGTCCAGACCTCGCCGCCGAGCGGCGCGATCGCGGTGTCGCCGGCCTCGGGCACCGGGATCGAGGTGATCGTGTAGTTCAGCGACGCGTCCTCGTCGAGCTTCGACATCTGCGTGCCGCTCGTGATGGCCATCGCGGCCTTGCCCGTCAGGAACTGGTCGCCGACGTCGCTGTTGCCCCACTGCACGGTCGACTGCGACGCAGAGCCGGCGTCGACGAGGTCGACCTCGAGCTGCAGGGCCGACTTCGCGGCCGCGCTGTCGAGCTCGTCCTCCGACCCGCCCGCCGACCAGAGCAAGGGCAGGTAGGCGTAGGTGCCCTGGCCGTCGTTCTTCGCGCTGAAGGCGACGCCGTAGCGATCGCCGGAGGTGAGGGTGGCGGCGGTCGACTTCAGCTCTTCCCAGGTGGTCGGGGCGGTCAGCCCCGCCTCGGCGAGCATGTCGTCGTTCGTGAACAGGACGATCGTGCCCACGGTCGGGGCGAGGCCGTAGACCTCGTCGTCGACCGTGCCGAGGCTGAGCACGCTGTCCCCGACGCCGTCCGTGCTGACGTCGCGCTCGGCGAGCGGCGAGAGCGCGCCGCTCGTGGCGATCGCCGGCAGGTCCTGCGCGTCGATCATCTGCACGTCGGGCAGGGTGCGCGAGCTCGACTGCTGCAGGACCTTGCTCAGGTAGTCGCTCGACGGGACTGCCTCGCGCTCGATGGTGACGCCGATGGACTGGCCGCACGAGTCGAGCATGTCGCCGATGATCGACTTCGCCGGCTCGTCGGTGTAGTAGTCGGCGACACGCAGGCTGGTGACGTCGCCCGACGAGGCGCTGCCGCCGCCTCCCCCCGAACAGGCCGACAAGGTGGCGACCGTGGCCAGGGCGGTGGCGACGACCACCACGTGGCGACGGCGCGAGCTGCGGAACGATTTCGACATGGTTTCTCCCCATCGAGAACTGGCTGACCTCTCGGGTGAGGGTCACGTCCTGAGTCACGCTAATGGGTAAGACGTATGACGTCAACTGAGCCCAAACGAGCACCGAGATCGGGAGTGGCCAGCCTGACCGGCCTGGCCCAGCCCGGGGCAGGGCAGGGCAGGTCAACTCGGTCGGCGGCGGGCCCAGGCGGCCGAGATGTGGCGACGCATGGTCGCTTCGGCCTCGGCCACGTCACCCGCCGCGATGGCGTCGTGGACGAGGCGGTGCTCGTGCAGGGTGGTCTGGAGCTCGTCCTCGGCCGACGATCCGCGGAAGCGGCGGCTCTCCCGGGCGCGGCTGAACAGGATGCGCGTGATGCTGTCCGCGAGGGTGTTGCCCGAGGCCGCCATCACGATCAGGTGGAAGCGCGCGTCCGCCTCGTTGAAGGCCGACTCGTCACCCAGGGCCGACTCCATCTCGGCCAGGGCGTCGGCCAGGGTCGCAAGCTCCCCCGCGTCGCGACGTCCGGCCGTGAGAGCGGCCATCGACCCCTCGAGGGAGGAACGCACGACCGCGAGGTCGTCCAGCACCGCGAGGGAGTCGTCGTTCTCGACCATGGCCGACAGCACGATCGGGTCGAGGACGTTCCACGAGCTCGCCGGGCGGACGTGCGTGCCCCGGCCCTGTTCGATCGCGATGAGCCCCTTCTCCTCGACCCGCTTGACGGACTCGCGGATGACCGTGCGGCTGACGCCGAAGGTCTGGCTCAGGACGGCTTCGGGCGGCAGCGGCTCGCCCGGCGCCACCTCGCCCTTGACGATCGCCGCGACCAGGTCGTGCACGACTGCCACGCCGAGTCGGGACGCGGGGACGCGGGGGGCCCCTCGGGACAGCAAGGGCGTCGCAACGTCGCCGGCAGGCGAGAGGTCAGTCATCCCATCACTGTAGAGAACGAGGCCGCCTGCACCACACCTCCCCGGCCTCGCGCCTCGGGCCTCGGGCCTCGGGACTGTCAAACGTATGATGTATGCTGTCTGCACCCGTTGAGGGCAACATCGACGTTGATGACCATGAGGACGACATGAAGATCACCGGCTACCGCCTCCTGACCACCCACCACGACTGGCGTCGACCCATCGGTGACGTCAACGGGCACATCGAGTCAGGGATCACCGCCGTTCCGCTCGTGCTGCTCGAGACCGACGAGGGCGTGACGGGAGTCGGGTCGGGCTCGCACCAGGACGTCGACAAGCTGTTCCCAGCCCTCGAGGGCCAAGACCCGCGAGCGGTGTCGTCTCTCTACGACCGCATGCTGGCACGCGTCTTCAAGGCAGGGCACGCCGGTGCGACCTTCGGCGGCATCGGGGCGCTCGACTCAGCCCTCTGGGACCTCAAGGCGAAGTTGGCCGGAGAGCCCCTGTGGCGACTGCTCGGCGGCGCTGACCGATTCGTCCCCGGCTACGCCTCGCCCCTCGACATCGCGCTCAGCGACGACGAGCTGGCCGACTTCTACCGCGGCGCGGTGAGCCGCGGCTTCACGAGCGCCAAGCTCAAGGGCGGGCGCGATCTCGAGACCGACCTGCGCCGGCTGCGGATCGTCGAGGACGCCCTACGGGCCAACACGAGCTCGCCCGGGCTGATGCTCGACGCGAACGAGTCCTGGAACCTCAAGCAGGCGGTCCGCTACGTGTCGGCGATGGAGGAGCAGATCGACCTGGCCTGGGTCGAGGAGCCGCTCCGCAGGTGGGACGCGGCTGGTCACGCGCGCCTCTCCGCCTCCGTCCGCACCGCCGTCGCCACGGGTGAGAACCTCACCGGGCTCGAGCAGTTCCGCCCCCTCTTCGACGCCCGCGGGGTCGACGTCGTTCAGGCGGCGAGCGTGTGGGGCGTCACGCACTTCCTCCGCGTCGCCGTCGCCGCGCACAGTCGAGACCTGCCCGTCAGCCCGATCGGCCTGAGCATGAACCCGGCCGTGGCCGGCGCAGCCACCGCCGTCCCCAACCACCTCACCGCAGAGGTCCAGGACTTCGGCCAGCCGTTCGGGCTGGCCGTCGACCAGGAGTTCTCCGACGGCGGCATCGTCCTCGGCGACCGCCCCGGAAACGGGATCGACGTCGACGTCGACGCGGTGGCCGCCAACGAGCGATCGGCGAGCTGGCTCGTACCCGCCGGTCCGCACGTGAGGTCTCCGAGGGCGGGTCTCAGCCTCTCGTTCTGATGCGCGCGGGCCGCACGGTCATCTGACAGCCAGACACAGAAGTGCCCTGTCGAGCTGGGCAGAGTTCGTCGACTCGTGCGCCTGGGCGGGGACGACGCGAAGCGTCGTCGGGCCGCTGGGGTTCGAGGCGCGGAGGGTGCACAGAAAAGGCGGCCCACATCGTGGACCGCCTTCGTTCTGTGCGCCTGGAGGGACTCGAACCCCCAACCTTCTGATCTGTGGTCAGATGCTCGCGAAGCTCACACCCAGCCCCTAATTGCGGCCCCAGCACGGCATGAGCCCGGGGCGGCCGAGCGGCTGCTGCCATCGAGAACCATCTAGACGCAACTGCGTGGAGGCGTTTAGGACGAGCAAAAAGGTGAGCGCGACAGATGTGGGGCCATAACAGTCACTGGCGCCGCTGATAGCCCGCTTTACGTCGGCGTCTACGAGCCCCCGCGGAGAGCGGTCATCTCAGAGGTCGACGCGCGTGCCGAGAGCCAGCCCACTCATTGGCCGTGGAGCATTGACCGACCGGCTCGGCGTAAGACCGGAGCCTGCTGCCGAGCACGCCGACGACCTAGCCGTCGACCAATTACGAACCTTTCGACGTAGTCGTCGGCGGAGTAGATCTCGACCTCGGCCATCTGGCCTCGAATGCGTGCCGTGCCCAGCTTGCAACGGCAACGGCATCGGTGCGGCCCCAGGCGAAGCGGCCTACTGTCTCGACGGAACAGTCCAGCGGCCGCGACGCCACCAGGGTTGACGCTGGGTTGCTTCGACGGCAATGGCATCTTCGACGGCACCAAGCCACGCTGTGGCGTGGCGGCTTCGTTCGCTAAGCTCTATGAGGGCATTGGTGGACGCCGCGACCAGCCAAAACAACCCGATGAGCGCGAGAACGGTCAAGCCGATGGCCAACACGGGGTTCACGACCGTGGCGGCAAAACCCAGGGTGACGATGGCGATCAGCATTCCCACAAAGGAGTGCAGCTCCTGACCGCGTGGGACGGCTGTTCGCCGTAGCCAGCTGACCATTTCGAGCCGGAGAGCGGGGTCGGCTCTCGTGCCGGCAATGATATTGGCGACACTCCCTGGGGTGGGCATCTCGTCACGGCCAGGCCACAGTTGCGCGGCGGCGGGAGAGAGCTCTTCAGGCATGAAGGGCACTAATGGCCTGCGACGGAATCGGTGACGGAAACTCACCCGTGCAGCATGCTGGTACGGATTCTCGAAGCCGCTCTAGACACTCCGCGCTTGCCCACGGTCGCCCCAAATGGGGGCAATTAGCTGTGAGCGCTTTCTGTTGGGCTCTACGGAACATGAGACCCGCTAGCGTTTGGTCACGACGAGGGGCACGGCGTGTGCCTGCCACCTAGGCATCGAATGTGAGGACGCTGATGGGTAATATGTTTCCACGAGACCGTTACACCGGGCCCGGCGGAGGGCTGCATGAGGGCCGCGGGGGCGGGCTTGACCCTTATAACGGTGGAGGCGCCGATCACTACAATGGCGGCGGCATGGACGCCTACAACGGTGGCGGCATGGACTCATACAACGGTGGCGGGCTGGATGCCTAAAACGGTGGCGGGCTCGACCGCTACAACGGCGGCGGGCTGGACAGATACAACAAGGGAGGGCTGAGCACCTCCCCCGGCGGCGGCCTCTACGACGGTCCCGGCGGGGGCCTTTATGCCGGCCCCTGCACCAACCCCTATATGGCTTCGACACCCCCTACAGCTGTTTTCGTCCGGGAATTGCGCGCTCGGGGCTTCAAGGCTGAAGCCGACGAGATCGCTAGAGCGCACGGTATCGACTAGATCGCTCGGTCCACTACATCCTCCTCGACGGCTACAACGAAGCGCTGGCCCAGGCCCGCCGGGCTGTCGAGCAGGCAGGCACGGTCCGCTGATGGCACACCCCGATGTGCGCTGCGGCGCGTGCGGTTCACCGCTGGTGAAGCAGCGGCGGAGCGGCGTCTCGTTGTGGGTGCACGTTGGGGTGACCTGCCCGGGTCTGCTGCCGTCTCGGTAGTCGGCCCGGGCCCGGGGCAACGCCGAGCACGAGCGGCTAGGACTTGCCTTCGTCCGGCCCGTCTTGGTCTCCCGGCTGCGCGTCCTTTGCAGCCTCGCCCCTTAGGAAGATCCTCAGCGTGTCACCGACGCCGTCCGACGCTGCGCGCTGCGCTGCCGCCATCGCATCGGCTGACCCCTTCTCCACTGCATTCGTCGCGGCGCGCTGAGCCTCAGCCTGGCTCCGATCAGTGGACGTGCTGCGGTCGCCGACATCTGATGAGAGGGCTGCCACGGCCAAGGCCCGCGAGTTGACCGGATTGGATCTGCCGACCGGCAGCGACGTCGTCGAACTAGAGAAGCTGCGCGTCGTGCTCCCTGACGTGCACGAGAAGCTCATGCGCCACTGACGCACATCGCCCTCTCCGGTGCGCCGTCGCGCACCACCCCGACGGCGGTCGCCGACCACCAGCCCCACCCCCGCGAGCACGACCCGTGCGAGCCCGGCGGTCGCCGAACCTGACGACCAACTGCCGACACCGATCTGACGAGTGGAGGCCATTAGATGAGAGGGCAGCCCGATTAGAAGAGAGGGTCGGTCGCTGGCGCTCCCTCCCCCGTTCCCCTTCACGAACAGTCACACGTCAACCGCGATGAGACACCTTTCTCGTCTGGCTTCCTGACGCCACACCTCGACAACGCAGCCCACCTCACCCGGCCATCTCGAGAACGTGACCCGCACGCACGACTCAGCCACCTCGACAACGACGCGGCACGCCTGGAGCTCCGCGCCGGCGCCGCACACCGCGCGCTTCGCGCGCTCTCCCCACACGTCCCGTCCGGGTCGCTTCGCGACCCTCTCCTTGCATCAGCTCCACCCCCGCACGGTCACGATGACCTGCTCGTCCACCATCTCGTCCACCGCGTGCACGGCACGCGTGGCAGCGGCTCGTCCCTCTGCTCGTCACCCCGTTCGTCTCCCCAGGGCGGATGCCTGATCGAAGGTGCTGACGCACCTTGCCTGCCGGCGGCCTCACACGGGTGGGGTGTCGCAGTTCGTCTCTCGGTCCGTGCACCCGGACGTCTGGCATCTCGTCTCCTCTAGGCGTCTACCGGTGCGCCTCCCGGTCCGTCATCCGGCTCGTCTGGCCTGTGCATACCGGTGCCGCACCTGCCGAGGCTTCGTGTCGACTCGGTCATCGGTGCGGTGGGGCGTGGCGGGTATCGATCCGGTGTCGAAGTGGCTCCCTGCCGGGGGCTTCCTCACGGCCGGGTGAGTGCGGACAGGCTGCGGTCCGGCTGCCGGTGCGGTGGAGCGTGACGGGGAGCGATCCGGTCCCGGAAGAAGCAGACCAGGTGCGCATGAACCAGCCATCGGAGAGGCCCCCGGCAGGGGTGACGACGAGCACGCATGCTGCGCGCACAAGGAGGGCGGTTCCCGACGCATCACGAAGTGGTGTGGCGTGCCAGGCGAGGCAGACGCTCACAGCGTCAACCAGCCCCTGAGCTGCACACGGCAGCGAAGTCCCCGCCCACCGGCAGGTGGGTTCCAGCAGCGAACGAGTGAGCTGAGGGAATCGCAGCCGTGACGGACGCGCCAGCGTTCGGCGGGGCGGAGACGCTTCTCGCGCAGCGGGAAGTCTGACGGGGAGCGGAGTGGACCGGAAGAGGGCGCCGGAACGAGGGTCAAGTGCGAAGCAGTTGAAAGTGCAGGTGGCGCGGCGGCGGCAAAACAAAACGGTGTGGGCGATTCTCAATGGTCAACGGGGCCGCACCCACTGTGCCGAGTGCGTGGGAGCGTCAACGAGCAACCGGGGACGCCCCCTCGTCTGCGATTTGTCGCACGCCCCCTTCCTCAAGACGCCGGCGCGGACATGGCAATTTGCCCTAGATGTCGCGCGCATCTCCACCACCCCTTTGCCAACATCTCGATCATGGCGATCAGTTCGGCCGCGCCAGTGGAGACAGACGACTGCCGCTTTAGCCGAGGCAGAGGAACGCGTCCGAGCGCGCAGAAGCTAGATTTTGTCAGCGCGTTTTGCGTCTGTCGCGTCGACAAGTCGGCGCGCAACCCTGGGCTTGCAATCCCCACGACGTGCCTCCATAGGCCAGGAGAACGGTCGCACGAACGGCGCCTGAGCCCGCGTTCGCGACACATACGATCATCGCGGACACAGTGTGCATTTGGCGGTCGACGCGTTGAGCAAGGGTGCCGCGCATGGGGCTTGCATGACGATGAACTCAACGCTTGAACTCCTCACACCAACCGACGTGGCGCTCAGCCTGGGCCTCAGGCCCTAGACGCTTGCTAACTGGCGCACGGCCCTGCAGGGGCCGCCCTTCCTCAAGATCGGGACTCGCGTTCTGTACGAGCGCACGAAGCTCGAAGCCTGGGCTCAGGCACAAGAGGTCTCCACCTACCCGACCGTGAAGCGCGCACGCTGATGGGGCGCCCACCAATTAAGGCCGGGGCCCGAGGCAACGTAAGCTACTCGCCCCTTCCCACTGGCGGCTACCGAGCCAGGAAGCGCTTTCGATTTCCCGACGGAACGCTTTCCATGATGGAGCGGTCGGCCAAGACCAAGTCCGCTGCTCAGACAGTTGTAGATGAGGCCATCGACGAGGCACTGGAACTCGCCCGCACGCCTGCACCCGAGGACCGGTCGCAACCAGAAGAAGACACGTTCCCCCTCAGTGAGCTTCTGAGCTCGTGGTGGAGGACGAAGCTTCTCGAGGGGGAACTCGCTCCCAGCTCCCAGCGCAGCTACCGCGACATCATCGACAGGCTCATCCTTCCCGAACTCGGCGACCAGGACGTGTTGACCATGAACCCGGTCGACCTCAAGAACTTTCTGGGCTCCGAAGCGCAGACGCGTCGAACGCAAGCCAAGCTGGCGCGAACCATCCTGAACCAGGCCTTGGACCACGGCGTCGAGCTGAAGCGGCTCCCTCTCAACTTCATGCCCTCCAGTCGGCCTCTGCAGCGCAAGAAGGGCGAGCCTCGTAAGCGGGCCCGCGCCATGAAAGTGGAGGAGGTCAACCGCATGCGAGCGGTCCTCGGGGCGATGAGGCAGCAGAGCGACCTTGCTTACATCTTCGAGCTGCAACTCGCACTAGGGTCGCGTATCAGCGAGACCCTGAGCCTCAAGCTCACGGATTTCTACATCGGGCCCGACGGGCGACTTCGAGTATCCCTGCGGTCTACCCTGGTCGAGGACGAGCATGGTGCTCCCCGCCGTCAGGAGTTCACCAAGGACGGGCTTTCAGATGCCGCTCCGCAGTCACTCCCCCTGTGGGCTGAAGAGCCGACCCTCCGCCTGCTGGAGCGCGCACGCCAGAACCCAGACGGATTACTGTTCGTCTCTCGCAACGGCACGTTGCTTCGTCCAAGGAATGTCCGTTCATCCTGGCGCAACGTCAGGAACAGGGCAGGCCTTGACTGGGTCACCCCTCACGTTCTTCGAGCTACGGCCATCACCCAGGTCGCCCTCACCGACGGAGAACTCGCGGCAACGAAGTTTGCGAGGCACAAGAGTCCGCAAACGATGCGCAATCACTACCTAGACCTGTCTCTGCAGCAGGAGGTCGACGTCACTGCAGCCATGCGCGCATACGCCCCAGAAGGGACAAGCGCAAGAAGCTAATCCTCGCAACGCCCGATTCGTTGAGACCCAGGGTGGAGGTGTCATGTCAGGAGATTAAACACTTACGGGTCTTTGGCTAACCACCCAGGAGGTGAGTCCGCCGGGGCGAGCCGGGCAGCGAAGTTCGACCGTGGCGCCATGACGCGTAAGAGAGGTTTGTCCATCGTCTGGTCCATGAGATCCTTCCTGGACAAGCCGTCTGCGACGACGCACTCGGTGTGCCACACGCGGGCGACGTCGTCGTTAGGTTTGTCGAGGAGCACGGTGATGTGCCCGCAGAACTCCTATGGCTTCTAGATGCCTGTGGCTCAACCGACGCATCCAGCCCGACGCGGACCCGGCACATGCTCGGAGCGCTAGGGAGCGCCACGCACCGTGGATGCCCGAACGACCAATTCGGGCTGGAACAGAACGTGCTTAGGTCCCTCTGCCAGGAGAAGATCCACAGCTGTGGCGCCGATCAGAGCGCTGGGTTGGCGGATGCTCGAAAGGGGAACAACAGTGGAGGCCGCGAACGCGATGTCGTCAGAGCCGATCAAGGCAATGTCTTCCGGGACACGGACG
>Ga0308167_1001565_pt1 | contig 25711 bp, 17 predicted proteins | sample PhyCR1_2_FD_202138 | JGI IMG/M metagenome (GOLD analysis project Ga0308167, IMG submission 202138) | Phyllosphere microbial communities from UC Gill Tract Community Farm, Albany, California, United States - DLSLRC.R1 | ecosystem: Host-associated > Plants > Phyllosphere > Unclassified | place... | reverse complement strand
CGGCGAGCAGGTCCCAGAACCCGGTGCGACGGAAGCGCCGGTCGAGCACCAGGGTCGCGCCGGCGACGAGCGTCGCGAGCAGCCCGACCACCTCGGCGTTGACGTGGAACAGCGGCAGCGAGTTGAACCCCCGGTCGTCCGGCACGAGCCGGTTGTGCCGCGCGACGGCTCGTGCGACGAACAGCAGCTGCGTCTCGGGCAGCTCGACGCCCTTCGGCGTACCGGTCGACCCGGAGGTGAACAGCACGACGGACCCCTGACCCGGCGCGTGCGGGCTGTCCGCGGGCAGGTCGCCGTCACGGACGGCGGTCGGGAGGAACGTGGCGGGGTCGATCCCGCTGGCCGGCGCCCCGGGGACGGTCGCGTCCACCGCGCGGTCGGACACGACGATGGACGCGCCGCCGATCAGGTCGGCGAGACGGCCGGGCTCGGTGGCCGGCTGGCCGGTGTCGACGGGGATCGCCCGGAGACCTGCGGCGACGGCGCTCAGGTGCACGACCGCGAACGCGAGCGGGTCGCCCACGTCGACCAGGACGGCACCCGACGGGGCGATGCCGATCGCGTCGAAGGTCCGCGACCAGGCGGTGACCGCGTCGTCCAGCGCACGGTACGTCAGGACGCGCTCGGAGCGAGCGTCCTCGAGGAAGTGGCGCTCGCCCCCGTCGGCCGCACGGGCCCGGATGAGCGAGCGCAGGTCGGGTTCATCGCGAACGGGCTGCACGCAGGAAGGCTATTGCGCGACCCTATGAGCGGTCGGAGGGAACAGCGGGATCTGTGGAGAACCGGTGCAGCATCCACTGCCAGAGCGGGAGCATCCGGGGAACGCCATCACGGGTGAGCGGTGTCGAGTCCTTGATGATCAGGGAGTGCGCCTTGCCGTCGCCGCCGAGGTCGGTGAGGATCGCGTGCGGGTCCGCGCCGGCGAGGGGCGGGGTGGTGTCCGTCTCGAACGGCCCGGACACGCCACTCAGCCCGAGGACGTCCCACGAGCCGGTGATGCGGGGGCCGAACGTGTCACGGACGTCGTCGATGGCGTACATCCGGTCGACCGGTGTCCGGCCAGGGCGGTCCATCCACGCTGCGTGCGACGGCCCACGGGACTCGACGGGCGAGGAGAACATCAGCGCGCCGTGGACACTGCGGATGTGCGCGATGTACGCCGCCTCTCCGCCGCCCTGCGAGTGTCCGGCCACGACGACGTCGTTCCAGACGATGCGGTCGTCGCCCTGGACGAACCGCCCCCAGCCGCCGTCGGGGTCGTGGTCGTCGAGGTACGCGACGGCGTCACGGAAGCGCGAGACGATGGACCCGGCCGGACTGACCGCGCTGAACTCCGACGGCCGGGTGCCGTCGAAGCGGTTCCGCTGGACCATGCCGTAGCAGCGCGCGTCCGCCTCGCACGTGCCGGACAGCGTGCGACCGAGGTTCCAGTAGTCGAGGCCGAGCACGTGGTAGCCGTCGGCCAACGCAGCCCCGAGGAACCGCTGGTACTCGGCCGGACGGGCCCGGGTCGCGGGCAGGAACAACAGGAGCGGACCGTCGGCCGACGTGCGCGCGGCGAAGTCGTCGCGGTTCGGGGTGAGCCGCTCACCGTTCACCGTGCCGAGCCGGAACCGGTGGAACTCGCCGTCAGGCCCGTGTTCGTCACCCGACGGCCGCTCGTGCACCGCGACCCGGCCGTTGTCCGCCACACGCTGGGCACCGAGGACGTTCGCGGCGACGAGCGAACCGGCCCCGATCGCCACGAGGACGATCGCGGCGAGGACCAGCAGCAGACGGTGACTCATGCCGTGATCCGCGCCCACACCTCGTCAGCGGAGCGGATCGTCTGCTCGAGCGTCCCGGTGGCGTCGACGACGTGGTCGGCGAGGGCGAGACGCTCGGCATCGCTCGCCTGGGCGGCGACGCGACGCTCGGCCTCGTCACGGGCCATCCCGCGGTGCTCGACGAGCCGTTCGATGCGCTGCACCGCGGGGGCGTCGACCACCACGACCGCGTCGAACCGGAGCGGGCGCGAGCCGCGGGCCTCGGCGAGCAACGGCACGTCGTAGACCACCACGGCGTCGGGGTCGGCGGCCTCGGCGGCGTCGAACGCCTGCTGCGCGAGCCGCCAGACCTCGGGGTGCGTGATGGCTTCGAGGTCCTTCCGCGCCGCGGGGTCCGCGAACACGATCGACCCGAGCGCCGGCCGGTCGAGGGAACCGTCGGCGGCGATCACCGACGGCCCGAACCGCTCGGCGACCTGCGCCAGGCCCGGGCTGCCGGGTGCCACGGCGTCCCGCGCGAGTCGGTCGGCGTCGACCACGACCGCCCCGTGCTCGGTCCAGCGCCGGGAGACGGTCGACTTGCCCGCGGCGATGCCGCCCGTGAGTCCGATGATGTGCACGGCAACAGGGTAACGACCCCGATGCCCGGAAACGCCGGAAGCCCGGCACCCTGTCAGGGGTGCCGGGCTTCCGGTCGGGACGAACCGCTCGATCAGTTGTTGGTCGAGCTGAGCTTCTCGCGGAGTGCAGCGAGCGACGCGTCGTCGGCCAGGGGGCTTGCGCCACCCGTCTCGCCGGCGAACGACGAGGTCGACGACGACGAGGAAGCCGTGGCCGGGAGGTCGAAGCCACCCTGCGCCTCGTCGGCGATGGTCTTCGCGACCTGCGCCTTGTGGGCTTCCCAACGCGCCTGGGCGGCCGCGTACTGGCCCTCCCACTCGGTGCGCTGCGTGTCGTAGCCCTCGAGCCACTCGTTGGTCTCCGGGTCGAAGCCCTCGGGGTACTTGTAGTCACCCTTGTCGTCGTACTCGGTCGGCATGCCGTAGAGCGCCGGGTCGAACTCGTCGCTCTCCGGGTCCACGCCCTCGTTCGCCTGCTTGAGGCTGAGCGAGATGCGGCGACGGTCGAGGTCGATGTCGATGATCTTGACGAAGACCTCGTCGTTGACCGACACGACCTGCTCGGCGAGCTCGACGTGCTTGTTCGAGAGCTCCGAGATGTGCACGAGACCCTCGATGCCGTCGGCAACGCGGACGAAGGCACCGAACGGGACGAGCTTCGTGACCTTGCCCGGTGCGATCTGACCGATCGCGTGGGTGCGGGCGAAGACCTGCCACGGGTCCTCCTGCGTCGCCTTGAGCGAGAGCGACACGCGCTCGCGGTCCAGGTCGACCTCGAGGATCTCGACGGTGACTTCCTGACCGACCTCGACGACCTCGCTGGCGTGCTCGATGTGCTTCCAGCTGAGCTCGGAGACGTGGACGAGACCGTCGACGCCGCCGAGGTCCACGAACGCACCGAAGTTGACGATCGAGGACACGATGCCCTTGCGGACCTGGCCCTTGTGGAGGTTGTTGAGGAACGTCGTCCGGGACTCGGACTGCGTCTGCTCGAGGAGCGCACGGCGCGACAGGACCACGTTGTTGCGGTTCTTGTCGAGCTCGAGGATCTTGGCCTCGATCTCCTGGCCGAGGTACGGCGTGAGGTCGCGGACACGACGGAGCTCGATGAGCGAGGCGGGGAGGAAGCCACGGAGGCCGATGTCGACGATGAGACCGCCCTTGACGACCTCGATGACCGTCCCGGTCACGACGCCGTCGGACTCCTTGATCTTCTCGACGTCGCCCCACGCACGCTCGTACTGCGCGCGCTTCTTCGACAGGATGAGGCGGCCTTCCTTGTCCTCCTTCTGGAGAACCAGGGCCTCGACCTCGTCGCCGACCTCGACGACCTCGTTGGGGTCGACGTCGTGCTTGATCGAGAGCTCGCGCGAGGGGATGACGCCCTCGGTCTTGTAACCGACGTCGAGGAGGACCTCGTCGCGGTCGATCTTCACGACGGTGCCGGAGATGAGATCACCGTCGTTGAAGAACTTCAGGGTCTTCTCGACCTCGGCCAGGAAGTCATCAGCCGAACCGATGTCGTTGATGGCGACCTGCTTAGGAGCCTTGGTCGTAGTGGTTGTCATGTAGAGATTGCTCCGAACGGACATGAGTCGGGCCATGGCGTGCGGGGACTCGGCCCCCGTGGTGCACCGCCGTGGCGATTGATTGAGTGGCGCGGATTGCGCCGCACAAGTCTAACCGCACCGGCGGAGGCCCCACAACCGGGCGTGTCGACGGCGCGTCACCCGACCAGCGCGGTCCGGAGGGTGTCGAGGCCGATGCTGCCGAGCGAGAGCGCCCGGTGGTGGAACGCCTTCAGGTCGAAGTCGGCTCCCTCGCGCGCGGCGACCTCGTCGCGGATGGACTCCCAGACGCGCTGGCCGACCTTGTACGAGGGTGCCTGCCCCGGCCACCCGAAGTACCGGGCGACCTCGAACCGGACGAACGCCGGGTCCATGTTGACGTTCTGCCCCATGAAGTCGAGCGCGTACTCCCAGGTCCAGCCGCCGCCGTCGGGGTTCGTCTTCTGCAGGTGCACGCCGATGTCGAGCACGACGCGGGCCGCACGCATCCGCTGCCCGTCGAGCATGCCGAGCCGGTCGCCGTCGTCGTCGAGGAACCCGAGCTGCTCCATCAGCCGCTCGGCGTACAGCGCCCAGCCCTCGACGTGTCCGGAGGACCCGGACAGCTGCCGGCGCCAGGTGTTCAGCTCACCGCGGTTGTAGACGCCCTGGCTGATCTGCAGGTGGTGTCCGGGGACGCCCTCGTGGTAGACCGTCGTCTTCTCGCGCCAGGTGCCGAACTCGGTGACGCCCTCGGGCACCGACCACCACATGCGTCCGGCACGGGAGAAGTCGTCGGAGGGGCCGCTGTAGTAGATGCCGCCCTCCTGCGTGGGGGCGATCCGGCACTCCAGGCGACGGATCGGGTCCGGGATGTCGAAGTAGGTCCCGGCCATCGCGGCGATCGACGCGTCACTCGTCTCCTGCATCCACCGCTGCAGCGCATCGGTTCCGTGCAGGATCCGGGACGGGTCGGTGTCGAGCACCTCGATCGCCCGGGCGACGCTCGCTCCGGACTCGATGCGGTCGGCGATGCGCTCCTGCTCGTCCCGCATGCGCGCGAGTTCCTCGAGGCCCCACTCGTACGTCTCGTCGAGGTCGACGACCGCACCGAGGAACCGGCGCGAGTGCAGCTCGTAGGCTTCGCGACCGACGGCGTCCACCGGGGTGGCGAGCGGCAGCAGCTCGTGCTCCAGGAACTGCCCGAGCGAGCGGTACGCGGCCGAGGCGACCTGGGCTCCGCGGGTGAGCTCGGCGCGGAGCGTGTCCGGCACCGGCGAACCGTCGTCGAACGCGGCGCCTTCGGCGAGGCGCGCGAAGAAGCCGTCCTCGGCGCCGTTCCGCGCTGCCTGCTCGGCGACCAGGGCGACCTGGCGCTTGGCCGGGGTGACGTCTTCGCGGGTGCCCTCGAGCAGGGTCTCGCGGATGCCCTCGAGGGCGTCCGGCAGCGCGTGCAGCCGGCTCGCGATGTCTTGCCAGTCGCCCTCGGTCGCGGTCGGCATCAGGTCGATGATCTCGCGGACCGACTGCGCCGGGCTCGCGATGACGTTGAGGTCGCGGAGGTGCAGCTTGCGCTCGTACGACTCCTGCACCAGGTCCAGCTCGGCGCCGAGGTCGGCCTTCGTCACCTGGTCCACGGAGTCGACGGCGGGAGCGGCGTCGAGCGCACGCTTCGCACCGCGCGCGGCCTCGGCCATCGCGGCGGCGCCGGCGGGCGAGGTGTCGCCGTACTCCCCCGTGCGCCCCGGGACGCCGATGTACGTGGCGGTCGTCGGGTCGAGGTCGACGAGGGTGGTGACCCAGTCCTCGGCGACGCGGTCGACGGCGGACGGCTGGCGGACAGGACGCTCTTCGCTCATGCCCCGACACTACCGACCCGTGGGTCGACAGGACCCCCGGGTCGCCCGGGTCAGTGGGCGGCGCTCTCCCAGTTCGGCCCCACGCCGACCGAGACGTCGAGCGGGACGCTCAGCTCGGCAGCGCTGCCCATCCGGGTGCGGAGGATCTCCTCCACACGCTCCTGCTCACCGGGCGCGACCTCGAGGATGAGCTCGTCGTGCACCTGGAGCAGCAGGTGGGACTGCAGCTCGCCCTCGCGCAGGTCGTCGGCGACCCCGAGCATCGCGATCTTGATGATGTCGGCGGCCGAACCCTGGATCGGGGCGTTCAGCGCGGCGCGTTCGGCGTTCTCACGCAGGACCCGGTTCGGGCTCTTCAGGTCGGGGAACGGGCGACGGCGACCGAAGATCGTCTCGGTGTAGCCGTCCTCGCGCGCCTGCTCGACGACGTTGCGCAGGTAGTCGCGCACCGCACCGAAGCGGGCGAAGTACTCGGTCATCAGGGTGCGGGCCTCGGACTGCTCGATGCGCAGCTGCTTCGACAGACCGAAGGCACTCAACCCGTAGGCCAGGCCGTAGGACATCGCCTTGACCTTGGTGCGCATCTCGTTGGAGACCTCGGACGGGTCGACGCCGAACACCCGGGCGCCGACGAAGCGGTGCAGGTCCTCGCCCTCGTTGAAGGCCTGGATGAGCCCCGGGTCGCCGGAGAGGTGCGCCATGATCCGCATCTCGATCTGCGAGTAGTCGGCGGTCACGAGCGTCGTGTACGGCTCGGCGACCGCGAACGCCGACCGGATCCGGCGACCGACGGCCGTCTTCACCGGGATGTTCTGCAGGTTCGGGTCGGTCGACGAGACCCGGCCGGTGCTCGTACCGGTCTGCTCGTAGCGGGTGTGGATGCGCCCGTCGACCACGGCGGCGTCGAGCGTGTCGACGATCTGCCGGAGCTTCGTGGCGTCGCGGTGCTGCAGCAGGAGCCCGAGGAACGGGTGCGGGTGCTGTTCCTGCAGGTCGGCCAGGCTCGCCGCGTCGGTCGAGAACCCGGTCTTGGTCTTGCGGGTCTTCGGCATCGCGAGCTCGGTGAACAGGACTTCCTGCAGCTGCTTCGGCGACCCGAGGTTGACCTCGTGCCCGATCTCGGCGAAGGCCTGCTGCGCGAGTTCGGCGGCGCGCTCCCCGAGTTCCTTCGACAGACCGGTGAGCACCGGGCGGTCGATGCCGACACCGATGGTCTCCATGCCGGCCAGCACCGACACGAGCGGCAGCTCGATGTCGTCGAGGACCTGCAGCGAGGACGCGTCGATCCGGGCGCGCAGGGCCGTGGTGACGCGGAGCACGAACCACGCGTGCACCCCGACGTTGACCGGGTCGGTCTCGGGGACCAGCTGGTTCGGGTCGGCCGTCGGCAGTTCTTCGCCGAGCTCCTGGTAGACGAGGTCGGACAGCGGCTGCCCCTGCTTGCCGGGCTGCGCGAGCCACCCCATGATCCGGGCGTCGCCGGCGATGCCGTTCACGACGAAGCCGGCGGTGCCGAGCGCCTTGATGGCGGCCTTGGCGTCGTGGAAGTGCTTCGGGGCGTCGGAGGCGAACCAGGCCGAGAGCTGCTCGTAGTCCTTCGCGCCGCTGCCGCCCGGCACCAGCACGGCGTCGTCGTGGGTCGCGATGCCGATGGCGCTGAGGCGTCCGTCGATGACCTCGACCGCGACGCCGTAGCCGTTCGCCGCCTCGGTCGCGTTGCGGCGCTCGAGCCAGTAGCCGAGTTCTTCGTCGATCAGGGTCTTGACGGGCGGCGGGGTCGGCGCGCCGTCGGTGACGGTGCCCTCGGCAGCGGGCTCGGCGGGGTCGCCCGACCCGGCCACCTTGAAGACGCGGTCGAGCAGCGTGCGGAACTGCAGCTTGGCGAAGAGCTCGCGCACCGCGGTCTCGTCGACCGGGCGGAGCGCGACGTCGGCGGGACCGACGGGCAGCTCGACGTCGGTGACCAGGCGGTTGAGCCGGCGGTTCCGGATCGCCCGGTCCTGCTGCTCGCGCAGGTTGTTGCCGACGACGCCCTTGATCTCGTCGGCGTGCTCGAGGACGCCGTCGAGCGACCCGTACTGGGTCACCCACTTGACCGCGGTCTTCTCGCCGACCTTGTCGATGCCGATCAGGTTGTCGCTGGTCTCGCCGACCAGGGCCGCGATGTCCGGGTACTGGTGGGGTTCGATGCCGTACCGCTCGTAGACCTTGTCGCGGTCGTAGCGGGTGAGTTCGGAGACACCGCGGACCGACGGGTAGAGCAGCGTGACGTCGTCGTTGACGAGCTGGATCGAGTCGCGGTCACCGGAGACCACGTAGACCTTGAAGCCCTGGTCGGCGCCCTGCTTGGAGAGGGTCGCGAGGATGTCGTCGGCCTCGTAGTCCTCTTTCGTGACGGTGGTGATGCCCATCGCCTCGAGCGCCTGCTGCAGGAGCGGGATCTGTCCCTTGAACTCGGCCGGGGTCTCGGAGCGGGTGCCCTTGTACTCGGCGTACTCACGCGTGCGGAACGAGAACCGGGAGATGTCGAACGCCACCGCCAGGTGGGTGGGCTTCTCGCGCTGCAGGAGCATCAGCAGCATCGAGATGAAGCCGTGGATCGCGTTGGTGTGCTGCCCCTCGCGGTTCACGAAGCTGTCGACCGGCAGCGCGTAGAAGGCCCGGAAGGCGAGCGAGTGGCCGTCGATGACCATGAGGGTAGGCTTTGCGGAGTCCGACACCCGGACAGCCTACCGACGCCCGCTGACACGGAAGGTCGACGCAGACCGTGACCGACGACACCACATCGACCACGATCGATCCCCGCATCGACGAACGCGGCATGGGCGAGCTTGCCGAGAAGATGGGCATGGTCATCACCGAGCTCTCGGCCGAGCGCGCGGTCGGTTCGATCCCCGTCGAGGGCAACCGTCAGCCGGTCGGCCTGCTGCACGGCGGTGCCTACGTCGTCCTCGCGGAGAGCCTCGGTTCGATGGCCGCGAACGTGCACGCCGGGCCCGGCCGCTACGCCGTCGGCATCGAGCTCAGCGCCTCGCACTCCCGGAGCGCCACGAGCGGCATCGTCACGGGCACGTGCACCGCCATCCACCTGGGCGGCACGCTCACCACCCACGAGATCGTCCTGACCGACGACCAGGGTCGCCGGTGCTCCACCGTCCGGATCACGAACATGATCCGCGAGCGTCGCTGACCGACGGACCGACGGACCGACGGCTCAGTCCTCCGGCGGCCGCTGCAGCAACAGGCGGGCGTCGCCGAACCCGAGCCTCCGGTAGAGCCGCTCGCCGTCCACGCTCGAGTGCACCGACGTCCGCTCCACGCCGAGTTCGTCGGCGAGCTCCAGCAGGGCCGTGACGAGCCGTCCGGCGACGCCGGAACCGCGCAGCTCCGGGTGCACGTAGACCGTCTGCAGCTCAGCCGCGAACCGGTCACCGTCGACGTGCGGCGCCGGCGGTCGCGGGTTGACCGCCAACCACGCCATGCCGAGCACCACACCGTCCCGCTCGGCGACGACGCACCGGTGCGACTCCCGGTGGTCGACCGCGAACCCCGTCATCGCACGGCGGTACTCGTCCGGCGTCTGCACCGGCGTGCGGCCGTCCTCGTCGACGCTCCACCGCCACCGCAGGTCGGCCACCGCCGGCATGTCGTCAGGCCGGGAGGCCCGGATCACCACGTCGTCCATGGCTCCAGCCTGCCAGGTGGTCGCGGCACACGCCCCGCCCCCGGACGCAGGAACGCCGCCGACCCCAGGGGGTCCGGCGGCGTTCCGTGAGCGACGGTGGAGCGCTGGACTACTTCTTGGCGCTGAGCTGCTCGATGATCGCCTTCGCGACGTCGTGCATGGTCAGGCGGCGGTCCATCGAGGCCTTCTGGATCCAGCGGAACGCCTCGGGCTCGGTGAGGCCCATCTTCTCGTTCAGCAGGCCCTTGGCGCGGTCGACGAGCTTGCGGGTCTCGAAGCGCTCGACGAGGTCGGCGACCTCGGCCTCGAGCGTGATGATCTGCTGGTACCGCGAGAGGGCGATCTCGATCGCGGGGAGCAGGTCGTTCGGGGTGAAGGGCTTGACCACGTAGGCCAGCGCGCCGGCCTCGGTGGCACGCTCGACGAGGTCCTTCTGGCTGAACGCGGTCAGCAGGACGACGGGCGCGATGTGGTTCTTGGACAGCTTCTCGGCTGCGGAGATGCCGTCGAGCTGGGGCATCTTGACGTCCATCACGACGAGGTCGGGGCGGAGGTCGGTCGCGAGCTGGACGGCGGTCTCACCGTCACCGGCTTCACCGACCACGTCGAACCCGTTGTCGCGGAGGATCTCCACGATGTCGAGGCGGATGAGCGACTCGTCCTCGGCGACGACGACGCGACGGGGTGCTGGTGCTGTTGCTTCTGTGTCACTCACGGACGAAAGCCTACTAGACGACGGAAGTGCCGTATCCCAGACCCACCGGTTTGGTACGAGTGGCGGGACGCGGGCCTGGACTGCCCCGCACGCCGTGAGCAACTTGGTACGAGTGGCGGGACTTGAACCCGCACGCCGTGAGGCAGAGCATTTTGAGTGCCCCGTGTCTGCCGATTCCACCACACTCGCGAGGAGGCCAACACTACCAGCCCGACCCGCGCCTCCCGGCCCGTCGTCGACCGTCTCAGGAGCCCTCGAGCGCCTCGATCGCCGCCACGAGACCGGCCCGTCGCGGCGACCGCCGCGGCAGCACCGCGAGCAGCGCGCGGAGCACGAGCGCGTCGGTCGCACCGTCCGGGGTGCGCGCCCACGCGAGCAGGGCGTCGACGCCGCCGTCGGCGACGACCGACTCGCGGAACCGCAGCCGCACCAGGTCACGGACCGCGTCGACGCCGGGTGCGGCGGAACCCGGCAGGACCGGTCCGGCGTACCGGTCGACGGCCTGGAGGCGCGCCCCGCGTTCGAGCGCGGACAGCACGCCGTCGACGTCGGTCCGGACCCCGGTCACCCGGTACGGCCGCGACGTCACGGTCACGTCCGGCGCGTGCTGCGCGAGGAACCGTCGGAGCCGGACGACCTCGGCGCGCAGGGTGACGACCGCGCGCGGGTCTCCGTAGACGGCGGCGGCGAGGTCGGTCGCCGCGAGGCCGTCGGGGTGCGCGGCGAGCACGACGAGCAGTTCCGAGTGCCGGGCGGACAGCTCGACCCGGCGGTCGGCGATCCGGAGCACGGCGGTGTCGGTCCCGAGCACGGTCAGCTCGGCCGACGGCACGCGCGGCGTCCGCGCGCGTGGGCGGACCGCGGCCAGGGCCAGCTGGGCCTCGGCGGCGGCGACCGTGGCGGCGAGCAGCGACAGCGTGTGCCGCTCGACGGCTCGGTCGTCGCCCGTCAGGTCGAGCACCCCGACCGTGGCGCCGCTCGCGTCGTGCACCGGGACGGCCGTGCACGAGAACGGCTTGACGGCGTTCGCGTAGTGCTCGTCGGACCGGATCTGCACCGGACGGTCCAGACGCAGTGCCGTGCCGGGCGCGCTGGTGCCGACGCGGTCCTCCGACCAGTCGGCTCCGGGGACGAAGCCCATGTCCTCGGCGGCGCGACGCGTGGAGCGGGCGCCGTCGACCCAGACGAGACGACCCGCGGCGTCCGCGACGGCGACGACGCACCCGGCCGAGCGGGAGTCGTCGAGCAGCAGCCGACGGACCACCGGCAGCAGGGTGGCGAGGGGGCCGTCGTGCCGTACGGCGTCGAGTTCGTCGTCGTCGAGGGCGAGGACCGGGGTGGCGTCGGGGTCGACCCGGGCGGACCGCTGCCACGACGCGGCGACGAGCGGGCGGAGCCGACCGGGTGCGCGCATGCGTCCTCCGATCGACCCCACCCGCCGCTCCGTCGCGACACGTCCGGTCAGCCTACGTCCGGGCCACCCGCGGGACCAGGCCGAGATCGGCGAGCTCGGCCTCGTCGAACATCCGCGACCGGGTGAGGAACCGTTTGCCCTCCGGGACCTCGACCGAGAACCCGCCGCCGCGACCGTCGACGACGTCGATCGTCAGGTGCGTGTACTTCCAGTACTCGAACTGCGACACCGACATGTAGACCTCGACCGGGTCCAGCCCGTCGACACGCAACGCGCCGAGCAGGACGTCCCCCGGGCCGGTCCGGAACATGCCGACGGGGTAGCACATCGGGCTCGAGCCGTCGCAGCAGCCGCCGGACTGGTGGAACATCAGCGGGCCGTGCCGGGCGGTGAGGGTGCCGAGGAGCTCCCCCGCCGCCGGCGTCACCGCGACGCGTGCGGTGTCGGGCATCAGAAGAAGCCCATCGGTCCGTCGGCGTAGGAGACGAGCAGGTTCTTCGTCTGCTGGTAGTGGTCGAGCATCATCTTGTGGTTCTCGCGCCCGATGCCGGACTGCTTGTAGCCGCCGAAGGCCGCACCCGCCGGGTACTGGTGGTAGGTGTTCGACCACACCCGCCCGGCCTGGATGTCACGTCCGGCGCGGTACAGGGTCGTGACGTCACGGCTCCACACCCCGGCGCCGAGCCCGTACAGGGTGTCGTTGGCCGTGGCGATCGCGTCGTCGTAGCCGCTGAAGGACGTCAGGGCGAGCACGGGCCCGAAGATCTCCTCCTGGAAGATCCGCATCGAGTTGTCGCCCTCGAACACGGTCGGGGTGACGTAGTAGCCGCCCGAGAGTTCGCCACCCAGGTCCGCGCGTTCACCACCGGTCAGGAGCGTCGCACCCTCCTGCTTGCCGATGTCGATGTAGCTCAGGATCTTCTCAAGCTGGTCGTTCGACGCCTGGGCACCGATCATCGTCGACAGGTCGAGCGGGTGTCCCTGCTTGACGGCACGGACCCGTTCCAGGCCGTCGGCGACGAACCCGTCGTAGATCTCCTTCGCCACGAGTGCCCGGGACGGACACGTGCAGACCTCGCCCTGGTTCAGGTTGAAGAACGTGAAGCCCTCGAGTGCCTTGTCGTAGAACGAGTCCTTCTCGGCCGCCACGTCGGGGAAGAACACGTTCGGGCTCTTGCCGCCGAGCTCGAGCGTCACCGGGATGAGGCTCTGCGAGGCGTACTGCATGATCAGCCGCCCGGTGGTGGTCTCCCCGGTGAAGGCGATCTTCCGGATGTCCGGGTGCTGCGCGAGCGGTGCGCCGACCTCGATGCCGAAGCCGTTGACGACGTTGAGCACTCCGGCGGGCAGCAGGTCGCGGATGAGCTCGACGAGCACGTGGATGGACGCCGGGGTCTGCTCGGCGGGCTTCAGCACGACGCAGTTGCCGGCGGCGAGGGCCGGTGCGAGCTTCCACACCGCCATCAGGATCGGGAAGTTCCACGGGATGATCTGCCCGACGACGCCGAGCGGTTCGTGGAAGTGGTAGGCCACGGTGTCGTGGTCGATCTCGCCGGCGGAGCCCTCCTGCGCACGGATCGCCCCGGCGAAGTACCGGAAGTGGTCGATGGCGAGCGGGATGTCCGCACCGAGGGTCTCGCGGATCGGCTTGCCGTTCTCCCACGTCTCGGCGACGGCGAGCATCTCGAGGTGCTCCTCCATGCGGTCCGCGATCTTGTTGAGGATGACCGCGCGCTCGGCCGCGCTCGTCCGGCCCCAGGCCGGGAACGCCTTCCATCCGGCGGCGACGGCGCGGTCGACGTCCGTCGAGTCGCCGCGGGCGACCTCGGTGAAGACCTTGCCCGTGACGGGCGTCGGGTTCTCGAAGTACTGCCCGCTGGCGGACGGCACGTACTCGCCGCCGATGAAGTGGTCGTACCGGGATCGGTACTCGACCAGGGAGCCGGGCTCGCCGGGTGCGGCGTAGCTGGTGGGCGAGGGTGCGATGGTCATGGTGGTGCCCTTTCGACGACGCTGTCGGGGCGCACGGGTCGCGCGCCTGCTCCGCACGGTACGACCGCGGGGGTTGCAGGTCGTTGCACGGTCCGGGGCTCCGACGGGTAGCGTGCTGGACACCAGCGCTGGCGATCAGGGAGGAGCGCTCGTGGATTCTCGTGCCGTCAGGACGTTCCGGGTGTTCGTCGTCGTCACCGCCGTCGTCGCCATCGCACTGGGCATCGTGGCCATCGTCTGGCCCCGCCCGTCGCTCGTGCTCGTGGCGCTGCTGTTCGGCGTGTACCTCGTCGTGGCCGGGGCACTGCGCGTCTTCGCCGCGGTGCGGGGCCACGGCACCCGCCCGGTGTGGCGGTGGACGTCCGGCATCGTCGGCGGCCTGGTCGCGGTCGCGGGGCTCGTGACGCTGCTCGACCCGGCGATCCCGCTCGTCGTCTACGCCGTGCTCGCCGGGGTCGGGTTCCTGATCGAGGGGGTCGCCGCGATCGTCGGCGGCTTCGTCGGCCACCCGGGATCGTCTCGCGTCCCGACCGTCGTCAGCGGCGTGCTGTCGATCATCGGGGGCATCGTCGTGCTCGTCGCGCCCGGACTCGCGCTCACCGTCTTCATGGTCTTCGCGGGCATCGCGCTCATCGTCGTCGGGGCCGCGGCCCTGCTGCTCCTGCCGCCGCGGGCCGCCGTCCGCCGGTAGCCGCGGCGCGCCGCCGTCCGCCGCTAGGCCGACCCGGTGCCGAAGAGCAGCCCGAGTGCGTAGGTGACGATCGCCGCACCGAACCCGATGGCGAGCTGCCGGAAGGCGCGCTTGCCGGGAGACGCTCCGCTCAGCACGCCGACGACGGCACCGGTGCCGAGCAGGGCGATGCCCACCAGCCCGCCGGCCACCGCGATCGCCGGCCACCCCTGCATGCCGAACAGGAACGGCAGCACCGGGATGATCGCGCCCGACGCGAAGAAGCAGAAGCTCGACACCGCGGCGCTCAGCCCGGTACCGACCGCCTCGTGGTCGTCCGCGACCGCGGTGGAACCGGTCGCCGGACGCCGCTCACCGATGCCGGACAGCACCTGTGCGGCGTGCTCGGTCGCCTCGGCCTCGGACATCCCGCGCGCCCGGTAGACCAGGGCGAGCTCGTTCGCGTCGACGTCGAGGTCCGACACCGCCCTGCCGGCCTCGGGGTGCGGCGCGGACGCCTCGAGCAGCTCGCGCTGCGACCGGACGGAGACGTACTCCCCCGCCCCCATCGACAAGGCGCCGGCCAGCAGGCCGGCGATGCCGCTCAGCAGCACGAAGTGCCGGTCCGCACCGGAGGCGCTGATGCCGATGATGAGCGCCAGGTTGGACACCAGGCCGTCGTTCGCGCCGAACACCGCCGCCCGGAACGTGCCGGACAGCCGCATCCGGCCGCGGTTCGCGAGCCCGCGCACGACCTCGCCGTGGATCCGCTCGTCGGCGGCCATCCGCGCGGTCGCGTCCGAGTCGTCGGCGTACGGCGAGCGGTCCTCGGCGCGCTGCATGAGCGCGAGGACGAAGACCGACCCGAACCGCTTGGCCAGCACGGCGAGCACCCGGGTGCGCAGGCTCCCCCGCTGGGGCCGTCCGACGTCGTCGCCGAGCAGGTCGAGCCAGTGGTCGGCGTGCCGTCCCTCGGCCTCGGCCAGCGCGGCGAGGATCTCGCGCTCCTCGCCGGAACGGCGGGCGGCGAGGTTGCGGTACACGGCCGCCTCGGCACGTTCGTCGGCCAGGTAGCGACGCCAGCGGCGGACGTCGGCGCGCGGCGCCGGGGTGTCGGATCGGAGGCTCACAGCGACCATCCTGCCGCCTGCGGCCGACGTCCGGTCACCACCAGGGCCGTGGAGACGCGGCAGGGCGCGGACCGGAAGCGGTCGGCGCTGCTCGCGCCGGGCCTCCAGTCCGCGCCCTGGTGGCGACGGATCCCTCGGATCAGTCCCGGACGTAGGCCGGGGCGGCCTCGGCGTGGGCGTCGCCCACCCGGTGCACGCGCAGGTCGTTCGTCGAACCCTCGATGCCGGGAGGGGACCCGGCCGTCACGATGACGCGGTCGCCGGGGGCGGCCAGGCCGTTCTCGAGGAGGACGTCGTCCACCTGCGAGAAGAGCTCGTCGGTGTGGGTCTTCCGCTCCACCAGGAACGAACGGACACCCCACGTGAGGGCCATCCGGCGGCGCGTGGCCTCGTTCGGGGTGAAGGCGATGATCGGCAGACCGTGGCGCAGGCGCGACATGCGGCGGGCCGAGTCGCCGGACTCGGTGAAGACGCAGAGGTACGACGCCTCGGTGAACTCGGCGATCTCGACGGCGGCGAGGGTGATCGCTCCGCCGAGGGTGCGCGGCTTGGTGCCGAGCGGGGCGATGCGCTCGAGCCCGTGGTCCTCGGTGGACTCGACGATGCGTGCCATGGTGCGGACGGTCTGCACCGGGTACTCACCGACGCTCGTCTCACCGGACAGCATGACCGCGTCGGCACCGTCGAGGACGGCGTTGGCGACGTCGGACGTCTCGGCGCGGGTGGGGATCGGCGACGAGATCATCGACTCGAGCATCTGCGTCGCCACGATGACCGGCTTCGCCATGCGGCGGGACAGCTCGACGGCGCGCTTCTGCACGATCGGGACGGCCTCGAGCGGGAGCTCGACGCCGAGGTCACCGCGGGCGACCATGATGCTGTCGAAGGCGTCGATGATCTCCTCGAGGGCGTCGACGGCCTGGGGCTTCTCGACCTTGGCGATGACCGGCAGGCGCTTGCCCTCTTCGTCCATGATCTCGTGGGCACGCACGACGTCGCTCGCGTTGCGCACGAACGACAGCGCGATGAGGTCGGCGCCCTGGCGGATGGCCCAGCGCAGGTCGGCCTCGTCCTTCTCGCTCAGCGCGGGGACGTTGACGGCGACACCGGGCAGGTTGATGCCCTTGTTGTTGGACACCGTGCCCGGGACGACGACCTCGGTGCGGACCCGCACGCCGTCGGTGTCGAGGACACGGAGGCGGACACGGCCGTCGTCGATGAGCAGCGGGTCACCGGGCTTGACGTCCTGCGGCAGGCCCTTGAACGTCGTGCCGCAGATCTCCTTCGAGCCGGGGACGTCCTCGGTCGTGATGGTGAAGATGTCACCGACCGCCAGGTCGTGCGGGCCGTCGGCGAACCGAGCCAGACGGATCTTCGGACCCTGCAGGTCGACGAGGATCGCGACGGGCTTGCCGAGTTCTTCGGCGGCACGACGGACGTTGACGTAGTTGGCCTCGTGGACGCTGTAGTCACCGTGGCTGAGGTTGAGGCGGGCGACGTCGACGCCCGCTTCGATGATCTCCTTGACGGTCTCGTAGTCCGACGTTGCCGGTCCGAGCGTCGAAACGATCTTTGCGCGTCTCAATGGATTCCTTCGTGGTGGTGGATGGAGCTTGGGTTTCCGCGCTGTGGGGCCGCGCGGAACGAAGCGAGGCCACCAGCACCCTACCGAGTGCTGGTGGCCTCATGCTCACGGGAGCGTGAGCATCTGGTGGAGACGGTCCGCCGTCTGGCGGCGGCCCGACATCTGGTGCGCGTCCGACATCAGACGGAGATCGCCCGGTCGGTCGCCTTGACCGGTGCCGGCAGGATCGTGGAGCCCTCGAGGTACTCGTCGACCTGTGCGGCCGCGGCACGGCCCTCGGCGATCGCCCACACGATGAGCGACTGCCCACGACCCGCGTCGCCGGCGACGAACACGCCGGCCTCGTTGGTCGCGTAGTCGGCACGGCGGTCGAGCGCCCCGGAGACCGTGGTCGGCAGACCGAGCTGCGGCTCGATCGTGTCCGACTCGGGACCGGTGAAGCCCATCGCGATGAGGACGAGGTCGGCCGGGATCTCCCGCTCGCTGCCCGCCTTCGGGACCCGTCGGCCGTCGAGGTACTCGGTCTCGGCGACCCGCAGTGCGCGGACCTCGCCGGCGTCGTTCGACAGGAACTCGACGGTGGAGGCGAGGAAGTGCCGCTCGCCGCCCTCTTCGTGGGCGCTCGTGATCTCGAACACGGTCGGGAACATCGGCCACGGCTGGTCGGACGGACGCTCGAGCGGCGGCTGCTTGCCGATCGCCAGGTTCGTCACGCTCAACGCGCCCTGGCGGTGGGCGGTACCGATGCAGTCCGCGCCGGTGTCGCCGCCGCCGATGACGACGACGTGCTTGCCCTCGGCCGTGATCTGGTTGTCGACCGTCGTGCCCGCGTTCGCCTTGTTCTGCTGGACCAGGTAGTCCATGGCGAAGTGCACGCCCTCGAGGTCGCGCCCCGGGATCGGCAGGTCGCGCGGCACCGTGGCACCGGTGGCGACGACGACCGCGTCGTAGCGCGACTTCAGGTCGTCCCAGGTGATGTCCCTGCCGATCTCGACCCCGGCACGGAACCGGGTGCCCTCGGCCTGCATCTGGGCGAGGCGCGCGTCGATCTGGCGCTTCTCCATCTTGAAGTCCGGGATGCCGTAGCGGAGCAGGCCGCCGATGCGGTCGTCCCGCTCGTAGACGGCGACCGTGTGGCCGGCACGCGTGAGCTGCTGCGCGGCGGCGAGCCCGGCGGGGCCGGAGCCCACGACGGCGACGGTCTTGCCCGTCAGGCGCTCCGGCGGGTGCGGGGTGACCCAGCCGTTCTGGAACGCCTGGTCGATGATCGAGACCTCGACCTGCTTGATCGTCACCGGGGGCTGGTTGATGCCGAGCACGCACGACGACTCGCACGGGGCCGGGCAGAGCCGACCCGTGAACTCCGGGAAGTTGTTCGTCTCGTGCAGGCGCTCGATCGCCTGTCGGCCCTCACCGCGCCAGGTCAGGTCGTTCCACTCCGGGATCAGGTTGCCGAGCGGGCAGCCCTGGTGGCAGAACGGCACGCCGCAGTCCATGCAGCGGCCGGCTTGGCGCTTCAGGACACCGGACTCCTGCTGCTCGTAGACCTCTTTCCAGTCCATGAGCCGCACGGGCACGGGTCGCCGGGGCGGGAGTTCGCGTTCCTGGACCTTCAGGAATCCCTTGGGGTCAGCCACCGGTCACCTCCAGGGTTGTGATGAGCTCTGTCGATTCCGGACGTGCGTGACGGTCAGCCACCGGTCACCTCCATGATCCGATTCCAAACGATGTCACCGTCGGGGTCGAGCCCCTCGTCGACGGCCTGTCTGCGCGTCTCGAGCACCGCCGCGTAGTCGCGCGGCAGCACCTTGACGAAGTCGCTCAGGTCTCCGGACGCCAGCAGGTCGGACGCGAGCGTCGACCCCGTCTCGTCGGCGTGCCGGGTGAGCAGGTCGGTGACGATCTCGACGTCGGCGCTGTCGAGCGCCTCGAGCCGGAGTTCGCCGGACGCCAGGGCGTCGGTGTTGACGTGCTCCTCGCGGAGCCCACGGACGTACGCCGTTCCACCGGACATGCCGGCACCGAGGTTCCGGCCGGTCTCGCCGAGGATGAGCGCGAGCCCGCCCGTCATGTACTCGAGCGCGTGGTCGCCCACGCCCTCGACGACGGCCGTGGCACCGGAGTTCCGCACCAGGAACCGCTCGCCCACGATGCCGCGGATGAACATGCTGCCCTGGGTGGCGCCGTACCCGATGACGTTGCCGGCGATGACGTTCTCGGCGGGGTCGAAGCCCGAACCGGCGTCGGGGCGGACGACGATCTGGCCGCCGGAGAGCCCCTTGCCGACGTAGTCGTTGCTGTCGCCGATGAGTCGCAGCGTGATGCCCGCCGGCAGGAACGCGCCGAGCGACTGCCCGGCGGAACCGCGCAGCGTCACGTCGATCGAACCGTTCGGCAGACCGTGCTCGCCGTGTCGCAGGGTCACCTGGTGGCCGAGCATGGTGCCGACGGCGCGCTCGGTGTTGCGGATGGGCAGGTCGAGCGCGATCGAACCGCCGTGGTCGAGCACGTCCGCGGTCTGCTGGATGAGCTGCACGTCGAAGTGCTGGTCCAGCTCGTGGTCCTGCTCGCGGTGGTGGCGGCGCGGTTCGGCGTCGTCGAAGTGCGGTCCCTTGAGCACGGGCGCGAGGTCGAGCCCCGAGGCCTTCCAGTGCTCGACGGCACGGTCGACGTCGAGCGCGTCGGTCTGCCCGATGGCCTCGTCGAGGCTGCGGAAGCCGAGCTCGGCGAGGAGCTCGCGGACCTCCTGCGCGATGAACTCGAAGAAGTTCACGACGAACTCGGGCTTGCCGGAGAACCGCTTGCGGAGCTCGGGGTTCTGCGTGGCGACGCCGACCGGGCAGGTGTCCAGGTGGCAGACGCGCATCAGGATGCAGCCCTCGACCACGAGCGGCGCGGTCGCGAAGCCGTACTCCTCGGCACCGAGCAACGCGGCCACGACGACGTCGCGCCCGGTCTTCATCTGCCCGTCCACCTGCACGACGACGCGGTCGCGCATGCCGTTCAGCATGAGCGTCTGCTGGGTCTCGGCCAGGCCGATCTCCCACGGGGTGCCGGCGTGCTTGAGCGAGTTCAGCGGGCTCGCGCCGGTGCCGCCGTCGTGGCCGGACACGAGCACGACGTCGGCCAGGGCCTTCGTCACACCGGCCGCGACCGCACCGATGCCGGACTGGCTCACGAGCTTCACGTGGACGCGGGCGGCCGGGTTGGCGCGCTTGACGTCGAAGATCAGCTGCTTGAGGTCCTCGATGGAGTAGATGTCGTGGTGCGGCGGCGGCGAGATGAGGCCGACGCCCGCGGTGGCGTGCCGGGTGCGGGCCACCCACGGGTAGACCTTCGCCGGGGGCAGCTGACCGCCCTCGCCGGGCTTCGCGCCCTGCGCCATCTTGAGCTGGATGTCGGTGGCGTGCGTGAGGTACATGCTCGTCACGCCGAACCGGCCGGAGGCGACCTGCTTGATCGCGCTGCGGCGCTCGGGGTCGAGGAGCCGGTCGACGTCCTCGCCGCCCTCGCCCGTGTTCGACCGGCCACCGAGTCGGTTCATCGCGATGGCGAGCGTCTCGTGGGCCTCCTTCGAGATGGACCCGTAGGACATCGCACCGGTGTTGAACCGCTTGACGATCGACTCGATCGACTCGACCTCGTCGAGTGCGATGGGCTTCCGGGCGCCCTGCTTGAACCGGAACAGCCCGCGGAGCGTCATGAGCTGCTCGGACTGGTCGTCCACGGCGCTCGAGTACTCGCGGAAGATGTCGTACCGGCGGGCACGCGTGGCGTGCTGCAGGCGGAACACCGTGTCCGGGTTGAACAGGTGCGGCGGGCCCTGACGGCGCCACTGGTACTCGCCACCGATCTGCAGCCGCTCGTGGGAGAGCACGGCACCGTCCTGCGGGTACGCCTGGGCGTGCCGCTCGGCGTTCTCCTTGGCGATGACGTCGATGTCGACGCCGCCCAGGATCGACGAGGTGCCCGTGAAGTACTTGTCGACGAACTCCTGGCTGAGCCCGACGGCCTCGAACGCCTGCGCACCGGCGTAGCTGGACACCGTGGAGATGCCCATCTTCGACATGATCTTCAACACGCCCTTGCCGAGCGCCTTGATGACGTTCTTGACGGCCTGCTCCGGGGTGATCCCGGGGATCATGCCGGCGCGGACCAGGTTCTCGCAGGTCTCCATCGCCAGGTACGGGTTGATCGCCGAGGCGCCGTACCCGATGAGGGTCGCCACGTGGTGGACCTCGCGCACGTCGCCGGCCTCGACGATGAGCCCGACCTTCATGCGCTGCTCGGTGCGGATCAGGTGGTGGTGGACCGCGGCGAGGAGCAGGAGGCTCGGCACCGGTGCCTGCTCGGAGTTGCCGTCGCGGTCGGACAGCACGATGAACTGCTTGCCGGACTCGATCGCGGCGTCGACCTCGTCGCACACGGCGGCGATGCGCTTCTGCATCGCCTTCTTGCCGGCGTCGACGCGGTACAGGCCCTTGATCGTGACGGTCAGGTGGCGACCCGACTCGGTCTCGAAGTGCTGGACCTTGGCGAGCTGGTCGTTGTCGATCACCGGGAAGTCGAGCGTGATCTGCTTCGCGTGCTCGGGACCGGCGGAGAGCAGGTTGCGCTCCGGACCGAGCCCCATCCCCATCGAGGTGATGACCTGCTCACGGATCGAGTCGAGCGGCGGGTTGGTCACCTGCGCGAACTGCTGCGTGAAGTAGTCGAAGAGCAGTCGCGGACGCTCCGACAGCACGGCGATCGGGGTGTCCGAGCCCATCGCGCCGAGGGGTTCGGCCCCCGCTGCCGCCATCGGGCGCAGCAGGATCCGGACCTCTTCCTCGGTGTACCCGAACGCGCGCTGCCGACGGGTGACCGAGGCCGGGGTGTGCACGATGTGCTCGCGCTCCGGCAGGTCGTTGAGGTTGATGCGGCCGGCTTCGAGCCAGTCACCCCAGGGACCCGAGGCGGCGAGTTCGCGCTTGACCTCGTCGTCCTCGATGATGCGGCCGGCCTCGGTGTCCACCAGGAACATCCGGCCCGGACGCAGGCGCCCCTTGCGCACGACCTTGGCGGCCGGCACGTCGATGACCCCGGTCTCGGAGCCCATCACGATGAGGCCGTCGTCCGTGACCAGGAAGCGTCCGGGGCGCAGGCCGTTGCGGTCGAGGGTGGCGCCGACGAGCGAGCCGTCGGTGAAGGTGATCGCGGCGGGGCCGTCCCACGGCTCCATGAGCATCGAGTGGTACTCGTAGAACGCGCGGAGGTCCGGGTCCATCCCGACCTGGTTCTCCCACGCCTCTGGAACCATCATCGACACGGCGTGCGGCAGGGTCCGGCCGGTCAGGGTCAGCAGCTCGAGGACCTCGTCGAACGAGGCCGAGTCGCTCGCCCCCGGGCTCACGATGGGCAGGAGCGGGGCCATGTCGCCGAGCAGTTCGCTCTCGAGCTGCGACTGGCGGGCGCGCATCCAGTTGCGGTTGCCGCGCACGGTGTTGATCTCACCGTTGTGGGCGATCGTCCGGAACGGCTGCGCGAGCGGCCACGACGGGAACGTGTTGGTGGAGTAGCGCGAGTGCACGATCGCGAGCTTCGACGCGAAGCGCTCGTCGCTGAGGTCCGGGTAGAACGGCTCGAGCTGGAGCGTCGTGACCATGCCCTTGTAGACCATGGTGCGGCTCGACAGCGACATGAAGTACAGGTCGTTGTCGTGCTCGGCGCGCTTGCGGAGCCGGAAGGCCTGGCGGTCCAGCGCGATGCCGCTCCACGAGGCACCGTGCACGTCGTGCCGGATGGAGGCGACGAACAGCTGCTCGAACGCCGGCATCGCGGCACGGGCGAGCGTTCCGAGGACCTCCGGACGCACCGGGACCTCGCGCCACCCGAGGACCTTCAGGCCCTCTTCGCGGGCGAGCCGCTCGACGGCACCCTTCACCGCGTGGCGCGCGTCGTCGTCCAGGGGCAGGTAGGCGGTACCGACGGCGTACTCCCCCGCGGCCGGCAGCTCGAAGGGCACGACGGCCCGGAGGAACTCGTCGGGCACCTGGCACAGGATGCCCGCGCCGTCACCGGTGCCCGCGTCGGAGCCCACGGCACCGCGGTGCTCGAGGTTCCGGAGCGCACCGAGCGCGGCGTCGACGATGTCGTGACCGGGTGTGCCGCGCAGGGTCGCGACCATCGCGAGTCCGCAGGCGTCCTTCTCGTTCGCCGGGTCGTACATGCCCGTGGCGTCCGGGATCGCGGAGAAGCGGCGGTGCGGCGGCACGAGGCTCGTCGGTGCCGAGGGCTGGGTTGGCTGGAGCGCCATGGGGAACCGTCCTCACGAGGAAGTGGAACAGGGACAGCGGTGGCCCGGTGGTGCGTTCCGCCCGAGCGGGCGGGACTGGTGCCCGTGCCCGCCGTCAGTGAGTTGCCCTGCCGGCTGGCGAGGTTGCTGGGCCCCGCTTGTGGCGGAGACCGTCTGGTGCTGCTGCTGCTGGTGGTGCTGCACGTGACCGGTGGTCGTCGGGAGCGGGTGCTCCCACCACGGGATCAGCGAGTGGTCGTGACCGGTTCGTCGCTCGTGACGCCGTCTGCTGCGTCGTCGTCGTGCTCCGAGAAGGTGTCCTCGGAGTCTACAACGGAGGTCGGACGGGGCCCGCGACCCGGCAGGTACGGGCTCGGCTCCTTGCCGGTGTGCCGGCGGCTCTGCACCACGAAGATCAGGATGCCGATGACGACCGCGGCGAGGGCCACCCACACGTTGGTGCGGACCCCGAAGAAGGTCTCGCTCGTGTCGACGCGGATGGACTCGAGCACCGAGCGTCCGGCGCCGTACCAGATCAGGTACAGGCCGAGGACCTTGCCCCACTGCAGCGTGAACTTGCGCGCGAGGAACAGGATGACGACGACACCGAGGACGTTCCAGATGATCTCGTACAGGAACGTCGGGTGGAACAGCGTGCCCTCGGGCAGGCCCTTCGGGAACGCGGCGTTGCTCGAGTCGATCTCGAGGCCCCAGGGCAGGCTCGTCGGCATGCCGAAGAGCTCCTGGTTGAAGTAGTTGCCCAGACGGCCGAACGCCTGTGCGAGCAGGACGCCCGGCACCACGGCGTCGATGAACGAGGTGAACCGCAGGCCCACCTGGCGGCAGCCGATCCACGCGCCGACCGACCCGAGGATGAGTGCGCCGAAGATGGCGAGCCCGCCCTCCCAGATGTACAGGAAGGACAGCGGGTCGATGCCGGGGCCGAAGTAGTCGGACACGTGGGTGAACACGTGGAAGAGGCGACCGCCGATGATGCCGGCGGGCACGGCCCAGATCGCGATGTCGATGATGATCCAGCGCTCGACGCCGCGGGCGTTGAGTCGGCGGTTCGCCAGGACGACCGCGGCCACGATCCCGATCAGGATGCAGATCGCGTACGCGTGGATGCGGAAGTCGAGGGGCAGCGACCAGCCGAACGCGTCGCGCAGCCAGGCGGTCAGGTCGAAGTACTGCCAGGCGGTGCTCGGGCTCGGGATGCTCAGGAGGGGCATGGAGGTGCTGTCGCCTTTCGGAACTGACGGGGCGCGGTCGACGTGGCGTCGGCCTCGCTCACTGTAGCGCGGGTCGCGGGCCCGACAGGAACTGGACTAGCGGCGGCGGGCGCCGGTGGCGAGGTCGGCGGCACGGTCGGCCACACCCTGCACACCGAGGTCGGCCAGCGCGCGGACGAACGCGGACCCGACGATGGCACCGTCGGCGTACTCGAGCACCTCGCCGACCTGCTCGGCCGTCGAGATCCCGAGACCCACGCAGGTGCGCTCGACCCCGGCGTCGCGCAGGCGCGACACCACCGTGCGTGCGGCGACGTCGACCCCGGCCCGTGCACCGGTCACACCCATCGTGGAGACGGCGTAGACGAACCCACGGCTGGCCTCGACCGCCTGGCGCATGCGCTCGTCCGACGAGGACGGTGCGGCGAGGAAGACTCGGTCGAGCCCGGTCCGCTCGGAGGCCTCGGTCCACGCGGAGGCCTCGTCGGGGATGAGGTCGGGCGTGATGAGGCCGGCGGCTCCGGCGGCGACGAGGTCGTCGGCGAAGCGGTCCACGCCGTAGCGCAGCACCGGGTTCCAGTACGTCATGACGAGCACCGGCACGTCGGCCCGCTCGGTGATCTGCTGCACGGCGTCGAAGACCTGTGCGACCCGGAAGCCGTTCGCCAGGCTCTCCTCGGCCGCCCGCTGGATCACGGGGCCGTCCATCACCGGGTCCGAGTACGGCAGGCCGAACTCGATGACGTCCACGCCGTTCTCGGCGAGGGCGACGGCGGCGTCGACGCTGGTCTGCAGGTTCGGGTACCCGGCGGGCAGGTAGCCGACGACGGCTCCGGCGCGCTCGGCGTTGGCGGTGTCGATCGTCGTGGCGACGGTCCGGTTCGTGGTCACAGCTGCACCGCGTTCTCGTCGAGGATGCCGAAGTAGCGACTGGCGGACGCGACGTCCTTGTCGCCCCGGCCGGACAGGTTCACGAGCACGACGCCCTCGGGGCCGAGCTCCTTGCCGAGCTTCATGGCACCGGCGAGGGCGTGGGACGACTCGATCGCCGGGATGATGCCCTCGGTCTGGCTCAGCAGGCGGAACGCCTCCATCGCCTCGGTGTCGGTGATCGGCTGGTACTTCGCGCGGCCGATCGACGCCAGGTACGCGTGCTCCGGTCCGACGCTCGGGTAGTCGAGTCCGGCGGAGATGCTGTGGCTCTCGATCGTCTGGCCGTCCT
>Ga0308167_1001564_pt1 | contig 25716 bp, 22 predicted proteins | sample PhyCR1_2_FD_202138 | JGI IMG/M metagenome (GOLD analysis project Ga0308167, IMG submission 202138) | Phyllosphere microbial communities from UC Gill Tract Community Farm, Albany, California, United States - DLSLRC.R1 | ecosystem: Host-associated > Plants > Phyllosphere > Unclassified | place... | reverse complement strand
CCGCCGCCCTGTCCATCACCGTGCTCGCGTTCCTGCTCCTCGGCGACGTGGTCCGCGACGCGCTCGACCCGAAGGCGAGGGCCCGTCGATGACCGAGACGCTCACCGATCCCACCACCCGTCGTCCGGCCGGTTCCGGCGCCCCGCTGCTCGAGGTCTCCGGCCTGCAGGTCGGGTTCCGCACGCAGAGCGGTCTCGTGCAGGCCGTGCGCGGCGTCGACTTCACCCTCGAGCAGGGCGAGCGTCTGGCGATCGTCGGCGAGTCCGGTTCGGGCAAGTCGACCAGCGCCCAGGCGATCATCAAGCTGCTCGCCGGCACCGGCGAGGTCACCGGCGGGTCGATCAAGTTCAACGGGCGTGAGCTCGTCGGCCTGTCCGACAAGGAGATGGCCGGCATCCGCGGGAAGGAGATCGGCTACGTCCCGCAGGACCCGATGTCGAACCTCAACCCGCTGTGGTCGATCGGCTTCCAGGTCGAGGAGGCGATCAAGGCCAACGGCATGGCCACCGGCAAGCACGCGATCCGCGCCCGCGCGGTCGAGGTGCTGCAGGAGGCCGGCCTCGGCGACGCCGCCACCCGGCTCAAGCAGTTCCCGCACGAGTTCTCCGGCGGCATGCGCCAGCGCGTGCTCATCGGCATCGGTCTGTCCAGCCGCCCGCAGCTGCTCATCGCCGACGAGCCGACCTCGGCGCTCGACGTCACCGTCCAGCGGATCATCCTCGACCACCTCGAGACGCTGACCCGTGACTTCGGCACCTCGGTCCTGTTCATCACGCACGACCTCGGCCTCGCCGCCGAGCGTGCCGAGAAGCTCGTCGTGATGTACAAGGGCCAGGTCGTCGAGTCGGGTCCGTCCAAGGAGATCCTGGCCAACCCGCAGCACCCGTACACGCAGCGCCTCGTCGCCGCGGCGCCCTCGCTCGCGAGCCGTCGCATCCAGTCGAAGGTGCAGCACGCGCGGGTCGACATCGCCGACGCGGGCAGCGAGGACGACGAGCTGATCGCTCGCGCCCAGGAGCGCGAGCACCGTCCGGCGCAGGACCTCATCGTGGTGAAGAACCTGCAGAAGGTCTACAAGCTCCGCGGGAAGAACCTGCAGTCCCGCGAGCTCAAGGCCGTCGACGACGTCTCGTTCGCGATCCCGAAGGGCACCACCACGGCGCTCGTCGGCGAGTCGGGCTCGGGCAAGTCGACCGTCGCGAAGCTCGTGCTGCAGCTCGAGTCGATCAGCGGTGGTTCGGTCACGTTCGACGGCATCGACATCGGCGCCCTCAAGGGCAAGGACCTGTTCGACTTCCGTCGCCGTGTGCAGCCGGTCTTCCAGGACCCGTACGGCTCGCTGGACCCGATGTACAACGTCGGGAACACGATCGCCGAGCCCCTTGCCACGCACAAGGTGGGCGACAAGGCGAGCCGCCGGGCCCGCGTGCTCGAGCTGCTCGACCAGGTCGCGCTGCCGAAGTCGATGGTGAACCGCTACCCGAACGAGCTCTCCGGCGGGCAGCGGCAGCGCATCGCGGTCGCGCGTGCGCTGGCGCTCAAGCCCGAGGTCATCGTGCTCGACGAGGCGGTCTCGGCGCTCGACGTGCTCGTCCAGGGACAGATCCTCGACCTGCTCACCGAGCTGCAGACCGAGCTCGACCTGACGTACCTCTTCATCACGCACGACCTCGCCGTCGTCCGCCTCGTCGCGGACAACGTCTGCGTCATGCGGAAGGGGCAGATCGTCGAGAAGGCGACGACCGACGAGGTCTTCGCGAACCCGAAGGAGCAGTACACGAAGGACCTGCTCGCCGCGATCCCGGGTGCCGGGTTCGAGTTCGGGCGCTGATCCCGCTGCACCACCCCGAGGCCGGACGTCCCGTCGTCCTCCGCGCAGGTCGCGGAGGGGCGGTGGCGTCCGGCCTCGTCGTCGTCCTGGGGGTGTTCCTGCTCGCCGACGCCGCGGTACGGGGGAGTTGGGACGTCGTCTGGGTCGCGGTCGGCCCGGTCGCCGCGATCGTGTGGGCGCTCTGGCTGCTCACCGTCCGGCCGTCGGTGCGGCTCGACGACGACGCGCTCACGGTCGTGAACCCGATGCGCACCACCCGCGTCCCGTGGGGTGCCGTCACCGACGTCCGGCTGCGCTGGCAGATCGTGGTGCAGACCGCCGACGGGCGCTCCGTCACCTGCCGCGGCGGGCCGTCGATCCGCGGGTCGCGTCCGGTCCGTCGTGGGCAGCTGTCCGTGCCGCAGGAGCCGGAGGAGCTGCGGACGACCCGCCAGCGCTGGCGCGCACGCCGCGCGGCCGCGGCACCCGACAGCGACGTCCGCCGCGGGTGGGACCGTCCCGCCGTCGTGACCGGGGCGGCGGTCGCGGTCCTGCTGCTGGTCTCCGCGGGCGCGCTGGCGGTCTGACGCACCACGGGGCGGTCGGGAGGCTCTGCGCGGTCCCGCCACGCGCCTCCCGTCCGCCGACTGTATGGCCGGGAGGCTCTGCGCGGTCCCGCCACGCGCCTCCCGTCCGCCGACGGGATGATCCGGAGGCTCGACGCGGTCCCGCCACGCGCCACCGGGCCGTTGCGTGCTCGTCTAGAGCTGTGCGCCTGCCATCGACGCGGCGACACCGAGCACGATCATCGCCGTGACCGTCCACCCGTGCACGCGGTGGACGATGGTCGCGGCCTCGACGGTCGCCGGCGGCGGTCCGTCCTGCACGACCGGCGCCGGCACGTGCGCGCGGAGGACGTCCGCGACCTCCCGGACGTCGGCGGCCGTCGTCGCGCCGTCGCCCGGCCGACGGATCCCGAGCGCGGCGGTCGGCCGCGTCGCGAGCCAGGTGCGGCGGACGCCCTCGGTCGTGACCACCTCGATGCCGTACTTCGTGCGGACCTCCTGCACGCGGCGCCAGGGGTAGGTGCTCGTGCGGCGGACGTCGACGATCGTCAGCGTCTCCTCCGTGAGCTCGAACCGCGGGCGCCAGAGCACGGCCCACGCGATGAACGCGGTGAAGATGCTCGGGACGGGGACGAGCAACGGGTTGCCGCCGGTCAGGAGCGCGAGCGGCACCAGCACGACCGCGACGACCCACAGGACGACGGCGAACAGGCGCATCCGGGGCGCGACGACGGTGCTCATCCAGGCCATCGTAGGGGAGTGGGCGGGGTCGAGAGCGCCTCCCCGGGGACGTCCGGGAGCGGGTGTGACACACCTGCGCGTACCGCCGGACGACCCGGTTCCCCGGAGAGGCGGGTCCGTTGCGGACCTCGTCCGTCCATGGTCGGCACCGCCACGCCCGGGTGTCAACACCCGGTGCCCGATCTTCAGGAACGCTGGTCCGTCCCGCGCGGTCAGACGAGTCGTTCGACCTGCTCGCGGATGGTGTCGGCCTTCGGGAAGCGCAGGCCGACGAGCCCGACGTGGCGCCAGCGGACGATGCCGTCGGCATCGATGACGAAGACCGAGCGGCGGAGGCCGATGCCCGGCGCACGGACGCCGTAGGCCCGCGCGACGTCGCCGCCGGTGTCGCTCAGCAGCGGGAAGGTGAGGGACGCACCGCGGGCGAAGTCCTCGTGCGAGTCCAGTGCCTGCGGGCTGACACCCCAGACGACGGCCCCGAGGTCGGTGAACTCGTCGAGCTCCTCCTGGTAGCTGCAGAGCTGAGCCGTGCACACGGGCGTGGCGTCGCCGGGGTAGAAGGCGAGGACGAGGGGGCGTCCGATGACCGCCGACAGGGCGTACTCGTCGTCCGTCCGTGCGCCGTTCCGGATGACCAGGCCGGGCAGGGAGAAGTCGGGCGCGGTCTCGCCCGGCTCGGGGATGCTCATGCCCTCACAGTAGGACAGGGAACGGGCCCGGTCGCGTTCTGCGACCGGGCCCGTCCTGGTGTCGTGCTGCTACTTCGTGAACCCGACCTTGGTCCAGTCGATGTTCTGCGCGCCCGCGAACGCGCCGTAGTTGGCGAGCTTCGGGTTCTGCGCGACGAGGGCCGGCTTCGCGGTGATCGGCATCGAGTGGCCGATCGCCCAGACCTGCTTGTCGACCTGGTTCCAGATCTCGTTCGCCTTGTCGGTGTCCGGCTCGGCGATGGCCTTCGCGACGAGTTCGTCGATCTTGTCGTCGCCGATGCGGCCGTAGTTCTGGCCGGTGTCGCCGGTGGTGTAGATCGAGGCGCCGCCCGAGTGGAAGCCGGTGCCGCCCCAGACGAAGATCGTCATGTCGTAGTTGCCCGGCGTGACGTACTGCTCGAAGAAGTCGTCCACCGCGACGGACTTGAGCTTCAGCTCGATGCCGACGTCCTTGAGCTGCTGCTGCATGACCTCGGAGAGCTTCTGCGATGCGGTCGCACCCGACGGGATGGTGATGGACAGCGAGAGCGTCTTGCCGTCCTTCTTGCGGTACTGACCGTCGGTCTTCCAGCCGTCGTCGTCCAGGATCTTCTTCGCCTTCTCGACGTCGAAGGTGCCGTTCGGGTCGGTGTTCGCCTCGTAGCCGTCGTCGGTCGACAGGAAGATGTGGTTGTCGAGCGTGCCGAGCTTGTACGGCAGCGTGCCGCCGATGACCTGCGCCAGCGCCTCACGGTTCACCGCGTGCTGGATCGCGAGTCGGAGCTGCTTGTCCTTGAGGATGCCCTTGGACGAGAAGTCGACGTGCGTGTACTGCGCCGAGGTCGAGGCGTAGACCTTCGAGTCCTTGGCGTCCTTGACGCGGTCGAACCGCTCGGACGTCGTCGTCAGGACCGAGTCGATCTCCTTGTTGAGGTAGGCGTCGACGTCCGCGTTGCCGTCGAGCGACCGGAAGATGACCTGGTCGAGCTTCGGCTTGTCACCCCACCAGTTCTCGTCGGGGACGATCGTCACGGTGCCGGCGGTCTCGTCGAGCTTCGACACCTTGTACGGTCCGGACGAGAGCGGCACCTTGCCCTTGTACGCCTCGTTGAACTGCTCCGGGGTGCCGGTCTGGCTCGCCGGGTAGAGCGGGCTGAAGAGCGACTTCCAGTCGGAGAACGGCTTGTCGAAGACGACCTTGACGTCCTGGTCGGACGAGCCCTTCGACACCGACGCGATGTCCTCGTACCCGGTGGTCGACCCGACCAGGTAGTCCGGGTTCGACCCGTTCAGGGCCTTCCACTCGTTCTCGAAGTCCTTCCACGTGATGGGGGACCCGTCGTTCCACTTCGCCTTCGGGTTGATCTCGTACTCGATCGTGAGCGGGTCGTCGCTCGTCGCCTCGGCCTTCGACACGTAGTCGGTGTCGAGCTGCGGTGCGCCCTTGCCGTCGATCACGTAGATGAACGGCATCGTCGCCTGTTCGATCGTGGAGGCGTCGACCAGGGCGCCGTCGACCTGGTTGTAGTTCCACTGCGTGATCCACTGCGAGATCGGCAGACGGAGCGTGCCGCCGTCCTGCAGGTCCGAGACCGGCTGCTCGTTGATCTGGGCCGAGGTGGGCAGGGTCTTCTTGCCCGAGTCGTCCGAGCCGCCGCCGGATCCTCCGTTGGATCCGCTCGAGCAGCCGGTCGCGACGAGAGCGAAGCCGGCGAGTGCCGCCGTCAACGCCAGGACTTTCCTGTGCTTCATGGTGTTCCCCTCGTGAAGTTGTGGATCACCATACGGCCCCCGCGCGGGGGCAGTCGACCCGTTCTGTTGCAAACACCAATCCGTTACGCGGGATGTGGCGGGATGTGATCTCCCGGAAACAAATCGGGTCGTATGGTGTTCCGCATGACCCGCTTCCTGGCGCGTCGACTCGTGTACTACGTCGTGCTCGTGTTCCTCGCCACCTCGCTGACGTACTTCCTGGCCTCGGCGACGTTCAGCCCCCGATCCGTCTACGCAGAGCGCAACCCGGCACCGCCTGCGGCCACCATCGACAAGAAGCTCGACGACATCGGCGTCAACGACAAGACGCCGATCGTCGTGCGCTACGGGCACTGGCTCGGCGACGTCGTGCAGGGCGACATGGGACGGACGATCCAGGACCGCCCCGTGACCGACCAGTTCTGGCCGCGCCTGGGGGTGAGTCTCCGCCTGCTGCTGGTGGGCACGATCGTCGGCATCCTGCTCGGGGTGCTGCTCGGCGTCTGGAACGCCGTCCGGCAGTACCGGATCTCGGACCGGGTGAGCGCGATCATCTCGATCGTGCTCATCTCGACACCGGTGTTCCTGACCGCCGTGTTCCTGAAGATCGGCGCGACGAAGCTCAACCAGGACACCGGGACGCAGCTCATCAACTTCACCGGCGAGGCGACGCCCGGGCTCTCTGGCAGCTGGTGGGAGCTGTTCGCGGACCGGGGTGTGCACCTGCTCCTGCCGACGATCTCGATCGCGCTCGGGCTCATCGCGATCTACAGCCGGTACCAGCGGGCGACGATGCTCGACGTGCTCGGCTCGGACTTCCTGCGGACCGCGCGCGCGAAGGGCCTGACGAAACGACAGGCGACCTTCAAGCACGGTCTCCGGACGGCGCTCCTCCCGATGACGACCCTCTTCGCCTACGGCTTCCTCGGGATCCTCACCGGGGCGATCTTCACCGAGAAGATCTTCGGGTGGAACGGCCTGGGCGCGTGGTTCATCGACTCGGTGAACAACAACGACGTGAACGCGGTCACGGCGTACTCGCTGTTCGCGTCGGTGATGGTCCTCATCGCCGGGTTCCTCGCGGACACCCTCACCGCCGTCCTCGATCCCCGCGTGCGGAGGAACTGACATGACCGACACCCGGATCGAACCCGTCGACGGCACGACCCTCGGCCGGTCCGACACGCCGCTGCCCGGCAGCCCGAAGCCCGGCGGGAAGCAGCGCAACCGCTTCGTGCAGACCGTCGTCCGCACCTTCATGAACCGCGGCGCCGGGATCGGCCTCGTCGTGATCGTGCTGCTCTTCGGCTTCGCGTTCATCGGGCCGCTCGTGAGTCCGTACGGCTACTCGCAGATCGACTACACCGCGTTCTCGCAGCCCCCGAGCGGCGCGCACTGGTTCGGCACGAACGGCATCGGACAGGACGTCTTCGCGCAGACCGCACGTGGGATGCAGAAGAGCCTGCTCATCGGCCTGCTCGTCGCGGTGTTCTCGACGGCGATCGCTGCCCTGACCGGTGCCGCTGCCGGCTACTTCGGCGGCTGGGTCGACCGGGTCGTGATGTTCTTCGTCGACATGCTGCTCGTGCTGCCGTCGTTCCTCATCATCGCGATCATCAGCCCGCGCATCCAGGACTCGGGCTGGATCGTCCTGGTCGCCCTCATCGCGGGCTTCGGCTGGATGATCACCGCCCGGGTCGTCCGGTCGATGACGCTCTCGGTGAAGGAGCGCGAGTTCGTGCGCGCCGCCCGGTACATGGGCATCGGACCGTTCCGGATCATCGTCCGGCACATCCTGCCGAACGTGGCGTCGTTCCTCATCATCGACGGCACCATCCAGGTCGGGGCCGCGGTGCTCGCGGAGACGAGCCTGAGCTACTTCGGCTTCGGCGTCCAGCCACCGGACGTCTCGCTCGGCACGCTCATCGCGCAGAACCAGGACGCCGCGCTCACCAGCCCGTGGCTGTTCTTCTTCGCGGCCGGTGCGCTCGTGGTCTTCGCGATCGCGGCGAACCTGCTCGGCGACGGGCTGCGCGACGCGCTCGACCCGACGTCGGCGACGGGCAAGAAGCAGAAGCGGACCGGTCGGAAGCGCGACCAGAACCAGGCCGCGGTCGACGCTGCGACCATCACCACGCAGGCAGGGGCCGGCGCATGAGCACCACCACCACGACGACCACCACGACCGACCCGCTGCTCCGTGTCCGCGACCTCGACGTCCGGTTCCCGACCCCGCGCGGCGTCGTGCACGCCGTTCGGGGGGTCGACCTGGAGCTCCGGCGGGGCGAGGTCCTCGGCATCGTCGGCGAGTCCGGTTCGGGCAAGTCCGTCACGAGCATGGCGATCCTCGGACTGCTGCCGGAGACCACGAAGGTCACGGGGTCGATCGCGCTCGAGGGGCAGGAACTCCTCGGTCGCAGCGACCGGCAGCTGAGCAAGCTGCGGGGCGCCAAGGTGGCGATGGTCTTCCAGGACCCGCTGTCCGCCTTCACGCCCGTGTACACGATCGGTGAGCAGATCGCCGAGACCGTCCGCGTGCACCGGGGCGCCTCCAAGCAGGACGCACGCGCCCGGGCGATCGAGCTGCTCGAGCTCGTCGGCATCCCGCAGGCCGAGCAGCGTGTGGACGCCTTCCCGCACGAGTTCTCCGGTGGCATGCGGCAGCGCGCGATGATCGCGATGGCCATGGCGAACGACCCGGACGTGATCCTGGCCGACGAACCGACCACGGCACTGGACGTGACGATCCAGGCGCAGATCATCGACGTGCTCCGCACCGCGCAGCGCGAGACCGGTGCCGCCCTGGTGTTCGTCAGCCACGACCTCGGGGTGATCGCCGGCATCGCCGACCGCATCGCCGTGATGTACGCCGGCCGGATCGTCGAGACGGCGAGCGCAGACGAGCTGTTCGCCCGGCCACGCATGCCCTACACGATCGGCCTCATCGGCGCGCTGCCGCGGCTCGACGAGTCGAGCGGCGAGCCGCTCGTGCCGATCCCCGGGTCGCCCCCGTCGCTCATCGGGCTGCCGGACGCCTGCCCGTTCGCCGACCGGTGCCCGCTCGCCGCGGCCGTCTGCCGTGGGTCGGAACCGCCGCTCGCCGCGGTCGACGTGGCGGCCGGTGTCCCCGGAGAAGGGCCGGTCGACACCTCGGTGCCGCACGCGGTCGCCTGCCACCGGTACGAGGAGGTCGCCGAGGCCCACGCCGACGCCGGCGCGATCTTCCGACTGCCCGAGATCCCGGACGCCGGCGTCGCGGTCACCACACCCGCCGCCCGCGAGCAGCGTCCCGCCGTCGTCCAGGTCGAGGGGCTGACGAAGACGTTCCCGCTCGTCAAGGGGTCGGTGTTCAAGCGCAAGGTCGGCGAGGTCTACGCGGTGGACGGCGTCGACCTCGACATCCGCACGGGCGAGACGCTCGGGCTGGTCGGGGAGTCGGGGTCCGGCAAGTCGACGACCCTGCACCAGCTGATGGACCTCGAGCGGCCCGAGCACGGCACGGTCGAGCTCTTCGGACAGCCGGTCACGGCGTCGAAGCAGCTGCGGCAGCGCATCTCGATGGTGTTCCAGGACCCCGCAGCGAGCCTCGACCCGCGCATGTCCGTGTACGACGTCGTCGCCGAACCGCTCCGGGCCATCGGCGCCTCGTCGGACCGCATCGCCGAGCGGGTGCCGGAGCTCCTCGGGCTCGTGGGGCTCCGTGCCGCCGAGGCCGACCGCTACCCGCACGAGTTCTCCGGCGGGCAGCGGCAGCGCATCTCGATCGCTCGGGCGCTCGCGACCGAGCCGGAGCTCATCGTGCTCGACGAGCCGGTCTCCGCGCTCGACGTGTCGATCCAGGCCGGGGTGCTCAACCTGCTCGCCGACCTCAAGGCACGACTCGGGTTGTCGTACCTGTTCGTGTCGCACGACCTGTCGGTGATCCGGCACGTCGCGGACCGGGTGAGCGTGATGTACCTGGGCCGCACCGTCGAGGAGGGCGCGGTCGACGAGGTCTTCGAGCGCCCGATGCACCCGTACACGGCTGCGCTCATGTCGGCGGTCCCGGTGCCGGATCCCGTCGTGGAGCGCGCACGGCGGACGATCCTGCTGCCGGGGGACCCGCCCAGCCCGACCGAGCGCCCGACCGGCTGCCGGTTCCGCTCGCGCTGCCCGCTCTACGCGATGCTGCCCGAGGCGCAGCGGGCGCGGTGCCGCGACGAGGTGCCTGAGAAGGCGCCGCGCGCCGGCGCGGAGCGCGACCACCGTGCGGCGTGCCACTACCCGGAGCAGGTGCCGCAGCTGGTCGCGTGACCAGCCGACGGACGGAAGGCGCGGTGCCGGTCGGTACCGCGCCTCCCGTCCGTCACCGGCCCACGTCCCGGTCGGTGCGCGACCACACGGTGAGGTCGACCACCGACCCGTCACCGAGGAACCCGGCGCGCCGCAGCGTCCCCTCGGGGACGAAACCGGCTCGGCGCGCGAGGGCGAGGGACGCAGCGTTGCCCGGTGCGATCCGCAGCTCCACGCGACGGAACTCCGCCGACGTGACGAGGTGGTCCGCCAGGGTACGGACGGCTGCCGCGGTCCCACCGGTGCGGCGCCGATCGGGCACCGACCAGTAGCTGAGTTCGCAGCTCCGGGCCCGGCGGTCGACACGTCTGACCTCGATCGACCCGGCCAGACCACCCGCCCACTCGATGGCGAGACGGAGGCCGTCGCCGGATGCGCGGAGCGCCGCGGCCTCGTCGGCCCAGGCTCCGTACGCCTCGGGCGGCAGGCCCCGCGGGACCGGGAGCCAGCGGCAGATCTCGTCGTCGCGGTAGGCCGCCGCGATGGCGACGCCGTCGGCGGCCGTCAGGTCGCGCAGTCCACCGGGCAGTCGACCCCACCTCGGTGCGCTCACCGGAACAGTCCCGGGAACGCCTGGGCGACGAAGGGGTAGCCCACGAAGACGACGGCGTCGAGCAGGCAGTGCGTGATGACGAGCGGGAGCAGCCGCCCCCACCTCGTGTAGATCCACCCGAACACGACGCCCATCACCGCGTTCCCCACGAACGCCCCGAACCCCTGGTACAGGTGGTAGCTCCCGCGCAGGACCGCGGTCGACAGGATGACCTGCCACCGCCCCCACCCGAGCCCGCCGAGTCGCTCGTACAGGTACCCGATCACGATGACCTCCTCCTGCAGGCCCGACCGGACGGCCGAGAGCAGCAGGACGGGGATCGTCCACCAGTAGGTGTTCAGCGCCGCCGGGTCGACGTCCACCGTGAAGCCGAGTGCGCGACCGGTGAAGTAGAGCGCGAGTCCGGGGACGCCGATGCCGAGCGCGATGAGGGCTGCACCGCCGAGGTCCGGCCGCGCCCGGAAGCGGTCGATGCCGAGCCGGTGGAGGTGCGGGCGCCTCGCGCTCCAGAGGAGGTAGCAGATCAGCGCGACCGGGGCCAGGTCGACCGCGATGCCGACGAGCTGCCGCGCGAGGTCGACGTACTGCACGGTCGTGGTGGACGTGTTGAGTGCCGTCGACTGCTCGCCGAGGGGCGTCGTCTGGGACAGGTCGTCGATGATCTGCAGCACCGAGTACAGCGCGCTGCCGCCCAGTGAGAGCATGAGGACGATCGTGATCTCGGTCCACGTCCGCCGTCGGGTCATGCGCTGTACTCCTCAGGGTTGCGAACTACCGGTAGACTGGCGTGTCGGGCGTTCCAGCCCACCCACGGGCAGTGCCACCACGGCGCGAGAGCCGCCGTCGGCCGCCCGATCTTCTCCGAACACTTGAAGGATGTCCTGTATGGCGCTCGCCACCCGGTCCGACCTGCGCAACGTCGCCATCGTGGCACACGTCGACCACGGCAAGACCACCCTCGTCGACGCGATGCTCACGCAGACCAACTCGTTCGACGCCCACTTCGAGGGCGAAGACCGGATGATGGACTCGAACGACCTCGAGCGCGAGAAGGGCATCACCATCCTCGCGAAGAACACCTCGGTGCTCTACAACGGGGAGCACGCCGAGCAGTTCAACCCGGGTGGTCGCATCACGATCAACGTGATCGACACCCCCGGCCACGCCGACTTCGGTGGTGAGGTCGAGCGCGGCCTCTCCATGGTCGACGGTGTCGTGCTGCTCGTCGACGCGTCCGAGGGCCCGCTGCCCCAGACCCGCTTCGTGCTGCGCAAGGCGCTCGCCGCGAAGCTCCCGGTGATCCTGCTCGTCAACAAGACGGACCGCCCGGACTCCCGCATCGACGAGGTCGTCTCCGAGTCGCAGGACCTGCTCCTCGGCCTGGCCTCGGACCTGTCGGACGAGGTCGACGACCTCGACCTCGACGCGATCCTCGACGTCCCGGTCGTCTACGCGTCCGGTCGTGCCGGTGCCGCGAGCCGCAACAAGCCGAACGACGGCGAGCTGCCCGACAACGACGACCTCGAGCCGCTGTTCGAGGCGATCCTGCAGCACGTGCCGGCGCCGACGTACGACGACGAGCACCCGCTGCAGGCGCACGTCACCAACCTCGACGCCTCGCCGTTCCTCGGCCGCCTCGCGCTGCTCCGCATCTTCCACGGCACGATGAAGAAGGGGCAGACGGTCGCGTGGGTCAAGCACGACGGCACCGTCGCGAACGCCCGCATCACCGAGCTGCTCATCACGAAGGCACTCGACCGCTTCCCGGCCGAGTCCGCGGGCCCCGGTGACATCGTCGCCGTCGCCGGCTTCGACACCATCACCATCGGTGAGACGCTGTCCGACCCCGAGGACGTCCGCCCGCTGCCGACCATCACGGTCGACGACCCCGCCATCTCGATGACCATCGGGACCAACACGAGCCCGCTCGTCGGCAAGGTCAAGGGCCACAAGCTGACCGCGCGCATGGTCAAGGACCGCCTCGACCGCGAGCTCATCGGCAACGTGTCGCTCAAGGTGCAGGACATCGGCCGTCCGGACACCTGGGAGGTCCAGGGCCGTGGTGAGCTGGCGCTCGCCATCCTGGTCGAGCAGATGCGCCGCGAGGGCTTCGAGCTCACCGTGGGCAAGCCGCAGGTCGTCACGAAGCGTGACGAGAACGGCAAGCTCCAGGAGCCCTACGAGCACATGACGATCGACACGCCGGAGGAGCACCTCGGCGCGATCACGCAGCTCATGGCCGCGCGCAAGGGTCGCATGGAGAACATGACGAACCACGGCACCGGCTGGATCCGCATGGAGTTCATCGTGCCGTCGCGTGGCCTGATCGGCTTCCGCACCGCGTTCCTCACCGAGACCCGCGGTACCGGCATCGCCAACGCGATCTCGCACGGCTACGCCGAGTGGGCTGGCCCGATCCAGACCCGCATCAACGGCTCGATCGTGTCCGACCGCTCCGGTGTCGTCACGCCGTTCGCCATCACGAACCTCCAGGAGCGGATGACGTTCTTCGTCAACCCCACCGAAGAGGTCTACGAGGGCATGGTCATCGGCGAGAACTCGCGCGCCGACGACATGGACGTCAACATCACGAAGGAGAAGAAGCTCACGAACATGCGTTCGGCGAACGCCGACTCCTTCGAGTCGATGACGCCGTCGCGCCAGCTCTCCCTCGAGGAGTGCCTGGAGTTCGCGCGCGAGGACGAGTGCGTCGAGGTCACCCCCGACAACGTGCGCATCCGCAAGGTCGAGCTCGACGCGCAGGCCCGTCAGCGCGCGTACGCCCGCCTGAAGCGCCAGGACGCGTAACTCCGCGACAGCCTGGAGGCACTGCCTCCGTCCGACGGCCCGGTCACCTCGTCGAGGTGGCCGGGCCGTCGGCGTCCGCGCCCTCCGGCTCCAGGGTTACGGTGGACGGGTGACCCTCGATCTCCTCTCCCTGTACCAGGACCTGCACGCCCACCCGGAGCTCGGCTTCCAGGAGCACCGCACCGCCGGTGTGATCGCCGACCGACTGGCCGAGATCGGTGGGATCGAGGTCACCACGGGCGTCGGCGGCACGGGCGTCGTGGGCGTCCTGGCGAACGGCGACGGGCCGGTCGTGTGGCTCCGCGCCGACATCGACGGCCTGCCCGTGCAGGAGCGCACGGGGCTGTCCTACGCGAGCACGCACACCGGCCGCGACGACGAGGGCGTCGAGGTCCCGACGATGCACGCCTGCGGACACGACATCCACGTCACGTGGCTGCTCGGGACCCTCGAGCGCCTCGTCGACACCCGTGACGCGTGGCACGGCACGGTGGTCGCCGTCTTCCAGCCCGCAGAAGAGGTGATCTCCGGTGCCCGCGCGATGATCGAGGACGGCCTGGTCGAGCGCTTCCCGCAGCCGGAGGTCGTGCTGGGGCAGCACTCCGCCCCCGCGCCGGTCGGGATCGTCGCGGTCGGCAGCGGACCGGTCATGGCGTCGAGCGACCGGCTGACGGTCACGTTCAACGGCCGCGGCGCGCACGGTTCGGCGCCGCAGGCCTCGCTCGACCCGATCGTCACCGCCGCGAGCGCCGTCGTGCGGCTGCAGACGGTCGTCTCCCGCGAGGTCTCGCCGTCCGACGCCGGCGTCGTCACCGTCGGCGCCTTCCACGCCGGGACCCGGCCGAACATCATCCCGGACCAGGCCGTCATCGAGATCTCGACGCGCGCTCGGAACGAGGAGACCCGCGAGCGGATCATCGCCTCGATCGAGCGCATCGTGCGGGCCGAGAGCGAGGCGGGCGGCCTCGCCGCGCCGACCATCGAGCGTGCCCCGGGTGCCGAGGTGACCGTGAACGACCCCGAGGCGGCGAAGCGCGTGCTCGAGGCGATCCGTCCCGTCGTGCCCGGTGCGCGCGACCTGGAGATCGGGCTGGCGATGGCGTCGGAGGACGTCGGCCAGCTCGCCACCGCGGCGGGGGTGCCGCTCGTGTACTGGTTCACCGGCATCACCGATCCGGAGCTGTTTCGCCGCGGCGAGGAGATCCCGAGCAACCACTCGCCGTTCTACGCGCCGCAGGCCGAGACGGCGATCCCGGTCGGCGTGGACGCCCTGACGGCAGCCGCCCGCACCTACCTGTCCTGACCGGCGGCGCGGCGGACGGGAGACTTCCCAGGGAACGCACGCCGCGCCTCCCGGCAGTCCACCTAGGGTGTCCGCATGCGCACGACCCGGACCCTCATCGCCGCCGTGACCGCGGGGATCGCCCTCGCGGGCCTGACCGGCTGCTCCGCCGACGCGGTGCGCCAGGCGACCGACCTCGGCTCGTCGGTCGCCTCGAACGTCAGCGAGACCGTGCAGGGCATCGACGGCAAGGCCGTGCAGGACGGCATGGCCTCGGTCGCGGGCGGCATCGACGGCGCCCTCGACGCGGCACTGTCGGGCACGGGCGTGACGAGCGACGGCAGGGTGCCGGACGGCTTCCCGACCCCCGACGTCCCGCTCGTCGACGGCACCGTGCTCGGCGGTGGGGCCGGGCCGAACGGTTCCGGCTGGGTGGTGCAGGTCCGCGTGGCCTCGGTCGACGACTTCGCGGCGGCCGCCGAGCAGCTCGCTGCCGCCGGGTACACCGAGTCCGCGAAGCGTGCGGACACGTCGAGCGCGTTCGGGATGTTCCGCAGCGACGCGTACCGCGTGGTGCTGACGGTGTCCGAGTCGTCGGACGGCGTCACCGCGACGTACATCGTCACGCCCCGCTAGCGAAGTACCCTGGGACGCGATGTCCAAGGCTCCCGCACCGCGTCCCGAGCGCGTCCTGTTCGTGCACGCCCATCCCGACGACGAGACCCTGTCGTCCGGCGGCACCATCGCCACCCTGCTCGAGCTCGGCGCCGAGGTGACGGTGCTCACCGCCACGCGGGGCGAGCGCGGCGAGATGCTCACCGAGGCCCTGGCGCCGCTCTTCGGTGACGGCCCCCGTGTCGCGGCACACCGCGAGACCGAGATCGCCGCCGCGCTGGCCGCGCTCGGCGGTCCGGCACACCTGTGGCTCGGCGGCCGGGGAGCACGTCCCACCGACCTGCCCGAGCGGCGGTACAGCGACTCCGGCATGCAGTGGGGACCGGACGGACGCGCGACGGCCGCCGACGACGCCCCGGCCGACTCGCTCACCGCGGCGGACCTGGGCGAGGTCGTCGACGACGTGCGCGCGGCGATCCGCTCCACCGGCGCCGACGCGGTGGTCAGCTACGCCGACGACGGCGGGTACGGCCACCCGGACCACGTGCGGGTGCACCACGCTGCCCGGTACGCGGCCCGGGCAGAGGAGGTCCCCTTCTCGATGATCGTCGACCCGACGTCGGACGAGGTCGACCTGACCGTCGACGTCGTCCCCGTCCGGGCGAAGGTCCGCGCCGCCGTCGAGCAGTACCGGTCGCAGGTCGCCATCGACCCCGTGGACCCGACCGACCCGCAGCGCCTGACCTGGGTGATGCCCCACGGCGTCCGGCAGGAGGCCCCCGCGGTCGAGGCGTTCCGGCACGACGCCGACCCGGTGCCCCACGCTCCCGAGACCTTCGCCGAGCTCACCCCTCAGGGGAAGGTGACGGCGGTCGTCGTCGCGGCGGTCGCCGGGCTCGTCGTCGGAGCACTCGGGACCGTCACGCACCAGCAGCGGCTCGCGGGCTTCCCGGTCGGCATGGTCCTGACGACGCTCATCGTGCTCGGACTCGTGGTGGGACTGCGCCTCCTGTACCGCTCGCGGGCGATGGTCGCAGCGGCCGGCATCGGGATCATCGTCGCGACGCAGGTGCTCGTGAGCGTCGGCGGGCAGTCGTCCCCGCTGGTGCTCGCGAACCTCGCCGGCTACGTCTGGACCTTCGCGCCGGCGGCGATCGCGGCGTTCGCCCTCGCCTGCCCCGACCTATCGGGGCTGCGAGCCCGCGCCGCGGCGGCGTCGGCGTCCGGAGCCGGAGCCGGGGCCGGGACGGCTGCCGCATCGTCCACGGACACCGCGCGGTCCGGGGCTCCCGGGCGCCGCGAGTAGACTCGACCACGCTCAGTCCGAAGGGAGCACCCGCACCGTGACCTACGTGATCGCCCAGCCCTGTGTCGACGTCAAGGACCGCGCCTGCATCGACGAATGCCCGGTCGACTGCATCTACGAGGGTGACCGGTCGCTGTACATCCACCCCGACGAGTGCGTCGACTGTGGTGCGTGCGAGCCGGTCTGCCCGGTCGAGGCGATCTACTACGAGGACGACCTGCCGGACGAGTGGGCCGACTACTACAAGGCCAACGTCGAGTTCTTCGACGAGGTCGGTTCGCCCGGCGGTGCTGCCAAGGTCGGTGTGATCCACAAGGACCACCCCGTCGTCACAGCCCAGCCCCCGCGCGGCTGACCCCGGACCGCTCCGTGGCGCTCGACCTCCCCGACTTCCCCTGGGACCAGCTCGTCCCGTTCAAGCAGCGCGCAGCGGCGTACGAGGGCGGCATCGTCGACCTCAGCGTCGGTTCGCCCGTCGACCCGACCCCCGAGGTCGTCCGACGGGCCCTGGCGGGTGCCACCGACGCGCACGCCTATCCGCAGGTCGCCGGCACGCCCGCGCTGCGCGAGGCGATCGCCGACTGGTACGGCCGTCGGCAGGGCATCACGCTGACGCCCGAGCAGGTGCTCCCGACCATCGGCTCGAAGGAGTTCATCGCCGGGCTCGCGCTCTGGCTCGGGATCGGCCCGGGGGACACCGTCGTGTTCCCGGAGGCCGCGTACCCGACCTACGAGCTCGGAGCCGCGCTCGTTCGGGCCGACGCGCTGGCATCGGACGACCCCGCCGCATGGCCGGAGAGCACGAAGCTCGTGTGGCTGAACTCGCCCGGCAACCCGGACGGTCGCGTGCTGTCCGTCGAACAGCTGCGCGCCGCGGTCGCACGGGCGCGGGAGCTCGGCGCCGTGATCGTCGGCGACGAGTGCTACGCCGAGCTCGGGTGGGAGCCGCCGTACGACGCGTCGCCGACACCCTCGATCCTCGACCCGCAGGTCGTGGGCGATCGGGTGGACGGCGTGCTCAGCGTGTACTCGCTGTCGAAGCAGTCGAACCTCGCCGGGTACCGTGCTGCCTTCGTCGCGGGGGACGCCGCAATCTTGGCCGACGTGCTGGCGGTCCGGAAGCACACCGGCATGATGCCGCCGCTGCCGGTCCAGGACGCGATGATCGTGGCCCTCGCCGACGACACGCACGTGCAGCAGCAGAAGGCCCGCTACCGTGCCCGACGGAACATGCTCCGACGGGCACTCGAAGGGGCGGGCTTCCGGATCGACCACAGCGAGGCCGGGCTCTACCTCTGGGCGACCCGCGGCGAGCCCGCGCTCGACACGGTCGGCTGGCTGGCGGAACGGGGCATCCTCGTCGCACCAGGCACCTTCTACGGGCCCGCCGGGGCGGAGCACGTCCGGGTGGCGCTCACCGCGACCGACGACCGGATCGCGGCCGCGGCGCAGCGGCTGGCGAGCACCCGGAGACTGGCCGCGTCCTGATCGAGGTGGGCCGCGCCTCCCGGTCGTGACGAGGGTTGGGACCGCTGTGCGCTCCCCGCACAATCCGTGGAATCCACCAGATCTCCGCCTTCCGGTGGTGCACGACCGACAGTCGGCGCAGTTAGGCTGTCGTCGTGACTGACACTGCCAACGACGCTCAGAAGACGGCCACACCGCCCACCACGCCCGTCCCCGTGAGCCCCGCCGCCGCGGAGTCGACGGAGACGGCGACACTGACGTTCCCGGGTGGCACGGCGGAGTTCCCGATCCTGCCGAGCGTCGACGGCGCGTCCGCCATCGACATCTCCTCGCTGAAGAAGCAGACCGGGCTGAACACGCTCGACTACGGCTTCGTCAACACCGGCGCGACCAAGAGCGCCATCACGTACATCGACGGCGACCAGGGGATCCTGCGCTACCGCGGGTACCCGATCGACCAGGTCGCATCGGGGTGCACGTACCTCGAGGTCGCGTGGCTCCTCATCTACGGCGAGCTCCCCACGAAGGACGAGCTCGACGACTTCGACGCCCGCATCCGTCGGCACACGCTGCTGCACGAGGACCTCCGCCGCCTCTTCGACGCACTGCCGCACTCGGCGCACCCGATGTCGGTGCTGTCGAGCGCCGTGAGCGCACTGTCCACGTACTACGAGGACGACATGGACGTCGACGACCCCGAGAAGGTCGAGCTGCAGACCGTCCGGCTCCTCGCGAAGCTCCCGGTCATCGCCGCCTACGCGCACAAGAAGGCGATCGGGCAGGCGTTCCTCTACCCGGACAACAAGCTGTCGTTCGTCGACAACTTCCTCCGGCTGAACTTCGGCACGATGGCCGAGCCGTACGAGCCGAACCCGGTGCTGTCGAAGGCGCTCGAGCGGCTCCTCATCCTGCACGAGGACCACGAGCAGAACGCCTCCACCTCGACCGTGCGCCTGGTCGGCTCGACGAAGGCGAACATGTTCGCGTCGATCTCCGCCGGCATCAACGCGCTGTACGGGCCGCTGCACGGTGGCGCGAACGAGGCCGTGCTCGAGATGCTGCAGCAGATCAAGGACTCCGGTGAGCCGGTGTCGCGCTTCGTCGAGCGGGTGAAGAACAAGGAGCGCGGGGTGAAGCTCATGGGCTTCGGGCACCGCGTCTACAAGAACTACGACCCGCGCGCGAAGCTCGTGAAGGAGTCCGCGCACGAGGTGCTGCAGTCGCTCGGGGTGCAGGACGACCTGCTCGACATCGCGATGGAACTCGAGCAGATCGCGCTCGAGGACGAGTACTTCGTCAGCCGCAAGCTCTACCCGAACGTCGACTTCTACACGGGCATCATCTACCGGGCGATGGGCTTCCCGCCGCGCATGTTCACGGTGTTGTTCGCCATCGGGCGTCTGCCGGGGTGGATCGCCCAGTGGCGTGAGCTCAACAACGACCCGCTCAACAAGATCGGCCGCCCGCAGCAGCTCTACGTGGGGCACCCGGAGCGGGACCTGCCCGCTCGCTGACGTCCGGCCCCGGTCCGAAGGCCCGCTCGCGCCCCGCGAGCGGGCCTCTTCCGTCACGCTCGACGGGCGCGAGCCGCGAGCGGGCTATTTCTGTGACGCTCGGCGTCGTCCGGCGACGGTTCCTGCCCGCTCGGCAGGAGACGCGCGGCGTGTCCTGCCCGCTCGGTGACCTGAGCGCAACTGCGAACGCGCCGGACGGGAGGCGCGGTGCGGGCTGGCACCGCGCCTCCCGTCCGGCGCGCAGCTCGTTCCTTCCCGACACGCGTGCCATGGCAAGCGGAATCGGGCGTACCTGGTCGATCCTGCGGATCAGGTACGCCCGGTTCTGCTGGGTGCGCCCGGTTCTGCTGGGTGCGCCCGGTTCTGCTGGGTGCGCCCGGTTCTGCTGGGTGCGCCCGGTTCTGCTGGGTGCGCCCGGTTCTGCTGGGTGCGCCCGGTTCCGTGAGTGCGCCCGGGGTCCGTCGGTCCCCGGCGGCGTCACCCGGCTCGCGGCGAACTCCTCGCGGCGCTCAGGAGCGGCGCTCGGGAGCGGCGGTCAGGCGCCGCGCTCAGGAGCGGCGTTCAGCAGGCGCGGTGCGCCGCCGCCGGGAACCGGCCCGTCGCCCAGGTCCCGAGCAGGTCGACGGCAGCACGGAACGCGGGCGTGCCCGGTCGGTTCAGGAAGGCGTGCCGATCGGGCAGGACGTGTCACTCCACCGACGTGCCCGCCGAGACGAGTTCGGCAGCGAACCGCTCGCCCGACGCCCGCATCGCGTCGGACGCGGCGTCGACGACGAAGGCGGGCGGGAAGCCGGTCAGGTCCTGTCCGCCGGCGAACGCGGTCCGCTGCCCGAGTGCCGTCCGGGGCACCGCGTTCCGGTTCGCGACGTCGAGGGCCCACGGGGCGTGCGTCACACGGCGGTGTCCGCGAACGGTGCGCTGCACGGCGCGGTCGCGGGGGAGTCGGGCGTGGTGGAAGCCGTACGCGAGGACGACGCCTTCCGGCGGGTCGCCGGCATCGAGCAGGCCGAGCGTCGCGGCGGACGCGAGGCACGCCCCCGCGCTCGCCCCACCGAGCAGCAGCGGCCCGTCGGTGTGCGCCCTCGTGTGTCGGACCACCGCGAGCACCTCGTCGTGCGCGTGGGGCCACCGCGCCCGGGGCCGAGCTCCGCGGCGTCCGACCCAGGGCAGCCCGGGCAGCGGAGCGAGGCGGTAGTCGACGGTCACGACGGCGAGCCCGTGGGCGGCCAGCGCGGTGGCGACGGCGTGCGACTCCGGTTGGTCGAGGCCACCGCGGAAGAACCCGCCCCCGTGCAACCAGACCAGGGTGGGTCGGCCCGGGCGTCCGTACCGCCGGACGGGCACCGGTCCGTGCGGCCCCGCGATCGTCGCCCCCATGCCGTCTCTCGTCGGGAGCCGCGCTACGCGTGCAGCGCCGTGTTGAGCTGGATGCCCTGGCCCTGGCGCTGCAGGGCCTCGACCGCACCGGAGAGCGAGTTGCGCCGGAACAGCACGTTCGGCACGCCCGACAGCTCTGCGGCCTTCACGGTGCGCGGCGTGCCGTCCGGGTTCGGTGCGACACCCACCAGGACGACCTTGGTGCCGGCCGTCACGTAGAGCCCGGCCTCGATCACGGAGTCGTCGCCGAGCGAGATGCCGAGGCCGGCGTTCGCCCCGAGGAGCGCCCGCTCGCCCAGCGACACCCGGTGCGTCCCGCCGCCGGACAGGGTCCCCATGATCGACGCACCCCCACCGATGTCGGTGCCGTCTCCGACGACGACCCCCTGCGACACCCGACCCTCGATCATGGCGTCACCGAGCGTGCCGGCGTTGAAGTTCACGAAGCCCTCGTGCATGACGGTCGTGCCGGGAGCCAGGTGTGCGCCCAGCCGCACCCGGTTGGCGTCGCCGATGCGCACCCGGTCCGGCACGACGTAGTCGAGCAGGCGGGGGAACTTGTCGACCGCGTGCACCGCGATGCCCGCGCGCTGCAGGACCGGACGCAGGCGGACGAGGGCGTCCGGGTGCACCGGGCCGGCGTTGGTCCAGGCGACGATCGGCAGGTGACCGAAGACGCCGTCGAGCGAGACGGTGTTCGGCCGGACGTGCAGGTGGCTGAGCAGGTGCAGCCGCAGGTACGCATCGGGCGTGCTGGTCGGTGCGTCGTCGATGACGATCTCGGTCGTCACCGCCTCGATCCGGACCTCGCGCCGGGGGTCGTCGCCGACGTGCGCCTCGAGCTCGGGCGGGAACACCGTGTCGGCCGGACGCGCACCGAGGTGCGTCTCGGGGTACCAGGTGTCGAGGACGGTGCCGTCGGCAGCGATCGTCGCGAGGCCGTGGCCCCAGGCGTGCGTGGGTCGGTCGGTGGCAGCGGTCGCGTCGGTCACGCCACCAGGGTAGCGAGCGGGCCGGTCGGCGACCCGTCCGGGGAGACGGTCTGTGGAGAACGTCGGTGACGCGACCAGGCCGGCCTGGAGGCGCGGGTGCTGTGGACGGATCAGCACCGTCCACCGGTGGTCGCCTCACCGTCCGCTGAGGGAAGCGGCCGGTACGCTGACCGCATGCCGGAGCAGCTCGACCTCACCGCCTCGTCCATCGACATCACGCGCGCCGTCTGCGACATCGAGTCGGTGTCGGGGAACGAAGGACCCCTCGCCGACGCGATCGAGGCGGCGCTGTCGTCGCTGCCCCACCTCGACGTCGTGCGCGACGGCGATGCGATCGTGGCACGCACGCAGCTCGGTCGCGAGCGCCGGGTCGTGATCGCCGGGCACATCGACACGGTGCCGCTCAACGGCAACCTGCCGACCGAGTTCCGGACCGCGGACGACGGCACCGAGATCCTCTGGGGTCGCGGCACGGTCGACATGAAGGCCGGGTGCGCCGTGCAGCTGAAGCTCGCGCACGACCTGACCGAGCCGAACGTCGACGTCACGTGGGTGTTCTACGACCACGAGGAGGTGAGCGACTCCCTGAACGGCCTCGGTCGGCTGGCGCGGACCCGTCCCGAGCTGCTCGCGGGCGACTTCGCGATCCTCGGTGAGCCGTCGGGGGCCCAGATCGAGGGCGGGTGCAACGGCAACCTCCGCGCCGAGGTCCGGACCTCCGGCAAGCGCTCCCACAGCGCACGCAGCTGGATCGGTGACAACGCGATCCACAAGACCGCACCGATCCTGGCGACGCTCGCGGCGTACGAACCGCGCACGGTGACGGTCGACGGGCTCGAGTACCGCGAGGGGCTCAACGCCGTGGGCATCACCGGCGGCATCGCCGGCAACGTCATCCCGGACGAGGCCATGGTGCACGTGAACTACCGCTTCGCGCCGTCGCGCAGCGCGGACGAGGCGGTCGCGCACATCCGAGAGCTGTTCGCCGGGTACGACGTGCAGATCGTCGACCTCGCCGCCGGCGCCCGCCCCGGGCTCGACGCGCCGCTCGCGCAGCAGTTCGTCGCAGCGGTCGGCGGCCCGGCCCCGCGCCCGAAGTACGGGTGGACCGACGTCGCCCGCTTCTCGGCGCTCGGGGTCCCGGCGGTCAACTACGGTCCCGGCGAGCCGGTCTTCGCCCACCACGACGACGAGCAGGTCCCCGTCGACCAGATCACTGCGGTCGAGGACGGCCTGCGTCGGTGGCTGACGGCGTGACCACCGGCCCCGCGCGCACCGTCGCGGGGCTCCACGGCGCCGGTCGCTGGCGCGCGCGCTACCGGCTCGTGCCGTGGTGGGTCCGGGTCACCGTCGTCTACGTGGTCGCGCGACTCGTGACGGGGGCGATGCTCCTGGCCTTCGCCGGTGTGCAGACCGCCAACTCGTTCACCGGTGCGCGTCCGTCGTACCTGTCCTTCGCATCGATCTGGGACGGCGCCTGGTACCGGGTGATCGCGTCGAACGGGTACCCGTCGACCCTGCCGGTGGACGCCGTGGGCCACGTCACCGAGAACGCGTGGGCCTTCATGCCCGCGTACCCGTTCCTCGTCCGAGGGCTGATGGTGCTGACCGGGGCGTCGTTCGAGGCCGTCGCGGTCACCGTGTCGCTGGTCGCCGGGTGGGGCGCTGCGCTGGTGTTCCGACGGCTGATGGGCCGCTTCCTCGACGACGGCCGGGCGACGTTCGCCACGGTGCTGTTCTGCGTCGCGCCGGTGTCCGCCGTGTTCCAGGTCGCCTACGCCGAGGCGATGGGGCTCTTCCTGCTCCTGGTCGCCCTGCTGCTGATGGTCGACCGCCGTTGGTGGACGATGCTGCCGGTCGTGCTGCTGCTCGGGATGACCCGACCGACCGGGCTCGCGTTCGCGTTCCTCGTGGTGCTGTTCCTTGCCGCCTGGACGATCCGGCCGTCATGGGTGCGCGAGGTCGAGCGGCCGACCCTGCGCACCGCTCTGCCGCCACTCGTCGTGGGTGCGGTCTCGGGGCTCGTCGGACTCGCCTGGCCGGCGATCGCGTGGGCGGTGACCGGGGTCCCGAAGGCGTACACCGACACCGAGCTCGCCTGGCGCTCGTCGTACATCGGGTGGCGGGAACTCGTCCCGTTCGCGCCGTGGATCCAGGGCGCCGGCTGGTGGTTCGGGCAGCCGGCGGGCGCGATCCTGCTCGCCGTGGCGCTCGTCGGGTTCGCGGTGTTCGTCGCGCACCCCGCTGTGCGGCGCGTCGGCCTCGAGCTGCGGTTGTGGGGCGTGGCCTACGTCGTCTACCTGCTCGCCGTGTTCTTCCCGCAGTCGAGCACCTGGCGCATCCTGCTGCCGATCGCGCCGCTCCTCGGCATCGTGGCGCTCCCGCGGTCGTCGGGCTACCGAGTGCTGGTCGTCGCGGTCTGTCTCGGTCTGCAGTTCGTCTGGCTGTACACCTGCTGGTGGGTCGACGGCTACGACTGGACGCCGCCGTGATCGACCTCGCGGTCGTCTGAGTCCTCGGCGGCGGGCGTCGCCGAGGGGTCCTCGCCCGGGCGCCAGTCGGCCGCGGCGTGCACCATGGCGTTCACCGTCGCGATGAACGGCACGGCGAAGAAGGCTCCGACGACGCCGGCGATCGTGGTGCCCGCGGTCACGCCGAGCACGACGCCGAGCGGGTGCACCCGGACGGCCGAGCCGGTGAGGAACGGGTGCAGCACGTGGCTCTCGAGCTGCTGGACCACCACCACCACGGCGAGCATGACCAGCGCCGGGACCAGTCCGTTGAAGACCAGCGCGATGAGCACGGCGACGATGCCGGCGACGATCGCCCCGACCACCGGGACGAACGCGCCGAAGAACACGATCACGCCGATCGGGACGGCGAGCGGGAGGCCGAGCGCGAGCGCGCCGATGACGATGCCGAGTGCGTCCGTCACCGCGACGACGAGCTGTACGCGGATGAAGCTGGTGAGGGTCTTCCACCCCGCCTGACCCGCGGCGTCGATGCGCCCGCGCGAGCGTCGCGGGAAGATCCGCACCACCCACGACCAGATCCGGCGGCCGTCGATGAGCACGAAGATCGTCGTGAACACCACGATGAAGAGCCCCTCGAGCGCGTGCACCAGCCCGCTGCCCGCCTCGGCGGCCCCGGACAGGATCGACGCGACGTGGGTCTGCAGGAACTTCGTCGCCTCCGCCAGGTACTTCGTGACCTGCGCCGAGGTGATGCCGAACGGCTCGGACGCGAGCAGGGTCTGGAAGGTCTGCACGTTGCTCGTCAGTCGACGCTCGAGCGTCGGCAGGTCGTAGCGGATCTGCGCCGTCACGACGAGCGCCAGGACACCGAGGACGACCACGACCGAGATGCAGGCCGTGAGCACGGCGAGCCACTTCGGCCACCGGTGACGTTGCAGGAACGCCGAGAAGGGGGCGAGCAGTGCGCAGACGAGCAGCCCGACCAGGAACGGCACGAGGATGTCCTGCAGCAGGACCACGAGGGCGACGACGACGGCGAGGGCAGCCACCACCACGAGGAAGCGCCACGAGAACGCTCCGGCGATGCGCATGCCCCTCGGCACCGCCTCGACGACCGGATCGACCTGTGGACGCAGCATGGAGCGGATGTTCGGCACACGCCAAGGTGACCACCCGGAGCCGCGAGAACGTCGCATTCCGACACCCCCAACCTGGGCGGTTTCGCAGTTGCCCCCTCGGTACGGGATAATGGGCCTGCATCTTCTGCACGAAAGGGGACATCTGATGGCAGCGATGAAGCCGAGGACCGGTGACGGGCCGATGGAGGCTGTCAAGGAGGGTCGACTCATCATCGTGCGGGTTCCGCTCGAAGGTGGAGGCCGCCTGGTGGTCTCGGTCAACGACGCCGAGGCCAAGGAACTCCACGACGCACTGGCAG
>Ga0308167_1001561_pt1 | contig 25800 bp, 24 predicted proteins | sample PhyCR1_2_FD_202138 | JGI IMG/M metagenome (GOLD analysis project Ga0308167, IMG submission 202138) | Phyllosphere microbial communities from UC Gill Tract Community Farm, Albany, California, United States - DLSLRC.R1 | ecosystem: Host-associated > Plants > Phyllosphere > Unclassified | place... | reverse complement strand
CGGCGCCGACCGCGACGTGCTCTGGGGTCGCGCCGAGCAGGACCTCGCCGAGTGGTTCGTCGCCTTCGGCCCCGAGCTCGAGGTGTTCGCCGACTACGCGCGGCTGCTCTCGGACCGGCTCGGCCACAGGACCCGCCGGGCGGGGACCGTGTGGAGCAGCTGGTACTCGTTCTTCGAGTCGATCGACGAGCAGCTGATCGCCCGCACGGTCGGCGACCTCGAGGGGCAGCCCGTCGACGTGTTCCAGATCGACGACGGCTGGGAGCCGATCGTCGGCGACTGGACGGCCGGGCCCGACTTCCCGTCGGGCATGCAGGCGACGGCCGAGGGCATCGCGGCCCGCGGCTTCCGACCCGGTCTCTGGCTGGCGCCGCTGATCGCCCTGCCCGGCTCGGAGATCGCGCGCACGCGCCCCGACCTGATGGTGCAGGGCGACGACGGGCGGCCGCTCGTCGCGGGCCACAACTGGGAGTCGCACTACTTCGCCCTCGACACGACGCAGCAGGAGGTGCGCGACCACCTCCGGGAGGTCTTCGAGCGGGTCACCGGGTGGGGCTTCAGCTACCTCAAGCTCGACTTCATGTACGCGGGCGCGATCACGGGTCGCCGCAGCGTCGACGTGCACCGGGAGGTCGCCTACCGTGACGCGCTGCAGCACATCCGCGACGTCGTGGGCGACGACACGTACCTGCTCGGCTGCGGCGTGCCCATGGTGCCGTCGGTGGGCGTCCTCGACGGAGCCCGCGTCGGCCCGGACACGGCCGCGGTGTGGGACAACGCCGAGCGTCCCCGCGACCCGTCGGGGGCCGGCGCGCTGAACTCGATCGTCCAGTCGGTGAACCGGGCCTGGATGAAGGGCCTGTACGAGGTCGACCCCGACTCCGTCTACTTCCGCAGCACCCGGAGCCTGCTCGGCGAGGCCGAGCGCGAGCTGCTGCGCGACACCGCAGCGGTGCTCGAGTTCCGCTCGACGTCCGACCCGATGGCCTGGCTCGGCGAGGCCGAGCGTCGGCAGCTGACGGCGTGGCTGTCGGAGCGCCCGACGGTCGAGCAGGTGGGCCGCCACCGGTTCGTCGTCGACGGTCGGGAGGTCGACCTGTCGACCGTCGCCACGGGCGGGCACGTGCCCGACCCGACGGCCGTCGCCGGCTGAGGCAGCCTGCGGGTCAGAGCCAGCGGCCCTCGCGCATGACGCGAACGGTCCGGCCCCGGTCGTCGAGGACGACGAGGTCGGCCCGGTCGCCGGGCGCCAGCCCCGCGCCGACGAGCCCCAGGGACGCAGCGGCGGTCGCGGACGACGCGCGCACCGCCTCCTGCAGGGCGACGCCGTGCTCGCCGACCAGGCGGGCGACGCCCTCGCCCACGGTGCCGGTGCTGCCGGCGAGCGACGAGCCGTCGGCGAGCATCGCGACGCCGTCGGCGACGACCACCTCGGAGCCGGCGATCGCGTAGCGGCCGTCGGACCAGCCGGTCGCGGCCATCGCGTCCGACACGAGCACCAGGCGCCCCGAGGAGGCCCGGCGCGCGATCTCGGCGGCGTCGCGGGAGACGTGCTGGCCGTCGAGGATCAGCTCCACGGCGAGGCGGTCGTCGGTCAGCGCGGCGCCGGCCAGGCCCGGCTCGCGGTGGTGCAGCGGGCGCATGCCGTTGAAGACGTGGGTGACGACCGTGGCACCGGCGTCGGCCGCGGCGTGTGCCTGCTCGGCGGTGCAGTCGGAGTGGCCGAGGGCGACCACGACGCCGGCCGCCACGAGGCGGCGGATCGCGTCGATCGCCCCCGGCAGCTCGGGGGCGATCGTCACCATGCGCAGGGCACCGGCCGCGGCCTCGAGCAGCGCCTCGACCTCGGCGGGCTCCGGGCTCCGCAGCAGCCCCGCGTCGTGGGCGCCGCGACGGGTGGCGGAGAGCCACGGGCCCTCGAGGTGGACGCCGTCGAGCACGCCCTCGCCGACGAGCGGCGAGAGCACCCCGAGGGCCCGCGCCAGCGACGGCGTCGAGGCGGTGGCGACCGACGCGACGAGCCGGGCGGAGCCCGCACGGTGGTGGTGGGCGGCTGCGCGACGGGCCCCGGCCTCGTCGGCCGTGCCGAAGTCGACGCCGAGGGCGCCGTGCACGTGCTGGTCGACGAAGCCGGGCACGACCGTGCAGGGGACGCGCTCCCGTTGCAGCCCGGCGAGGCCGGCCCGGTCCCTCGACGGGTCGCCGGGGCCGGCGTCGACCACGAGCCCGTCGCGCACGGCCAGCCAGCCGGGGCCGACGTCGCCCTCGGCCGTGACGACACGATCGGCCAGGACGACCTGCGCGGTCACGCCGCGCCTCCTGCGGTCGCCTCGGCGGGGGTCCGCTCGGCCGGCAGCACCCGCTCGGCCAGCAGCGCCGCGCCCACCATCGCGGCACCGTCGCCGTGCACCGCGGGCACGAGCGCGGGGCGACGCGAGTGCGCGAGGCGTTCGTCGAGGGCCTCGCCGAGAGGGTCGAAGAGGAGCGCGCCGGCACCGGCGAGCCCGCCCCCGACGACGAGCGTCACGGGCGCGGCGACGGCGGTGATCCAGGTGAGGCAGTCGGCGAGCACGGCGACCAGGTCGTGCCAGGCCGTCGTCGCCTCCGGGTCGGCGGCCCGGACCCGCTCGACGACGGCCAGGGCGTTCTCCGCGCCGACGCGGCGTGCGAGGCCGCCCGCCGAGGCGACGTCCTCGACCCGCAGCCCCGCGAGGGGACCCGAGGTCAGCACGACCTGGCCGATCTCGCCGGCCCAGCCGCCGGAGACCAGGGACTCGCCGCGCTCGACGAAGGCCGAGGCGAGCCCCGTGCCCACCGGGACGAAGGCGAGGCCGCCCGTCGACCCGGCACCGGCGCCGGTGGTCGCCTCGGCGAGGGCGCCGGCACGCACGTCCTGTCCGAACCCGACGGGCACCGAGGAGGCGCGCTCCAGCAGCGCACGGAGGGGCACGTCCCGCCACCCCAGGTTCACCGAGGCGACCGCCGTGCCGGCCTCGTCGTCCACGATGCCGGGGACCACGAGGCCGACGGCGTCGAGCCGGCCCTGCTCACGGGCGGCGTCGACGAGCCCGACGACCGCGGCCACCGTGCGGCGGCCGTCCGTGTCGCCGCGCGGGGTCGGGACGCGTCGTTCCCAGAGGGCCCGGCCGTCCGGTCCGGCCTCGACGAGGCGGGCCTTCACGGTCGTGCCGCCGACGTCGACGCCGAGGACGCGGGGCGCCGGGGCGCGGCGTGCGGGGGAGTCCCGGAGAGGAGTGGTCATGGAGGTCCCTTTCGTGGTGGACTGGCCGCCAGGTGAGCGGCGGCGTGATCGAATTGCGCTCGATCGCTCACATCCGCTCATCCTGCCGGACGATCGATAAGATCGGAACCTCGATCACCTGGCTTCGTCGAGGAGAGACCGTGACACAGCAGCAGCGCCTCAACGCCCTCCTCGAGCTCGTCAGCGAGCGGGGCAACGTCTCCATCGCCGAGATCGGCGAGGCCCTCGGCATCTCGGCCGCGACCGCCCGACGCGACCTCTCGACCCTCGCCGGCCAGCGCCTCGTCACCCGCACGCACGGAGGCGCGGCCGCCCTGGGCAGCGGGTACGAGCTGCCGCTGCAGTACAAGATCGCGCGGCAGGCCGAGGCGAAGGTCGCCATCGCCCGGGCGACCGCGGCGCTGATCCAGGTGAGCGACACCGTCGGCGTGAACGGCGGGACCACGACGAGCGAGGTGGCCCGCGAGCTCGGCCGGAGCGAGCGGTTCGTCCGCGGCGAGGGCGAGGACGGCGTCACCATCGTGACCAACGCCCTCAACATCGCCTACGAGCTGTCCGTCCGGCCGCACGTCAAGATCGTCGTCACCGGGGGAGTCTCCCGGCGGCAGTCGTACGAGCTCGTCGGGCCGATGGTCACGACGTCGCTGGCCGAGATGGCGCTCGACGTCGCCGTGCTCGGCGTCGACGGCCTGACGGCCCGCTTCGGCGCCACCACCGTGCACGAGGGCGAGGCCGACGTGAGCCGCCAGTTCGCCTCCGTCGCGAAGAAGGTCGTCGTCGTGGCCGACAGCACGAAGCTGGGCCGCTCGACGTTCGCGCGCATCGCCCCCCTCGCCGCGATCGACGTGCTCGTGACCGACGTCGCCGTCGACGCCGAGCTGCGCCGAGACCTCGAGGCCGCCGGCGTCGAGGTCGTCGTCGCCAGCGTCTGATCCCCTGAGCCGCCGCCGCCGACCCTGACCGGCGACCCGACCGGCGCCTCCGGCCACCGGCCTGCCCCGGCCGTCCCGGAGGCCGCCGTCGGCGTGGCTCCGTGCCGACCGAGTCGGGCGTGTTTCGTGTGGGTAAAACCTCCGATCAGGCCCTATCGCTGATCGATCACGCGATTTACTGTCGCTTCATGATCGATTCGGCTACATTCGAATCATGTTCACGCAAAGGAGCGATGGCACGATGACCAGTCCTCTCCCGACGGACGCGACGACCGCGACTGCCGCCGCGCGCCTCCGGGTGGGCGTCGTCGGCGTCGGGCAGCGCGCCTACATCGCCCACCACGTCGCGGCGTCCGGCGAGGCGGCCGACCTCGTCGTCGCCGCGGACACCACCCCCGAGGGCCGTGACCGGGCCGCGGTCGAGTTCCCTGGCGTCGCCGTCGTGGCCTCCCACCACGACCTCGTCGGCCGCGTCGACGCCGCCGTCGTCACGACGCCGGACTCGACGCACGCGGCGATCGCGATCGACCTCCTCCGTGCCGGGATCGCGGTCTACCTCGAGAAGCCGCTCGCGACGACGGTCGCCGACGCCGACGCCATCCTCGGCGTCGCGGCCGAGACAGGCACGCCGCTCTACGTCGGCCACAACTTCCGGCACGCCGCCGTCGTGCGGCTGATGCACGACGTGATCGCCCGCGGCGAGATCGGCGAGGTCAAGACCGTCTGGGTGCGCCACTTCGTGGGCAACGGCGGCGACTACTACTTCAAGGACTGGCACGCCGACCGCTCGCAGACCGGCACGCTGCTGCTGCAGAAGGCGAGCCACGACATCGACGTCGTGCACCTGCTCGCCGGCGCCTTCACGCAGCGCGTCGTGGGCATGGGCGACCTCATGGTCTACGGCGACGTCGACGACCGTCGTGAGCGACCCGGCGAGACGGTCGGCGACTGGTTCTCGTTCGACAACTGGCCCCCGGCGTCGGCGACCGGCCTGAACCCGGTCGTCGACGTCGAGGACGTCTCGATGATGATGATGACGCTCGACAACGGGGTGGTGGCCAGCTACCAGCAGTGCCACTTCACGCCCGACTACTGGCGCAACTACACGGTCGTCGGCACCGAGGGCCGGCTCGAGAACGTCGGAGACACCGGGGGAGGCGTCGTCAAGGTCTGGAACCGGCGGCACGACTGGCAGGTGGCCGGCGACGTCGAGTACCCGATCGACGGCGTCGAGGCGGGCCACGCCGACGCGGACGTCGCCGCGGTCACGGAGTTCCTGGCCTTCGTCGCCCGGGGCGTGCTGCCGACCCTCTCGCCCGTCGCGGCCCGCGCGGCCGTCGCCGCCGGCGCCCTCGCCGCGGAGTCCCTGCGCGACGGCTCGACCCCCCGCGACGTGCCGCCGCTGCCCGACGCGGTGCTCGCCCACTTCGCCCGGCTCAGCGCCCCCACGAGCGCTGCCCCCGTGACCGGCGCCTCCTCGTCCACCGCCCAGACCGCCCCGACCGCCTCCGCCGGCTCCACCTCGCCCGACCCCGTCGCCCCGTGACGGACCGAAAGGACAACACGATGTCTCGACCCTCCTCCGCTCCCCGCCGTGGCGTCCGTCGCGGTCTCTCCGTGGTCTCGGCCGCGGTCGGCGTCGCCCTCGTGGCCGCCGGCTGCAGCTCTGCCGGCGGCCCTGCCGCAGCCGCGGACTACGAGGCCGCCCCGAGCGACCTGTCGGCCTCGATCACCTACGGCGTCTGGGACCAGGCGCAGGTCGCGGCCATCGACGCGAACCTCGAGGGCTTCGCCGAGCTCTACCCCGACATCGACGTGAGCGTCAACGTGACGCCCTACGCCGACTACTTCACGAAGCTGCAGACCCAGGCGTCGAGCGACAGCCTGCCCGACCTGTTCTGGCTGAACGGGCCCAACTTCCAGCTGTACGCGAGCAACGGCAAGATCGAGCCGGTCACCGGCGCGGTCGAGGCGGGCGACATCGACACCGGTGACTACCCCGAGGCGCTCGTCGACCTCTACTCGCTCGACGACGTGCAGTACGGCGTCCCGAAGGACATGGACACGATCGGCGTCTGGGTCAACGAGGCGCTGTTCGAGCAGGCCGGCGTGCCGCTGCCCGAGGCGGACTGGACCTGGGACGACTTCCAGGAGACCGCCGCGACGATCTCGGAGGCGCTGGCGTCCGAGGGCGCCTACGGCGGAGCCGGCGGCATGGACGGCCAGACCACCTACTACGACACCATCTTCCAGGCCGGCGGCGAGGTCGTCGCCGACGACGGCACCGCGTCGGGCTACGGCACCCCGGAGGCGGAGGAGGGCCTGCAGTTCTGGACCGACCTCATCGCGTCCGGCGGCTCGCCCAGCATCCAGCAGCTCACCGACACGCCCGCCGACCAGTGGTTCACCTCGGGCAAGCTCGCCATGTACTGGGGCGGCAGCTGGCTGAACGCCGCCGTGTCCGACTCTCCCGTGTCGGCGACGACGGACGTGCTGCCCCTGCCCGCCGGCGAGGAGCAGGCGACGGTCATCCACGGCGTCTCGAACGTCGTCGCGGCGAGCAGCGAGAACAAGCAGGCGGCGCAGGCGCTGCAGGTCTACCTCGCGAGCGAGGAGGCGCAGCAGCAGCAGGGCGACCTCGGCGCCGTCATCCCCGCCTTCACCGGCACGCAGCAGGGCTTCGTCGACAGCGCCCCCGACCGTGACCTGCAGGTGTTCCTCGACGCCGTCGACTACGCCGTGCCGCTGCCCGTGTCGAAGAACGCCGCGGCGTGGAACGCCCTCGAGAACGCCGACCTGCCGGGCGCGTTCAGCGGCGACGAGCCCGTCGCCGAGGTCGCCTCGTCGCTCGGCGAGCGGATGACCGCGCTGCTCGAGAAGGAATGAGGCACCGCCGATGAGCGACGACACGATCACCCCCACGAGGCCGCCGGCGGTCCCCGCCACGACCCCGCCCGCGGCGCAGTCCCCGGCACCCCGGCGCCGCGTGCTCCAGCGGGACGGCGCCTGGCCGTGGCTGTTCGTGTCGCCGCTCGCGGCCGGCATCGCCGTCTTCTTCGTCTGGCCCGTGCTGCAGACGGCCTACTACTCGTTCACCACCTGGGGCGTCTTCGGCGGCTCGACGTTCACCGGGCTCGCGAACTACGCGCGGCTGGTGGTCGACCCCCAGCTGTGGACGGCACTCGGCAACACGCTGGTCTACACGGGGATCGTCCTGCTCGGCGTCCCCCTCGCGGTGTGGCTGGCGAGCCTGCTCAACACCCCCGGGCTCCGGTTCGCCTCGTTCTACCGCGTGCTGTTCTTCCTGCCGTACGTCGCCATGCCCACCGCGATCGCCATGGTCTGGCGCATCATCTTCAACGGCGACTTCGGGGTGCTGAACTACCTGCTCGGCCGCGTCGGGATCGAGGGCCCGTACTGGATCTCGACCCCCGGCGCCGCGAACGTCGCCGTCGCCCTCGTGGGGCTCTGGTCGTCGCTCGGCTTCGCGATGATCATCCTCGGCGCCGGGCTCAAGTCGGTGCCGCCCGAGCTCTACGAGGCCGCCGAGCTCGACGGTGCCACCCCGTGGCGCCAGTTCCGCTCGGTCACCGTGCCGCTGCTGACGCCGAGCATCTTCTTCGTGCTGATCATCACGATCATCTCGAGCTTCCAGCTCTTCGACCTGCAGTTCGCGATCCTGGGCAGCCAGAACCCGGTGCTGCCGAAGAGCCTCTCGCTCGTCTACTTCTTCTACCAGCAGGGCTTCATCGCGAACGACAAGGGCTACGCGGCCGCGATCGCCATGTTCATCTTCGTGCTGATCGGCCTCGTCACCCTCCTCCAGTTCCGTCTCCAGAAGAAGTGGGTGCAGTCGTGACCGACCGAGCCGCACAGGTCCGCTCCGCAGCCGTGCTCAGCGATCCCCAGACCCTGTCCACGACGCCGGCGGCGCTCGTCGAGGCGGCGACCCCGCAGGAGGCGCGGCGCGAGGGGGCGCCCCGCTCCGGCGGTCCCGCCCGCGCACGCCGCGCCTCCTCGGGTCGGCCCGGTCGCCGGGGGCGCTCCCACGTCGTGCCCCACCTGGTGCTCGGCGTCGGCGGGTTCCTCATGGCCTTCCCGTTCCTGTGGCAGATCATCATGTCGCTGTCGACGAACGCCGAGGTGCAGAGCGTCACGCCGAACCTCTGGCCGGCCGAGCTGCAGTGGCAGAACTACGTCGCCGTGTTCGAGCGGCTGCCGTTCCTCGACCAGCTGCGGACGAGCGTCGTCGTCACCCTCGTGCGGACCGTCGCCCAGATCGTCCTGTGCACCCTTGCCGGCTACGCCTTCGCACGGATGCGGTTCCGGGGGAGCGGCGTCCTGCTCGCCGTGATCCTGTCGATCCTGATGGTGCCGTCGCAGGTGTACCTCATCTCGCAGTACCAGATCGTGCAGAACCTCGGCTGGCTCGACACGATCGCCGGCATCGTCGCGCCCGGGCTCTTCAGCGCCTTCGGCACGTTCCTCATGCGCACGGCGTTCCTCGCGCTGCCCGCCGAGCTCGAGGAGGCGGCCCGCCTCGACGGGGCCAACCCGTTCCAGGTCTTCAGCCGCGTCATGCTGCCGCTCGCGGTGCCGTCGATCAGCGTGCTCGCCATCACCACCGTGCTCTGGTCGTGGAACGAGCTGCTCTGGCCGCTCGTCGTCTCGACCTACTCGGACCGCATGCCCCTCTCGGCGGGCCTCGCGACCCTGATCGGCGACAAGACCACCGACTACCCCGTGGTCATGGCGGCGAGCCTCCTCGCCATGGCCCCGGTGCTCATCGCGTTCATCGTGCTGCAGCGCCGGGTCATCGACGGGCTGGCGCACAGCGGCCTCAAGTAGCCGCCCCCGTAGGCCGCCGCGGGCCGCCTCGGGGGCGAGAACCGACGCGGAAGCGACATGACGACGTGATCTTCCGCGTCGTCTCGTCGCCTTCACGTCTCCTCGCCGGAGGGCGCCCGCCTGGGGCATGCTGACGGGTGCGGGGAGTCGCTCCCCGCACCTGCACCCGCCGACGGAAGGACTCCCCGTGCACATCGACCTCACCGGCAAGACCGCCCTCGTGACCGGCTCGACCCAGGGCATCGGCCGCGCGATCGCGCTCGGCCTGGCCAGGGCGGGCGCGACGGTCGCCGTGAACGGGCGCACCGCCTCCCGCGTGGACGAGGCGATCGCCGGCCTCCTGGAGGACGCGCCCGGCGCCTCCTTCGTCGCCGCCCCCGGCGACGTCTCGACCGACGAGGGCGCGCAGCAGGTGCTCGCCGCCGTGCCGCAGGTCGACGTGCTGACGAACAACCTCGGCATCTTCGGCTCGGCCGACCCGCTCTCGATCGACGACGACGAGTGGCGCCGCTACTTCGAGGTGAACGTGCTCTCCGCGGTGCGCCTCATCCGCGCCTACCTGCCGGGCATGACCGAGCGCGGCTGGGGCCGGGTGCAGAACATCGCGAGCGACTCGGCGGTCGTGATCCCGGCCGAGATGATCCACTACGGCATGTCGAAGACCTCGCTGCTGGCGGTGTCGCGCGGCTTCGCCAAGGCCGCCGCGGGCACCGGCGTCACCGTCAACTCCGTCATCGCGGGCCCGACCCACACCGCCGGCGTCGAGGACTTCGTCTACGAGCTCGTCTCGCGCGACCTGCCCTGGGAGGAGGCGCAGCGCGAGTTCATGAAGGAGCATCGGCCGCAGTCGCTCATCCAGCGCTTGATCGAGCCCGACGAGATCGCGTCGATGGTCGTGTACCTGTCGTCGACCTTCGCGTCGGCGACGACGGGGGCCGCGGTGCGGGTCGACGGCGGCTACGTGGACTCGATCCTGCCCTGACCCAGCGCGGCTCAGGCGGCGGACGCGGCGGCGCGGCGCGCCCGGCGGTCGGCCTCGAGGCCGTCGAGGAGGCGGGTGTCCAGCGAGTGGGCCAGCGCGACCTCGGCGACCACCGCCTCCTTGTCGGCGTCGGTCCACGGGGCGGCGTCGAGCTGCTCGCGGTAGGTGGCGCGGAAGCAGGCCGGGTCGGCGACCTCGGCGAAGACGTAGAAGCCGACGCCGTTGACGTCGAAGCCGTAGTGCTTCTGCAGCAGCGTGCTGATGAAGCGCCCGCACGACAGGTCGCCGAGGTAGCGCGTGTAGTGGTGGGCGACGAACGCCCCGGCCGAGGTCGCAGCCACGGTCTCGAGCCGCTCGACGTACTCGCGCGTCGCGGGCAGCGCCGTGACGCGGTCGCGCCAGGCGGCGCCGAGGAGGAACTCGAGGTCGGACTCGAGGGCAGGCAGCCGGCTCATCCCGGTGGTGACGAACGGCGCGGCGACCGGGTGCGCCGCCATGGCCGAGGAGGCGCCGTCGAGCGCCCGGTACACGAACCAGTACTGCGCCACGAGCTGGGCGTAGTCGTCGACGCCGCAGGTGCCGCGCAGCAGGTCGGTCATGAAGTCGGCGCCGCTGCTGGTGCCGTGACGGCTGGTCGTCCGGGCCCGCAGGAACTCCGAGAAGGGGACGACGTCGGTCACGATGGACTCCGCTCGGTCGGACGGTGCTGCTGGCGGGGGCGGTGCACGAGACGGCGGGCCGCCTCCTGGTCGATCGTACTTAGGCGACCCTTACTTTGTCGAGGGCTCGGGCCACGTCTTCAGCATTCAGGACTTCCCGACGCGCGGTTCCTGATCCGTGCACCGTTCAGGACCGAGACTCCCTCCGCCGCGCAGATCAGGACTCATGTTCCTGAATGAGGAGGGGGAGAGGAGGACGTGCGGCGAGGGCCGGGGGCATGCTGGGCCGATGGACGACGACGAGAAGAAGAGCATCCGCGACGACTTCCACGACGCGGTGAACATGACCCCGCACGAGCTCGAGCAGTGGCTCGGGACCGACGAGGCGAAGGAGGTGGGGCAGAAGTCCTCCGACGGCGCCGAGTCGGTGGGGCACGACAGCGGACGCAAGATCGTGACCATCCTCCGCACGAAGGTGGCCGACCTCGGCGACGACGACTACGCGCACATGAAGAAGGTCACGGGCTACGTGCACCGGCACGCAGCTCAGGGTCCGGAGGGCGACGCGCACGACTCGAAGTGGCGCTTCTCGCTGATGAACTGGGGCAACGACCCGGAGAAGGCGACGACGTCGAAGAAGTAGCGGCGACAGATGCAGAGAACCGCCCCGCCGCGCACGGCGACGGCCCCGCCCCTCCGCGAGGGAGGAACGGGGCCGTCGCCGTCTGCGGGCCGGGGCCCGCGGGTGCGGGCTACGCCTGCACGTCGCCGCGCCAGGCGCCGTCGGCCTGGCCCTTCGACTCGATGTACTGCTTGAAGTTGGCGAGGTCCTTCTTGATGGCCCGGCCGTCGGAGCCGATGGCCGCGCCGAGCTTCTCGAGGATGCCCTCGGTGGTCCAGTCGATCTGCACGGTGACGCGCGTCTCGGTGTCGCTCAGCTTGTGGAACGTGACGACGCCGGCGTGGTCGACCTCGCCGCCGGTGCTCGTCCAGGCGACGCGCTCGTCGGGGTGCTGCTCGGTGATCTCCGCCTCGAAGGTCTTCTCGACCGGTCCGACCTTGACCTTCCACACCGTGAGGGTGGGGGTCGTCTGCGTGATCGACTCGACCTCGTCGAGGAACTTCGGGAACTCCTCGAACTGGGTCCACTGGTCGTACGCGGTGCGGACGGGGACCTCGACGTCGATCGTCTCGATGGCCTGTGCCATGGTGTTCTCCTCTTGTCGTGATGCCGTGGGGCGGGCGAGCCCCCGTGGAGCCGACCCCGGAGGGGCCGGCCCTGGTGGGCGACCTCGTCCGAGGCCGTGCCCGCCGACGTGAACGGTAGGAGGCGCGGGCCGGCCGGGTCCACGTGCAGAGGCGATGGTCAGGTGCCGGGTGACGCGGCGTCCCCCGTCGCCCGCCGCGGGCCGGGAGCGTACTCGCCTAGCGCGGCGTGACCGCCATGCTGCGGAACGACGCGGGGATGCCGAGCGTCCGGACCCCGACGTTGCCGGGCGTGGTGTCGCACCCGGTGTCGGTGTGCGACGCGGTCGTCCTCGGACCGCCCGACGACGCCTGCGCCGTCACCGTGATCGTGCAGCCGACCATCTCGACCGTCAGGTGCTGCCACTGGCCCTGCGGGACGGCGGCGGGCAGGGGCGTGCGGACGAACTCGCGCCAGGTGCCGCCGACGTGCTTCCCGAGGATCAGCGACGTGCGGGAGACGCCGCCGTAGTACCCGTCCAGCAGGTCGGTGCCCGTGCCGGGGTTCCGGACCCGGACGTTGTAGCCCGCGTCGAGGTCGGCGCTCGACGCGGCGTCGAACCTCACCTCGCCCGTGACGGACGCGTTCCCCCAGGTGCGCGAGGTCTCGACCGACTTGTCGCCCTTGCCCGACTGCGTGTTCGAGTAGGTCTCCTTCGCCTGGTCGTTCGACCAGGCGCCTCCGTACGGGGTGAAGGCCGAGATGTCCGCGACCTTCCACGGCGTGTTCCACGGCCGTGGCTCGGTGCCGGCCGTGGCGCCGGCCGTCACCGTGACGAACCGCCAGGCCCCGGTCCCCTCGAAGTCACGGAGGCCTACCTTGCCCTGGAGGTGCGTGGGAGAGCAGCCGGTGTCGACGTAGGTGAACCCGCGCACGCCGGTGTCGCCGTTCGCCCCGGCCGTGCTCTGCGACACCGTGACGGCGCAGCCCGTCACCTGGACGACGAGGTGGTACCAGGTGTTCAGGGCGATGCCCCCTGGCACGTCCATCGTCTGGAGGAACCTGTACGAGCCCTTGGTCATCTTCCCGAGCTCGAGCTTGCCCGCCGACGAGACGTAGGCCCAGTACCCGTTGTGCTGGTCGAGTCCCGGCGAGGGGTCGCTCACCCTGGCGAGCAGGCCGACCTGCTTGCCGGCGTCGAGCTTGACGTCGGCCTGCACCGTGTAGTCGGTCCAGGCCGCGTCGCCCGTGACCGCCTTGGGGGCGGCCGCCGTCGGCGAGCCGCACTTCTCCGTGTAGTAGCCGAACCCCTCGGCGGTCGTGGTCGACCAGCAGCCGTCGTAGGTGGTCCAGTCGGTGGCGCCTCCCGCGAAGCCGGACCGGTACGGCAGGGGGCCGGACGTGCGCGGGAACGACGCGGCGGTCGTCGCCGTGTTGCCCGTGCCCCGCACGGCAGCGGTGAAGGCGCCGGAGGTGGGGCTGGCGGTCCAGAGCCCGGCGACGAGCGCCGCGAGCAGCAGGGCGACGATGAGGAGTCGGCGGCGGCCGATCGTCCCGGTCACGAGGCGGCCGTTCGTCGCCCGGCCGTCTGCGGCGCGAGCCCGACGGTGAGGCACCACACGAGGGGCAGCAGGCAGACGAGCGCGAAGACGATCCAGCCGGCCGGGTCGAGATGCGGGGCGATCGAGATGAGCACGCCTCCGCCGGCCGGGGCGTCGGTCGTGAGGGCAGGCAGGTCGAGCGCCCCCACCTCGCCCGAGGCGAGGACGACGGACGAGCCGTGCTCGGTCGCGAGGCGGGACGGCAGCAGGCCGGTCGACACGACGGTCGCGACGCCTCCTCGACCGTCGCCACCGGTGGTGGTGGCGAGGACGGTCGCCGCCGTGAACGGGCGCAGGGCCGCGGCCACCGCGGCGACCACGCCGGCGGCGCCGACGACGCGCAGGGCGGAGCGGTGGGTCCGCGACGGCACGAGCAGCGTGACGGCCCAGAGCACGACGCCCCCGACGACCAGCCACGGCAGGGCCCTCGCGAGCCACCCGACGCCGGGCAGCAGCACGTCGGCCCTGCCGACCAGGTCGGCGTCCACGAGGCGCCACGGGTCGTCGGCCTCGCTGGCGTCGCCCCGGGTGACGACGCCGTCGGCGTCGAGGGCGGCGACCCGGTGCGTGAACGTGGTGCCCGCACGTCCGGGCGGCGTGAACGTGACGACGTCGCCGACGCGCAGCTCGTCGACGGTGACGGGCGACGTCACGACGAGCGTGCCGACGGGCGCCGCGGTCCCCATGGAGGCGGTGCGGACGACGAACGTGCGGGCCCCGGCCAGGTGCAGCACCGCCAGGGCGACGAGCAGGCCGAGGGCGAGCACGACGCCGGCGACGAGGGCGGCGTCGCGGCGGCCGAGCGGTGACCGGCCCGGCGAGCGAGCCGGTCGCGACGCCGTGTCGGGCGCCGCGACCGGTCGGCTCAGGCGGTGAAGGTCCACGTGAGCGGCACCGTGGCGGTGAGGCCCTGGTAGTCGTTGGAGAGGCCGTCGGCGAGCTTCGTGGTGAAGGTGAACGACTGGCTCGACTTCGGGGCAACGGCAGGCAGGACGAGGTCGACGGTGCTCGCGCCGAGCTGCTGGAGCGTTCCCGAGAAGATCTGCGTGCTGCCCGACATGACGAGGAGGTTGATCTTGCCGCAGACGTCCGTCGCCGTGCCGCTCGGGGAACCCGACGCGGTCTGGCGGCAGATGTCGGCCTTGCGGAGGGTGAAGGTCCTCGCGGACACGGTTCCGTCGTTGGTGACGACGACGGTCGTGGCGGGGCGGACCTCGCTCGGGTCAGGCACCAGGGCGCTGGTCCCGAACGTGTTCACTGTCGTGCACGACGTGCTGTTCGACGCAGAGATCGGGGTGCTCTTCTCGGCGCCGTTGCTGTAGCAGGTCGCGCCGGGTGCCCCGTCCATCTTCATGAGCAGGGTGCCGGAGCTGACGTTCGCGTTCGCGTTCGTGATGCTCGCCGTGAACGCGGACATCGTCCCCGACATCGTCAGGGCCATCAGCACGGCGGCGGCGAGGCCGGTGACGACGGCGAGGGGAGTGGTGCGGAGGCGCGCGCGGGCGCGGTGGGACGAGGAGGCCATGTGATCGGTCTTTCGGTCGGGTCGGTCGGTCACGGTCGCGACCGGCGCGGTCGTGACGAGCCGATTCCCAGCGGCGCCGCACGACGGTGACGACTGATCCCCCACCGGTCGATGCAACGCTATCGATGTCCGCAGAAGTGAGGACACCCCAGTTCGTGGGGCTCGGCCGGTCGGCCGATCCCGGACGGGCACGGGTCGGCTCAGGCCTGCCAGCCTGCTTCGCGCAGCGCGGCACGGGCGTCCTGACGGGGCGAGTACGGCACGTCCTCGGTGCCCACGACCCGGTAGTCCGTGTCGCCAGGCCCGACCCAGAGGACGGTGTCGCCGGGGCCCACGTCGCCCAGCGCGTGCCGGATGGCAGCCGCGGGCTCGGCGAGCTCGACGACCGTGGCGACGCGCTCTCGGCACCGGTGTCGGCGTCGCTCGTCCGCGGCCGTCCTCGCGCCGGCCACGAGGGCCCGGCGGATGAGCGCGGGGTCCTCGGTGCGGGGGTGGTGGTCCGTCACGACGACGAGGTCGGCCGCCTCGGCGGCGGCCCTGCCCATGGGCTCGCGCTTCGACGGGTCCCTGTCGCCGTCCGCGCCGATGACGACGACGAGACGCCCGTCCGTCACGGTCCGCAGGGCCTCCAGGGTCTTCGCGACGGAGTCGGGGGTGTGCGAGAAGTCCGTGAAGACCCGAGGCCCGTCGACACCGGACACGTCGAGGGTGCGGCCGGGCACCGTCACCTCGACGCCCCGCGCCACGGCCTCCTGCAGCTGGTCGACGGCGTGGCCGGCCTCGACCAGCATGACCAGCGCGAGCGCGGCGTCGGCGGCCATGTGCCGTCCGATCAGCGGCACCGACGACCGCAGCACGCGACCGTCCCGCCGCTCGAGGCGGAAGCTCGTCGAGGAGGCGCTGGTCGCGGTCACCTGCAGCCTCCAGTCCGCGTCCTCGGCGTCTTCCGTCGCGATGGTCGTCACGGGCACGCGGGAGCGCGCCGCGACCTCTCGGCCCGCGGGCGAGTCGAGCAGCACGACGCCGCGCTCGGCGTGGTCTCGGTCGAAGAGCGCGAGCTTCGCCTCGAGGTAGCTCGCGGCCGTCGGGTAGTCGTCGCGGTGGTCGTGGCTGAGGTTGGTGAAGCCGACGACGTCGAAGCGGAGCCCGTCGACCCTGTGCCGGCTGAGCGCCTGGGCGCTCACCTCGAGCGCGGCGGTGTGGACGCCGTCCTCGGCCATGCGGGCGAGGAGGGCGTGCAGCTCCGGCGCCTCCGGCGAGGTCAGCCGGCTCGCGACGGCCGTGTCCAGGCTGCGGCGCTCGGCGGTGGAGCTCAGCCCCGCGGGGACACCGAGCTGGCGGAGCACCGCGTCGAGCACGTGCACCGTCGTCGTCTTGCCGTTCGTCCCCGTGACCCCGAGGAGGCGGGGGCGCAGCAGGTCGGTCCCGGCGACCCTGGCGGACACCCGGCCCAGGTGTCGACGGGGGTCGGCCCCGACGAGCGAGGGGAGGCCGGCGGCGGAGGCGCGCTCGACCCCCGCGTCGTCGGTCAGCACGGCGACGGCGCCGGCCAGGGCGGCCTCGGCGACGAAGTCAGCCCCGTGGCCCCGACGGCCGGGGAGGGCGGCGAACAGCCCGTCGGGCGACAGCTCGGCGTCGCTCACCGCGACGTTCGTGACGAGCACGTCGAGGGCGGTCTCCTCGTCGGTCCTGCCGGTCGCGTCGCCGGAGGCGGCCGGCACGAGGCGGAGCCCGTCGCCGAGCAGGGCGGACAGGCGCACTCCGGCAGGCCGCCGGGGGCGGAGGAACGAGAACTGGGGCACGGGTCTCCCGGGACGACGGCGACGGAACGACCATCGTGCGCCGTGAGCCGCAGGAGGCTCCGTGAGCGTGTACCCCGACGTGCCGTGCGGCTAGAGCAGGCTGAGCGCCGTGAGCAGTCCGGCCGTGGCCGTCGCGCCCGCAGCGAGGGCCGAGCCGACGATGACGAGGAGCGTCAGGCGGCGCTCGCGGTCGCCGACCGACCTGACGGAGGAGGTGCGGTGCGGATCGGGGTACGTCACGGGCGCCTCCCTCGGGTCAGGCCCGGTCGGTCCCGGGCGCGCCCAGCATGGACCTGTCGGGCCGACTGTGCACAGACCCCGTCCGGGGTGCTTCGCTTAGCGGCCAGCGGCCAGCGGCCAGCGATCAGGGGGCTGGGGCGACAGGTCCTCCGACGCTGCCCAGGTCGATCCCGGTGCCGCCGGCGCCCTTGCCGTTCCCGTTGCCGACCCCGGCGCCCACCCCGTTGCCGTTGCCCTTGCCGTCGTTCCCGTTCCCGTTCCCGTTCCCGTTGTTCCCGCTGTTGCCCGGCGCCGCCGGCTGGCTGGGCTGGGTCGGCGCGGGCTCCTCCTCGACGGGGGTGCTCGGCTCCGGAGCGGGGGCCTCGGAGCTCGTCTCGTCGGTCGGCTCGGACGTCGACGGCGCGGGCGCCGGCTCTTCGTCCTCGGTGGAGGGGGACGGGGTGTCCACGGGCTCGATCTCGGCCGGCGTCGTCTCGGCGGGGGCCGGGCTGTCGCTGGTCGCCGGCGCGACGGGCTCGCCGTCCCCCTGGCTGACCGCGAAGCCGATCAGGGCCGCGGCGCCGAGGGCGAGGGCGACCAGGCCGGCGATCACCGCCCCACGGCGGCTGCGTCGCTCGGGCGGGGCGGCGGGGCCGTCGGGGCCCGCTCCGGAGCCGGCACCGGCACCGGTCCCCGCGAAGCGTCCCGTGCCGCCGTCCACGGCGCCGAAGCGCTCGGTCGCCGCGTCGGCCGCGCCCGAACCCGCGAGAGCGCCCGCGGCACCGGCACCGAGCCCGGCAGCCGCGCCGGCCGGCAGGCGCCGCGTCGCGGCGTCGCCGTCCGCGCTCGGCATCAGCGCCGTGGCCGCGCCGGTGCGCGCGTCGTCGGCGCGTCCGCCTCCGGCGACCAGCGCCTCCGCCCGGGTGTGCACCTCGAGGGCGGTCGGCCGTGCGTCCGCCTCGCGCGCGGTCATCGCGCGCAGCAGCGAGGCCCACTCCGGGCCGAGCGCGTCGGGGACGACGGGGTCGCGGTGCAGGCGTCCGGTCAGCGACTCCATCATCGAGCCGGGGAAGGCCCGCTCGCCGGTCAGCGCCTCGAGCACCACCAGGCCGAGCGAGTAGACGTCCGAGGCAGGCCCGACCCGCGTGCCCAGGGCCTGCTCGGGGCTGAGGTACGCGGCGGTGCCCAGCACGGCGCCGGTCGCGGTCACGCGCGTCGAGTCGACGAGCGAGGCGATGCCGAAGTCGGCGAGCTTGGGCGACCAGCGGCGCCCCGGCACGGGGGAGGGGGCGAGCAGCACGTTGCTCGGCTTGACGTCGCGGTGCACGATGCCGGCCGTTTGCACGACGTGCAGCGCGCCCGCGAGGTCGACGAGCAGCTGCGCCGCGTCGGTGGTGTCGAGCGGGCCGTCGGCCAGACGCGACGAGAGGGACGGGCCGTCGACGAGCTCCATCGCGAGCCAGCCCGGTCCGCTGGTCGGCGCGACGTCGGCGTCGTAGAGGGTGACCAGGGCGTGGTGGCTGAGCGAGGCGAGCACGGCGACCTCGTTCTGGGCCCGTTGGGCGTCGGCCGGGTCGGAGCCCTGGGCGCTGAGCAGCTTGACCGCGACGGTCCGCCCGAGCAGCTGGTCGTCGGCGCGGTGCACGGTCGACATGCCGCCGCGCCCGAGGACGTCTCCGAGGAGGTAGCGACCGGCGAGGAGGCGCGGTGCGTCCCGGTCGTCCACGGTCGCGTCGTCGTCCCGGTCGTCCATGACCCCGAGGTTACCCGGCGGCTGCGGGGCGAGCGCCCACGGCGGCCGCGCGGCTAGCGGGCCGAGACGGGGGCCGGGGCCTGCTGCGCGGCGATGACCGAGCTGAGCTCGTCCAGGAAGGCGCTGACCGCCTCCGCCTGCTCGACCGGGACGCCCATCAGGAACTTGCGGACGTGGGGCGCGCTGGTGACCGTGTCGCAGGCGTCGCGTCCGGCCTCGGTGGTCGTCACGATCTTGCGGCGGCCGTCGGACGGGTCGGGGGTGCAGGTGATCAGGTCGGCGTCCTGGAGGCGGTGAAGCAGGTTCGAGACCGCAGGAGTCGAGAAGCCGAGGGTGGTCGCCAGCGTGCTCGGCGTCATCGGCTCGTCGGTCTGCTCGGCGGCGAGCACCAGGGCCAGCGCGTCACGCTCCGTCCGCGGCAGCGTGCCTGCCGAGCTTCGGCGGTCGAGTCGTTGCTCGGTGATGCGCCAGGCCTCGAGGGCGGCGTGCAGGCGGGCTGCCTGGATCTTGTGCGGCATGCGGGGGTCGTGTCCTCTGAGTGGTCAGGTCGTCGGGGTGCGGCGAGTGCGGGTGGTGCGAGTCGGGCGTCGGTGGTCAGTCGAGGTCGTCGTCGTCGATAGAGGTGTCGAAGTAGGCGACGTGGTCGTCCGGCGCGGAGCCGAGGATGCGGTCGGCGAAGGTCACGAGGCGACCGCCATCTCGCGGTCGTCGCGGGCCGACACGGCCTCGGGCTCGACGAAGAAGCTGGCGTAGCTCACCTCGACGGGTCGGACCGCCTCGACGGCCCGGGCACTCGACTCGACGGAGCCGGCCATCGACGCGACGACGTCGCGGACCCGGCGGCGACGCGGGTAGGTCTCGATGCGGGCCGCGGGGACCGAGCGCTCGCGGACGTAGAAGCTCTCGAGCTCGGTCGCCGTGGGGCGAGCCGGGCCGGCGACGCGGCCGCTCACCGCGGCGACGAGACCCTCGTGCGTGAGGCGACGCAGGTCGACGCTCATCGGAGGGCCTCCGAGTCGAAGAGCTCGGCGAGGTCGAGCGGCTGTGTCTCGGCCAGGAGGTGGTGGCCGGCGTCCGTCACTGTCGCGGTCGCGGAGGTCGAGGCGCTCATGCGCCGGCGCCCATCGCGAACAGCATGCCGGCGATCAGCGTGCCGCAGGCGGCGAGGGCCGAGGTCGCGACGACGAAGAGCGTCAGCTGACGGTCGGCGTCCCGGATCTCGGAGAAGGGGGAGTGGTTCGTGGTGGTCATGTCCTGCCCGTTCCTGCCAGCCCTGCGCTGACCTCGAGGTGCATGTGTTCGTGAGGCCGAGTCGCTCGGCCTCGTACCGCCGTGAATCGGTACGTACGAATGGTTACACAGACTCGCTAGTGGCTCTAACTAGATGCGCGAGAGAGTTCGCAGAACGGACATGGCTCGACGACGAGAGACCTCGACGCGCCGCCTACGGGCCCGTCGGGGCGGTCGGGACCGCCGTCGCGGTCGGCTCGGCGGGCGGCTCGGCGTGGTGCTCCAGGGGCGTGACGCGCACCGTCGCGATCCGGTAGCCCTCCATGCGGACCACCTCCAGCGTGGCGCCGTCGACGGCGAGGGTGTCGCCGACGACCGCCAGTCGTCCGAGAGCGTCGAAGACCCAGCCGCCGACCGTCTCGTACGGGCCCTCGGGCAGCGAGACGCCGGTCTGCTCCTCGAGCTCCTCGACGATCAGGCCGCCCTCGACCTCGCGGCTCTCGCCTGCCTCCAGAGCGCCCTCGCCGCGGTCGCCGGTGTCGTACTCGTCGTAGATCTCGCCGACGAGCTCCTCGAGCAGGTCCTCCAGGGTGACGATGCCGTCGGTGCCGCCGTACTCGTCGATGACCACCGCGATCTGGTGGCCGTCGTCGCGCATCGTGCTGAGCGCCGCCAGGACCTTGGTCGTGCCGGGCAGGGCGAGGATCGGCCGGGTGATGTCGGCGACGGTCGTCGCCTGGTCGCCGCCCGCCGCGGGCACCGACGCCATCAGGTCGCGCACGTGCACGAAGCCGAGCACGTCGTCGCGGCTGACGCCGACCACGGGGTAGCGCGAGTGCGGCAGGGCCAGCACGGTGCGGTAGCCGTCGCTGACGGACGAGTCGCCGCCGAGGAACGACACGTCCGGCCGGGGTCTCATCACCTCGGCTACCCGGCGGTCGTCGGCGTCGAGGACGTCGGCGAGGATGCTGCGGCTGTCGCGGTCGATCTCGCTCGTGTTCGAGATGATGTCGCGGACCTCGTCGGCCGAGACCTCGTCCTCCTTCTGGTCGGGATCGAGCCCGAGGAGGCGCCCCACGGCGTTGGTGGACACCGACAGCAGCCAGATGACCGGCCGCATCAGCCGGGCGAGGGCGTTGAGCGGCGGCGCCAGCGCCTTCGTGAACGCGACGGACTTCTGCATCGCGAGGCGCTTCGGCACCAGCTCGCCGAACACGAGGGAGAGGTAGGCCACCACGAGCGTCATGCCGATCAGCGCGACGGTCGACGCGACGCTCTCGGTCAGCCCGAGGGCCATCAGCCCCGGCACGAGGTCGGGCGCGATCGTCGAGGCGCCGTAGGCCGACGAGAAGAACCCGGCGAGGGTGACGCCGATCTGCACGGCCGAGAGGAACGTGTTCGGGTTGCGGACGAGCTGCCCGATCTTCCTGCCGCGGTCGCTGCTGGCCTCGATCGCCCTGACCTGGCTGTCGCGGAGGGTGACGATCGCCATCTCGGTGCCCGCGAACACCCCGCCGACCAGCACGAAGAGAACGACGAGGCCGACGTTGAGCAGGGTGTCCGTGTCCATGCGCGAAGTCTGGCGACGCAGGCCGGGAGATCACCTCGAACGTGCGCGAGGTGCACGGACGAGGGGCCGGGCACGCGCTCGGCGTGCCCGGCCCCTCAGGGTGCGGAGCGGATCAGCTCTCGGTGCCGCGGCGGCGACGCACGACGACGACCGTGACGCCGGCGAGCACCAGCGCGACCGCGGCCAGGGCGGCCTGCAGCACGCCGTCCGAGCCGGTGAACGCCAGGGCGCTCTCGACGGGCGACGCCGGTGCCGGGTCGGCGGCTGCCGCCTCCACCGTGATCGTCAGCTCGCCGGTCGCGCGGCCGCCGTCCTCGCCGGCCACCGAGTAGGTGATCGTCGCGGTGCCGGTGTGGCCCGGCGCCGGGGTGAAGGTGACGCGACCGTCGGTCCCCACGTCGTAGGTGCCCTCGCCGGGCACCGTCACCGTGGTGACGAGCGTGCCGGTGGCGGGGTCCACGAGCAGGACCGAGCCCGGGTCGAGGGGCGACGAGCCGGGGCCGTCGTTGCCGGCGACGTCCACCGTGACCGGGGTGCCCGGCCGGGCGGTCGTCCGGTCGGCCACGGTCGTCGGCGGCGTGCCCACGGTCACCGTGACGGTGGAGGTGCTGGTGCCGCCGTCGACGTCGGCGATCGCGTACGGCGCCGTGGCGTCGCCCGAGGACCCGGCGTCCGGCGCGAAGGTGATCGCGCCGGTCGTGGTGTCGACCGAGAACGTGCCCTGGCCGGCGACGACGAGGGTCGTCACGAGGGCACCGGAGGGGTCGGCCAGCCGGACGCTGGTCGGGTCGATCGGCGTCGCCGCGTTGCCCGCGACGTCGTTCCGGAGCGGGTGGAGCGTGACGGGGGTGCCGGCCGGCGTGCGGGCGGCGTCGGGCGCCGCGTCGGGCGCCACGGCGGCGACGGTGACCGTGACGGGAGCCGTCGCGGTCTCGCCTCCCTCGTCCGAGACCTGGTAGGTCACGGGCGAGGTGGTGCCGGTGAAGCCCTGCTCCGGCGTGAAGGTGACGACGCCGGAGGCGCGGTCGACGGTCCAGGTGCCCTCACCGGGCACCGTCAGGCCGCGGCCGCCGTCGGAGACGACGGCTCCGGTGGGCTGACCGGCGTCCGTGAAGACCACGGTCGCCGGGTCGACGGGGGTGCCCCCGGCGACGCCGGGGCGGTCGTTCGTCGTGACGTCGATCGCGACGGGGGTGTTCTGGTCCGTCGAGGCGGTGTCGGCGGCGGCCTGCGGGCCGACCGCGGTGACCGTCACGGTCAGCGAGGAGGTGGCGGTGCTGCCGTCTCTGTCCGACACGCGGTACGACACCGGCAGGGCCTCTCCCCGGAACCCGGAGACGGGCGTGAAGGTGACGTCGCCGGTCGTCGGGTCGACCGTGTGGACGCCCTGGTCGGGGACGGTCAGCGTGCGGCCGCCGTCCGAGACCACGGCGCCGTTCGGCTGACCGCCGGCGGGGAAGACCACCGAGGTGCGGTCCAGGGGCGTCATCGGGTTGCCCGCCGCGTCGGTCGCGAGGACGTCGACCGTGACGGGCGAGCCCTGCTGCGTGCTGGCCGTGTCGGGGGCGGCGACGGGTGCCACGGCGTCGACGGCGACGGTGAGCGACCCGGTGGCCGTCTCGCCCCCGGTGTCGGACACGCGGTAGGTCACCGGGGTCGCGGTGCCCGTGGAGCCGCCCTGCGGGGTGAAGGTGACCGCGCCCGTGCTCGGGTCGATCGTGTAGGTGCCCTCGCGGGGGACGGTCAGGGTGCGGCCGCCGTCCGAGACGACGGCGTCGGTCGGCTGGCCGGCGGCCGGGAACACGACGGAGCCGGGAGCAAGCGGGGTGCCGCCGGCGACGCCCGGACGGTCGTTCCGGACGACGTCGACGGTGACGGGGGTGTTCTGGCTCGTCGCCCCGGTGTCGGCTGACGCCACCGGGGCGACGGCCGTGACCGAGGCGGTGATCGTGGCGGTCGACGTGGTGCCGTCCGCGTCGGCGACCCGGTACGTGACGGGGCTCGCGTCGCCGCGCAGCTGCGGGTCGGGGGTGAACGTGACGGCCCCGGTGCCGCGGTCGATCGTCCAGACGCCCTGGCCCGGGACGGCGAGGGTGCGGCCGCCGTCGGCCAGGGTCGATCCTGCCGGCTGCCCGATCGCGGGGAACACGACGGACGTCGGGTCGAGGGTGCCCTGGTCGTTGCGCAGCGGGTCGACGGTGACCGCCGTGCCCTGTCCGGTCGTGACGGCGTCGTCCTCGGCCACGCCGACGTAGGTCACCGCGACCTGGCCGGTCGCCTGGCCGCCGGCGGCGTTCGCGACGGTGTACGTGACGGGCGTCGGGTTGCGGGTGGCGCCCTTCTCGGGAGTGAAGGTGACCGCGCCGGTCGCGCCGTCGACGGTCCAGACGCCCTCGCCGGGGACGGTGAGGGTGCGGCCGTCGCTGCTGAGCGACGAGCCCGGGACTGCGGGGGCCGTCAGGGCGAGCGTGCTCGCGTCGGGGTCGCCCGTGGCGTCCTGGAGCACGTCGACCGTGACCGGCTGGCCCTGGCGGTTGCCCGTCGAGGTCGAGTCGGCGACGACGGGCTTGAGCGGGTTGGCGAAGGAGCACGTGACGTCGCCGCCGGCCGCCGGCACGGTGAACGACGCGGACGAGCCCTTGCCCTCGGAGACGGTGGTGCCGTCGACGAGGTTCGTGCAGGTGTACGAGGTCGAGTAGTCGGCAGGGTCGGTGGTCGCGTTGCCGGGAGTCTGCGTGACCGTGTACTCCTGCCCGGGCAGCAGGATGATCGGCCCCGCGGTGGCGGGGGCGCCCTCGGGCGAGGTCGTCGCCGAGGGCTCCTCGGGGATGCCGCCGCCGCCGAGGGTCACGGTGAACTGGTCGTCGCCGTCGTGGCGATCGCCCGAGAAGGCGGCCTCCACCTGGCCGGTCGAGGGCGCGGAGCGCGAGCCGAGGTCGGTGATGGCCCGCGGCGTCGTGCCGTCGCTGGTGACGGTGTGGCGCTCGAGCGTGGCACCGGTGACCGGGTCGACCTTGAGGAAGCCGTTCGTGCCGCCGCCGGCGATGTACAGGTAGCCGTCGTCGCCGAACGCGAGCGAGTTGAGCGGGGCGGTCGGGGTGATCATCGGGCCGACGGGCGACGCCTGCGTGGCGCCGCCGCCGAGGTCGGCAGCGCTGACGCGGTAGAGCCGGGCGGCGGTGTCACTGCTCGAGATGAAGTACATGTTGCCCTGGCGGTCGAACGTGAGGTCGCCGTTGGTGCCGGGTGCCTCGGCGGCCGTGACCGTGACGGCGGGGGTGGCGATGGTGCCCGTGGCCGGGTCGTACGAGGTGAAGGTGAAGTTGGTGGGTGCGTCCAGCTGCCCCCCGAAGAAGTACCGGCCGCTCTTCGGGTCCACGCCGCCCATGGTCGTGCCGACGCGCGGCCCGGTCGTCAGCGCGGTCGTGCGCCAGGTCTCGGTCGACGCCGTGTACTCGAGCACGGAAGCGGTGCCGGCGGGAGCGTTGTTGGTCAGGAAGAGCTTGTCGCCGTCGCCCGAGAGGCCGATCTGGTTCAGGCCGCTCGCGCCGTTCGGCGCGGTGAGGACGACCGCCGTCGTGCCCGTCGCACGGTCGACGGACAGGATGTTCGACGACGGTGCGTTCCGTGGGGACGACTGCGTCGCGTACAGCTGCGTCGCGGAGAACGGCTCGGCCGCGGAGGCCATCTGGGGGGCGATCAGCGCCGCGCCCCCGGTCGCGAGGACGACTGCCGTGGTGGCGGCGATCCACTTCTTCAGGGGCGGTCTCGGTCGAGCGCGGTGTGCTGCGGTCACGGGTTCTCTCTTGCGTCGGGTGCTGCGTCGCCGTTCTCGGGAAGGAGGCGCAGTGGAGTCGGGCGGACGCGCGGCGCAGGCCGGGGCGCCCGATCCGGATCGGGTGGAGGTCGCTCGGGTGGCGACCGGAGAGAAGTTATCGGCGGCAGGGGGACCCCTGACAGTCCCCCGAAGCGGGGACCCCGGCGGTCCGGCCCGGTCCGGCCCGGAGGATCCGTCCCGTGCGACGGGCGGGGGCGGGCGCCGTCCCCATCACTGGGGGCAGGCCCGCGCCGTCCCCGCTCGTCGGGCGGCCAGGCGCGGCGGCGCGTGCGCCCGCGACGTCAGGCCCGGTCGTGCAGGGTCACGTGGTAGCCGTCCGGGTCGGCGAACGTGAAGGTGCGGCCGAACGGGCCGTCGATCGGCTCGGCGACGACGGCGACGGCGACGGCGACG
>Ga0308167_1001555_pt1 | contig 25879 bp, 19 predicted proteins | sample PhyCR1_2_FD_202138 | JGI IMG/M metagenome (GOLD analysis project Ga0308167, IMG submission 202138) | Phyllosphere microbial communities from UC Gill Tract Community Farm, Albany, California, United States - DLSLRC.R1 | ecosystem: Host-associated > Plants > Phyllosphere > Unclassified | place... | reverse complement strand
AGTAGCGAAGGTCGGAGCCGAGCAGAACGTCTCATCTGGCTACGCCCGTAGAATGCGTGCAATCTCAGCGATGGACGGGGGTTCAATTCCCCCCATCTCCACCATCGGTCGTCGTCACACTCTGTTGCGTCGTCGCGACCACGAAGGCCCCCTCCCGCACCGGGAGGGGGCCTTCGTCGTTCCGGGGACACCCTGACCCGAGGAGGCGCGGCTGCGGGGGAGGGGCGGCGTGAGGAGGCGTCCTGCCAGGTCGGGGACGAGCTCACGTCGTGCTGCGTGTGGGGGATGCACGAACCCCCTCCGTGCTGGGCGCGGAGGGGGTTCGTGGTGACGCGATGGTGCGGGTGCTACTCGGCGATGCTCGCGAGCTTCGCGCGGCGACGAGCCGCGAACGCGAGGCCGGCGCCGGCGAGGGTCAGTGCTGCACCCAGGCCCAGGGCGAGGCCCTGGTTGTCGGAACCGGTGTAGGCCAGGCCGGCAGGCGTGGCGGCGACGGGCGTGGTGCCGGCAGGCACGACGGCGGCGACGACGCTGAAGTCGACCTCGTTGGAGGCCTCGGAGATGTCGGCGAGGTTGCCGTCGGCGTCGAGCTCGAACGCGAAGGCGACGACGGTGAAGTCCCCAGCCTTGACGTTGCGCAGGGTGCTGGTCCAGTTGCCGTTCTCGTCGACGACGATGGACTCGTCGGCGATGGCGTCCTCGAGGGGACCGGACGAAGCAGGCTCCTCGCCCTTGGGGTAGACCACGAAAGCGATGTTGTCGCCCGGCGTGCCGGTGCCCGAGATGACGACGTCAGAACCGACGATGACCTGGTCGGGGATCGGCGAGGTGATCACCGGGGCGACGAGCTCGCTCGGGGTGACCGGGGGAACGACGACCTCGACGGCAGCCAGGTTGAAGTTGCGCGTGATGTCGCCCGAGCCGGAGGCTCCGGTGACCTGGGTCACGCGGACGGTCTGGGCCACGGCGGCGTCGTCACTGTAGACGTACGTCGTGGTCCAGGTGCCGTCGTCGCCGACGCGGGCCTGGGGAGCCAGGCGGTTGCCGTCAGCGTCGAGGACGTTGACCGTGGAGCCGGCGTTGCCGGTGCCCGAGAACACGACGGTGCGCGACTCGGTGGTCGAGCCCTCGACAGGGGTGTTGACGACGAGCGTCTGGCCGGTGGGCAGGTTGAAGGTCACGCTCTGCGCACCGTTGCCGGAGGCACCGGTGACCTGGTTGATGTTGACCGTCTGCTCACGCGTCTCGGTCTCGGCGTACGTGTAGGTAGCGGTCCACGCGCCGTTGGTCACGACGACCGCGGGGACGAGGCGGCTGCCGTCGGTGCGCAGGATGTTGACGGTCGAGCCGTCGTTGCCGGTGCCGGAGAAGGTGACGGTGCGCGACGACAGCTGCGAGCCGGTCGTCGGGGCCGTGACCGAGAAGGTCTGGACCGGCGCGACGGCGGGCAGGTTGAACGCGATGGTCTGCGGGTCGATGCCGGACAGGCCGACCAGGCCGGAGACCGTGATGTTCTGCGCGACGGTGTCGGTGTCGCTGTACGTCAGGACCGTCGACCACGTCGTCTGGTTGCCGACCGTGATGCGGGCGGCGGCGTCGCCGGCGACGGCGGTGCCCTTGTAGACGTCGACGCGCGAACCGGCACGGACGGTGCCCGAGACGGTCACCTGGCGGCTGTCAGCAGTGCTGCCGGCGACCGGCGTCGAGATGACGAGCTCGGCCGGGGCGGCCTGAGCGGCGGTGGAGGTGAGGAGAACCCCTCCGAGGGCGAGAGAGAGCGCAGCCGGAACGGCCAACGCACGTCGCCAAGAGAACTTGGTGGTCACGTGTGTGCTTTCTTGATCGGTGTACAAGCGGCATTGCTCATCACCCGAGCCCAGCGCCGGGGAGATACGCGAAGAGAACTCATGAAAAGTCCCCCTGTGGAAAGACTAAGCAAAGACGACGGGTGTCGTCACCAAGGACGGGTGAGGCAGGGGGCGGTCTCCACGTGCGGAACGGGTGACGGTGCGGGTGAGAGCCCCGGAGAACGGTGCCCGGGCATGCGGGAGGGGCACGACGCGTCGCGCCGTGCCCCTCCTGTTCCGCCCCAGGTCATCGACGCTGGTGTCGCCCCCCGCCCGTCCGGAGGCGCGCGACCGAGACCGCACCGGCCCCGGCGACGAGCAGCATCGCCGCGACGCTCGCGAGCCAGGCGCTCTCTGACCCGGTGAAGGCGAGCCCGGGGTGGCCGACCGTCGTGCCGGTGCCGCCGCCCGCGCCGCCCCCGGGGACGGTGCCCGCGCCTGCGCCCGGGCCAGGTGTGCTGGGGCCGGGTGTGCCGGGGCCGGGTGCCACGGGACCCGTGCCCGGGTCGACGGGCGGCGTCGAGGGGTCGGTCGGCGACGTCGGCACCGGTCCGGCCTCGACCGCCACGACGGCGGCGGGCGAGGTGACGAGCGTCCCGTCGGGGGCGGTTCCGGTGGCGCTGGCCGTCGTCGGCACGGTCCCGTCGCCGGCGGCGGCGGCGATCACGTCCCTGTCCGTCACCGTCCGCGTGGCGGTGAAGGTCGCCGACGCGCCGGGTGTCAGGTCGGCGGACTCGGGAGACAGGCCTTCGGCGTCGGGGTCCGCGACCGAGACGCCGGTCAGGCTGACCGTGCCGTCGTTCCGGACGACGTACCGGTACGTGATGACCTCGCCCTCGTCGGCGACGCCGTTGCCGTTCGTGTCGGCGAGCTCGGCCGTCACCTCGATCGAGAGTCCGCCGGTGCCGGGGGTGACCGGCGTCGGGATCGCGAGGGAGGCCTCGGGAGACGACACCGCGCCTCCTTCGGGGTCGGTGCCCGTCGCGACCGCGGTGGCACCGAGGTCGGTGCCCGCGTCGACGTCGGCCTGCGTCACCACGTAGCTGGCGGTGACGGAGGCGGAGGCGCCCGGTGCGAGGGACGCGGGCGACGCGGTCGTCACCGGGGTGCGCGGAGCCGTCACGCCGAGGCCCGTGAGGGTCACGGTGCCGGTGTTGGTCGAGGTGTACGTGTAGGTGATCGTCTCGCCCGCCTCGGCCGTGCCGTTGCCGTTCGCGTCGGCGAGCACGGCCGTGAGCGTCAGGTCGAGGTCGGCCTGCGCGGCGAGGAGCGGCGTGCTGCCGGAGGCCTCCGGGCTGTCGACGGCGGTGCCCTCCGGGGTCCGGCCCGTCGCGGTGGCGGTGACGACGAGGGGGTCGCCCGCGTCGACGTCGGCCTGCGTGACGGTGCGGGGTGCGGACGTGAAGCGGACGGTGCCGCCCGGGGCCGCGGCGCCGTCGCCGACGCGGACGGGCTGCAGCACGCCGGGGCCGGCGACCACGATGCCGGTGAGGCTCGTGTTGCCCGCGTTCGTCACGACGAACGAGTACGAGATCGTCTCGCCCGGGTCGGCCACCCCGTTCCCGTTCGCGTCGTCGAGCACCGGGACCACGTCCACGGACAGGGCGTCGTCGGCCGCGGCCGTGACGGTCTGGACGGAGGCGGGCGGGCTGGTGAGCGGGCCGTCCACCCCGGTGGCGGAGGCGGTGGCCGTCTCGGTGACCGGGTCCGGGCTGTCGACGTCGGCCTGCGTGACGGTCGTGGTGGCCGTGTAGGTCACGGACGCACCCGGCGCGAGCGAGGCGGGGTCGCCGCTCAGGACGACGACGCCGGTGCCGCGCGTCGGGGCGAGGGCCACGCCGGACAGGGTGCTCGTGCCCGTGTTGGTCACGGTGTACGTGTACGTGATCACGTCGCCGAGATCGGCCAGGCCGTCGCCGTCCGCGTCCGTCGTGAGGGCTTGCTCGACGCCCAGCTCGAGCAGGTCCGAGGCCGTGAGGAGGGGCGTCTCCACGACCGAGGGACTGCTGGCGGCCGTCAGCCCGGCGGGAGACGACCCCGTCGCGGAGGCGGTGTTGACGAGCGGGCCGCCGGCGTCGACGTCGGCCTGGGTCACGGGGCGGTCGGAGGTGAAGGTCCGGGTGCCGCCCACAGCGAGGACGATGCCGGTGGTGTCGACGGCAGGGGCGCCTCCCGTGTCGACGGCCAGGTCGCCGAGGGGCGTCTCGCCGGGGTTGGTCACGGTGAAGCGGTAGCGGATCGTGTCGCCGGGGCCGGCGACGCCGTCTCCGTCGGCGTCGATCAGCTCGGCGGTCTGGGTCAGGCCCACGGCCGGCTGCAGCTGGTCGAGCGGCGCGGTGGCCGTCGAGGCGGCGCTCGCGATGGCGGCTCCGTTGCGGGAGTCGACGGCGGTGGCGGTCGCCGTGTTGGTGAAGGTCGCGGCCTGGGCGTCGGCGGCCGTGACGGTGTGCCCGCCCGTGCAGACGGCGGTGGCTCCGGGCTGGCCGACGGGGGCGAGGCTCGCCACCGGGCAGGTGACGTCGTCGGCGAGGGCGTCGCCGATCGCGAGGGAGTCGAGGCGGACGATCGAGGTGTTGCTGACGGTGAACGTGTAGGGGATGCGGTCGCCGACGGCCCAGCCCTCGGCGGGAGCCGTGCCCGAGACGGACTTGACCAGGTTGAGGGCGCCGAGCTCCTGCACGGACGAGACCGCGAGGTTGCGGATCAGGTGCACGTCGGTCGCGCCGCCGGTCGAGCCGAGGAACCCCAGCTTGTAGGTGTCGGGGGCGGCGTCGGTCATCTGGTGCTCGAGCACGCGCAGGTAGCCGCGGCCGTCGTGGAAGTCGATGTCGACGGTGACGAGGGGGAGCGCGTCCGGGCTGAGGGTCACCCGGACGGAGTCGCGGCTGGTGTCGTCGGCGCCGGTGCCGCGCAGCGAGCCCGGAAGCGTCGAGGCGAAGCGGTCACCGCCGGTGTTCGCGCCGACCGTGCCGGCGAGCCAGCAGTAGCCGGTGGTGCCGCTGCCGGGACCGCGGAGCGACACGGCGTTCGGCACGAAGCCGGGGCCGACCTCGGGCGGGGTGCAGGTGGAGTCGCGCAGCTCGGTCGGATTCGCGTAGTTGCCGTAGGCGTCGAGGCCGATGCCGACGTAGCCGCCGACGACCCCGGGGTCGCCGTTGCGGTTGCCGTAGCCCAGCGACCCGCCGTCGGCTCCCGTCATGGTCAGCTGCTCGTTGCCGTCGGTGAGGAAGAACCCGATGCCGTCGCCTCCGTCGCCGCCGTCGGGACCGTACTGCCACTGGTCGAACTCGACGACCAGGCCGCCGTTGCCCGGGATGGCCTGGTTGTAGACGACGCCGCCGCGGCGGAAGCCGCTCTCGGCGTTCAGCTGCAGGAAGCCGGGGGTGCCGACCGCGGGCGACCCGCTCAGGTCGGAGCACTGCGACAGGGTGCTGCTGCCGGTCGGGGCTGCCGCGGTGGCGCCCGTGAGGCACGCGTCGTTCAGCCCGCGCCAGGCGGGATCGGCGATCGAGCTGCCGGTGAACGACTCGGTCACGAGGGGCGTGCCGGCCGCGTGGGCCGGCCCGGCGACGAGGAGGGCGGGGGAGACGGCGGCAGCGGCGACCGCGAACGCGACGAGCGTCCTGGTGAGCCGGCCGCGCCGGGGCGCGACGCTGTGCATGGGGGTCCTGATCCGTGATGGCCGCCCTGCGGGGTGATCTTCGGCGACGTGAGAAAGTGTCACACGGAGGCGCGGGCCGGACAAGGAGTCGCTCACCCTCCAGACCAAGGCGCTCGGGAATCGGCCACGGTCGTCGTCTGGCGGAGGCCTCGTCGTTGTTATGATCGACGGGACGCTGGGCGAGGGCCGCGCCGGGGTCGTAGGGGGAACGGCTTCATGAGCGACATCTTCACGCTGACGGCCGACGACGGTGACGGTCCGGCTCCGGAGGAGCGGCCGCGACGGAAGCGTCGCCTCTCGAAGGGGGCCAAGGCGCTCATCATCGTCGCCTCGGTCGTCGTCGGGGTGCTGCTCATCGCGGTCATCGGTGCCGCCGTCTACGCGTCACGACTCGCGAACACCTTCGACGACAACGCGACGAAGATCGAGCAGGCGTTCCCTGAGGAGACGACCCGGCCCGCACCGGTCGAGACCGGTGCCATGAACATCCTCCTCATGGGATCGGACTCCCGCGCCGACGAGACGACCATCGACGACGCCTCGGCGTCCGACCAGCGCACGGACTCGATGATGCTCGTGCACGTCGACGCCGATCGCGAGAACGTCTACGTCATGTCGATCATGCGCGACCTCTACGTGCCCATCCCGGGCAACGGCGAGAACAAGATCAACGCCGCCTTCGCCTACGGCGGATCGCCCCTCACCGTCCAGACGGTCGAGCAGTTGCTCGGTGTCCGCATCGACCACGTCGCCATCATCGACTTCGAGGGCTTCAAGGGAATGACGACGGCGCTCGGGGGAGTGGACGTGCAGTCGCCCCAGGCGTTCACTTCTGGTCAGTATTCCTTCGTCGAAGGGGTCAACCGCCTGGAGGGGGACGCCGCTCTGCGGTTCGTGCGCGAGCGCTACGCCTTCGCCGACGCCGACTTCACGCGCGTCAAGAACCAGCAGGCGTTCGTGAAGGGCCTGGCCAACACGATCCTCAGCCGGTCGACCCTGACCGACCCAGGCAAGGTCTCGTCATTCGTGACGGCGATGTCGCCTTACCTCACCGTCGATGAGAGCTTCGACGTCGGCACCATCGGCAACCTCGCCTTCAGCCTCCGCAACATGGACGCGACCACCATGCATTTCTTCACGATCCCGACGGCCGGCACCGGCAACGCGGGCGGCCAGTCGATCGTCAACGTCGATCAGGCGGGGCTCGATGCCGTGAAAGCTGGGCTGGCCGACGACTCCCTCGACACGCTCCTTCCTGCGGCTTCGTGAGTCCCTCCTCCCCTCCCGATCTCGGCATCGACTTCGGTCAGGCGCCCCACGAGAAAGCACGCATCATGAAGACAATCGTCGTCGGCCAGGGTTACGTCGGTCTGCCCGTCGCCATGAGAGCCGTGGAGGTGGGCCACGACGTCGTCGGCATCGACCTCGACGCCGCACGCATCGGCCTTCTGCAGAGCGGGACGTCCTACGTGGACGACATCTCGAGCGCCACGCTTGCTGATGCGATGGCGAGTGGTCGGTACAAGGCGACGATGGACTACCGCGATGTCGAGGGCTTCGACGTCGCCGTCATCACGGTGCCGACTCCCCTCCGGGAGTCGCTGCCGGACCTCAGCTTCATCGAGCGATCTGGCGAGTCCCTGGCGCCCTTCGTGAGTCGGGGCAGCACGGTCGTCCTCGAGTCCACGACATATCCAGGGACGACCGAAGAGCTCCTCGTGCCGATCCTGGAAGCAGGGTCCGCCCTCGTCGCGGGCGACGATTTCTTCGTCGGTTACAGCCCTGAGCGGATCGACCCCGGAAACCCAACGTGGGGTTTCGTCCAGACGCCGAAGGTCGTGTCAGGCATCGACCCGGCGTCCCTCGTTGCTGTGCAGAGCTTCTACGACCAGCTCGTAGACACCACGGTGCCCGTGTCCGGTGCCAAGGAAGCAGAGCTGACCAAGCTCTTGGAGAACACGTTCCGGCACGTGAACATCGCGTTGGTGAACGAACTGGCGATTTTCGCGCACCAGCTCGGCGTCGACGTCTGGGAGAGCATCGAGGCGGCTTCGTCGAAACCGTTCGGGTTCATGAAGTTCACCCCCGGACCCGGTGTCGGGGGCCACTGCTTGCCGGTCGACCCCAGTTACTTGTCTTGGCAGGTTCGCAGGAAGCTGGGTCAGAGCTTCCGTTTCGTCGAGTTGGCCAACGACGTCAACGACCACATGCCCGATTACGTCGTCCAGCGGCTCATGGTCATCTTGAATCGACTCAAGATGGCCCTGAACGGATCCGTAGTGCTCCTCATCGGGCTCGCGTACAAGGCCAACACGGGGGACATCCGAGAGTCGCCGTCTCTTCGCATCATCGAGCTGCTGCATGAATTTGGTGTTCAGGTGCACGCGATCGATGGCCACGTCGAAGATCACCGTTGGCCTGAGAGCGTCATCCGCGAGAATGATCTTGGGGCGGCACTCGAGATTGCTGATGCGGCGGTGCTCATCACCGACCACAGTGACTTGGACCTCTCGGCCCTACTCGCCACGACGCGGCCCGTCCTCGACACGAAGAACAAGCTGTCAGCGCCGAACATCGAGCGGCTCTGATGCTCGAGGAGGCTTCGGCGTTTATTCTTCCGCTCCCTCCAGGACTATGACGGACTGGGGCCGACGCAACTCTCGCCACTGGAGTCTCAGGGCCCTGTTCCGGGTCGCTTGACCTTCGCCCTGGCGTGTCGACGTCCTTGCGAGCCATTCGACGATGGCGACGAAGCCAGCTCCGACACTGCCTGCTGAACGACCTCCCAGGTGCTTCCGGAAGTACCTCGTGCGGCTGATCCTCAGAGCAGTGAAGGCAGACGATGACGCCGTCTCGAAGCTGGCTCCGCCTACGTGTCGCCCCCAGACTTCGTCGACGAACAAGCACCCGCCGATCCTCAGAGCACGATTGCACAGGTCAACGTCCTCGTAGTAGAGCTCGAACCTGTCGTCAAAACCGTCCAAGTCGTGCAGGTCAGCTGACGAGATGACGAGCAGCGCCCCGTCGACTTGGCCGACATTGCGTGTGCCTCGCCTCGATCGCTCCGATCCGTATGCCCTCGCGCCTAGGAGGGCCTTCAGGATCTCCCGCCCCTGGGTCGGCAGCGGGCGGGCATTCACTGCCGACGCGTCGCTTCCGGAGACGAGACGGCCAGCCGCGATCGCCTGTGTGCTGCTTCGTAGGAGGGCAGCCAGATGTCCCAGGCTCTTCGTCGGAACTGTATCGGGGTTGAGGAAGACGATGTAGTCGACGGAGGGCGATCGGGCGACACCGAGATTGCATCCGCGAGCGAAGCCGAGGTTGGACCCCGGCTGCACCAGCTGGAGCCTTGGGTCACCGTCACGAAGACGATGGACGAGCCGCTCAGTTTCTACATCGGACGAATTGTCGACGATCGTGATGGCCGTGATGGAATCGTCGTTGCCAAGTGCGGCGAGGCAAGCCTCGAGGTGCATGGCCGAGCGAAACGCAACGATGACCACGGCCACCGACGGGGCCGCCGTATTGAATGCAACCGACTCGAAAGCCTGGCCTGCGTCTCCGCCTGCTCCGGTCTTGGGTCGTGACCCGGGGGCGGTGTCCTGCAGCACGGAACGGTGTCGGCGAGATATGAACAGCACGATCACGGTCTGAGTTATGTAGAGGACGCTGCTCCCAAGAGCTGCCCCGACAGTGGCGCCAGAGGCGATGAAAGGGACGTAGCCGATCGCGAGCACTGCAGATGAAACGCCGACAGCACTTGCGGCGCGCGCGTCGCCGTTGGTCGTGAAGCGAGCCAGCGCGAGTCGGGCCTGGCCCTGTGCCAGCACACCAGGCAAAAGGATGGCGACCAGGATCGGAAGCCCCTCGTAGTCGGGCAGGATCAACGGGATCAGAGTGAACGACGCTACGAGGACACAACCTGCAGCCACTGTCGCCGCAGCGAGGTGGATCAAGCTGTACCGCCTGTAGAGCGCCTTGTCCTCCTTCACCGATCGGGTTGTGACCCCGGAGTCGAAGGTCGCCAGGCTGAGAGCCTCCGATACGAGCCAGACAAGTCCCGCCATGGCGGCGGCTATGGAGTAGGTGCCGACGGCTGCCGAGCCCGCGAGCGCACCGAGGATGACTACATCGCCGCTGTGTAACAGCTGTTGGCCAGATGAACCTAGGTGGCCTGGGAGGGACCGACGCAGCATGCGACCGACGTCTGCGACCGGGCCGTCGGAGTGCGGGACCGTGGCTCGGAGCGCACGAAGACCCATCACCGTCGAGACGAGGCTGCTCACCATCCACGCGAGGATCGCGGGAAGCGCCTCTCGGGTCCACAGCGTGAGAGGGACCGCCGTAACGAGGTAGAGGACGGCCTGGATGATGAGAGCGTTCCTGAACTCAAGGTGTCCGCCGAGACCCTGGACGGTTCGCAGTACTGCGAGATTCGCGAGCGTCAACGCACCGCCTACGCCGCAGAGCCCGACCGTTGCGCTCGTGAATGAGCCACCGAGGCCCTGGGGTGACACCAGGGATGCCACGATCGCGGCTGTCGCCACGACCCCGCACATGATGCCCAGGCACCTTAGGCCGCGACGCACGACGTGCGAGTCACCCCGTCTCACGCCGTCGACCATCCCCACATGCAGGCTGAGAAAGGTCAATGCACCGACGAGACTCGACGTCGATACGACGATGGCGAGCTGACCCCGGCCCGCCGGCCCGAGCAGCGCAGCAGTTATGAACGTCGTGGCGATGGAGGCGATCATCGGTACTGCTCGGGCCGCGAGCAGGTTGCCTATCTTGCGCAGGTCCTCGGAACGAGAGAAATTCATGCGGGGAGGCCTCGGAGTCGTGTAGGGACCTGTCCCAGACGCGGGCTTTCTCTGCCTCGGCGATTGCGTCCTAGGGCAACGAACATGCCCACTCCGACGAGCAAGCGCACGGTGACGTCGAGGTTGAAGAGAACGAATCCCTGAGGCAGTGCGAGGACGACACTCGTCAGAGTGCTGACGGCCCAGATAGAAGGGAGGTGACCGCGGAGCGCTGCGACGTGCAGTCTCTGGAGGAGCATGCCGAGTCCGCCGAAGACGACCACCAAGCCGAGGAAGCCGACATCGAAATAGACCTGGCCGAAACCGGAGTAGAGATTGAAGGGAACGGGGATGGACGAGTACTGAGCAATGGTCTCGGGGGGCCTGATCGATGGGTCGAAGACTGCCGCGAGTCGCAGAACTGAGAAGAAGCTCGTTCCTGGCTCGTACGGACTCGTGTCGTTCGACATCGCAACCGTCAAGGCTGGGTATGAACCCGTGAAATAGAAGACAGGGCTAAGAGTCCACGCGGGCCAGTCATAGGCCGGGAACCCGGCGGCCGTCGAGGCAGACTTGCCGAGGGCATTCCCGACGACGTTAAACAGAGTCAGGGCGCCTCCCGCGGCAAGTATACCGACGAGAATCGCCTTGCGTCTACTCCAGCCCGGACTCGAGCGACCACCGATCTTGGCTCTGCCTACGCTCGGTCTCGAACTCGAACCCGGCTGTGTCCTTGGGCGATCGGGGAAGGGGAGCTCATGTGCAACTTTTCCTTGACCGGCGCGAAGGTAGAGCCAGAACGCAACGAGTGTCACCAACAACGAGATGCTGTTCAGACGCGACGGGTTCTGGAGTGCGATCGCGAGCGCGACCAACGGACCGATGAGGAAGACACGGGAATGCCGAGCTGCTCCGTAGAGGCCGAGACACCCCAGAAGGGGACCGAGGGAACCAAGGAGCGCCAGAGCCCCACCTCCTCGGGCGCCGGTGTTCTGCGCCCGTCTGACCTCCTCGAGCGTCAGCTGAGAGAAAGTGGCGTTGGTTGCCTCCGAGATGCCGGAGACGAACGCCCTGTAGCCCAAGAGGACTGCAGTCAGAACGACCAGGATCAAGACGATCAAGAGAAGAAGGCCGCCGCGTGCGGACTTGTTGGCATGTGACGAGATCACTGCTGCTGACGGTCGATTCTTTGCCTGCAGAGGGGGGTGCGAAGCGCCTGTTCGACGTGGGGCCAGCCCGACGGCGACCATCGAGGTCATGCCTGCGGCGAGGACCAAGGCCGCGTCTGTGCTCAACGGATAATAAGAGAGGGGGGCCAGGAGCAGCGCGACGAAGCTTGCGGCCAGGACCCCGGTAGCCATGGTGATCGGTGATGCCCCCAGTTGTTTGATAGCGAACAGAACGAGGAGCAGCGAATAGACCGTCAGCGCGATGGTAGGTATCAAGCGTGATCACCCACAGCCCGCAGCCACGCGTCTTCCCACACGGAGTAGTCGAAGTTCGCCTCTACCGCGAGCCTCGCTGCAGTTCCGTGAGCGGAACGCACCTGCGCTGACGAACGTGCGAGGTCGATCAGACCATCGGTCCACTCGGTCACCGTGTTGGCCTCGACGCCTTGCATCAGTGCGAGGGTCTCCACGTTCGCCCCCACCCCAGACCCGATGACTGGCAGTCCGGACGCGCCGTATTCCAAGAGCTTGTAGGAGCACTTACCTCGCGCGAACTCGTCGTCAGGCAGCGGCATGATGCCAAAATCGGCTGCGAGCAGGACACGTTCGTAGGTGTGCTCGGCCCAGGAGTGGCGGTGAGCTATCGTGTCGAGCTCTCCCAGCGATGCGTGTCCGGAACTGATGACGTCGAGAACCAGGCCCGTGGAGCGGTGAGCCTGGAGGAGCGATGTCGTCGCGAGACGCAGGTGGCGCTCGGTCGAGGGTGAACCCAACCAGACGGCTCGGGGTGGCCCACCCGACCCGTGGTGGGTCTTGACAGTTCGGCTGGTGGTGTCGATGCAGCTCGGGATGACACGAACGTCCGCTGCATGACGGGCTGCTCGATGCGCCAGGACGGCGCTGCCGGCGATCACCACATCCGCCGCCTCGACGCTCCTACGCCAAGTCTCCGACAGTGAAAAAGGTGATCTCCGGCTCGACCCGGAGGCGTACAAGGCGTCGTCGAAGTCGTATACGCCCTTTCGAGCCCGTGTGAGCAGCATCTCCTCGAGGTGACCTGAGCTGAACGGGCTGACGGACCTGCCGATGAGCACCCTGCTGTCGTTGACCTGCCGAGCGAGGCGTCTGAGGTCCCTTTCCGCCCGCGGAATGCGCAGAGCGTGACGAAGCAAGGTCGAGGGGCTCGAGTTAGCCGTGCCGATGTATGTCCTGCGATCGGCGCGCTCGCCGTTCCTCGCGAGCCAATTGTCGATGCGCACTCGTGAACTCGCAGCCCTGGAGGAATACCTGCTCAGTGCCACTAGCGGGTAGGCGACCATCATCGTCCTCTCAGCCTGGCGAACAAGAACGACTCCATCGCCCCCCAGACTCGCTCTTGGTCGTAGAACGCCTCAACGAACTGCCTTCCGGCACGACCCATGTCGCGACGGAGACCGGCGTCCGAGGCGAGCATCTCGAGCGCATCTGCGAGAGCAACAGGGTCGTGCGCAGGGATTACGAGGCCGGTGTGCTGGTGTAAGACACTGTCGACGGCGCCCGTGGCGTCGGTGGTGACCACCGGCACCCCGGCCGCGCTCGCTTCGAGGACGACGTTCGGGAACCCCTCGCGATGGGTGGGCAAGACGAGGACATCGATCTCCTCGAGCACGCGTGTCACGTCGTCCAGATGCCCCGTCTCGGTGACATCCGCGCCTGGGGGCCACGGCTGACCTGGCGAACCCCGAGTGTCGAGGCCTCCCACTATGAGAAGGGCATGGTCGACTCGACGTTCCACGAGCAACCTCTCGGCCTCGGCTAGGTCGAGCAGGCCCTTGTCCACGGTGAGGCGGCCGATGAAGCCGATGACGACTCGGCGGGGCTCGCCGCCGCCGTGCTCGCGTGGTCGGAACCTGTCCAGATCCACTCCGTTGGAACTGCCGCGGCCGATCACGACCACTTTCTCAGATCGGGCCAGGCCCTGGCCGACGTAGGCGGCTGCCAGGCTCTCGCTGACGGCGACGACGACGTGGGAGCAAGCTGAGGAGACCCGTTCCAGAGTTCTGAGGAGACTTCCGGCCACTCCAGCAACTGTCTCGCTGCGAAGCCCCCGGAGGAGGTAGACCCGCACGGGGACACCCGTCAGGAGCGCAGCCACAAGTCCTAGGAGGGCGGCTTTGGGCGTCCCGATCATGACGACGTCCGGACGCACACGACGCAGGACGCGGATCCAGGTGACGAGCCCAGCGAGGTCGCGCAGGGGAGCTGGGTCCCGCCGCATGGACACCGGGTGCACGGTGACGTCGGTTTCGAGGAGGTCAAGGCCATCGAGCGCCCCGCCTGGGCCCGAGACCACATGGACGTCCCAACCCTGCCGAGCCAGGTGTCCCGGCCATCCCTCCATCAAGGTCAGTGACACCGGACTCGTGACCCCCAGGAGGATTGTCTTGCTGGTCATGCACGGGGCTTTCTCGTCTGGTACCAGCGAATGGTTTCGCGCAGACCCGCGGTGAAGTTCACTGGCTCGAGGTCGGGGAAAGTCTCGCGAATGCTGCGACCGTCCGCCTGAGAGTCTCGGACATCTCCAACTCGGGGCGACACATGGTTCCGCGCGATCGAAGTATCAAGGGCTTGTTCCATGGCTGTGAGGAGCTCAAGCAGGGACGTGTTGGTACCGTATGCCAGGTTCACAGGATCTGGCGAGGACGTCCTGCGCTCGGCGGCAGCCAGGAGGACCTGCGTGACCGACCGCACGAAAGTGAAGTCTCGGGACTGGCGCCCGTCGCCGTGCACGACTACCGCCTCTCCCGAGAGCGCCGCGTCGACGAACTTTGGTATCACCGCCGCGTACACATGGCCGGCTGACTGGCGGGGACCGAAGACGTTGAAGAACCTGAACGCGAGTGTCTGCATTCCGTAGGTGGTCCGGAACGCGTTGACATACCCCTCCGTCGCTAGTTTGCTGACCGCGTAGGGGCTCAACGGCCGCGTCCAGTCTTGCTCGTTCTTCGGGAGTTTCGTATTCCCGCCGTAGACCGAACTGGACGACGCTGCTACAAGGTGGTCTACACCACATCGACGAGCGGACTCGAGGACAGCCAGGGTCCCCGTCGCGTTGGCATGGTGGGTCGCCATGGGATCGGCGACGGAACGGGGGACGCTTCCCAGAGCCGCCAAGTGAATGACAGAGTCGATCCCCGTCATGACGTCGTCCAGGGCTGTCGAGTCAAGGACGGTCGCCTGCACGAAGCGGACACCGGCTCCCTCCAGATTGGCCTCGTCGCCTGTGCTCAGATCATCGATGACGCGGATCTCTGCGTCGGGGTGCTCGTCCCTGACATGATGCGCCAGGTTGGAGCCGATGAACCCGGCGCCACCGGTGATGAGTATCTTCACGTCGTGCTTCTTTCATGTAGGCGGGCCGGAACGCCGACAACAGTTGTCCCGTCCATGACGTCCCTTGTGACACACGCTGCCGCGCCGACCACGCTGTCGGGTCCCACTTTGAGCCCTGCCAACACGACTGAACCGGCACCGAGGAGCGTCCTCGGCCCTACGTCTACCGCGCCGGATATGACGGCTGCAGGATTGACGGAGACGTAGTCGCCGAGGTGAGCGTCGTGGCCCACGGTTGCGTTCGGGTTGACGTGGACGTGCCGGCCCATGCGAACCCTCGTCGAGACCTGGGCTCCCGCGCAGACGACGGAGCCCTCACCGATGACGGACTGGGTCCCGACAGTGGCAGCCGGGTGGACAACGGTGATGGGAGACAACCTGAGAGCTTCGATCTGGGCAGCGACGCGGGCCCTCGCCGACGGCGACCCGATGGCGACGATAAAACGCGATGTGGGAGATGTAGCGAGCCATTCGTCGACCGAGCCGAGAAACTCGACTCCCCGCTCGCGGAGCGTCTCTAGCGCGTCTTGACTGGGACTCGAGTCCACGACTCCGAGGATCCTCAGGGAGCCAGGGGCGGCATCCTCTACGGCGACGAGCACATCGAGGGTCTCCCGCCCGAAGCCCCCTGCGCCGATCACGGTGACGTCCTTCGTCATTTGCTGGCGTTCCCCGTGAACTCGTGTGCCGCGACCGAACCGTCCGCCGTCACGCCGTCCCGCCGCAGCACACGTGACACGGTCGCGGCGAGGATGCCCAGGTCGCCCACGAACGATCTGGCTTCGACGTAGCGGACATCCAGCTCTAACTTTTCATCCCACGAGATGGCGTTGCGACCGCTGATCTGCGCAAGTCCAGTTATACCCGGACGGACCTCGTGACGTCGAGCCTGGCGGGGAGAATATCGATCGAGGTAACGAACGAGGAGGGGCCGCGGACCTACCAAGCTCATGTCGCCGCGGAGCACGTTCCACAGGGTCGGCAGCTCGTCCAGGCTCGTCGACCTCAGGAGCGCACCGAACGACGTCATGCGGTCCTCGTCGGTCACGAGCCCGCGCTGCTCGTCGACGGGCAACATGGTGCGGAACTTCACGAGGTGGAACACGTTCCCGTTCTTGCCAGGGCGAGGCTGGACGAAGAACACGGGCCGTCCGAGCCGCTTCGCCACGACACCGGCAAGCGCGATCTGGACCGGGGCCGTCACGACTAGGCCGACTGCGGACGCGACTACATCGAGAGCTCGCTTGCCAGCGAGCCCGATGCCTGACGCCGTCATGCGGCGTCCAGGAACTGGACGACGCGGGACTTGACACGGTCTCGCTGGGCGACGTCGAGAACGGAGCCGCTTGGGAGTGTCAGGCCACGCTCGAAGAGTCGCTCTGAGGCCCCGCTGATTCGCGCGCGAGCCAGCGAATGGATGGGCTGCAGGTGCATGGGCTTCCACAACGGTCGTGATTCGATCTGGTCGGCGGCCAGCCAGGCCGACAGCTCAGCGGGGGTCCATCCCGCAACGGAGCTGTCCACGAGGATCGAGGTCAGCCACACGTTGTCGTGCTCGTCGCCGTCTCGACCGAAGACCTCGACGCCGTCGACCTCGGCGAACAGGTCGGCGTAGAGCTCACGCATCTCTCGCCGACGCGCGATCATCTCGTCAAGGCGTGAGAGCTGCGCTCGCCCGAGGGCCGCGAGGAGGTTGCTGAGGCGGTAGTTGTAGCCGATCTCGGTGTGCTCGTAGTGGGCGACCGGCTGGCGCGCCTGGGTGGCGAGGTAGCGGGCTCGGGAGGCCAGGTCGCCGTCGTCGGTCAGCAGCATGCCGCCACCCGAGGTGGTCATGATCTTGTTGCCGTTGAACGACACGACGGAGGCGTCGCCGAACGAGCCTGCTGCTCGTCCGGCATGCGTCGCACCGAGCGACTCGGCCGCGTCGGAGAGGACGCGTGCCCCGTGCTCGCCCGCTGCCTCGAGGATGTTCGTGTAGTCCACGGCCTTGCCGAGGAGGTCGACGGGCACCACGACGGGAACGCGCTCTCCCGCCGCCGACAGCTCGCGCAGCACCTCGCGCAGCAGCTGCGGGTCCATGTTCCCGGTCTCGGGATCGCAGTCGACGAAGTACGGCTCGGCGCCCGTGTAGGCGATCGCGTTGGCAGTCGCGGCGAAGGTCATCGTCGATGTCGGGACGACGTCGCCCGGGCCCACGCCCCAGGCGACGAGTGCGACGTGGAGAGCCGCCGTACCCGAGCTCAGCGCGACGCCGTGTCCGACGCCCACGCGCTCGGCGACCTCGCGCTCGAACGCGTCGACGTCGGGCCCGAGCGGCGCGATCCAGCCGCCCCGCATGGCGGCGACCACGGCCTGCTCCTCGAGTTCGCCGACGTCGGGCGACGACATGTAGATGCGTTCGGTCATGCTTCTTCCAGGTTCGGCAGCTCGGGGTCGTGCACGTGCCAGGTCGACGAGGCGGTCCGGGCTGCGACGAGCTCCGACGGATGCAGGGCCGGCACGGTGGTGTGCGAGATCTTGGGGTGGACGGGGCGGCTGTCGCTCTCGCCCAGTCCGACGAGTTCCTCGTGCATCTTCTCGCCCTCGCGGAGGCCCGTGAAGACGATGCCGATGTCGCGGCCGGACATCGCGATCATGCGCTCGGCGATGTCGAGGATCTTGACGGGCTCGCCCATGTCGAGGATGAGCACCTCGCTGGGCGCCCCGATGCCGCCGGCCTGCACGACGAGATGGCAGGCCTCCGGGATGGTCATGAAGAACCGCGTCACGTCCGGGTGCGTGATGGTCACCGGGCCGCCAGCTTCGATGAGCGACGTGAACACGGGCAGCATGGAGCCTCGGCTGCCGAGGACGTTGCCGAACCGGACGGAGAGGTACCGTGCGCCGGTCTCGTCGGCGGCCCAGGCCGTCAGGCGCTCGGCCAGCCGCTTCGAGTGGCCGAGCACGCTCGTGGGGTTCGCCGCCTTGTCCGTCGAGATGTTGACGAACGTCGCCACCCCGACGGCCTTGGCTGCGTCGAGCACGTTCTGCGTGCCGAGCACGTTCGTCTTCCAGGCCTCGTCCGGGTACTGCTCGAGCATCGGCAGGTGCTTCAGGGCGGCCGCGTGGAAGACCACCTCGGGACGACGGTCCGCGAAGATCGCTCGCAGCGCCTCCGGGTCCCTGATGTCGGCGAGCACGACCTCCTTGGTGTCGAGCAGCCCGTTGCCCGAGATCGACAGCTGCGACTGCTGCAGCCCGGTCTCGTCGCGGTCGAGCATGATCAGCTCGGCCGGGCTGAACTTGGCGATCTGGCGGCACAGCTCGCTGCCGATCGACCCGCCGGCCCCCGTGACGAGGACGCGCTTGCCGGCCAGGTAGCCCGCGATCGACTCGACCTGCGTGTCGACCGGGTGCCGGCCGATGATGTCCTCGATCGCGATGTCGCGCACGTCGCCGAGTCGCGACTTGCCTTCGAGGATCTCGTCGAGGAGGGGCAGCACCATGAGGCGCAGGCCGGCCTGGCCCGCCAGATCGGCCAGTTCCTGCAGAAGAGGGGCGTCCGCCTTGGCCACGCCGACGATGATGGCCTCGGCGCCGCTGCGGTGCGCCGCCGCCACGAGGTCGCGGCGCGTCCCGAGCACGGGCACGCCCTCGATCCGGAGGCCCGAGCGGGTCGGGTCGTCGTCGATGAGGCCGACGGGCAGGTACGGCGACGCGGGGTCGGTGAGCATGCGCCGCACGAGGTGGTTCGCGAGACGGCCCGCGCCGAAGATCAAGGTGGGCTGGGCGGTCTCGCCGGGGCGGTTCTGGCTCTCGACGTAGAGGCGGGCCACGTAGCGGAGTCCGCCCATCAGGGCGAAGGCCACGGGCACCGCGATGATGACGGTGCTCCGCGCGAGGGTGATCTTGGTGCCCAACACGAGCACGGGCAGGCCCACGACGAGGCCCGTCACGAACGCGACCCGGGCGACGGCCCGCACCTCGGCGAAGCTGCCCGGCACGAACCGGCGGCGGTAGAGGCCCGTGACGAAGCCCAGAGCGACACCGACGAGGACGGCGACGGCCGTGACCACGAACGCGGCGCTCCAGGTGACGGCGTCGTAGGCGAAGTCGTAGCGCAGCGACACGGCGAAGAAGATCGCCACCACCCAGGCGAGTCCGTCGAGGACGACCTGCAGCGCCGTGCGACGGGCCGGGGACGCCATGAACCGGTCGATCACCAGGTCCTCCCGCCGTCGGACGAGACGAGGACGGCGTCGCCGGCCCACAGCCAGACTGAACCGGCCGCGGCCGAGACAGCGACGGCCCCGGGAGCGTCGACCGTCGCCGGAGCGCAGCCCAGGGGAGCGGCGGCGGTCGTAGAGTCGAGGACGGACGAGATCGCGACGCCGTCGCAGCCGGCGGCGCCGCTCGCGGCGAGGAGGTAGCCGCCCGCGCCCGAGGTGAGGGCGACGGCCCCCTCGACGGCAGTCCCGGCGTCCCAGGTCGACGCACCGTCGACCGTCCGGTGCACCGTCCCGTCGCCGCAGAGCACGGCCGCTCGGGCGTCGCCGGCGACCGCGAGGTCGATCACGGCACAGGGGGCGGGGCGGTCGCCCGCGGGGGAGTGGACCGTGCTCGTCGACGTCCGGGAGACGAACCATGCTGCTGCCAGGCGGTCCGGGTAGTCGCGGAACTCGGCACCGCCGGTGAACGTCTGGGCGAAGGAGGGCGTGCAGCCGGCGCCGGCAGGTCCGACGACGAAGACGGTGTCGGCGGCCGTCGCCTGGAGGCGGTCGACGCCCGCGAGGGCGGCCTCGCTCGAGACGGTCGTGGCCGACCAGGTGCCACCTCCGGACGTGGTCGACTCGAGGACGAGGTCGTCGGCGGTCCCGCCCGGCGCGCAGCTGCCTGCCTGACTCCGCCAGGCGGTCTCGGCGTCGACGGCGGAGAGCGCACGGGTGGGCGCCACGGCGAGGGCAGGTGCCGTCGCGGTGGGCGTCGGCGTCGGCGTCGGCGCCTGCTCGTTCGCGACCGACGACGGCAGGGCCACCGGTCCGCGGTCGGCCGCGAGCCCCGCGGGCTCGCTGGTCAGCGCCACGGCGACGAGCGCGAGGTCGACGAGCACGAACGCGCCGATCCCGACGACGGCCAGGCGACGACGCGTGCGGGCACGCTGGCCCCTCTTGCGGCGGACGTCGGGCATCAGCCTTCCCCTCCCCGCGACGCCGCGGCGCGGCGGAGCAGGTCGACGAGCACGTCGGCGGCCGGCACGAGCTGGCGCCCCGACTCGACGAACGTCTCGTCCGACCGGCGGTAGGGGTCGACGACGTCGTCGTCGATCGGGTCGTCCGCGGCCGGTACCGTGCCACGACGCGACGCGAGCAGCCCCACGGCGGCCCTCAGACGCTCCGCGGTCGAGGCCCCGGGCGCGGGCATGGCGTCGGTGAGCTCGTCGTCGGACACGTCCTGAGCTAGACGAGCCGCCTCCCGGAGCGTGAACGTGTACCGGCTGGCCCGCGGGTGCATCGCGACGACGGCCCGCCGGTGCTCCCGCGCCAGGGCGAGGACGAGGTCGGCGGAGCGCACGTCGCGCTCGAACAGGAACCGGGCGCGGTGCGCGTCGGGCTCGAGGTCGAACGACCGGGCGAGAGCACGTGCCTGGTCGGGCATCACGTCGTCGTCCACCGCCATGGTGCCCGCGCTCGAGACCACGACGTCGTCGAGATCGGCGAGTCCGCGGCGCAGGTACAGCTCGGCCAGGGGGCTGCGGCAGATGTTGCCGGTGCAGACGGTGAGGAGCGAGAAGCCGGTGGAGCTGTCGCGAGGCGTGAACAGGTCCACGACGCCTACCGCTCCGAGCGCGAGCGCGCCACGGGCGCCACGGGCAGGTCGCCCACACCGGCCTCGGGAGCGTCCTGCTCCATGCCGTAGTACGCGCCGTAGTTCCCGTAGCCGTAGGCGTCCGGGCCCTTCGTGGGAAGCATGGTCAGCACGACGCCCAGCACCTTGCTGCCGATGTGCTCGAGGTTGCGGAGGGCCGACTGCAGCTCGTTGCGCGTCGTTCGGCCGGCGGCCGCCACGACGATCGCGCCGCCGGTCAGCTTGCTGAGGATGGCCGCGTCGGTGACGGGGAGCAGGGGAGGCGCGTCGATCAGCACGTAGTCGAACGACGTCGTCAGCGACTCGAGCAGCGCGATCATCGCCTTCGAGCCGAGCAGCTCGCTCGGGTTCGGGGGGACGCGTCCTGCGGGCAGCACGTACATCGTGCCGCGGCCCCAGGCCTGGAGCACGTCCTGCAGGTCGGCACGGCCGATCAGCACGTCGGTGAGGCCGACGACGCCCTCGAGCCCCATGGTGTCCGCGAGGCGGGGCAGGCGCAGGTCGCCGTCGACGATGGCGACCGTGGCGCCCGTCTCGGCGAGGGCGACCGCGAGGTTCGCCGTCGTCGTCGTCTTGCCCTCGCCGGGCAGGGACGACGTGACGACGAAGCAGCGGCTGCCGGACTCGACGTTGACGAACTGCAGGTTGGTGCGGAGCGTCCGGAACGACTCGGACCGCGGGTTGCGCGGGTCGGTGTGGACGATCAGCGGCGTCTTCTTCGCCCCGGGGTCGAAGCTGATGCCGCCGACGATGGGGGCGTCGGTCACGAGCTCGACGTCGTGCGAGCCGTGGATGCGCGTGTCCAGCGTGCTGCGCAGCACGGCGGCGCCGACGCCGAGGGCGAGGCCCACGAGCAGGCCGAGGCCGAGGTTCAGCGTGGTGCGCGGGGTGGCGGGCGCAGAGGCGACCTGCCCGGGGACGATCGTGGCGATCTTGACGAGGCTGGCGCCTCCGTCGGTCGGCGTCTCGAGCTCCTCGACGACGACCTGGGTCAAGGAGGCGCCGACCGCGTTCGCGATGTCGGCGGCCTGCTGCGCGTCGGTGTCCGTCACCGTGATGTTGATCAGCACGGTGTTGAGGGGCGAGTCCGCCGTGATGCGCGAGGCGAGCTCGGCGGCCGTCGTGTCGAGGCCGAGCTCGTCGATCACCGGGTCGAGCACGCTGTTGCTCGTGACGACGTCGACGTAGGAGCGCACCTTCTGCTGCGCGGCGCTGCTGCCCTGCACGGCGTCGCCGGTCGTGGCCGACTCGGCCGACTGGACGGACACGAAGAGCCGGGTCGAGGACACGTAGGTCGGCGTCGCGAGGATCGACGCGAGCGCGCCCGCAGCGATGCCGGCGAGCGTCAGCGCGGCGATGAGGATCCAGCCCTTGCGGAGGATACGGATGTAGTCACGCAGTTCCACGCGGGCGGGTCCTGTTCGTCGGGCCGTCGGGCGTTCGTTGCCGATCCCCAGACGACCACGGTGGTTCCGTGCGACCATGCCCCACCGGGGGACACCCTGACGACCGAGCGGAACCGCGGTCGTCCCCATAATTGCACATCACCCGTGGATTAGAGACCAGGCGGTATATATTTCGCGTCCTCCTGGCCTCCCCTCGACGGGTCGCGTCGGTGCAGGCTCTGCAGGTGTAAGACGGAACCTCCATGACGAACGCGCCCGACACCTCCTCCGTGCCCACCTCCTCCTCGTCGACGTCGGGCTACGATGAGCGTCAGAAGTGGCAGGCCTTCTGGGTCTGCGTGGGCGTCGCCGCCCTGACGATCCTCGACCTGTCGAAGGTCAACGTGGGGCTGCCGAGCATCGAGGCGTCGCTCGGTGCCGGGCCGACGGCGCTGCAGCTGATCGTCGCGGGCTACGCCCTCGCCTTCGGCCTGTCGCTGGTGCCCTCGGGGCGCCTGGGCGACCTGAAGTCGCGGCGCCTGATGTTCGTCATCGGCCTCAGCTCGTTCACCGTGGCCAGCGTGCTGTGCGCGATCGCCCCGACCGTCGAGCTGCTCGTCGCCGCGCGCATCCTGCAGGGCGTGGCGGCGGGGATCCAGATGCCGCAGGTGCTCGGCCTGATCCAGCAGCTGTTCCAGGGACGCGAGCGCGGTCGCGCCTTCGGGCTGTTCGGCGCGGTCATCGGCGTCTCGACCGCCTTCGGGCCCACGATCGGCGGCCTCCTCATCGCGGTGGGCGGCGCCCAGGACGGCTGGCGCCTCCTCTTCTGGATGAACGTGCCGCTCGGCATCGTCGCCATCGTCTTCGCCCTCAAGCTGCTGCCCCGCACCTCGACCGCGCCGAGCGGGCACAACGAGCTCGACCTCATGGGCATCGTGCTGCTCGGCCTGACGATCCTCACCCTGATGCTGCCGTTCGTGCTGACGACCGGCCAGGGCGACGACCCGCTGCGCTGGCTGTTCCTGGTCGGGTTCGCCGGCTTCGGCGCCCTCTTCGTCTGGTGGGAGCAGCGCTACAAGGCCCGCGGCAAGTCACCGGTCGTGCACTTCTCGCTGTTCTCGCTCGCGTCGTACCGCAACGGCACCCTCATCGCGACCGTGTACTTCTGCGCGCTGCCCGCGACGTTCCTGCTCACCACGCTGTTCTTGCAGCAGGGGCTCGGCCTCGAGCCCGTCTACGCCGGCATGGTGACCATCCCGTTCGCGCTGACCAGCGCGGTCGCCGCGTTCTACGGCGGACGCATCGTCGAGAAGTACGGCCGCAGCCTCGTCGTGCTCGGCCTCGTGCTCGTGGGCGTCGGCTTCGTCGTGCTGCTGCTGGCCGCGACGCTCACCCCGGCCGAGTACACGCCGTGGGCGATGGCGGGCGGCATGCTCGTCGCCGGCACCGGGGGAGGCTTCGTCATCTCGCCGAACCAGACCCTGACCCTGGCGGAGGTGCCGGTCGAGATGGGCGGAGTGGCCGGCTCCATGGGCCAGGTCGGCCAGCGCGCCGGCACCGCGATCGGCACGGCCGCGGCGGTCTCGACCTTCTACTCGGTCATCGCCGGCCGCAGCGAGGGCTCGACCCTCGACATCTACCACGAGGCGTACCGCAGCGGGTTCCTGGTGACCATCGCCCTGGTGGCGGGAGCGCTCGTGCTCGCGCTGCTCGACCTGCGGGCGCGCAAGCAGGGGCGCGTGGGCGAAGCGGCCGACGCCTCCTAGGGAAGGCGCGAGCCGCTCTGGTCCGGTCTGGTCCGAGGGAACGCGAGGCCACGAACCTACGTGGGAGCGACGAAACAACGCGATGTTCTGGGTCGCTTCGTCGTTTTCACGTTGCTACCCGTCGGCGTCGTGCGCGGCGGCAGGGACCAGGCGGCGGGGCGCTCGGGTCAGGCCGCGGGCGACTGCGCGGCTGCGGCGTCGAGCCACGCCGTGATGTCGACGGCGAGCGTGCGGGGCAGGTCGACCGCGGCGGGGTCCACGCGGGTGATCGTGCTCGTGTGGGCGGCGACGACGGAGGCGGCGGTGACGACGGACATGGGGGCTCCTCAGCGAGATGGTGCGGGACGGTCTGGTTGGCGGGGCCGCCGCGGCCCGTCGAGGTGACGACGGACCGCGGGGCTCCTGGCTCGCTCACCCGCCCTTCGGCGGGACCCCTCCGGGGTGTGGCGACTGCCTGCGGCCAGTCAAGCCGACCGGGTGTTTCGTGGGCATCAACCAGAGGGACCGGTTCCCGGCCCGGGCCTACACCGAGCGGATGACCCTCGGCGCCGCGTCGGGGGCGGCGACGACCGCGAGGACGTCGTCGTGCAGCAGGCCGTTCGTCGCGAGGGCGCTGCCGTGCCACGGGCCGGGCTCGCCGTCGACGCTCGTGAACCGGCCGCCCGCCTCCTCGACGATCGGGATGACGGCTGCCATGTCGTAGGGCTGGAGCCCCAGCTCGCCGGCGATGTCGAGCGCGCCCTCGGCGACGAGCAGGTACGACCAGAACTCGCCGTAAGCGCGGGTGCGCCAGACCTGCTCGGTGAGCGTGAGCAGCGGCTCGAGCCGACCTGCCTCTCGCCAGTACTCGAGGCCGTTGTAGCTCAGCGACGCGTCGGCGAGCTCGCGCACGCCGGAGACGCGCAGGGGAGTCGTGCCGTGCTCGGACGCGAAGGCCCCGCCGCCCGTGCTCGCCCACCAGCGGCGGCCGAGCGCGGGGGCGCTGACGACGCCGAGGACGGGGACCCCGTCGACGACGAGCGAGATGAGCGTGGCCCAGACGGGGACGCCCCGGAGGAAGTTGGCGGTGCCGTCGATCGGGTCGACGATCCACTGGCGGTGGGGGACAGCTCGGGCGTGGCCGGGCGCGTCGGTGCCGGTGGCGGTGCCGGTGCCTGTGCCGTCCGTCGCCGCTGCGTCCTCGAGGGCGCTGTCTTCCCCGGCTGCGTCGTCTCCGTACTCCTCGCCGTAGAAGGAGTCGTCGGGGCGCTCGGACTCGATCCCGGCCCGGATGGCCCGCTCGACGGCCTGGTCGGCGTCGGTGACGTGGGTGCGATCGGGCTTGAGCGACACGTGCAGGTCGGCGGAGCGGTAGCGCTCCGTGCTGATCGCGTCGGCCGCGTCGGCGAGCGTCAGCGCGAGCCGCAGGTCGGCCGCCCAGCGGGCGCCTCCGTCGGCACCGGCCGAGCTCGTGTCTGCAGCGGCGTCGGACGAGGAGGCGCGGGTCGGGTCGGTCACCTCGCCAGCGTACCGAGCGCGCCCGGCCGGCACCGCGCCTCCTCGTCTCTGCACCGGGTCGCGGTCATCCCTCGGGGGCCGGGATCTCAGACCGAGAGTGATCCTGCTCTCAGCGTCCCGCCTCCCTCGTGGAACGGTCCGGCGGACAGCGGATCACTCTCAAATTCGAGAGGGGAGCCCGCAAATGCCGACCAGCAGGCGGCCAGCGCTGCTACAAAAGCGCGAAATCCCGTTGTTGCAGGGCCCACGGTCGGCATTTGCGGTACCGGCCCACTCGCGTCGGCGGTCAGCGGGGCTGCCCACCGGCAGCGACCCAGCGACCCAGCGAACCAGTGACGCCGCGCCGCAGCGGGGCCGGTCAGCGCGGCGGTTGCTCGTCCGAGCGGGCGTCCTCGTCGCGGGCGGCCTGTTCGCGGCCGCTGACGCCGCCCTTCGAGGCGAGCAGCGTCTGCAGCGAGGCGAGCCGCTCGCGGCCGACGTCGCCGAGCTCGCCGGCCTCGACGCGGTCGACGATCTCCCAGTCGTGCGCCTCGGCC
>Ga0308167_1001553_pt1 | contig 25913 bp, 19 predicted proteins | sample PhyCR1_2_FD_202138 | JGI IMG/M metagenome (GOLD analysis project Ga0308167, IMG submission 202138) | Phyllosphere microbial communities from UC Gill Tract Community Farm, Albany, California, United States - DLSLRC.R1 | ecosystem: Host-associated > Plants > Phyllosphere > Unclassified | place... | reverse complement strand
GCGGTTGCTCGAAACCCTGGACGAAGCCGGGGTCAAAGCGACGTTCTTCTTCAGTGTCGGGCCGGACAACATGGGGCGCCACTTGTGGCGCCTGATCCGCCCGCAGTTCCTGTGGAAGATGCTGCGTTCCAATGCCGCCGGCCTGTATGGCTGGGACATCCTGCTGGCCGGCACCGCCTGGCCGGGCAAGCCGATTGGCCGTGACCTGGGGCACCTGATGCGCCAGGCCAGGGCGGCCGGGCATGAAGTCGGCCTGCATGCCTGGGATCACCACGGCTGGCAAGCCAATACCGGGCGCTGGAGCGAGGCTCAACTGGTCGAGCAGATCGGCCGTGGGGTCGACACCCTGAGCGACATCCTTGGCGAACGTGTCGACTGTTCAGCGGCCGCCGGTTGGCGCGCCGATGAGCGCGTGGTGCATGCCAAGCAAGGTTTCAACTTTCGCTACAACAGCGATTGCCGGGGCACCAGCCTGTTTCGTCCTATCCTGGCCGATGGCAGCGCGGGCACCCCACAAATTCCGGTAGACCTGCCAACCTTCGACGAAGTCGTCGGGCCGGTGGTGGCTGCCAAAGACTTCAACGGGTTCATCCTCGACCGCTTTGCCGAGTCGAAGCTCAACATCTATACGATCCACGCAGAAGTAGAAGGGATTCTGATGGCCAATGATTTTCGCCAATTGCTCGCCCAGGCAGGGCAGCGTGGCATCGACTTCAAGCCCCTGGGCGACCTGTTGCCCGCCGACCTGACCACCCTGCCCCAGCAACAACTGGTGCGCGGCGCCTTGCCCGGCCGTGAGGGTTGGCTCGGAGTGCAGCAGGCATGATCCGCCGTTGGGCCCTGCCCCTGCTCCTGTTGGCATTTGGCGTGTTTTACCTGCTGCCGCTGGCCACTCACGGCCTGTGGATTCCAGACGAAACCCGTTATGCGCAGATCAGCCAGGAAATGCTGCTGACGGGCAAGTGGGCCTCGCCGCACTTCATGGGTATTCGCTACTTCGAGAAGCCCGCTGCAGGCTACTGGATGATCGCGCTGGGCCAGGCGATCTTCGGGCAGAACCTGTTCGGCGTGCGGTTTGCGTCGGCGCTGAGCACCGGCCTGAGCATCCTGCTGGTGTATGCGGTCAGCCACCGCTTGTGGAGTGACCCGCGCAAGCGCCTGGTCAGTACCGTGCTCTACATGAGTTTTGCCAGCGTCGCGGCCCTGGGCGGCTATGCCAACCTCGATCCGCAGTTCACCTTCTGGGTGAACCTGACCGGCGTGGCCCTGTGGTTTTGCTTTGACAGCACCACGCGCAGCGCTCGCCTGGGGGCCTGGGCATTGCTGGGCCTGGCCTGTGGCATGGGTTTCATGACCAAGGGCTTCCTGGCCTGGTTGCTGCCGGTGTTGATCGCCCTGCCCTACGCGATCTGGCAGAAGCGTTTACGTGAGCTGTTGGGCTACGGCCTGGTTGCCGTGGCGGTCGCGATTGCGGTCAGCTTGCCGTGGGCGCTGGCGGTTCATCTGCAAGAGCCCGACTACTGGAACTTCTTCTTCTGGCACGAGCATATCCAACGCTTTGCCGGCGACGACGCCCAGCACGCCGAACCGTTCTGGTATTACCTGCCGTTGCTGGTCGCGTTCAGCCTGCCGTGGGTGGCCCTGTTGCCGTCTACCTTCAAACAGGCGTGGCGCGACAAGCGCAACGTAAAAATCGGCTTTGTATTGCTGTGGCTGTTGATGCCGCTGGCGTTTTTCAGCTTGGCCAAGGGCAAGCTGCCCTCCTACATCATGCCGTGCCTGCTGCCACTGGCCCTGCTGATGGGCAACACCCTGGCCGACAAACTGGCCGAGGGCCGCTACCGGGCATTGCGTATCAACGGCTGGCTGAACCTCGTTATTGGCGTAGTGGTGCTGCTGGCGTTGAGCTGGTTCCAACTCAAGAAGCCGGTGTACGAACACGGTCAGGAAACCCTCAGCCTGGTGCTGGTGTTCACCTTCCTGTTCGGCTGGATCCTGGTCAACCTGTTGCAGGCCGCACAGCCGTTGCGCCTCTGGGCAGCGCCGGTGCTCGGCAGTTGGCTCATGGTGGCGTTGTTGCCGGCGGCGTTGCCGCATTCGGTGGTCTACAACAAGACTCCTGACCAGTTCATCATCGACCACCTGCCGGAACTGCGCCCCGCCACTGCCTTGCTGAGCAATGACCTGGGGGCGGCATCGGCGCTGTCGTGGCGCCTGGCGCGTCCTGACGTGACGCTCTACAACACCATCGGCGAAGTCAAATACGGTCTCGCCTATCCCGATGCCGGCCATCACAAGGTGGATATCACCCAGGTCCAGCAGTGGATGAGCCAGGCGCGGCAAAAAGGCCCGGTCGGCGTGGTGATGCGCGTCAAGGGCGACGATGAGCGTGCCGAAGTCGCGTTGCTGCCCACCGACGGCCAGCGCTATGAACAAGGCAATATCGTGATCCTGATCTTCCCGCAGGTGACGCCATGATCACCTTGCTGTTGTTACTGAGTGCCTGCCTGCTGACCTGCATGGGCCAGGTCTCGCAGAAATTTGCCGTGGAAAGCTGGCGCGACCTGCCTGACGGCTGGGCGCTGAAGCTGCGTTCGCCGTGGTTGTGGTCGGCGCTGGTGTGCCTGGGCCTGGGCCTATTGGTGTGGCTGCTGGTGCTGCAACGCCTTGAAGTGGGCATTGCCTACCCCATGCTCAGCCTGAATTTTGTGCTGGTCACCCTGGTGGCGCGGTTTGTCTTCCGTGAGCCCGTCGACGGCCGTCATTGGCTGGGTGTGGCGCTGGTGATCGGCGGTGTCGTGCTGCTGGGGCGCCACGTATGAGCCGGGTCCGAGGCTTTGCCCTGGCCCTGGGCAGCGTCGGCCTGGTCAGTGTCGCCCAACTGGGCATGCGCTGGAGCATGACACGCCTGCCGCTGCCCAACGATTGGCTGGACGCGTTCACCCACAACAGCATCGACCTGGGCGCCCTCGGTGTAGTGACCCTGGCGATCCTGGCCTATGCGCTGTCGATGCTCTGCTGGCTCGGCGCGCTGAAGCACTTGCCGCTGGGTCGCGCCTATTCGTTGTTGAGCATCAGCTACGCCCTGGTGTACTTGCTGGCGGCCAGCCTGCCGGTGTTCAACGAACATTTCTCCGTTTCAAAAACCCTGGGGGTGGCGCTTGTCATCCTCGGTGTGCTGATCATCAACTCTCGTCGTGCTAGCGCTACAACTTCCAGGAATGCCCCATGAAAATCAGTGTATTTGGTAGTGGTTACGTCGGTCTGGTACAGGCCACCGTATTAGCCGAAGTCGGCCACGATGTCATCTGCATGGACGTCGACCAGAACAAGGTCAGGCTGCTGCAGCAAGGCCACGTGAGCATTTTCGAGCCGGGGCTGGCGGCCATGGTGAAAGAGAATCTGGAGAGTGGGCGCCTGCATTTCACCTTTGACGAGCAGTTGGCCGTTGAACACGGCGAAGTGCTGTTTATCGCCGTAGGGACGCCTTCGGATGAAGACGGTTCGGCTGACCTCAAGTACGTGCTGTCGGTGGGCGATGCGGTCGCTCGCCACCGTAAGCAGCCGGTGATCCTCGTGGAGAAATCCACCGTGCCCGTCGGCACCGGCGACACCCTGCGCGCCCATATTGAAAAAGCCCTGCACCTGGCCGGCCGGCACTTGGAGTTCGATATCGTCTCCAACCCGGAATTCCTCAAGGAAGGCTCGGCCGTTGCCGACTGCCGCCGCCCGGACCGCATTATCATCGGCTGCGAGCGTGAAGAGGTGCGCGACGTGATGCGCGACCTGTACGCGCCCTTCAACCGCAACCATGACCGCATCATCTTCATGGACCTGCGCAGCGCCGAGCTGACCAAATACGCCGCCAACTGCATGCTCGCCACCAAGATCAGCTTTATCAACCAGATCGCCGAGCTGGCTGAACACCTGGGGGCGGATATCGAAGCCGTGCGCCTTGGCATCGGTGCCGACTCGCGCATCGGTTACCACTTCATCTACCCCGGCTGCGGCTATGGGGGGTCGTGCTTCCCCAAGGACATGCGCGCCCTGATCCACAGCGCCAAGCAGGCCAACTGCTCCAGCGACCTGCTTGAAGCGGTGGAAGCCATCAACCAGCGCCAGAAAAGCAAGCTGTTCGAACGGATCAACGCGTTCTTCCACGGCAACCTGCGCGGCAAGACCTTTGCCCTGTGGGGCCTGGCGTTCAAGCCCAACACCGATGACATGCGTGATGCGCCCAGCCGTGTGCTGATGGAAGCCCTGTGGGCCGCGGGTGCCAACGTGCGCGCCTTCGACCCGGAAGCCATGCAGGAAACCCAGCGTATCTATGGCGATGATCCACGGCTGATGCTGATGGGCACGCCGGAATCCACCCTGGGCGGCGCCGATGCGCTGATCGTCTGCACGGAATGGCAGCAGTTCAAGGCACCGGACTTCGACCTGATCCACCAGCGCCTGAAAACCCCGGTGATCTTTGACGGTCGCAACCTTTACGACGGCGAGCGCCTGGCGCGCAAAGGCTTCCACTACTACCCGATCGGCCGTGGCGACTCCTGCCAGTTGCCAATTCCCCAGCAGCAGTGGGTGGCTCACGTGGCAGAACAGGTCGTGGAAGCCTGATACGTGAACAAAGTCCAACCGCCCCTGTTAACGCCAACGATTCGCCGCCAATCCCTCGGGCTGGGGTTGCTGGCGCTGTTGCTGTTCATCGCCGGCAGCTGGCACCAGGCGATCATTGGCTTCGACTCACGCTTCGTGCTGTTCGCCCAGGAAATGCTGCGCCATGGGCCGGGCTTCTTTCCCACCACCTATGGGCAGCCCTACGCGGATTACCTGGCGACATCCACGGTGCTGACCTGGCTGCTGTCATTGCCCCTGGGTCAGGTCACCAGTCTCACGGCCTGGCTGCCCACGGCGATGGCATCGGCGTCGATCGTGGTCTTGGTGTATCGGCTCACGGCGCCCTACTCCCCGCGCTGGGGCCTGCTGAGCATTGCGATGCTGTTGCTGAGCAGTAGCTTTATCAGCGAAACCCGTGCGGTGTCCCTCGACCAGATGCTGGCCGCCATCGCGCTGGCCGTGTTCTACCTGGGTTATGCCCATGACCATTTCGGGGCGGGCAAACGCCTGCACTGGCTTTACCTGCTATTGATCGTCGGTTTTGCGATCCGTGGGCCCATTGGCCTGGTGGTGCCTACCGGCGTGCTGTGCAGCTATTACCTGATCAACCGGCAATGGCGCCAGCTGTTGAGCTTCGGCTTACTGGCACTGGCGTTGCTGGTGGCGTGTGTTGGCCTGCTGTTGCTGATGGCTAAGCTGAGCGGCGGAGAGAGCTTCATGCAGGACGTGATCCGCATGCAGTTCCTTGGCCGGATGGATGGCAGCGAAGGCTCCAGCGGCGTGCTGTATTACTTCACCAGTTCCCTGGGCAACTACGCCATGGCTTATCCGATGGCACTGTTGGTGCTGCTGGCGATGGTGGTCAGCGGGCGACGTGCACCGGGGCCCGCGTTGCAGTTGGTGTGGTACTGCGCGGCCGCAGGTTTGCTGGTCATGGTTGGCCTGTCGATTCCCCAGGCAAAAAAGGCGCGCTATGTGTTGCCCATGTTGCCGATGGCCGCGATCATCGCGGCGTACCCGTTCCAGGTGGTGCACGGGCGGTTCTTTGCCTGGCTGCGTGGGCTGATACTGGTTATCTGGACGGTGTTGCCGGGGCTATTGATCGCCGGATTACTGCTGGCACGTCCGCGCTATCCGGAACAATTGAGCCATCTCGGCGCGGTGTTCGCGCTGCTGGGTGCACTGCAGGCCCTGGCACTGTTGACGCTGTTCAAAGCACGCCTGCGCCCGGGCGGGCCCGCCGTGGCAGCCGTACTGGCCGTATGGGCGACCTTTATCCTGGTGGTCGAGCCGCTGGAGCGCAGTGTCTATGACACCCGCACCTTTACCCTGCAGGTGCATGAGCACGTGATGCAACAACGCGCGCCGGTGGTTTTGCACGGCCTGGGCAAAGACGCCAAGGCGATCAAATACATGGTCAACCTCGACTGTGACCAGGTGCCATTGTTTACCCAGCAAGCGGCTGACCTGAAGCCGATTCAAGGTCCCGCCTGGCTGGTCATGAGCGAAGCGGACTACGAAGCCTTGCAAGACCCGCGCTTTCGCGCCATCACCCCAACCCTGGCCGGTGAGTTCGACCGCAACCCTTATGTGCTGCTGCACCTGACCAAGCCCGCGCAGCCCTGACGACGGCACCAGCACAGAAAACTCCTACATAGCTTTGCGTAATAGCTGGTGCCATTTCTCTTCCCGGCGTCCAAAACCCGGCTGTAAACTCGCCCAGCTGGTGCGGTATTCATTCACCGCCACAGGTCATGGATTACAACAAGGATGTTGGAGGAGAACGCCGTGCCAGAGGATGTTTCGCTTGTTCGCCCTGCTTTCTCGGCCCGTACCAACGTGTATCTGGGCTACGTGCCCATGCCGTCGCTGGACCGACTGATGGGGTTGCGCGACATCCTGGTGGCATTGAAGGGCCCGCTCGCCAGTGAGCCAGGGCTACGGGAAAACCTGCAAAGACGCGTTATGGATGAAGAATTCCATAATCGCGTGCTCGGCAGGCTGTGCTGTTCGGTTTCGGTTTAGTCCCTTTATAGTTCATTATTTTTGCACTCAAGCCTCATTAATATGCATTGGCAGCCTGTTACGCAGGTCGGCACACTGCAGGGGTTCCTTCCCCCAAATGTTGGAACGTTCAAAGGGCTTCTCCGGGCAACCAGACAAGCCTTTTTTTTGCCCGCTGTTAACGGATTCTCCTTCAATGCTCGCTCGCTGGTTCCCCGCTGCTATCAACACCCGCCCCTCCGAATGGAGCCGTGCCGCGATCGGCATGGCCCTGGGTACCCTGTTCAGTGTCTGGCTCTGTTCCCAAGTGTTCGGCATGGAGGTGGCCCTGCACCTGCTCGGCCCCCTAGGCGCTTCGGCAGTGTTGTTGTTTGCGGTGTCGTCGGGAGCGTTGGCGCAGCCCTGGTCGATCATCGGCAGCTACCTGTGTGCCGGGGTCGTGGCGTTGCTGGTGGCCCGCGTCCTTGGGCCTTCCTTGAGCGGCGCCTGCCTCGCGGCGGGGATGACGGTGATACTGATGTGTTGGCTGCGGTGCCTGCATCCGCCGGCAGGTGGGCTGGCCATGACGCTGGTGTTGGCCGACCCTGCGTCCGCCGCCCTGGGGTGGTATGAATTGGGCGCAGTGCTGCTCGGTGCGGGTGCCCTGTTGAGTTGTGCACTGGCTTACAACAATGCCACTCGCACGCGTTATCCGAAGGGGGCTGCTGAAGCACCGGCGATTATCGTGACCCACCCTGAAGCGGGGCCAGACCCTGCAATCACGGCAGCTGATTTGAAGCTGGCGCTCGCCGAAATGGAGCAGTTCTACGACGTGGAACCCACGGAGCTGGAGCAACTGATCCATGCCGCGCAAACTCACGCCAAGCGGCGTAGCATTGGTGAAGTGCTGGCAAGCCGAGTTGCCTGAGCGCCTCTTTTACTCCCTGCATAAATGCAAAAACGACCTGCATGATTCCGGGTTGTACTGGGCAAATTTGCACTGGTACGATCATGAGATGGTTCGTCCCCGAACATCTTGATAAAGAACAATAAAAGCAGGGAGTTATCGATGACTGCTCAGGTTTCAACCGAGGCAAGCCACGCAGAAACACTTCAGGACGAAGTCCTCGCCGAGGTCCGCAACCATATCGGCCACCTCACCCTCAACCGCCCCGCTGGCTTGAATGCCATTACCCTGCAGATGGTGCGCAGCCTGGCGTCCCAGCTGCAGGCATGGGCGGATGATCCGCAGGTGTATGCCGTGGTCCTGCGCGGGGCTGGCGAAAAAGCCTTTTGTGCCGGCGGCGATATCCGGTCGCTGTACGACAGCTTCAAGAACGGCGACACCCTGCACCAGGATTTTTTCGTCGAAGAATACGCACTGGACCTGGCCATCCACCATTACCGTAAACCGGTTGTGGCACTGATGGACGGGTTTGTCCTGGGCGGCGGCATGGGGCTGGTACAAGGCGCGGATTTGCGCGTGGTGACCGAGCGCAGTCGCCTGGCGATGCCGGAAGTGGCCATCGGTTACTTCCCCGATGTGGGCGGCAGTTATTTCCTGCCGCGTATTCCCGGTGAGCTTGGGATTTACCTGGGGGTCACCGGGGTGCAGATCCGGGCCGCCGATGCCCTGTATTGCGGGCTGGCCGACTGGTACCTCGACAGCACCAAGCTCGCCGACCTCGATCAGAAGCTCGATCGCCTGCAATGGCACGACGCGCCGCTCAAGGACCTGCAAGGCGTGCTCGCCAAGCTGGCGGTACAACAATTGCCCGATGCGCCGCTGGCGGCCTTGCGCCCTGCGATCGACCACTTTTTCGCGTTGCCGGATGTACCAAGCATCGTCGAGCAACTGCAGCAAGTCACTGTGGCCGACAGCCATGAATGGGCGCTGACCACCGCCCGCCTGATGCAGACGCGCTCGCCCCTGGCCATGGCCGTTACCCTGGAGATGTTACGCCGCGGCCGCCGTCTGCCCCTGGAGCAGTGTTTTGCCCTGGAGTTGCACCTGGACCGTCAATGGTTCGAACGCGGTGACCTGATCGAAGGTGTCCGCGCGCTGATTATCGATAAGGACAAGAGCCCGCGCTGGAACCCGCCGACCCTGCATGGGCTGGCCCTCAGCCACGTGGAGAGCTTTTTTCATCACTTCGAGAAGGTTGCGAACTAAGCCATGCAAGACATTGAATATACTGAAGAACAGGTAATGATCCGTGACATGGCACGTGACTTCGCCCGTGGTGAAATCGCGCCCTACGCACAAGCTTGGGAGAAGGCCGGCTGGATCGACGACGCCCTGGTGGCGAAGATGGGCGAGCTGGGCCTGCTGGGCATGGTGGTGCCGGAAGAATGGGGTGGCACGTATGTCGATTACGTCGCCTACGCCCTCGCCGTGGAGGAAATTTCTGCCGGTGACGGTGCGACTGGCGCCCTGATGAGTATCCATAATTCAGTGGGTTGCGGTCCAATTCTCAACTACGGCTCCGATGAGCAGAAACAAACCTGGCTGGCAGATCTTGCCAGCGGCCAAGCCATCGGCTGCTTTTGCCTGACCGAGCCCCAGGCCGGGTCCGAAGCGCACAACCTGCGCACACGCGCCGAACTGCGGGACGGCCAGTGGGTGATCAATGGCGCCAAGCAGTTCGTCAGCAATGGCAAGCGCGCCAAGCTGGCCATCGTGTTTGCCGTCACCGACCCTGATCTGGGCAAGAAAGGCATCTCCGCATTCCTGGTGCCCACGGCAACGCCGGGGTTTGTGGTCGATCGCACCGAGCACAAAATGGGCATTCGCGCCTCGGACACCTGCGCTGTCACCCTCGACCAATGCACGGTGCCCGAAGCCAACCTGCTCGGTGAGCGTGGCAAGGGCCTGGCGATCGCCCTGTCCAACCTGGAAGGCGGGCGCATTGGCATTGCCGCCCAGGCATTGGGCATCGCCCGTGCAGCGTTTGAGGCTGCGTTGGTGTATGCCCGTGATCGTGTGCAGTTCAACAAGGCGATCATTGAGCACCAGGCCGTGGCCAATCTGCTGGCCGACATGCAAACCCAACTCAATGCCGCGCGCTTGCTGATCCTGCACGCCGCGCGACTGCGCAGCGCCGGCAAGCCGTGCTTGTCGGAAGCGTCCCAGGCCAAGCTATTTGCCTCGGAAATGGCGGAGAAGGTCTGCTCGTCAGCGATGCAGATTCACGGCGGGTACGGGTACCTGGAGGATTACCCGGTGGAGCGTTACTACCGGGATGCGCGGATCACGCAGATTTACGAAGGGACCAGCGAAATTCAGCGGATGGTGATTGCCAGGGAATTGAAGAACTACCCGCTGTGACCGACACACCACCCAACCCCTGCGGGAGCTGACTTGCCTGCGATGCAGACGCCTCGGTTTATTCTTGTACCGAGGTGGTGCAATCGCGGGCAAGCCAGCGCCGGCAATGATTTGCGGCGCTGGAAGGTGGGTTATTTGTCTTTGAAATCCGGTGCACGCTTGGCCACGAACGCGGCCATGCCTTCCTTTTGATCCTGTGTTGCAAACGCGGCATGGAACACCCGGCGCTCAAAACGCACGCCTTCCGACAGGCTCACTTCAAATGCACGGTTCACGCTTTCCTTGACCATCATGCTGATCGGCACCGACTTGCCCGCGATCAGGGTGGCGACTTTCAGTGCTTCTTCCAGCAACTCATCGGCCGGCACAATGCGCGCCACGATCCCACAGCGTTCGGCTTCCACGGCGTCGATAAAACGCCCGGTCAGGCACATTTCCATGGCCTTGGCCTTGCCCACCGCACGTGTCAGGCGCTGGGTGCCGCCCATGCCTGGCAGTACGCCGAGGTTGATTTCGGGTTGGCCGAACTTGGCGGTGTCGCCGGCGAGAATGAAGTCGCACATCAAGGCCAGTTCACACCCCCCCCCGAGAGCGAAGCCGTTGACGGCGGCGATGATCGGCTTGCGGCGGTTGGCCACGCGGTCGCTGTCGCTGAACAGGTCGTCAAGGTAGATCTGCGGGTAAGTCAGCTCGGCCATTTCCTTGATGTCGGCGCCGGCGGCGAAGGCTTTTTTCGAGCCAGTCAGCACAATGCAGCCGATTTCAGGATTGGCTTCCAGGCTGTCCAATGCCTGGTTCAGCTCGCTGACCAGCTGCGCGTTCAGGGCGTTCAGGGCTTGCGGGCGATTGAGGGTAATCAGCCCGACGCGGCCTTGGACGTCGAGCAAAATGGTTTCGTAACTCATGTATCGGCTCCTTAGAGGTTGCGTGAGATGACCATGCGCTGGATATCGCTGGTGCCTTCGTAAATCTGGCAGACCCGCACGTCGCGGTAGATCCGCTCCAGGGGGAAGTCGTTCAGGTAACCGTAACCGCCCAGGGTTTGCAAGGCGGCCGAACAGACTTTCTCGGCCATTTCCGACGCAAACAGCTTGGCCATCGAGGCTTCCACCAACGCCGGCTTGCCGCTGTCGCGCAGGGCAGCGGCGTAATGCACCATTTGCCGGGCTACCGCGATCTGGGTCGCCATGTCTGCCAGGCGAAACGCTACGGCCTGGTGTTCGATAAGCGGCTTGCCGAAGCTTTCGCGCTCACGGGCATAGTCGCGGGCCGCTTCAAAGGCTGCGCGGGCCATGCCCACCGATTGCGAGGCGATGCCCACGCGCCCCCCTTCGAGGTTGGCCAAGGCAATCTTGTAGCCTTCGCCCTCCTCCCCCAGCCGATTGGCGACCGGCACCTTCACGTCTTCGAACAGCAACTGGCAGGTATCGGATGCATGCTGGCCGAGTTTGTCTTCGACCCGTGCCACGCTGTAGCCCGGCGAGTCGGTGGGCACGATAAACGCGGTGATCCCGCGTTTGCCCGCAGCCGGGTCGGTCACGGCAAACACAATCACTACCCCGGCATTCTGGCCGGAGGTGATGAACTGCTTGCAGCCGTTCAGGACGTAATGGTCGCCTTCCAGGCGCGCCCGGGTCTTCAGGCTGCTGGCATCGGAGCCCGCCTGCGGTTCGGTGAGCGCAAAGGCGCCAAGCATGGCGCCGCTGGCCAGGGGCTTGAGGAATTGCTCTTTCTGGTGGTCGTTACCGAACTTGAGAATCGGCACGCAACCCACCGAGTTGTGCACGCTCATGATCGTCGAGCACGCGCCGTCACCCGCGGCGATTTCTTCCAGGGCCATGGCGTAGGCCAGGTAACCGGTATCGCAACCGCCCCACTGTTCCGGCACCAGCATGCCGAAAAAGCCCAGCTCGGCCATTTCACCGATGGCCTCCTTGGGGAAGCGGTGCTCGCGGTCCCATTCGGCGGCAAAGGGTTTCAGCCGTTCCTGGGCAAACTGCCGGGCGGCGTCGCTGATTTGCAGTTGTTCGTCATTGGGCAGCATCTGGACTCCTTAATACAGGCATTCGACGGCCATCGCCGTGGCTTCGCCACCGCCGATGCAAATCGCGGCGACCCCACGCTTGAGACCTTTCTGGCGCAGGGCCGAGAGCAGGGTCACCAGGATCCGTGCACCGGATGCACCGATCGGATGGCCCAGGGCGCAGGCGCCGCCATGAATATTGACCTTGGCGTGGGGGATCTCCAGCTTGCTCATGGTGACCAGGCTGACCACGGCAAAGGCTTCGTTGATCTCGAACAGATCGACCGCGTCCAGGCTCCAGCCGGTCTTGGTCATCAGCTTGCGGATCGCCCCCACCGGCGCCACGGGAAACAGCCCCGGTTCATCGGCAAATGCCGCATGGCCATGGATAACCGCCAAGGGCTTGAGGCCGCGCTTGTGCGCCTCGGACTGACGCATCAGCAACAAGGCCGCTGCCCCATCGGAAATCGAGCTGGAGTTGGCCGCCGTCACGGTGCCGCCTTCACGGAAAGCCGGTTTCAGGCTGCCGATCTTGTCGATCTTGGCCTTGGGCGGCTGTTCATCATGCAAGATGGTTTTCTGTTCTTTGCCCACGGTGACCTGCACCGGGACGATTTCAGCGGCGAAGCTGCCATGGGTTATGGCTTCTTGCGCACGGGTCAGCGAAGCGATGGCGAACGCGTCCTGGGCCTCGCGGGTAAAGCCGTTATGCAGGGCACAGTCTTCGGCGAAGGTGCCCATCAGGCGGCCTTTGTCGTAGGCGTCTTCCAGGCCATCGAGGAACATGTGATCAAGCACCTTGCCGTGCCCCATGCGGTAGCCGCTACGCGCGCGGTCGAGCAGGTACGGCGCGTTGGACATGCTCTCCATGCCCCCGGCAATGACCACGTCGACGCTGCCGGCCAAAAGCGAGTCATGGGCCAGGATTGCCGCTTCCATGCCCGAGCCGCACATCTTGTTGAGGGTGGTGCAACGCGTGGCCTTGTCCAGCCCGGCGCCCAATGCAGCCTGACGCGCCGGTGCCTGGCCGAGGCCTGCGGGCAATACACAGCCAAACAGCACTTCATCCACGGCATCGGTGGCGATACCGGCACGCTCGACGGCGGCGCGAATCGCAGCCGAACCCAGCTGCGGCGCAGTCAGGCCCTTGAGGTCGCCCTGGAAGCCGCCCATGGGCGTGCGCACGGCGCTGACAATAACGATAGGGTCGGTCATGGAGATTGCTCCTTATTTGGCCGCCATGCGCAAGGCGCCGTCGAGACGGATCACCTCACCATTGAGCATGCTGTTTTCAATAATGTGCCGCACCAGCGCGGCGTATTCGGCGGGTTTGCCCAGCCGTGGTGGAAATGGCACGCCGGCTGCCAGGGAGTCGCGTACTTCCGGGGTCATGCCGGCCATCATCGGTGTTTCGAAGATGCCGGGGGCAATGGTCATCACGCGAATACCAAAGCGCGCCAGTTCACGTGCAGCCGGCAATGTCAGGCTGGCGATGGCACCCTTGGACGCGGAGTACGCAGCCTGGCCGATTTGCCCGTCAAATGCGGCCACGGAGGCGGTGTTGATGATCACACCGCGCTCGCCATCGGCATTCGCCTCGGTTTCAGCGATGGCGGCGGCGGCCAGGCGTAACAGGTTGAAGCTGCCGATCAGGTTGACGTTGATCACCTGGGCAAAGCTGGCCAGGCCGTGTGGGCCGTTCTTGCCGAGAATTTTTTCGCCACGCACCACGCCAGCGCAGTTCACCAGCCCGTGCAGGCCACCAAACGCTGCGACCGTGGCCTGCACGGCGGCTTCGGCGGCCGCTTCCTGGCTGATATCCGCGACAGCGCTGCGGGCGTTATCACCGAGCTGCTTGGCCTTGGCTGCCACGGCGTCGGCATTCAGGTCCACCAGCATGACCTTGGCACCGGCGGCGACCAGCATCTCGGCAGTCGCCGCGCCGAGGCCCGAGGCACCGCCGCTGACCAGGAAGATCTTGTTTTCAATCTGCATTGTTGTTTCCTTGAACGGTCCGAATCGTCGAAATAGTCGCCCCGCAGCGCACGCGCGGCAATGGTCAAAGCCTTCAACCTGCCTGACTGTTTTGGCCAGTCATCGACCTCGCCGATCAACCGGTCAGCCCAAGCGATTGGACGGCCAGGGATCAGGCTTCTAACCTGTAGGCCTGCGCCACCCCAACTGCTCCACGAAAAGAAGCCTGCATCGATGATAGTCCGCCCCAAACCCAACCTCCTGGGCATCCTGTTTTCCCTCAAGGGGTCGATTGCCAAGCGCATTGCCTTGCGCAGCCTGTTGGTGACCTTGCTGGCCTCGGTCATCGTGCTGGTAGAGACCCTGCACCCGGCGTATTTCTCCAAGGTCAACGCGACGCCGTTCACCCTGCTCGGGCTGTCGCTGTCGATCTTCATGAGCTTTCGCAACAACGCCTGCTATGACCGCTGGTGGGAAGGCCGCAAGCAACTGGGGCAGATGATCATCGATGTGCGCTCGTTGATTCGCGAAACCCAGGTGCTCAGTGACCCGGCCGAACGCGCTGGCTTGCTGCGCAACGTGTGTGGCTTTGCCCATGGCTTGATCGCACGCCTGCGCCACGAAGATGAGGCCCTGGCCATACAGCCTTGGGGCAAGGTCGCGCCCCACCACCCCAACCTCCCCGACAGCCTGCTGCAACAGCTGGGCGCGAGGTTGTCCGAGCTGGCCGAGCGAGGCGTGATCAGCGAATGGCGCTACACCCAGCTGGAAACCCGGTTGGTCAGTCTCAGCCAAGTGCAGGCGTCCTGCGAACGCATCAAGAGCACGCCACTGCCCTTCCCCTACACCCTGCTGCTGCATCGCACCATTTACCTGTTCTGCATCCTCTTGCCGTTTGCGATGGCCGAGCCGCTGGGCTGGTTGACGCCGGTGTTCACCGCCATCGTCAGCTACACGTTCTTTGGCCTCGATGAAATTGGCGATGACCTAGAGGACCCGTTCGGCTTTGACGAGAACGACCTGCCCTGCAATGCGATCCTGCGTACCCTGGAGCGCGAAGTCTTGGCTGCCCTCGGCGAAACCGATCTGCCGCCGCCGCTGGAACCGGTGGAATACGTGCTGACCTGACACGGGTTTGACACCTGCCGTGGTCTGACCGAAGCTGACGACTTTGTACTAGCTGCCCAAGCTTTCGGACGCCTGCATGTCAAAGTCACGCCGTTACTCCATCATCGGCCTGTGCGCCCTGTTGTTGATTGTGCTGATCACCTGGTATTTCTCCCGTTCCACACCGGTGGCCGTGCCGCCCGCCATCGCCCATGGCTACGCCAAGGCCCTGAAACAGGCGCATAACGGTGAGCCCGGCGCGGCGCGCGTGTTGTACCAGCAACTGGGGCGGCCGGACTTGACGCCCGAGCGCCGGGCCGCACTGCATGCCGAACTGCCCAACTACCCCAGCCCCCAAGCCTTGAAGCTCGCGGACAAAGACCTGAGCAGCGATTCACCGCTGGTCCGCGAGGCGGCCATCCACAGCATTGTCGGCCTGGTGCCGACCGGCCAGCGCACGCTGCTGCTCGGCCCCGTGCTGGATGACCCCGAGCAGGAGGTGCGGTTTGCCGCCGCGAATGCGTTGCTTGGGTTGTCGCCCGACACCTTGGGCCTGTACTTCGGGCCCTTGCAGCAGGTGCTGGACGAGTTCATGAAAACGCTCAAGGCCCAGCCCGAAACCGCAGAAAGCTGGATCCAACTGGCGCGCCTCTACATCCACAGTGCCCTGTTGCCGGACGCGCAAAACGCCTTGGAACAGGCCATGCGCCTGCAACCGGACAACCTGCAGGCCGTCGTCGCGCAGATCGAACTGCTGGACAAACAAGGCAAGACTGACGAATCACGCCAGTTGCTGGCGCGCCAACTGGCGGCGCATCCCGAATCGGCCTACCTGCAACACGCCCTGGGCCTGTGGCTGTTGCACCATGGCGAACGCACCTATGCGCTGCTTGGCCTGTCCAAGGCGGTAGAGCTGGAGCCGGACAATCAGGATTATCGCTACGACCTGGCTACCACCCTGCACGCCCAGCAGGAATTGGAAGCGGCCCAGCGCCAGCTGGAAGAAATCATCCAGCGCCATCCGGCCAATCGCAAAGCGCGGGTACTGCTCGTCAATTATTGGAAAGAGAGTGGCCAATTGCAGAACGTACAGGTGCTGCTGGCGCAACTCGAACAGCAGAATCCGGACGATCCCGCCTTGCAGCAAGGCCTTTGACGCCGCTCACGTCGATACAAATATTACGAAGTGTTGAACCGCCACAGGCCAGCACGGTCAAGAGTTTATGGCGCGCCTGAGGTGGCGCGTCCCTCTACTTGTACGTGACCTGAGGGCACTTCTTGTCTACATCCAAAGAGCTGTTCAGTGAAAAGGCGGCCACCGGCATCGAAGGTCTTGATGACATTCTTGCCGGGGGGCTATCGCGCAGCCACCTGTTCCTACTGGAAGGCGAACCCGGCACCGGCAAGACCACCGTCGCGCTGCACTTCCTGCAAGCTGGCGCCAAGAACGGTGAGACATGCCTGTACATCACGCTGTCCGAGACGGAGCGTGAGTTGCGCCAGGGCGCCGAATCCCACGGCTGGGACCTGGATGACAATATCCATATCTTTGAACTGACCCCACCGGAGAGCCTGCTCAACGCCGAGCACCAGCAGAGCCTGCTGTACTCCTCCGACCTGGAACTGGGTGAAGCCACCCGGCAGATCTTCGAGGTGGTCGAACGGGTCAAGCCGACCCGCGTAGTGGTCGATAGCCTTTCCGAGATCCGCTTGCTTGCCCAGAGCTCCTTGCGCTATCGCCGGCAAATCCTGGCGATCAAGCATTACTTTGTGCGCTACGACGCCACCGTGCTGCTGCTGGACGACCTGACCACCGAATCCCTCGACAAAACCGTGCACAGCGTCGCCCACGGGGTGATCCGCCTGGAAGAGCTGACCCCCAACTACGGCGCCGAGCGCCGCCGCGTTCGGGTGGTGAAATACCGCGGGCAGAAGTACCGCGGCGGCTTTCACGACTTCACCATCATGGCCGACGGCATCCATGTGTTCCCGCGGCTGGTCGCGGCCGAACATCGCGGCGGCTACGTGCGTGAGACATTGAGCAGTGGCATCGCCGAACTCGACTCATTGATGGGCGGCGGTGTCGAGACCGGCTCCAGCAGCTTGATCCTCGGCCCGGCGGGTACCGGTAAATCGCTGATCTCGATGATCTTTGCCGCGGCCGCCGTGGCCCGTGGCGAGAAAGCCGCGCTGTTTATCTTTGATGAAGAGCTGGGCCTGCTGTTCGAGCGCATGAAAAACATGGGCATCGACCTCGCGGCCCTGCAGGCCACCGGCAATCTGCTGATCGAGCAGGTGGACGCTGCCGAGTTGACCCCGGGCGAGTTCTCCCACCGGGTGCGCCGTTGCGTGGACGAGCGTGGCATCAAGACCGTGGTCATCGACAGCATCAACGGCTACCAGGCTGCCATGCCGGAAGAAAACGCGCTGATCCTGCACATGCACGAACTGTTGCTGTACCTGAACCGTCGCGGCGCCGCGACCTTCATGACAGTCGCCCAGCACGGCCTGGTCGGTGACATGCAGGCGCCGGTGGACATCACCTACCTGGCCGACACTGTGATTCTGCTGCGTTACTTCGAGGCGCTGGGCAAGGTACGCCGTGCCATTTCGATCATCAAGAAACGCACGGGCATGCATGAATCGACCATTCGTGAATACCGCATCGGCAACCGCGGCCTGACGGTCGGCGAACCCCTGGATAACTTCCAGGGCGTATTGCGCGGTATTCCAACGTTCACCGGCACCGGCTCGCCTCTGCTCAAGGAAGAGGGATAGTGACTGCCCTATCCCCTGTCTCCGAGCGTGCAATCATCCTGGCGCCCTTGGGTCGTGACGGCTCATTGGCGCTGGCGATGCTCAATGAGGCCGGCTACACCGGCATGATCGCCAGCAACCTGACGATGCTCTGCGACGCGCTTGAAGAAGGCGCGGGACTGCTGGTGATTGCGGCCGAGGCCCTGCGAGGTGTCGACCTTGAGCCGCTGCTGGAGCACCTGCACCATCAGCCGGCCTGGTCGGACCTGCCCATCGTATTGATGACTCACCACGGCGGCAGTGAACAGAATGGTTCCTCCCACCTCAGTGGCTTGCTGGGCAACGTGACCTTCCTGGAGCGGCCCTTCCACCCCATCACGTTGATCAGCTTGGTGAGCGCCGCGTTGCGTGGGCGCCGGCGGCAATACGATGCCCGTGACCGGCTGATCGACCTCAGCGAAAGCGAGCTGCGCCTGCAACGCACGCTGGAAACACTTGAACAGCAAGTCGAGGAGCGCACTGCCCAACTGCGTACTAATGAAGAGGCGTTGCGCCAATCGCAGAAAATGGAGGCGGTCGGGCAATTGACCGGCGGCATCGCCCATGACTTCAACAACATGCTGACCGGCATCATCGGCAGCCTGGAGTTACTACGAAGGCGTGTTGCTCGCGGCAAACTGGACGATCTCGACGGCCTGATCGACCTGGGTGTGACGTCGGCTAACCGCGCCGCTGGCCTGACCCACCGCTTGCTGGCCTTCTCCCGTCGCCAGTCACTGGATTCCAAGCCCGTTGAGATCAACCAACTGGTCACCTCCATGGGCGAGCTGTTGCAACGCAGCATCAATGAAAGCATCGCCCTGTATATGCGCCTGGCCGCTGAACTGTGGACCGCCGAAGCCGACCCCAACCAACTGGAAAGCGCCCTGCTCAACCTGGTGATCAATGCGCGCGATGCCATGCCCGGCGGCGGCAAGCTGGTGGTCGAAACCAGCAACCGCCACCTCGACAGTGTGTTTACCGCGGCCTATGGCACGTTGACGCCAGGCGATTACGTCGAACTGAGCGTCAGCGATACCGGCTGCGGTATTCCCGAACACTTGCTAACGCGCGTGTTTGACCCGTTTTTCACCACCAAGCCCATCGGCCAGGGCACCGGCCTGGGGCTGTCGATGATTTATGGCTTCGCGCGCCAGTCCCACGGGCATGTCACCATCCACAGTGAAGTCGGCATAGGCACCACGGTCAGCCTGTTCCTGCCACGCTTTGTTGGCGAACTGCACACCCAGGAGCCGCTCAACCCGACATTGCTGCCCATTGCCAATGCAGGTGAAACAGTCTTGATCGTCGAGGATGACCAGGCGGTAAGGGTGCTGGTGTGTGCGGTACTCAAAGAGCTGGGATACGCCTTCGTCGAAGCCGGCGATGCCAATACGGCGCTACCGATCATTGAGTCCGAGCAGCGCATTGACCTGCTTATCAGTGATGTCGGCCTGCCGGGCATGAACGGACGGCAGATGGCGGAAATCGGTCGGCAGATCCGGCCGGAGCTCAAGGTGCTGTTTATCACCGGGTATGCCGAACACGCGGCAGTGCGTGGCGGTTTCCTGGACCCCGGCATGCAGTTGATCACCAAGCCGTTTACGTTCGACCTGTTGACGGCGAAGGTGCGGGAGATGATCCACGCGTGAGCTAGCTGCCGAAAAGCGTTGAAATATTGAACCGTTGAGGGACTGGAACCGTAACACCGTGGGGGAACACGAAGGTTTACACCGCGGCGCATGAAAATTCGCTGAAGTGAGCCTGAAATTACCTTACGAGTCCGTCCAACCATGATTCCTTCCAGCCACGTTACCGCTCGCCGTCAACTGCCGCTGACTGCTGAACTTGAAAACCCGATCGTCAACCGAACACAGGCTGCAGCGCACGACAGCAATCCTGTCAGCGGGCCCGGACCCTTGGATGGCGACGCACAGGCCAAAGGCGACAGTGAATTGGCCGGCCTAGTGGCGCATGCGCTGCGCCTGGGGGCTCGTACCGGTCGAGTGGGTGATATCAACCATATTCCCCCTGCTTCAGCCTTCGGCCAGTGGTGGTCACACCTGCACGCTGTGATGAACAACCCACATTTCGTCAGGTGGGCGGCTGGCCAGAAAATTGATCGGTCAAAAGCGATAGAGATCAACCCCAGGGAAAACTACATCACCGCGATGGTCGACGGTCAGCGCAAGACGTTTTCGGGCTTCGATCACGGCTACGCCTGGACCTCGATGATGGCGCCGATCATGCGAGCGGTCAAAGCGGCGACCTCAGACTCTGGCTACATTTACAGCGCCTCAAACACGACATGGGCACCTTATTGGGCTATCGCGGACTTTTATGGCGAACCCATCATTGGGCAAACCAGAGAATCTGCCGAAGCGCGTGCCACCGAACTCGAACACGCAAAGGCCTTCGGCCCGACCTCACTTGCGGCTGAGCGATCCGAGGGGGTTCTGCAGGAGGAAAAGGCCAAGCTGGCCAATAGCCACGATCAAACCAACGTCGCGTCGGCGCTGATCGATATCGTCCTGGCGGTCGACGATTTGTCCGCAGAACTGCTCTACCGCACGACCAAGGATCCCCTGGATAGCCTGTACCTGTCACCGTCGTTTGTCGAAGACAAGATTGAGCAACTTATCCGCAATAAAATGGGTAGCGTCAGTCTCTCACTGCATGCCGACTCCCCCTTCCAGCCGTCGCAAGAAAGCCCAACCGTCAGCCTCCACACCTACATCAGCGACAACGGCTGGGACGTGCCCAAGCACCGCGACGAGCTTTTCAATCTCGGTCGCAGCCTGACCACCCCGCCACTTTCCCAGCCTCCTCACGGAAACTTTGGTGGGGCGTTGTCCTGGCCTGTCCCATTGAATGATGACGACCGGTACAACGTGAGAAATGCCCTGCGCCGAAACACCCTGGGTCTCAGTGAGCTGCAACATTATGACGAAGACAAGGGTGTACTGGGATACCTGACACACAACCAGTCGTTTGCACCTTACCAACTGCATGACCCGGCGCGGTTTATCCAAACCTTGCTCGCTACACCGAAGGCCCAGGCACTGGGTAAGGCACTGCAGGAAAAGTTTGATGGCATATCGACTTCGCAGAGCAACAACGACTGGACTTTGGGTGCCTTGGGCGCCACGCTTGATAAGGAATCCGAAGCCGGAAACACGTCCGCTCCCGCCCGGACAGGCATCGCCGGGTTTGATATGGCCCGCTACGAACACTGGGGCCAGCATCCCTCTGTGGTGGTAGCAGGCCTGGTCAGCCACTTGGTTGCAAAAGGACGCGCCAGCGCCGAGCTGGCGCCTATCGCAGCCCATGTGCTGCTGTCTCGCAGGGCGCCAGCTTTCCTGGTCAAGGATATTCCCGAAAAAATCACCTACGGCTCTCATAGCTGGGTGAGCTTGAGCACTGCTGTGGCGCGCCTGGAGAGCCAGGCGCCGGGTGCGACTGCGCACATGAACTACGCAGAAGTGATGCAACGGGCTGCGCTGGCGCCCGTGACCGAACAGGCGCGGCAGGTGGAGCAAAGCGCTCAGCGGGATGCGCTCAAAGACTGGGGAGTTGCCCACGGTATTATCCCGCTCGATACTCTGGACGACTACACAGACGAGCAGATGCGGCGTGTCTTCAGCGCATTCAACACTCAAGTGTCGGCGCTGCACGAAGCCTCGCAAGTGCAGTCGACACCGATGCCCGAGCGCCCGAAGATCGCGCTCAAGGCGCTCCAGGAGGTCTTCGGAAATCTGCCATTCGAAAAAAAATGTATTACGCCCTTCGTTGAGAACCGTGACTTTCCCGGACCTTACTCGGTGTTGGATCTTTACCTCAAGGGTGAACTCAGGGGAACAGAATGGACGTCATCGTCCGCCGACATCGACGTAAGACGTATAGCCGCGAACGCAGGCAAACTCCCTGACGTAAACGAGATTTTTCACACTGAGCTCTACCGGTATTTTTCCTCGGCGCAACAGTCGACCGCCACGCACGTCAAGCATCTGATTGCAGCACTGCCGCTCGAGGATAGAAAAAAGCTTGAGTACGGAAAAATCACCTTGCTCAAGGAATATCTGCTTCCGAGCGTTCACTACCGCAATAGGTATAGCGAAAACTGGAAAGTACCTGGCAGCCTATTGGTAAAAGCGCAACTGGGTGGCAACGTCGACATTTATGAAGTCAACACGAAGCAAAACAGTGTTCGCAAACGCAATGAACTCATCGGCCACCCCACAGGGCGTGGCGTGTTGATGGATATTTACGTTCATAAAATGCTTTTGGAGGTTAAGCCTACCGGTAATTACCCATCCAACATCGCTGGCGAAAAACCCCTAAGGGGTACGCCAGACAGCTTTGCCAGCGAGAAGACCCGCTACATTGCCGACGCCCTGGTGCAAGACCTCGGTATCCGGGCGCTCGAGGATGAAGCCAGGGGCATCACGACCTTCGACACCGAAGTCCCGTTCTACAAAAAAGCCCGCGAGTTCATGCTCGATCTCATCCCCCTGCGCTCGGCGATCCAGAACTTCCGAGCCGGTAACATCGGCGATGGCATGGTTGACCTGGCCTTCGACGCGTTCGGTTTTGCCGTGGGTATAGGCACAGCAGCCAAAGGCGGCAAAGCACTCCAGGCCGGCGCGTCGACCCTGAATCGATTTTCTCGCGGAGCAAAAATCGTTGGCCGGGGCGCCCTTGGGAGCCTCAACCCGGTGGATGGTTGGATGGACTTGGCCCGGGGAGGCACACGGTTGATCAAGCAAGGCACCCGTCATGCAATGTCGGCAGGCGCGAGCGCAGTCAACGCGCTCAAGGGCGCCGGGCACTATGACGTGCTCAAGGCGGCGAGCAAACACTACGACGCCGTAGCGACGGGCACTTACAAGCGTGCAGAAGAGACTCTTGAAGGCGCTGCAGTGCTCAGGCATGGAAAATGGTACCGCTACGATCCAGCCTCGAGCCAAGCGTTCGGCACGGCGCTCAGTGACTTCTTACCGTCCATGGGCGGCACCTCTCCTGCCTTTGGAGACTGGGCGGTGGGTCAACGGGTATTAACGGACAGTGAAAAAGCGATCAAGGCCCGATGGGACGCGGCGGTCAAACGTTCCAAATTTGGCGTGGGAAAGTTTGAATTTGAAGCGGCGTATTACAGTACGAATCCACCCAAGGACTTGATGAACAAAACAAAAAATATGACAGCGATGGAATTGATGGCGCTGGCGCAAGGCAACACTACCCAGGCAGGCGTCATGGGGACGCTGGTCAGGCAATATGACAACTTGGCGTTTAAGCAGGGAAAAAAAACGGCGACCCAGTTTATCGACACTATCGACCCGGATTTCGGAACGGTATTTCCAATACCGCAAACCGTTTATCTCAGCTCGACAGCGCAGTTCTCTGACGGCCAGTGTGCAGCCCTATCACGCGCCCTTGCGACCGCCGTCGAGCAAGGCAAAGAGAAAACACTGATCAACAACCTGTTCAAGGCTGCTGCCCGTCCTGATACGGCAGAAGCCAGAGAGTTCATGCGCACCCTCAGTCGCCTTCAAACCTTTACCGGGGGAGAAAGTACCTTTCATGCACAGAAAGTGTTGCGACAGGTGACCCCTCAGGACATGGTCCGGGAGCTTTCTCGCTCGACTGTCACCCAATCCGTCATGATCGATTCGCCGGGACATGCGATGGCGGCAGGCGTTGTGGTTGATGGCGCCGATAAAAAATACTATTTCTATGACCCCAACGCGGGCGTCGCTTTCTTCCCAAGCGCCGAGGCAATGGAGACAGGGCTGACCAAACTATTCAATGATAAACGTCTGCAAGGCCAGTACAGAACGCATGGGGTTGATCCCAAACGCTTGGAATTCAAGATTTTTGACCACGACGATGGGTGGAGAAAACTGGCTAGTATCGACGAAGTGAGCTTCACAAAACTCTTTGACGTCCCCCTTCACGAAAATGCGGTGGCCAGCATCTCCCATGAGCGGTTGAAGGAGCGATGGGACACCTTGCAAAAGGTCCCGGGCAATGAAGGATTAAACTGCTATCAGGCTTCGCTGCGTGTCGCCCAGGCAGAACATAACCTTACACCCGAAGCCGTCGATGCAGTCAAAGCGGCTACGAAGGGAGGCGGTGCCACCAGTTATACACCGCGCTACCTGGAGTTGATGGGGATCACGCCTGACGACCTCAAAACCACCTTTAATGCAGCGGATATCAAAGAGTCCGGGTTTCTCAACTTCAAGCATGGCAATGACGGTGGGGAATTTGGTCACACCGTCTACATTCAGAAAACCGACAATAATGAATTATTCCTGTTCAACACCAACAGCCCTGACCTGGACGTGGCCATGATCAAGAATGGCAAGCCGATAGAGATAAGTGGCGGAATGACGGTGTTTCATCTCGATGACGCGGGTCAAAGAGGCCTGCAAGGGTTTCTGGACGGGATCGCTGTTGGAAAAGACTGGCAGTTTGTCTACACACCCGTAAGCACAGTCACGGCCAATGTACAGGGCCTGCCGCACTGATCAGGTAGAAATGGCGGCAGCGTAGCTATCGTCGCCGCCGCTCCCTTCACGCCAACAAACGCTGGATATGCTCTTGCAGCGTATCCAGGTCGAACGGCTTGGCCAGGATCGGCGCGTTTCGCGTGATCGGGCTGTTGCAGTCGAGGATTTCCTGCGGATAACCACTGATAAAGATGACCTTCAACTCGGGGCGCAACTTGATCGCCGGTTCGGCGATCTGCACGCCGGAGATCCCCCCCGGCAGGCGGTAGTCAGTGACCATCAGGTCCAGGTGCGGCTTGGTGGCGAGGATTTCGAAGGCCTGCTCGCCATCGATTGCCTTCAACACCCGGTAGCCCAGCCCGGCCAGGTATTCACCCAGCACAAACATAATGGATTCGTCGTCTTCGACGATCAGTACGACGTCTTGTGCATCTTCACTCATGGGAAGCCTTTGTCAGGTCATTTGCTGCAATTACGACCATGGGGTCATGCAGAGGTTGCGTCGAGGTGACGATTGATTTCACGCCGGTGCGTCCAGGGGCAGGCACACGCGAAACAGGGCGCCCTCGCCTATCTGGCTTTCGACCTCGATGGAGCCGCCATGAGCCGCGACGATCTGCTCGGAAATAAACAGGCCGAGGCCAAGACCCGCCGCCACCTGGCTGGCCGAGACCCGCTCGAACTGCTGGAAAATACGCTTCTGGTTCTCTTCGCTGATACCGATCCCCCGGTCACGCACTTCAACCCGCGCTTCTCCATGCGCGGTATACACGCGCACGTCCACAGGGCTCTTGGCCCCGTAGCGCAGGGCATTGGTGAGCAGATTGGTCACGACCTGCTCGATGCGGAATTCATCCCAGTTGCCCTCGACCGGCCCTTCAGCGCTCAGTTGCATGGACGAGTCGGCGGCCGCCACTTGCGGGGCGAAGTTTTCCACCAGGTTGCGCACCAGTTGCGTAAGGTCAAAGCGCGCCGGGCGAATGGACAGCTTGCCCGTGCGGATACGCGACACGTCGAGCATGTCTTCGATCAAACGGATCAGGCTCTGGATCTGGCGCTCGTCGCGATCGACCATGGCGTGCATCTTGTCCAGGGTGAATGCGGCGGCGTTGTCCCGGGCCAGGTGCATCTTGCGCAGCTGTGTCTCGAGGATCAGCCCATTGAGGGGCGTGCGCACTTCATGGGCGACGATCGACATGAAGTCGTCACGCATGCGCACGGCCTGCTCCAGCTCGGCCTGGGTAGCCTGCAGGCGCGTCAGCAGCAACTCCTGCTCGCGACGGCTACGTTCCAGGGCTTCGACCTGCTGCTTCATGGCCTTGCTCTGGCGATACAGATCGACGAACACATTGACCTTGCTCTTCACCGCATGGATATCCAGCGGCTTGTGCAGAAAGTCCACGGCACCGCTTTCGTAACCCTTGAAGGCGTAATTGAGCTCGCGGCCGGCGGCACTGACGAACACAATCGGGATGTTCTTGGTTTTCTCGGTACCGCGCATTAATTCGGCCAGCTCGAACCCGTTCATGCCGGGCATCTGCACGTCGAGAATCGCCATGGCGAATTCGTG
>Ga0308167_1001552_pt1 | contig 25931 bp, 21 predicted proteins | sample PhyCR1_2_FD_202138 | JGI IMG/M metagenome (GOLD analysis project Ga0308167, IMG submission 202138) | Phyllosphere microbial communities from UC Gill Tract Community Farm, Albany, California, United States - DLSLRC.R1 | ecosystem: Host-associated > Plants > Phyllosphere > Unclassified | place... | reverse complement strand
TCACAGTAAATAGCAGTGCTGTATTAAATACCAACTGTACGCCTAATGGTGTAGAGGCACGTGATAAATCAGGGAAGGATTTAATTTGTATGGGCGGTCTTTGGTTGAAAAAACTTCCTGATGAAAAGAAAGAAGAAAAGAAACCTAAATTTATAATGAGTAAAGGTACTGCCTATCAACAACTCTCTTATGATCTTAGAAAAGAAGGCTATAAACTTTCATGGAAACTTAAAGCAGATGCTCCAGTTAAACCAAAAGAGTACAAATTATGGCAAGAAGAAACTCTGGATATCATGTCTCAGTTGAATACGTTCTTTAATACTTCTGATACTGATGGTTCAAGAATACACGCGCTTGTTTGTCCTCAATTGAAATATGTTGTTGTTACTCAGGAAAAGAATGCTGGTATGATTTTTGATAAAGACAGAAGGGGCTGTAATCTTCTTTCTGCAGCACCAGAAGAGGATAAAGCAAAAAACTTTTATGAGCAGAATCAGCAGCAGCCTGTAAATGCTCAGCAGCAATCTCAGCAACAGAATGTGCCTTTGGCTAACCAAGCTTATACTCCATCAAATTTGCAGGAAAATAGTTCAGGTTCACTTGTGGCTCAGCCTGACTTAGACTTTAAATAAGAGAAATAAAAAAGAGCCTTTCGGCTCTTTTTTTAAATATCTTCTTCTGTAATTGTAATTTCTTTAATTCCCTGTTCTACCAAATCTGGTAAATCAAAGAATTTATCCTGAAGACAGTTTTCAACAATGGTTCTCAATCCACGCGCACCTGTTTCACGTTTAATTGCTTGTTTAGCAATTTTAGATAAAGCTTCTTCTGTGAAAATAAGCTGAACGCCGTGGTGATTAAAGAAAATTTCTTTTTCTTTAATAATTGAATTTTTAGGTTCAGTAAGGATATTAACAAGATCTTTTTCTTTTAATGAATTTAAAGTTGTAATAATAGGAAGGCGTCCAATAAGCTCAGGGATAATACCAAAGCGAACCAAATCATGTGGTTCAAGCTTAGTAAGAACATTATCATATTCTAACTGTTCTTTATTTTTTACTGTTGCCCCAAACCCAATGCTACTTTGTTCTGTACGTTGTGAAATAATTTTTTCAATACCATCAAATGCACCTCCACAAATAAACAAGATATTGCTGGTGTCAATCTGAACGTTCTCATTGGAAGGGTTTTTACGTTGTCCTAATGCGGGTACAGAACACACTGTTCCTTCAATAAGTTTTAATAAAGCCTGCTGAACGCCTTCCCCTGAGACATCCCGAGTGATTGAGGTGCTTTCAGATTTACGTGCGATTTTATCAATTTCATCAATGTAAATAATTCCACGTTGGGCTTTTTCAACGTTATTATTTGCGGCAACCAAGAGTCGTGCGATGACGCTTTCAACATCGTCACCTACATATCCTGCTTCTGTTAGAGTAGTAGCATCTGCAATAGCAAAAGGCAAGTCCATACTTTTTGCAAGTGTCTGAGCAAGCAAGGTTTTACCAGTTCCTGTAGGGCCTAAAATAAGAATGTTTGATTTTTTAATTTCTACGTCAGGATTTTGATTATTTATCTCTAATCGTTTATAATGATTATAGAGTGCAACTGAAAGAGTTTTTTTCGCTTTTTCTTGTCCAATAATATATTCATTCAATGAGTTTAAAACAGATTTAGGAGTTTTAGCATAAGCGATGTTGAGATCTTTTTGAGGATTAAGTGCGTTGTGGATATCAGAAGAACATACTGAGCAAATTGTAAATTCAGTGTTTACAACAACAAATGAAACCTCTGGATTCTGTTTTTTAGAATTATTACAAAGTGAGCAACAAACATTATTTTTAGCGGTCATAACAAACTCCTGAAATTTAAAGAGATAAAAATATAGCATGTCTGAATATTGAATACAACTGGAAATTTTGTTTTTCTGATTGTATTTTAGGCATTTAAAAAATAAAATGATGATAAATTTGAAAAAAATGAATAAAATAGATACTTTAACAGAAGTCTATTTTATTCTTTAAATAAGGTAAACATGTAATGGATAATAAGAAATATCAGGTCATTGAGAAAAATGACAAATTAATAACTGGAATAATTGTGTGTCTTGCTGCTGTATTAACTGCGGTATCTTTATCTATGATAGCAGTTTCTTCATGGGAGAGGACAGCAAATGATATAGAAAGTATAATAATGACCTTTCTCGCGGGGAGTATCGCACTAAGTGCTCATTTGCTGCCAGCATTAACAAAAAGAAGGGTAGGAAAAGTAGGAGGAATTGTTGTTACGGTTTTATGGTTATTTTCAGTATTAGTTACCTTATATAGTCATACCGTCTTTTTTGTCTCTGCTGGTGTACATGCAGGTGAAGTGCGTTCTCAAAATTCAGGAAAAGTTGAAGATATAAAGAACAGTATGAGTCTTGCTCAAAAAGAAATTAACGATCCAAACGTGCGTTCAGTTGTCCTTATATCAAGAGATATGAGCGTTGTAGAAGGAAGAATTGCTTCTTTACGTCCAAGAGATTGTGATAAATGTAAAACAACAAAATCAAAAATTCTGGAATTAGAAGCTCAAAAAAATGCTTTAGGTATCGAGATGGCAGAATCGCAAAGAATTGCAGCATTAAAAGAAAAGCAACTATCTATGGATAGTCAAATATTAAATGCAAAAGACTCTGCAAGGCTTGATCCGGTCACAGAGAAATTATCAATTATTTTTAAAGGTATTAATGTTGATGCATTAACACTTTTTTTAGCTATTTTAAGCGCAGGATTACTTGAAACATTAGCTGCTTTATTTTGGTGGTTAGTTTGGCCTAACAGAAAAATCTCTTTGACAGATGACGTTTTCTTTTCCGTAGCAGAAAATAATAATCTTTCAGGTAAGAATAAGAAAAAAATAAGAAAAACCGATAGCGAAAGTTTTTCCAATAAAGAATCTGTATCCGCATTTAAGCAGGATAATGAAATATCAGCTTTGAGTCAGAAGGAATCTTTATCGGATAATGATGAAAGTCTCGAAGAGCAATTTTCAGATATCATAAAAGAAGAAAAAATTGACAAAGCTGAGAGCAGTATAGAAATAAACAAAAACGTTAATTTAAAACGTAAAACCTCACACGCAAAAAAAAGAGTAAAAGGCTACCAGGTATCCAGTTCAAAAGTAAAAATGAAACAAATAACAAAAGCAATACGTAAAGAAATTTCTCCATCAAAAGTTGAGACACAGGAAGATTTATTAATAACTACTCCAGTAGTATCCATTCTTCCTGAAATTGCTCATGAAATGAATGTTTCTCCGCAAATTATTATGTCAGAAAAAAGTGGAGTTTTGATTTCAAAAGAAATTGAGATGCAAAATAAACAAGAAAATAATGTTGTATCTTTAAATAATCAAAATTATGCTCAGCAGGAGCAGGAGCAGGAGCAGGAGCAGGAGCAGGAGCAGGAGCAGGAGCAGGAGCAGGAGCAGGAGCAGGAGCAGGAGCAGGAGCAGGACGTGCCATTTTTTGAGTTCCAATTACCAAAAGCTATGTTTGAAGAAAAACTTGAAGTTGATATAACCAGCGCTAATAATAATTTTAGAAAAGAAACAAATGAAGAGAGAGAAGAATTAATAGAAATGAAAAAGTACCAAGATAAAGAAGCTGTAAGTATCCATAAGCAAAAGATCAGCAGTGTTGTAGGTACAGCAATAAATCATGTAATGGATAAAAAAGAAGATGAAAAAAATGAAGATTTTAATGACCTTTTTAGTGTTTTTGAAGGTAATTAATATTGGCTAATATCACAGATATGTTAAAATAGGATAATACTTAAGGGGAAAATTGTTATGAACTTTAAAAAAGGTAGTTATCCTTATCCAGAGGAAAATGTTTTTTTAGTATTAGGTGGTCCAAATGAAAAATTTATATTAAATCACCCATTTACCGTAAAAAACACTCTGGAAAAACAAGATTTCGTTAACAATGTCCATGTTTTAAATAAAATAGTTAATTTCACTGCGGTATCAAAAAACAAAGAATTAGTTGACAATTATGCAACAGAAATTATGCCAAAATGGTGGTCAACTTATAATATTCTTTCATTAAAAGAAATAAAGTCCTGGCTTTCCTTTTCAAAGGAAATTGTTTTGGAAAAAGGTGAAAAGTGGTTAATTAATCTTTCTGATAAAACCTCATTAGTTATTGAAGGAAAAGACTTAGATTTTTTTGCCATAAAAACTATTATAGAACAAAATATGGGTGAAGACATGTTTTGTTCTACAATTCCCTTAGTCTTTGTAGAACAAACAATAGTCGATATGGAAGCCATCAGAACAGGATTACAAGAAGAAAGATTTGTTTTTGATTTGGAAAGTAATGAGCTGAATGATTATATCGATGATTTATTTTTGAGTTTACCCCAAAACCAACAAAGTAAAATAATTCAAGATAGTAAAAAATAACGATATAATTACAGCAAAGGAATAATACTAAATGAAGATTTTTCGAATAAAAAAAGAAGACCAGTTAAAAGAAAATTTGGCTCCTATCATGATTTCTGTTGAAAAACTTAATAAGGTAGAAGGCGCTTTTTCAAGAGCAGAAACTTTTTTTTCTGGAAAACTAGGCACTGAGTGGCGTCAAAAAATATCAGAAGAACATGGTGTTGATGTGCCAGATATAATGGTAAAGCATCTTGAAGAAATTTTAAGTTCACGCTGTTCTTCTAATATTAATAATGCAGTAGAAGCGTTTAAATTATGGGGTAATCCAGAAAAGACGCACAATCTTGCAGGATTTTTCCGGTTGCCTTCTGAGCATGAAAGACATGCTTATTTAAAGAAACATGGAATATTATCTAATTCTACAATATTCGCAGAAATTATGTCTATAAACGTAGCAAGTAAGCTATCACAATCGGTTATTGCTCATGGTGCAGTATCTGGTTTAGCTATGGCAGGGGTTACATTATCAAGCCATGTATTGCTTCCAGCTGCCTTATTATTGGTTGGTATGGCATTTATAAGTATTAAACAAAAAAGAGCCGTTCCCGAAGAACTGGAAAAATTAAAAAGATATAATGAAGAAAGTGAAATGCCATTATCTGCTTATGCAGACAAAAATAAAGTGGGATTAAGCATTAATGAAATAAGACACAGAGGTGCAGAATCTTTTGTAGAAGTTGAAGAGATTGTAAAGAAACAAAGTTTTAGAGTAAAGTGTCTACTTAAGTTTCAATCATTACAGACTCTGAGAAAGTTTGCTGATGATTTTATTCATATTGAAGAGAGATTAAAAAATATGAATAAATCCTTACATCAAGATGAAATAGGAAAATTAGTAATTAAGGAATGGAAAAAAGATCATATTAAGCACGAACTGTTAAATAAAGGGCAGCGTAGCTGGTTTAAGCATACCTTAGTTGAGCTTCTATTATTAGCTTCTCCAATAAGCCTGGAAGTATTCCCAGTTTTAGAGCATGCCATAGGTGGTCTGGTTGACGAAACAACTTCACGTATTGTATTAAAGACACCAGAAGCACTTGCCATTGCAAAAGAAAGTAAAGGTGAGCATTCTGGTTTTGGTGAATTATCTCATTCTCAGAATCCAGAAAAGATAACTGACAAGATTAAACGATTTATAGATAAGCCCTTTGGTTTTCAATATAATGATTCAAGTATAGAACATTTTCATCATGCTGAAGTTTTTAAGATATCAGTAGCCTCAAAAGATGACGCAATAAGAAATCTTAATTTGAAAGCTGTAAAAAATCCAGTAGCGAATGCTATGGAGCAGGTTAACGAAATAAAAAATAAATATAAGCAGCAATAACAAAAGGGCGAAAGCCCTTTTATTTTGCAAAAATACTCAAGTGATTTTGTACAGGAAATATTTTTTTTATGGCAGTAATAGTAATACCTGAAAAATAACTGTCATCAATAATCAGGCTTTTTTTGTTTATATTATCATTCTGTATATTTTTAAAAATAAGGTCAAAATACTTTCTTCGTTGATTAGATTTTAAATGATTAATTTTAAAACTTTCTCCCATGCCATTAATTCGCATAATATGGTTTTCTTTTTCTTTTTTCTGCAGAGATAAAGTATCTATCTGACTAAGAATATATTCTTTTGTATTTTTTTCTAATACGAAATATGGGATACCGGTTTTATTAACGATACTTTCAATAAAAGGCTGGCTACTTTCTGGTATGACGATATTATCGTACTTATTATCATTGCAAAATTTGCTAATAGCATTCGCAAGTTGATTAATAAGCAATTCTTTTTGTTCTGCACAAATATTATGTTTAAAACGATTTTTGACAGCATAATATAAATGCATATTCGCTTTTTGTTTTAAATCAAAAAAATAATGTCCTGAGTGTTGAGAATATTTAATTTCAAGTTCTGAATTATTCATCTTTTTCCCCGAGCCAATAAAACTGCTATTTTATAAAATTCAAAAAAAATAAGCAAGAATATTCTTGCTTATATGGAAAAAAATACTAGTGATACTAAATCAGATAATTTGCTTTGATACATGTTCACGTTTTGTTAGATTTATTTTTTCATTTAATAAGTATTTATCTAAAATAGGTTTTAATGCCGGAGCATTTCTTTCAACATAATCGGACAGAGTATGTTCTGCGCCTAAATCATCTTTCCATGAAATGTCAGGATTAGCATTATTTTTCAAAAGCCATTCAAAATAAACACGATCATAATTGCTGGCATTACTTACCAGCAAGTGTTTATGACCGTCAAGAATATTTACATCAGCACCATGTTGTACTAATTTATCCCAAAAGTATAAAGTAAGTTCTTCTATTTTTTCTTTACTTGAATCACTAAAAAATAAGCTTTTGAAAGATAAAGGAATGTTCAACTTTCTAGTGTTAAGCGGATTAATACACGAGTTTGCTGATAAAGCTAAATGGAAAAGCTCTTTATCGCCTTTTGTAATCGCGGTATTAATAACCTCAACATTGTTGGTTAATTGATAACCTTTTTTTAAAATATCTTTAACTAAATCAATTTTGCTTGAATCTGAAACAATTTGGTTGATAAAAGAATGGGGAATTTTATTAAATAATTCATAGCCTAACTCATTATATAATTCTTTAAAATAAATATTGCTATCTTCCCATCGGCTATTGTTAAATTGTTTTGTTTGCGTAGTCAAATGTTTTGAATTAGAAATAAATGCGACTTTAAGAAGAGTAAGGCAGTGATCAATTTTACTATCAAAAAATTGCTCCATTAGTTCAGGATAATCATGAAAAATATTTTTAGCAATTTCTTTTTCTTTTAAAAAAAGCTTAGAGAAAAACAGGCTGTCATCAGTATTCATTTCAAAAAAAGCTTTATCTCTTGCCTGCTTATACATTTGTTTAGGTGTTTGTTTTTTAATATTCTGACGGTTCATAATTATTCCTATTCACTATTTATTAAATAATTATAACATGAAGGTGATTAAGAGCAAAAGAAAAATTTAATTAATTAATAAGGAAATTTTAAATTTCCTACGTCATGATATGATTTAAGTAAGTCATTGTTTTTTTTCATTACAAACCAAAACCATATCATAAATATATATGCAACTGCTCCAAAGATAATCAAACCGCATACTGCAAGTGCTACTGAAATTGTCATAGCAACAGCGATTTCTAAACCAGTTTTTCGATTAATACGATTATATATAAATACATTTTTAGTTTGATACGCTATTATGGAACTAAAAATGCCCATAAGAACACTACCCACAACAGGTATTAAAATTAACCATAATGCCCATTCTGAGATTTCCTGTCTTAAAAAATGATTGGTTTTACGCAATGAAAAAATGTAATAAGTTTTCAAAATACAGGAAATTATGAAGTATAAGACAACACCAATAAGTGCTATTAAATGTAGTTCAGGTGTAAAATTAAATGAATTCAAAATATTTCTCCTTATATATATAGAAATAATATCTAAAAATTGAAAAAAAGCAAAAAAAAGAATCAGAAGTGTTTGATTTTTTTCAAACACAGGTTATTTTAGATAGAAATACAGAAGGAAGAATTATGTCTGAATTAGTGCCAAAAATTGAAAAAATTGTTGAAAACTTTTTTTATGAAAATAGTGCGGAACATGATTGGTTTCACACGTTAAGAGTCAAAACAACTGCCGAAGCTTTAGCTCTTGAAGAATACAAGGTAGATATCGAAATAGTTTCATTAGCAAGTCTTTTACACGACATAGCTGATGAAAAACATTATAGCGACCCAAAAGAAGGTATTCGTAATGTAACCGCAATTTTGCGTTCAGAGGATACCTCTCCTCATATAATTGGTCATATCGTAGAAATATTTAATACTATGTTCTTTAAAGGTGCAGGTGTGCCGACACCAATGAAATCAATTGAAGGTAAAATTGTGCAGGATGCTGAGCGTCTTGATAGTTTAGGTGCAATAGGTATAGCACGTTGCTTTACCGAAGGAGCAAGGCAGGGGAGAGACTTGTATGATCCTGAATATATTCCTCAGCGACATGTGTCGAAAGAAGCTTTTACCAATTCAAAAGCTGATAGTTTAAATCACTTTCATGAAAAACTTTATTATTTAAAGGATAATATGAATACCCTTGCTGGTAAAAGGCTTGCAGCTAAAAGATACAAATTTATGAAAAAATTTGAGCAGCAGTTTAAAAGTGAATGGAATGGGACTGATATGCAACCTATTTTACAAAAAATAAGAGCCAAGTCCCCATGGCAGGATCCCTATTTCCTTCATTTTTTTGCTCTTATGTCAGCAGCACTGAAAGATCCTATAAAGTTTGAAAAAATAAAAGTTGACGATTTCGATTTAGCCGATCCTGAAAATATAAAAGAAAAATAAATATAAAGAGCCTCTGGCTCTTTATATTCTTGTAATAATGGTTTTTTTCTGGATATCTCCTGAATATTGCGCTAACATACTTTTTTCAATGTTAATCAGGCATGTTTTAATTGTATGATTGATATCGCTGTCCATTTCAACATCCATATAATACTCTTTAAGGTATTGCTTATAACTGTCTATAGACATAATTTCGGGATAAACTTTTTCTTTAGTAAAGTAATTGTGTTTTAAAGAAAATATAAATTCAAACTCATTTAATGCATCTCTTAATGTATGGACTTCTTTTAATTTTTCAATTAATGCAGGCGATGATACATTAGATATATTCATGATACCTGAAAAGGTAAGTGTCTCTTTATCAGGATGTTCTTGATGAAAATTGTGAACAGCTTCAATAAGATTACTTTTTAATATAATAAAGTTTTTTGCCTGGGTATCAAGAAAATCAGATGAAAATCCACCATGTTTTGAAAACTTACATGCACTATCAAAGTTTTTAAAAAATGAAGGTCTATCGAATTCATACATAATATATGAAGAATTTATATTCTCTATATTATAGTAATCACCAGAATCATCAGCTTGTAATTTATCAATAACTTTATGAAAGTTCTGATTTATTTTATTTAAAGAAAACTCGTTATACATCTTTTTGTATATATTAAAACGATCAGAAAGGGTGTTTATCTCATTAAGGTTAAGTAAAAAATCACAGAAATATGATTTCATTTTTTTTAAAGGTATAGAATAAGGTGGATAGTCATAGTAAGTAAGATAATCAAACATATAAACTTGTCTTATTTCTTCTTTGATATGAAGTTCATATGTTAAAGGTACATAATCATCTTGGGTTTTAGATTCTTGTTTTTTGAGACGAATTAACAATTCGGGCAAATCCAGAGTAGAAAAGTTGCGTTTTTGCGTAGAATAATAATCTTCTATACACAGTATTAATGACTGCAATTCCAGATCAATCATATCCTTTATGTCAAGATTATCGTTTATTAAGTTATTCATATTACAACCTTATTTTAATATATAATTATTATAATCGTTGTTTAATATAAATGGTAGTGTTGTGGTTATTAATTTGTTTCTTAAGTATATAATTTTCAATATCCTCGACGATTTTTTGTCCGTTTTTTTGATGTTTTATTATTAAGTTAAAGCATTCTTTAATCTGATTCTCACTTTTTAACTGTTCACTTCTCTCGAAAAAAGATAAGTAAACAGATAAAGGAATGTCTGATAATTTTTTTGTATTATAAATTATACTGAACAAAAGAGGAGTATTTTTATAGGATAAGTCAGCAGATAAACCATGATTAAAAAGGTTGCATAAGAAATCTTCTTCTTTGAGTATTTCAGGATTATTTTTTACAATTTCAAAAATTGCTGGACTCATATTTTCAGAGGACATAGGAAGATCAAATCTATATCCTGATTTTGAGAAAAAAAGTAAGGCATTCGTTTTTTTATAATTATTTTTATGGTCTATGTTAAATTGTAAATACGTTGATAACGTATTTTTTCCTGTTTTTGTTGAATATTCATTACGTAGGTCTATATTAACCTTTGGTGTTATCTTTTTTATAAGAGAAAATTGATTCATAAAAGCTGCGGTAATTAAAGGATTGGATTTATGAAGCTTACTATAATCAATATTGTTGCATAAAAAATCAATTATTTTGTTAGCATGTTGTAAAATAGCATAAGAAAAAACATTATTCTGTGCAAAATAATAGTTATAAATTTCTTCTTCATCTTCGGTGAAATATTTTTTAAATAATTCAATATTATCAGTCAATAAAGCATTTCGTATAATAGAATTTATCATTTTAGTATCCATAAAAAAGGAGCTTTCGCTCCTTTTATTTTAAACTTTATTGTCTGAATTATCAACAATTTTTGTATTATCCAGATTTTCAACTTCTACACCATCTATTATCTCAGGATGTTGCATATGAATTTCTTCAAAAGCAGAAGGCTGATTATCTGCTATTTGCTGTATAATAAGATCTATATTTAAAAGTCTCTTAATAACTTCAAATTTCATAGAAGAGATAAAGTTTTCAAAATTTTTGAATGCTTCTCTTTTATATTCCAGTTTAGGATCCTTTTGCGCATAGCTTCTCAGATGAATACCCTGTCTTAAATATTCAAGTGAAGCTAAATTTTCACGCCAGCAGAGGTCAAGACTATCAAGAAGCTCCTGTTTTTGAATGATATTTAAATCCTGTTTACTAAGAATACTATACTTAGTGTGATATGCTTGCTTAATATTTTCCAAAACATGGTTGAAAATGTCATCAGCATTGTGATTAATGTTTTCACAGAATGCTTTAATATCCATTTTTATTTTAAAATCTGCTTCTAATGATTTTTCCAGTCCATCAATGTCCCATATATCAGGATGGCTTTGTTCTGGAACATGGTGAGTAACAATATCAAAAATCACACTATGCATAATGCTGTCGATATATTCACTCACATCATTTTCGTTAAGGATTTCATTTCTTCTCATATAAACAACATTTCTTTGTTCATTAGAAACGTCGTCATAATCAAGTAATTGTTTTCTCATATTGAAGTTTTGATTCTCTATTTTCTTTTGTGCTCTTTCCAGGCTTCTTGACATAAAGGGATGTGTTATTGCTTCATCTGGATTCATGTGAAGTTTTCTTAAGAGATCAGCAACTTTATCACCAGAAAATATAGTTAATAAAGGATCTTCCAGAGAAAGATAAAATCTTGATGAACCTGGATCACCTTGTCTGCCTGCACGTCCACGAAATTGATTATCAATCCTGCGTGATTCGTTTCTTTCAGTGCCTATAATGTGAAGCCCACCTAATGCTAAGACTTTATTATGTTCTTCCAGCCAATCTTGTTTTAATTTTTCAATTTTAATTTCTTTTTCTTCTTCGGTTAAATCTTGCATATTTTGAATTTCTATTATTCTAGGTTCTATATTACCACCCAGTATAATATCTGTACCACGTCCCGCCATATTGGTTGCAAGAGTTATCATGCCAATTCTGCCAGCCTGAGAAACGACGAAAGCTTCTCTTTCATGCTGTTTTGCATTAAGCATTTGATGAGGGAAATTATGTTCAGTTAATAGTTGTGAATAAAGTTCATTATTTTCAATGGAACTTGTCCCAATAAGAACAGGTTGGCCTCTTTTATAACAATACTCTATATCTGCAAGAATTGCCTTTTTCTTGACTTCCATAGTAAGATAAACTTCATCTAGATAATCTTTTCGCTGAACAGGTCTGTTTGTAGGAACCACAATAGTTTCAAGTCTATAAATATCCTGGAATTCAAATGCTTCAGTATCTGCGGTTCCTGTCATGCCGGAAAGTTTTTTATAAAGTCGGAAAAAATTTTGAAGCGTTATTGTGGCTAAGTTAACATTTTCATCCTGAATTTTTACTCGTTCTTTTGCTTCAATAGCCTGGTGAAGTCCGTCATTCCAACGTCTCCCTGCCAGAATTCTACCTGTGAATTCATCAACGATTAAGACTTCTCCATCTTTAATTACATAATGTTGATCTAAATGAAATAAAGTGTGTGCTCTCATAGCGGCATTTATATGATGAACAAGGCTCACATTAGAACTATCATATAAGGAAGAACCTTCTGGAATTAATCCCATTTCAGTCATTATTCTTTCTATTTTTTCATGACCTTCTTCGGTGATAAAAACTTTATGGTTTTTCAAATCAAGAGAATAGTCGCCATTTTCCTGATAGTCTTTGTCGTCAGGAGAACCTTCACCCTTTATTAATTGTGGAGGTATCGCATCAACAACGGCATATAGTTCAGTCAATTCTTTTGATAAACCTGAAATGATCAATGGAGTACGTGCCTCATCTATCAATATGGAATCGACCTCATCAACTATAGCAAAATGTAGTCCTGTCTGAACTTTTTCCTGATTATTGAAAACCATATTATCTCTAAGGTAATCAAAGCCGAATTCACTATTAGTTCCATAAATAATATTGCTTTGATATACAGAATGTTTTTCTTGTGCAGATAATGAACTTGCATTAAATGCAGTAGTTAGTCCCAGGAAAGAAAAAAGCTCGCCCATTTTATGGGAATCACGTTGAGCAAGATATTCGTTAACCGTTACAATATGTACACTTTGTCCAGTTAAAGCATTAAGGTAAGCAGGAAGTGTTGCTGTTAAGGTTTTACCTTCACCCGTTTTCATTTCTGAAATTTTTCCATGATGAAGTATCATGCCACCTATCATTTGAACATCGTAGAGTCGTTTATCCCATAAACGTTTAGATGTTTCTCTGACTACGGCAAATGCTTCTGGCAAAATATCATCAAGACTTTTTCCATTATTTAATAACTCTTTAAAGTAAGGTGTTTTATTCTTTAATTCAGTATCTGAAAGAGAAGAAACAGAAGCTTCTAAATTATTTATCTGTTCTACTATCTTTGTATATTTTTTAATAACTCTTTCATTTCTACTGCCTAAAAATTTTAGCAAAAATCCTGACATATATTTTCCTCTTCTAATTGTAGAATCACTACAATTATATTATTATAGTAATGTTCTAAATTTTTATATTTATACTTGTTGAAATATAATGAATAAATAATAAAATTACAAATATTTTGAGGAAATATAATGAAGTTGATAGAAAAACCGGATTTGGTTATTTTTCATGCGAATTGTTCAGATGGATTTGGTGCTAAATATGCATGTATGAAGAAATGGGGAACAACTCCTCTTTATATTCCACAACAACATACTAAAGAAATGACAATCGATGATATAAAATTTGATTATAAAGACAAAAATATTTTGTTCACTGATTTTGCTTTTGATAATAAAGAAATAATGCATGAAATAAGAAGTCAAGCCAAATCTATTTTTATAATAGATCATCATTTAACCGCAATTGAAAATTTAAAAGACTTTAATGATGTTGCTTATTTTGATATAAATAAAGCAGCCTGTCGTCTGACATGGGAAAGTTTATTTCCAGACATGGAAATTCCATTAATACTCAAATATGTCGAAGATCGTGATTTAAGAAGCTGGAAACTTCCGTATACCGAAGAAGTATTATCGGTATTAGATACCTTGCCAAAAGATGTCGTTAGCTGGGATGCATTTAATCAATCTCTTGAAAATTCTTTTGAAGAAATTATCTCAAAAGGTGAAAATATTAAATTATTATTTAATAGTTATTTACAAACAATGTTATTGCAGAAAAAAGATATACAAATTGCAGGATATAAAGGTGCTATAGTCAATACGTCATGGGAATTTTCAGCATATGCAGCCGATCTTCTAGCAGATAAATATGATTTTGGTCTGGCATGGTTTTTAAATAACGAAGGGTTAGTGAAATGTAGTTTTCGTTCAAAGAATGGCGTTAATGTAAAAAAAATAGCAGCTTTGTTTGGTGGTGGTGGTCATGCCGATAATGCAGGTTGTACAATTTCGTTGAGAGAACTCGAAAATATTATAAAGGGAAATAATAAATTAACATTTATTCCCCCAACGAACAAAGACGTAGCTTTAAAAATGCTGACTAATCAGCAAATTAAAAAAATTACAGAAACAAAAAATTTTAAAAATAAGATTTAGTTATAGAAATCTTTTTCGATAAAAACCTTTCGCCATGCGGATTTAATGCTATCATAAGAAAATCCTTTACTTATAAAGTATCTGAATGCTTTTTCTTTAACTTTTAAATCCCATTCACCGTTTAAATTTTTTCTTCGATTATAGTCAAGCATGAGCTTGGAGGCTCTTTCTTCTTCCGTCTCTATTTCTTCCATGACCTGTTCTATGATATCTGTTTGTATTCCTTTATCTTCAAGTTCCATTTTTATCCTTCTGTTACCATACGTTTCTGAACGATATCTAGTTCTTCCAGAGGCATATCTTTCGTCAGATTGGTATTTTGAATTGATTGCCCATTCGATAGCTTGTTCGCTTTCTTCTAATGGGTATTCTTTTTCTTTTAGTTTTTGTTGTAATTCTTTTACAGAGTAATCTCTTCTCGCAAGAAGATATATAACATAACTTTGAGCAGAATATTTGTTTTGTTTTGGTTTTTTTAAATCATATCCTTTATCATCATACATATCATAAGCTGATTTTTTTGGATATTCTTTCTTTTTAAATTTTTTTTTGTATTTCTTTTGTTCTTCCATAATAAACCTTCTCAATAAGTTTTTATTTAATCTATCATCATTTTTTGAAAACTGTGAATTTTTTTGGAAAATAAATAAATTCGTGTTAATGTTTTAAATTAAATAAGGGATAATATATGAAAAGAATAAGTGACCAAAAAAATTGGATTAATCGATTTGCTAAAAATGAATTATGGTTGAGTCTTAACGACAGACAAAAACAAGCAGTGGCTCTTCCTAATGAACATGCTCTCACCCTTGCCGGAGCAGGTACAGGTAAAACAAAAATGTTGATTTCACGAATAGCTGCGTTGATTCATGACGGCGATATTGAAGCACATGAAATACTGGCAGTCACCTTTACAAATAAAGCCTCTCTGGAAATGAAAGAAAGGCTTGAACATGCTATTGGAAGAAAAGCAAATGGTCTTACTGTAGGTACATTCCATGGCGTTGCTTACAAATGGATTCGTGAAGATTGGGAAGGGTTCGGATATAAAAAAAATGCGGTTATTCTGGATACAGATGATCAAAAAGCACTGATAAAAAGACTGTATAAAGATAAAAACTGGGATGATAAAACATATACAGTAAAATCTTTTATGGAATTTGTAAACGATCAAAAAGAAAAAGGACTTCGTGCAATAAACAGTTCTGGTATTATGAAAGTTCCGACGATTTATCAACAAATGTATGCAGAATATGAAAAAAGGTTAATTGAAGAAAATGCTTTGGATTTTGCGGAACTCTTAATGGCCATAAGAGATAGACTGACTCACGATGAAGATTTTTTTGAAAAAATGAGTGGTAAGTGGGCAACTATTCTCGTTGATGAGTTTCAGGATACAAACCCTCTACAATATGACTTGCTGGAAAAATTAGTAAAAAAAGGAGGTAGTCTTTTTGCTGTTGGCGATGACGATCAGTCTATATATGGTTTTCGCGGTGCAAGGGTTGAAAACGTATTTGATTTTGCAAAAAATTATGCAAAAGAAAATGTTATAAAACTTGAACAAAATTACCGTTCAACTGGAAATATACTTGGTGCAGCCAACGAAGTTATAAATATTGAAAAAAACAGATTAGGCAAAAAGCTATGGACGAATCAGGAACCAGGCAATTTAATTTATGTTTATAAGTGCAGAAATGAGGAAGAAGAAGCTACCGAAATAGCTAAACAAATAAAATTGTCTCTACAAGATGGTCTACTTCCAAAAGATATAGCAATACTTTATCGGACTAACTTTCAGTCCCGTGCAATAGAGCAAGCGATGATAAATCAAAGCATTCCTTATAAAATAGTGGGAGGTATGCGCTTTTTCGAAAGAGCTGAAATAAAATTAGCGATGGCTCATGCAAGATTACTTTCTTCTCCTGATGATATTGGTGCCTTTTGTAAAGCTGTAGGTAAACCAGCTCAGGGTATTGGGCAAAAAAGACTAGATATATGGAGAACCTTTGCAAGCCAGCATAAAATCAGTTTTTATGAAGCGATCAAGTCGCTGGCAAACCCTTCGGGTTCTGATGGTAAACCAGATTTGTTAGCTCAAAAAATAATTGAAAAAATAGAATTTGGCAGAACTAATTTGATAAAATTTGGACTGGCTAAAGGATTTCTGGCATGGATGGAATACATAGATTTATTTAAAGTGTATGAAAAAGATGAAAATTGCGATGAAAGAGTCGCTAACCTTAATGAATTTGTTAATGCTATTTCCGAATATGAAGAAAGAGGCGGAAAATTTTTGGATGAGTTTTTGGCAAGTGCCGTTTTGGATACCAGTGCAGTAGGTGAAGATGGTGGAGTGCAATTGTCAACAATACATGCATCCAAAGGATTAGAATTTAATAAAGTATTCTGGATTGGGATGGAGGAAGGTTTGACCCCAAGTGCAATGGCTTTAAAAGACAAAAACGGTGAATCAGAAGAAAGAAGATTGGCTTATGTTGCTATAACAAGAGCAAAAAAAGAGTTAAATTTAACTTTTTGTGATAGTCGTTTTGTGAATGGGGAACGTATAAATTCAGTACCTTCACGCTATTTGTCAGAAATAAATCCCGAACTTTTATTTCCTATAAGCACTCAATGGCCGCCAGATCCTAAGCCTTTCGGCTGGAAAATACATGAGGGAAAAATGACAGGAAGACAAAAAAGAGCAGAAAATATAAATTATGTTAGTGATTCTGCGGCCAGTAATCAGCAATCATTTCCACCTAAGAGAAGTAACGCTGGAAATGGTAAAAAAGAAATAAAAACTCAAAATTCAGGTGTTTGGAAAAAAGGAGACGTGGTAAAGCATAGTCGTTTTGGTAAAGGCACAATTGAGAAAATAGAGATAAAAAATGACCTGGAAGTAGTAATAGTAAGGTTTCCAGATAAACAAATTTCACTTATTGCCAAATTTGCTAATTTGATAAAAATTTAATCAGTAACACTTGCTCTTTCTTTTAAAAAATACTATACGTGACGTGACGAATAGATAATAGTAAAAATAAAGGAGAGTTATTATGGATAAAGATTATGATACCTTAAAAGGAGCGACCCATTCTCTGCAGGAAGCTCTACTCGAAAAGATTAAAAGTATGGAAATAGAAGTAGGTATTTTTCTACACTCAGGCATAAAACTGACAGGGAGAATTATAGATTTCGATGATTCTATCATTCTGCTACAAAATTCAGGCAAGCTACATACACATGGGGTTCAATTAATTTATAAGCATGCTATATCAACTATTTCAGTAATCGATTCAAGCATGATCCAGCTTTTACCTGTGGAACAAAAAAGCCAAGATAAAAACCATGAGCAAATAAAACTAAATTAAATGTATAAAAAAAGAGGAATTAATTCCTCTTTTTTATTTCTTATTTGCGGTTTAACATTTTTTGGAAAGATTGTTCTGTTTCTGCATGGAAGAAAATATCTTCAAGAGAAAAAAGCTTTTCTTTTTTAACTTGTTGTTTATTTAAAATTCCTGCGACTTCGGAAGAAACAAATTGCATATAGTTAATTTTATCTGAGTATACCTCTGCGCCTTTTTGAATAAGTAGTGATATCCACCTTTTATTATCATTTATGAGTGCAAAATCTAGAGCTGTGTTTTGTTCGTTATTCCTGATATTAATATCACAACCCCATGATAGAACAATATCTAATAATTCAGGAGAGTCCAGCGAGTAAGAAAGATGTATTAAAGAATCAAAAGTATAGCCTTTTTCTTTCATTGAAAAGAGTTGTTCACAGAAATCGAAAGGAATATGTTGTATCATATATTCAAGTTCTTTAAATCTTTTCTTCTGATTAAGTTTTATAATAAGGCGAATAACTTGTTTTTGTAAGCTTATGTTATGTTCAAAATTTATATCAAAATTTTCAAAGTAATAAGGCCATATATGCCAGTCCCATGTAGAACTGCAAGGTGTTTGTATTGCAAGCATCCATGGAAATAAATCATCGTCATCTAAATGCCAGGGATTAGCACCCTTTGATAACAGGTCAATAACAAAATCTCTTTTTTGTAAAAAACATGCCCAGTGTAAAGGAGTTTGTCCTGTTTCATCAGTAACATCAACATTATTCGTTTTTGAGAGCCACTCATTCCATAATTGTGTATCGTTGTGAATAATGGCATTTAACCAACTGGAGTCTCGATTAAGATAAATGGTTTTTTGAGTTAATTTTTTATCAATTATCATATGATTACTCTTCTCTTCTTGACTGCATTTTTTCTTTTGATGCTTTGTTCACAAGAAAAGTAATCAGTTTTTTTGTATTTTCAGGATTCGCTGTATTCATGAGCATTTTAGCATCAACTAAATATTTTCCATCAATCGCAACAGAAGGCAAAGAGTCAAGATTATATTGTTTAACAACAGAAGGTGCTGCACTTACTTTTGATAATACTTCACCAGAATCAAATGCTGTTTCAAAATCTTTAATATTGATCTGCCTATTAATCAACCAGCTTCGAAGTTTTGGATAATTACGGTAATCGGTAACGTCAATTTCACCTTCTGCTGAGGCTTTAAATAATGCAGAACTTACGTTATTAGCACCTATTTGCTGAAGAGCAAAGTATACTCTCACAGGATAAGCATATTTGATGTCAGTTGCTACAGGGGATTTTATAAATTTAACGTAATATGGCATATCGGCTGACATATCATTAAGACTTTTATCAAGTTCATAACAACCTTTACAGTTATAAGAGAAGAAATTGATTATCTGAATTGAGTTGCTACTATCAGAAGGTATTGCTGGTGTAATTTTTTTATAATCAGTGCCTTCTTTAAACTGTGCAGCAACCTGACTATTCGGAGTAGAATTTGGTTGTTGTTGATTAGTGTTTTGCTCTGGTGGAGAGTTGCTATCCTGTTCTGGTTGTGAAGAATTGTCAGGGCTTGTATTTATTGGAAGAGAAAGTTGAGGTTGTTCAGGTATCCCAGTCTCTGCGGAGCAACATCCCATTATAAATAAACTTAACATAGTTGCCAAAATTGTTTTCTTAATTATCATACTAAACCTCGAATAAACATATTATTATAATAATGCATACGATATAAGAAATTTATTATTTTTGCAATTCTTTTTTAGTTAAAAAAAAAAGATCCGAAGATCTTTTTTAAGAATGAGCTATAAAATATTTTTATTGGGGTCTTTTTTTCTTGCTGATAACAGACATGCCTAAATTTTCTTTTTTCTCAATATTCTGCGTTTCTTTTTCAAGAATAGCCGCTTCTTCTTTCGGTCCGTTAGCTTTGCCAAATAAAGCAACGAAATGAGGTTTGTCGATACTTAAATCTGCGGCACTTATTCCATCATTATTGGTCAAATCAATAGTAGCACCATTTTTGATAAGAAGTTGTGCCATGTTGAAATCATCATTTTTTACAGCAACCATAAGTGTGCTATTTCCTTCAAAATCAGTTGAGTCAACATTAGACGTGTGTTTTAAAATAAGTTCAACGGCATCCTGATGTCTGTGTTCAACAGCAACACGAAGAGCAGAATGACCATCAGCGTCTCTTTTAGTCTTAACAAGCATAGGGTGTTCAACCAGAATAGTAAGTAATTCCATGTTGCCCTGTTTTGCTGCTTCATGGAAAGGTCTCCACTGATAACGGTTCTCAACGTTGATATTAGCGCCTCGTTCAATAAGAATTTTACTGATTTCTTTATGACCATTTCTTACTGCACATGCTAATGGAGAATCTTCTTTTGGAAAATAATTAGGATCAGCACCTTCATTTAATGCATTAATGACTCCGTCTAAATCTCCTTTTGCAGAGGCTAAAAGTAAGTCGTCGTTAGCAAGGGTTGGTGGGTTTGTGTTTTCAAACATATTAAACATGGTTAATCTCCGGTAAAAATAATATAATATTCACTTGTACTATAACATATGTTTTTAAAGAGATAAACTTTATTGTTTTTATTATTGAAAAAAAATACAGATGTGTTATTTCTCTTTTTTATTCAATAACAATAAAGGAAATCATATGAATAATATTGAAGCGCTGGATATTATTTCTCGTTTAGAAAATACAATCAATGAACATTTTAAAATAGAGGAAGAAGTTCTGCAATTAGTTTTATCTTCATGGTTGTCAGGAGGTCATATTCTTCTCAATGACGATGTGGGAACAGGTAAAACAACATTATCGAAAATATTATCAAGTTGCGTTGATGCTAAATTTAAACGTATTCAGTTTACATCAGATCTCATGCCAGCTGATCTATCGGGTATTAATATTTTTGATCCTAATTTGAAAAAATGGGTTTTTCATCCCGGACCTTTATTTTCGAATTTAGTATTAGCTGATGAAATTAACAGAGCACCTCCTAAGTCGCAGACAGCTATGCTTGAGGCTATGGCTGAAAGACAAGTAACGATAGATGGAGAAACCAGAAAACTTGACGAATCATTTATGATTATAGCTACTCAAAATCCAGGTGATCATCTGGGAACCTTCAAGCTACCAGAAGCATTAAATGACCGTTTTACCATAAGTTTATCTTTGGGAAAAGTATCTGAAAAAGAAGAGCTTGATATAATGTTAGGTCGTTATGAATTTAACGGAATTGCTCCTGTTATTAATTTAGAGAAATTTCATGAATTACAAAAATATATTAATAATTTGCCTATTCACGATGATGTGGCTTCCTACGCATTAAGAATAATAAGATATACAAGAACAATGAGCAGTTTAAAAAGTGGCGTATCAATACGAGCTGGTCAGGCTTTTGTCCGTTGTGCAAAGGCTCTTGCTATGATTAAAAAAAGAGACAAGGTATTACCTGATGATATTCATGATCTTATACCCTTTGTACTGACTCACAGATTACAAATAGATGAAGAATCAATTTACCAAGGTATGACGTCTGAAAATATTATAAATACAATAAAAGAAAACGTTCCCTCAACCGCAAGTGCCATAAAATAAGTATAAATATGAAAAAATATAAAAGTTCTCCTAATAAAGTAGTTGCAAAAGTCTTACAAGAACCAGGTCGTTATGCATTAATAACCTGGCTGTTATTACTCTTCAGTTCTCTGAATATGGATAACGTTATAGCAAGAAACATATTTATAGCAATGACGGTAATTTGGACGTTTATGTTTATATTTTTGGTTTTAAACAGACGTTCTGATTTTGATATGGAATGTGATTTGCCAAAATGGACAACTGCTGGAGAGACATTTAAATTTCAAGTTAAGATTAAGAAGAATAAAGGATTTAAAGGTATATGGTTTTTTAGAATATTTGTTGAAAATAGTTATTCTAAAAAGGAAGAAAGATTATTAAGAAAACTTATTTTTAATACAAAGAGTTCCGACTGGCATAATCGTTGGGCATTTAATGACAGTAATGATTATGGAGATAATCACACAGCAAAAATTGCATTTTCTGACATTAAGATGAATTTTAAAAAAGATTCAAATATTCAGGAAGCATCGGTTCAAGGTTTTAGTAGGCAACGGGGAATTGTTCATGTTTTAGGTTTTAATAGCGGAAAAAGAGATCCATTAGGATGGCTTCAAAATGGAAGAAGTAAATTAATAAAACCTACAAAAATAGTTGTTATTCCTAAACCAAGAAACATGCCCCTTTGGCCTTCATATAGTGCAAAAAAAGCTTATTTGAAAAAACTTGAAAGTAAGAGTAAATCTGCTGTTGCTTCTTACCATGGAGATGAATTTATGAATATCCGTGAAGCAAGAAGAGAAGATCCATTAAAATATACTCACTGGAAAAGTTGGGCAAAGACTGGAAAGCGTTGGGTTGTTGAGCATGAAGAAGTTACCAATCCTAAAATGACACTTATTGTAGACGCCTCATTAGACAAAGCTGATAAATATAAACATGAGAGATTTGAACAAATGCTTGAGATGGTTGCTGGTCAATCTTTAAATACCAAAGATGATAATAATTTAGATTGGGTAGTCATAAATGATAAACCAATAAGCGTTGATAAAGGATCATTGAGATGGAGTAAAGTTTTGCATGATATAGCGATAATTGAGCCAGTCTCTGCTGAAAAAACAGAGGAGCTATGGAATAAAATGAATGCTTACTGGAAACGTGTTGTAGCAATAAGGATTTTAACCACCAGGAGTGAAAAAGAATTAGCTAAATGGACAGAAAGATGGAAAAAGCAAGGAATTTTAGTTGAAGTGATAAGAGTTCCATTAATTAATGAGGATAATAATGTTTAATAAATTATTAATAAAAGAAGACAGGAATTTTTGGGATATACCAAAGATTTTTTTGATAATAATAAACCTTTATTGGGGGTTTATTAATCATACCTTATTAGCAGGAATTCTTTTTTCTGGTGTGATTATTGTGTCTATGGTTTCTGACTATAAAATCAATTTTTCATTGCGTTGGAAAAAATATGTATTTTATATTATCCTTATTGTATCCGCAGTTATCTTTGTTTTATTTTTCTTTAATAAACAAGAAAGTAATCTTCTTGTTTATTATGGAACAAAACTTCCCTATTTTGCTTTTGTTTTATTAATTGAAGATTTATTTGGTCAGAAGAAAAACGAGTTTAATTTTATTAACAAGAAAAAGCTTTATAAAAAGAAAAAATATAAGGAAACTCCTGTATATACAAAAGCTCGTCTGGAAAATCTTGCCTTCGCTTGGCCGAAAAAATATACTGCGGTAATCGGTTTTTATCCAAGAGCTATGTACATGATATTTATGTTTATTGCCATTCTTGCAGTTTTGCAAAGAGACTCTCTAAATGGATTAACACCTTTTGTATGTGCTGCCGTATTTATTATTTTTGTTTTAAATAATATTTATGATTTCAGAAATAACACATTATTTGAATGGATAGGGTGTTTTATATTGCTCATCGCATTAAGTATTGGAGCAAATTATCTGGTTAAATTCGCACAGTATAAATCTCAGGAACTATATGCAGAGAAATTTGCGCGGGAATATTCTAACTCTGGTTGGTTCAATGCATTTCAGCAAAACACACAGATAGGACAATCAGGTTCTTTATCTGATTCACAAGATCTTCTTTTGAGAGTAGAATGGGATAAGCCAATTGGCACTTTATTGCCTGCTTCTTATTTTAATATTACAACAAACGGCGTACACTGGAAATCAAGTATATTTGGTAATCAGTTTATACGCGACGATGCAGGTACACGTGATCTTCCTGATGCAAATAAGATTCCTTCTACTGAGATTATGACCAATGCAGCAAAAATGGAAGATACTGTATTAATTAAAAGCAGTGTTAATCTTGAAGCCGTTCCTCAGAAAAATTTCAAAGATGAAAAAAGCGCCATCTTAATTGGAACACCTTTAAAATATAACAGAGGCGAGACTGCGTTGCCATTGCCACAAGGTACACATGTTATGTTAGGTACTGAGAAAGCAAGGATTAGTGCCTTTGCTAATGGAGGTATTATGTATAGTGGTTATAATGGAGAAGTGAATATTCAGGCTCTTTATTCTGAAAATCCATATATCCAATTACATGCACCGATGAAAACAGATCTGTCCGTTCCTTCTTTTTTGCTTCCGGTATTTGAAAAAGTTATAAAAGAAGCAAATATTTCATCAACAGATACAGTCGATGAAAAAATTAAAAAGATCAGTTATTGGTATACAAAAAACTTTACGTATACAATCCAGTTCGATGTAAATGGCAGACCTAAGACAATAGAAGATTTTTTGTTGAAAGACAGAAAAGGGCATTGCGAGTATTTTGCTTCAACCAGCAGCATGTTATTAAGGTATATGGGTATACCTTCAAGATATGCAATAGGATTTCTTGTTCAGGAACGTCACCCAGAAGAAGAACCAGGGATGTATTGGGTAAGACAAAGAGATGCGCATGCATGGTCTGTTTATTGGGATGGCAAAGGTTGGAAAAGTCTTGATACTACGCCTTCAATGTCAGAGGATATGGAAGCCGGAAGTAGTATGTTCTCTATATTAAGTGATAAAATAGAAAGTTTGAAATATAAAATGAGTAATCTTGATACATCTTCTTTATTTACTTCTACCTATGTAAAGGCGGGACTTACTTTATTAATAGTAATAGTCATTATAACGGGTTTATTGACAAGAAAAAGATGGAAAAAAGTCGTCGTCATAGATACGTCAGTTGTCCGTAATGTTAATTACCCCGAACTGGAACTGAATTTTAAAGCAGAGATGGCTCCATTTTTAGAAATTTATCCTAAGTATGAAAATGAACCATGGGGAATATGGGCGAAAAACACAAAAAGCAAAGAAATTATGGAAAAAGTAAAAGATTTTTATAAGATTCGTTATTAATAGGAAACAACTATCTGTATAAAAGTGTAAATTTACTGTTTTTTAAGAAAAAAAATCTCGCGTTTCGGGATTTTTTTTGATATTATTCATTTCATCATTAATTGCACGAGGATTTATCTGTGAATAATAAAAAAATAAAGATGTTAACATCAATCCTGTTTTTTTCTTTACTTATGTTTACGCTGATTAACGTAGTCAAAAAAGATGAAAAAGCAGTAGCCTCTGCCACTAATCAAATAAGCTATACTGAAATGCTTAAAAAAATTGAAGACGGAACAATCACTTCTGTAAAAATTAATCCTGAAAACCAGAATGCATTGGGTATGACTTCCGAAGGGTCTTTATACTCAACTAACGTATTGCCTAATGATACTGCTCTTTTAGATGCAGCGAAGGCTAAAAATGCAGATATGGAGATCAGCCCTAAAGCTTCATCGTCAAGTCTTGGTTCATTCCTTTTAAGTTTCGGTCCAGTTATTCTGCTTATTGGCTTTTTTGTATGGATGATGAAAAAACAAAAAGGCGGTGGTGGTGTAATGAATTTTGGTAAATCAAAAGCTCAAATGATTGATCCTGCCAAGAACAATACCCGCCTTGCAGATGTTGCAGGTTGTGAAGAAGCAAAGCTAGAAGTTACCGAAATCGTTGATTTTTTGAAAGACCCAAGAAAATATAGCGAATTGGGAGCAAAAATTCCACGTGGTATTCTTATGTCTGGTGGTCCCGGTACAGGTAAAACATTGCTGGCAAGAGCGATTGCTGGTGAAGCTGCAGTTCCATTTATGTCAGTGTCTGGTTCTGATTTCGTAGAAATGTTTGTTGGTGTTGGTGCTTCTCGTATCAGAAGTATGTTTGAAGAAGCGAAAAAAAATGCACCTGCGATCATTTTTATTGACGAAATTGACGCAGTCGGTCGTCAACGTTCAGGCAGTGCTGGTGGTGGTGGTCATGAAGAACGTGAACAAACTTTAAACCAGTTGCTGGTAGAGATGGACGGCTTTGAAGAAACTTCTGGTGTTATCGTAATCGCTGCAACAAACCGTCCAGATATTCTTGACTCTGCATTGCGTCGTCCTGG
>Ga0308167_1001551_pt1 | contig 25931 bp, 25 predicted proteins | sample PhyCR1_2_FD_202138 | JGI IMG/M metagenome (GOLD analysis project Ga0308167, IMG submission 202138) | Phyllosphere microbial communities from UC Gill Tract Community Farm, Albany, California, United States - DLSLRC.R1 | ecosystem: Host-associated > Plants > Phyllosphere > Unclassified | place... | reverse complement strand
CCGGAGCGTAGCGTAGGGGCCGGATGATAGGAGCAGGCGGTTTTTGCTTACTTTTTGACAAGACAAAAAGTGAGCCGCCGTAAGGGCGGAAAGGTGACTGTGCGCCACCCCCGCCACTGAATATCTAATCGATACAAGCGCCCCCGCCAAAATTCCTATCTCACATAAAACATGGACTATAGAATCTGGAACTTGAAACTTAAGGTTGAATAACCTACGTAGTCCCCCAGAACCCAATCAAACCGTTCCAATCTCCCCCCCATCCTCCCGCTGAATCACCACCGTGGAAGACCGCGGCCTAACCCGCTTCCCCCCAACAGCCCCCTCGGTAGCATCCTCCGAAACTGGCCAATTCCCCGGATGCTGAATATTGACAAACAACGTCCTGTTATCCGGCGTAAACGCAATCCCCGTCACCTCACACCCGTTGGGCCCCACGAAAAACCGCCGCAACCCCCCTTGGTTCTGCCCATTGACCGGCACCTGCCGCCCCGCCGCATCCACCAGCAGACCTGGAATCACCGCCAACAGCTGGTCGTTGGTGTAGTCACTGACCGTCGACTCACTGTTGTCCGTCTCGAACCACAGCACCCCGCGACTATCGAATCGCATCCCGTCAGGGCTGGCGAACTGGTTGAGTTCCGTCAGTCCAGAACGGTTGATCTCGGCCCCACCGCCCGCATTGGCGCCAAACACGAAGATGTCCCAGGTCAAGCGCAGGTGATCGTCGCTGTCATGCCAGCGAATGATATGGCCATGACGGTTGGGCCCGCGTGGATTGACCGCATCGACCTTGTCCGGCGTGCGCGTACTGTTATTGGTCAGTGTGAGATACACATCGCCGTTGAGCGGATTGACAGTGGTCCACTCCGGCCGATCCATCGGCGTAGCGCCCACGGCGTCGGCAGCGCCACGGGTATTGAGCAAGATGCCCGGCAGGTCACCAAAGCGTGCACCCAGCGTGCCACCCTCGGTGGTAGGGGTAAACACGTCCAGCGGTAACCATACCCCCGTGCCATCGGCCTCGAAGCGAGCCACGTACAGCGTGCCGTGGTCGAGGTACTTGGCCCCTGTGGCCAGGCGGTTGGCAGCCTGAGCGTCGGCGGGGTCCCACGGTGCCTGAGACACCCACTTGTAAAGGTATTCGTTGTTCGAATCGTCACCCATGTACCAGACCAGAGGCTTGCCAGCGACTGGCACGCCCGGTGCACAGCCTTCGTGACGAAAGCGACCCAGCGCCGTGCGCTTGGTGGCCAGGGTGGTGCGGTCATACGGGTCGATTTCGACGATGTAGCCGTAAGTGCTGGCTTCGTTGCGGTAATCCTCCAGTGCACTGGTGCCTTTGGCCGTTACATCGAATCTGGCAAACTCGCCAGCGTCTTCACCGCTATCACCCGCGGCGCTTTCCCACTGGTACTGGCTGCTGGAGGTGGCCACGCCCAAGCGGCGCTGATCCTCCGGGCACGTACCGTGGTTGACGAAAATGCCTGGCCAGTTCTCTTCGCAGGTGAGGTAGGTGCCCCAAGGCGTGTAGCCATTGCCACAGTTGTTGTTGGTGCCACGGCAGTGGGTGCCGGCAGTGGAGTATGGGGTCTTGACATGAGCGGTGCCGCGCAGCGGGCCGCTGATGTGCATGGGCGAGGCGGTGGTGAAACGCCGGTTCAGTGGATCGTTCTCCACCACCTGCCAGTGGCCATGCACGTTGCGCAGGCGTACCACGCCAGCGCCATGTGCGTTGATTTCCTTGCGAACTTCTTCTGCCGGCCGCTTGCCGTTAGCTGCCCTGGTGGGGCCGGCCGGGTGCAAAGCTGCAGGGTCGATGTACTCGAAGTTAATGGCTAACAGGCCATCATCCGAGCTGCCATCGATGGGGAAGAAATGCATGCCGTCATGGTGCATGCCCATGGCGTTGGCCTGGTCGACAGCGGTATTGCTGCCGTCAGGCTTCCAGGGCGCGGCTTTCCGGTTGAGTGGTGTTCCCCAGGGGGCCAGGACGCGTGCACGATAGCCCTTGGCAATGGTGCACGCATCGGTGCGTGACCCGGGGATCGAGTCGAAGCCCAGCGTCAGCCCTGACCTGGCAGCGTTACCGCTGGCCGACACACCAGGGCCGGCAGGCCTGCGAATCTCAGCCCCATTGACACAACCGCCCAAGCCGGTGCCGGCGATCAAGGTGACGGCGGCGGCCAGACCGCCGCGCATCACACTGCGTCGGCTCAGGTAAATGTCCATGACAGTGGCCATGGCCGTGTTGGTGCCGGGGTTTCGGTCCAGGTTGTCGCCGGTATCACGACTCATCACATGTCCTTGGGTTGCAGAATTGATCCAGACCGCACTCTAGTGGGCAATTGTGATATTTCGTTTGCAGAACCATGAACGGACGTTGCAACCCTGTGGTGTATCTGGCGGGAGCCTCGGAGAAGGGCGCCCTCCCAAGGTTGCTAAGTGGCGCCTGGCGCCCAGGCTCGATGCCCACTGCTCAGAGCGGTTATGCCTACTGGTGCGGATCAGCCCAGGATCCACCGCGTTTCAGCCCTGGGCAGCCTTCGGTGGTGACCTAGAGCAGCGCGTTGATCTGGGCAACGCCCATGCACGGCATGCGATGCGGTACGGGCTTCGTACCCGATTGCGTGGATGCTTTAAGCCGCTGCATTCACTTGGATGCCGTCCCGTGCCTAAGACACTGTCAGGCAGGTTCCAGCAAATAGGTGGGGTCTTTCCTGCAAAAACAGATGAATTGCGCTAAATCAGGGCCGAATCTCGATCATCGTGCCATCGCGCACCAGGCTCCAGACTTCTTGCATGTCGCGGTTACGCATGGCGATACAGCCGTCTGTCCAGTCCAGCGTATGGAAATACCACTCGGGGTATTCGTCATTGATCGGCGTGCCGTGGATCATGATCATGCTGCCGGCCTTCACGCCTGCCTGACTGGCCCGGGCCGCATCGCTGACGTTGGGGTAGTCGATGTGCATGGCCAGGTTGAAGCGCTCGCTCTGCTTGCGCCAGTCCAGCCAGTAGAAGCCTTCCGGGGTTTTCTTGTCGCCTTCGCGCTGCTTGGGGCCCTTCGGTTGCTTGCCCAGGGAAATGCGGTAGGTCTTGATTGGCTCGCCGCGGCTGATCAGTTGCAGGCGACGCTCGGACTTGATGACCAGTACCTTGTCGACCTGAGGCTGCACGGCCGGTTGCGCAGGCGAACCCGTCTGCACCGCCGAGACCGGTTTGCGGATGATGGTTTCGGTGTAGGCCGCCTGGGACATCGAGGCAACGCCAAGGCAGAGGAGGGCAAGCAACCAGCGCATGTAGCAATATCCTGAAGGCTCTGTGCCGGGCTTCGCGAAAGGCCCGCGGCGGTAATCATCACCGGGCGGCATTTCGTAAACCCTAACGGGGTGTGGGCGACACGTTCATCGGCGGCAGGTATTCATGGCCTATGGGGAACTGCTGCTCGATTCGGTCGCGATAGTAGCATTCTAATGTCCGCGCCACGGTCCGGAAAGCCAGGGCATCCCAGGGGATCTCATGCTCCTCGAACAGCCTTACTTCCAGGCTCTCGACCCCGACGGCAAACTCAAGGTCCGCCAGCTCGGCGCGAAAGAAGACATGCACCTGGTTGATGTGCGGCAAATCGAACAGCTGGTACAGCGTCATCGAGCCTACACGCGCGCAGGCTTCTTCGACGGTCTCGCGACGGGCGGCCTGGTCGAGCGTCTCACCGTTTTCCATGAAGCCGGCTGGCAATGTCCAGAAACCACGGCGCGGCTCGATGGCGCGGCGGCACAGCAGCACTCGGCTGCCATGGGTAGGCAGTACACCGGCCACCACGTTGGGGTTCTGGTAGTGGATGGTGTGGCACGCGGGGCAGACGTACCGCAACCGTGTGTCGCCCTGGGGGATCTGCTCGATGACCGGCTGACCGCACGCACTGCAGAAATTCATGGAGGCTTCCTTTTGTCGTGGCCTATCTTGGCGCGGCGGGTCGGTCGCCGCAAGCAGCAGGGGTTGGGTGGCTGACGGCTTTCGTGCATCATGCAGGGCAGGCCTTGGATACGAGTGAGCGCGATGCTGGACGAGCTACTTCGCCGAATGAGCAACCACCAACCTGCAACCCTGGAATCGGATCGGCGGTTCCCGGAAGCGGCGGTACTCTTGCCCATTACCCGCAGCGAAGTACCTGAGCTCGTGCTGACCCTGCGTGCCAAGGGGCTTTCGACCCACGGTGGCGAAGTCGCATTCCCGGGTGGCCGGCGCGATCCCGAAGACCCGGACCTGGTCTTCACCGCCCTGCGCGAGGCTGAAGAAGAAATTGGCCTGCCGCCGGGGTTGGTAGAGGTGCTTGGCCCGCTCAGCCCCCTGATATCTCTGCATGGCCTCAAGGTAACGCCGTACGTCGGCGTCATTCCCGACTTCGTCGAATACCGCCCCAACGATGCCGAGATCGCGGCGGTGTTCACTGTTCCGCTGGAGTTCTTTCGCCAGGACCCACGTGACCATACCCACCGCATCGATTACCAGGGCCGCAGCTGGTATGTGCCCAGTTACCGCTACGGCGAATACAAGATCTGGGGGCTGTCGGCAATCATGATCGTCGAACTGGTCAACCTGTTGTTCGACGCCGGAATCTCCCTGCACCATCCCCCTGTACGTCCTACCGACAAACGAGCAGGGCCCACCCTGCCATCTGCACCCCAGCCTGAGGAGCAACCATGAAATATCGCCTGGGCGACCTGCGGGTCGAGACTCATCCCACCAGCTGGGCTGCGCCCAACGCCACGCTCATCGGCAATGTCCGTCTCCAGGCCCATGCCAGCGTCTGGTTCGGCGCTGTGCTGCGTGGCGACAACGAGCTGATCGACATCGGTGAAGGTAGCAACGTGCAGGACGGCACCGTGATGCATACCGACATGGGCTCGCCCCTGACCCTGGGTAAAGGTGTGACCGTTGGGCATAACGCCATGCTTCATGGCTGCACGGTGGGCGACTACAGCCTGATTGGCATCAACGCCGTCGTGCTCAATGGTGCGCGTATTGGCAAGCACTGCATCATCGGCGCCAATGCCCTGATTGCCGAGGGCAAGGAAATTCCCGATGGCTCTCTGGTCATGGGCTCGCCCGGCAAGGTGGTGCGCGAGCTGACTGAGCAACAGAAACACATGCTCGAGGCCAGCGCAGCGCACTATGTCCATAACGCCCAGCGCTACGCAAAGGAACTGGTGCCCGACGATGAGTGAGGTGAGCGAGCGCCCCGTGGCGTCCCCGTGCGTCAATATCTGTGCCCTGGATGAGCAGGATATCTGTACCGGCTGCCAGCGCAGCGTTGCAGAGATCGGCCAGTGGGGCCGGATGAGCAACGACGAGCGGCGTGGGGTGCTCAGGCGCTGCCACGAGCGCGCTACCGAAGCCGGGCTGGTGCTCTAGCGGTCCTGCGGTTGCCTCCCAGGGCGGGCGACGGTAATCTGTGCCGCTTGCCCAAAGACTACCCGCCATGCTCTTTCTGATTGCCTATATCAGCAGTGTCGTGCTGATCAACTACGCCTTCTCCAGCGCCCCGCACCTGGACGTCATCTGGTCCGCCTGGGGTGGCCTGGTCTTCATCCTGCGCGACATGGTGCAGACCCGCTTCGGGCATGGGGCACTGGTGGCCATGCTGGCGGCCCTGGTGCTGTCCTACGTCACCTCCGAACCCGCTATCGCCCTGGCCAGCGCCACGGCGTTCTTCGTCTCCGAGCTGATCGACTGGCTGGTCTTCAGCGTCACCCGACGCCCGCTGCGCGACCGGCTGTGGTTGAGCTCGGCCTTGAGCATCCCGGTCGATACGTTCATCTTCTTCGGCATGATCGGTGCGCTCACACCCATGGTCATCGGTACCGCCATGGCGTCGAAGTTCGCCGGCGTCACGGCCGTCTGGCTGGCCATGGCATTTCGCGCCCGACGGGCTGCCGTGGCGGGCTGATGGTGTAGAATAGTGGTCCTTTTTCAGCGGGTGGTGCCGAGTCAGGCGCGGCCCCGGATGCCTTCGAGGACCTGAAATGACCCGTATCGGAACCCCCCTGTCGCCGACCGCGACCCGTGTACTGCTCTGTGGCTGTGGCGAGTTGGGTAAGGAAGTGGTGATCGAGCTCCAGCGCCTGGGTGTGGAAGTGATCGCCGTCGACCGTTACGCCGACGCGCCGGCCATGCAGGTGGCCCACCGCAGCCACGTGGTCAACATGCTCGATGGGGTGGCGCTGCGCGCTGTCATCGAGGCCGAGAAGCCGCATTACATCGTGCCGGAAATCGAAGCCATCGCCACCGCCACGCTGGTGGAGCTGGAAAACGAAGGCTTCAACGTGGTGCCCACTGCACGCGCCACGCAACTGACCATGAACCGTGAAGGCATTCGTCGTCTGGCTGCCGAAGAACTGGACCTGCCCACCTCGCCCTACCACTTTGCCGACACCTACGAAGACTATGCCGTGGCTGTCGCCGATGTCGGCTACCCCTGCGTGGTCAAGCCTGTGATGAGCTCGTCCGGCAAGGGGCAGAGCCTTCTGCGCAGCGATGCCGACCTGCAGAGCGCCTGGGCCTACGCACAGGAAGGTGGGCGCGCCGGCAAGGGGCGGGTGATCGTCGAAGGCTTCATCGATTTCGATTACGAGATCACCCTGCTGACCGTGCGTCATGTCGGGGGCACCACCTTCCTCGAACCGGTTGGGCACCGTCAGGAAAAAGGCGACTACCAGGAGTCCTGGCAGCCGCAGGCCATGACCCCCAAGGCGCTGGCCGAGTCGCAGCGGGTTGCCAAGGCGGTCACCGATGCCCTGGGCGGGCGAGGGCTGTTCGGTGTCGAGCTGTTCGTCAAGGGCGATCAGGTCTGGTTCAGCGAGGTGTCGCCACGCCCGCACGACACCGGCCTCGTCACCCTGATCTCCCAGGACCTGTCGCAGTTTGCCCTGCATGCCCGCGCCATTCTCGGGTTGCCGATTCCGGTGGTGCGCCAGTTCGGTCCAAGTGCTTCGGCTGTCATCCTTCCGCAGGGGCACTCACAGCAGACCGCCTTCGCCAATCTCGGCGCTGCGCTGAGCGAGCCGGATACCGCGATCCGCCTGTTTGGCAAGCCTGAGATCAGCGGCACTCGTCGCATGGGTGTTTGCCTGGCCCGTGACGAATCCATCGAAGCGGCGCGCGCCAAGGCGACCCGTGCGGCCCAGGCCGTGCAAGTAGAGTTCTGATAGGCCGTTGGGGCCGCTCAGGCGGCCCCAACGCTCCTGCTATGAGGCCACCCTGAGCGTCCTAGAGCTCGGTATTGCGCGTCTCCTTCAGGCACAGCACGGCAATCAAGCTGATCACGGCCGCCGCTGAAACATACCCGCCCACCCAACTCAGGCCGCCCATGCTCACCAGCTTCTGAGCGAAGAACGGCGCTGCCGACGCGCCCACGATACCGCCCAGGTTATAGGCTGCCGAAGCGCCGGTATAACGCACATGGGTCGGGAACAGCTCTGGCAGCAAGGCGCCCATCGGCGCGAAGGTCACGCCCATCAGGAACAACTCGATGGCCAGGAACAGCGCCACGCCCGTGGTCGAACCCGAGGTCAGCAGCGGTTCCATGGTAAAGCCCGAAGCCACGGCCAGCAGGCCGCCGACGATCAGCACAGGCTTGCGTCCGTAGCGATCGCTGAGCCAGGCCGACAGCGGCGTCGCCAAGGCCATGAACACCACCGCAAAGCACAACAGCCCCAGGAACGTTTCACGGCTGTAGCCCAGCGTGCTTACGCCGTAGCTCAAGGAAAAGACGGTGGAGATGTAGAACAGTGCGTAGCACACCACCATGGCGGCGGCACCGAGCAAGGTCGGGCGCCAGTGCTTGGCGAACAGGTCCACCACCGGCAGCTTCACGCGCTCCTGGCGGGCCACCGCCTTGGCGAACACCGGGCTTTCCTCGAGCTTCAGGCGCACATACAGCCCCACCAGGACCAGGGCGGCGCTGAGCAGAAACGGTATGCGCCAGCCCCACTCGCGGAACTGTTCGTCGCTAAGCGTCAGTGCCAACGTGAGGAACAGGCCATTGGCTGCCAGAAACCCGATCGAAGGGCCTAGTTGTGGGAACATCCCGAACCACGCCCGTTTACCGTGCGGTGCATTTTCGGTGGCCAGCAGTGCCGCACCGCCCCATTCGCCGCCCAGCCCCAGCCCTTGGCCAAAGCGCAACAGGCAAAGGATGATCGGTGCCCACACACCAATGCTGTCATACCCCGGCAAAACGCCGATGGCGGTGGTGGAAACGCCCATCAATAGCAGTGAGGCAACCAGGGTGGACTTGCGTCCGATACGGTCGCCGAAGTGACCGAACAGTGCTGAGCCCAGTGGCCTGGCCAGGAAGGCGATGCCAAAGGTCAGGAAGGCCGCCAGCATCTGGGCAGTGCCGGACCCGGACGGGAAGAACACCGGCCCGATGACCAATGCGGCTGCCGTGGCGTAGACATAGAAATCGTAGAACTCGATGGCGGTGCCGATGAAGCTGGCAGTGGCAACCCGCGCGGGCGAGTTGACCGGCGCGGCAGGTGCGCCGGCGTAGGTGCTGGTTGTCATTCAAAGGTCCCTGGCAGTCTGGGGCAACGCCATGGTGCTCTGTCAGCCTGCAACGGACACACCGATTGCAGCCGGCTGAACAGCGGTTCGCATGGCGCTGGCGCGATTGTTGTTGTGTTCGCCTGGCTGACGATAGCCCAAGGGGATAGGGGCGGGCGGACACTGCTCAGGATGGTGAAGCAGGGCCGCAGGGCGTTTCAGCGAAGCGGACTGACCGTGGAGCGCCGAGTGCGGGTAGCAGGCGGGACGGCAGGGCTGGGTAAGCGTTGCCCGAGTATAGCTATCGGGTTGCCGTCCATACCAGTACCTTGCTGGCGCAATTGTCTTCGGTTTCAAGGATTTCCAGGCGATAGCGGCCGATTTTCAGGCACACCGCACTCTCCGGGATGCTTTCCAACGCTTCGGTCACAAGGCCGTTGAGGGTCTTTGGTCCGCCATCGCACGGCAGGTGCCAACCCAAGCTACGGTTGATCTCCCGCAGCGAGGCCGTGCCGTCGATGACATAGGTACCGTCAGGCTGCTTGTGCACATGGGGATTGCCCAGGCTCTGGTCATCTTCGAACTCGCCGACGATTTCCTCGAGAATGTCTTCCAGGGTGACGATACCCAGTACTTCACCGTACTCATCCACCACCACGCCCAGGCGCCGCTGCTGCTTGTGGAAATTGAGCAACTGCAGGTTCAAGGGCGTGCTTTCGGGCACGAAATAGGGCTCGTAGCACGCCTGGCGCAGTGCTTCGAGGGTCAGCTCGGCCTGCGGCAACAAGTGGCTGATCAGCTTGGTGTTGAGGATGGCTTCAACCTGGTTGATGTCGTTGTGATACACCGGCAGACGGGTGTGGCGGCTGACGATCAGTTGCTCGATGATGCGCGCGATCGGCTCGTCGAGGTTGATGCCATCGACCTCGTTGCGCGGCACCAGAATGTCGTTGACGGTGATCTTGTCCAGCGACTGGATGCCGTCGAGCAAGCCCCGTCGTGGTGTTTCCGGGTGCTCGTCGTCCTCGAAGGCGTCGGCTTGCTCGGGGTGCAGGGCAACTGCGGCGGGCTGCTTGCGCAGTGGGCGCAGCAGCAGCTTGGCGCAGCCGTCGAGTACACCGGCCAGCGGTTGCAGCAGTACCAGTGGCGGCTTGAGCAAGGCGCCCAGGCTGACGAAGACGTGCGGGTTGCGTCTGGCCAGGCGACGCGGCAGGTACTCGGCGAACACCAACAGAACGGCAGCGGCAGCAAGGCCTGCCTGCCACAGGCCATTGTCACCGCCTTGGCGCAGCCCGATCAGGCAGGCCAGCGCCAGCACCAGCCATTTGCCCAGGCTGGCGCCCAGGACCAGGGCAGGGCCCGAGAGCTTGGGTGGGCTGTCATTCTCGCCGCCCGACACCATCGTGTGCAGGCGTGCGGTCTCGATGGCGGTGAGCAGTGCAGACCACAGCAGGGCGATTGCCGAGGTGCCGAGAAGAGGTGCGTACGGCAGGATGTTCATGTAAGGCCGTCAGATGTGCAGGATGAATTCGCGAACCAGCTTGCTGCCGAAATAGGCCAGCATCAGCAGGCAGAAGCCTGCCAGGGTCCAGCGGATGGCCTTGTGGCCCCGCCAGCCCAGGCGGGTACGCCCCCACAACAATACGCTGAACACAACCCAGGCCACGCAGGCCAGCAACGTCTTGTGCACCAGGTGCTGGGCGAACAGGTTGTCAAGGAACAACCAGCCGGACACCAGCGACAGGGACAGCAGGCACCAGCCTGCCCAGAGAAAGCCGAACAGCAGGCTTTCCATGGTTTGCAGTGGCGGGAAGTTTCGAATCAGGCCTGAGGGGTGCTTGTGCTTGAGTTGATGGTCCTGGACCAGCAACAGCAACGACTGGAACACGGCGATGGTGAACAGCCCGTAGGCCAGAATCGACAAGAGGATATGGGCAAGAATGCCCGGTTCCTCATCGATCAGCGGCACGGTCCCCGGCGGCGCGAATTGGGCCAGCAGCGCAGTGACCGCACCGAGCGGGAACAACAGCACCAGCAGGTTCTCCACCGGGATGCGCAGGCATGCCAGCAAGGTCAGGGCGATGACGGCCACGGCGATCAGGCTGGCGGCACTGAAGAAATCCAGGCTCAGGCCAAGCGGGGTGATCAGCTGGAAGAACAGCGCACCGCCCTGGGCGATCACGGCAATGGTGCCCAACAGACCGGGTAGCCGTTTGTCGATCTTGCGGCCCTTGGCCAGGGATGAGCCCTGGTAGATGGCCGCGACGATGTAGAGCGCAGCGGCAATCAGGTTGGGGATGAGGCTGGGAGAGGAGACCATAAGTCCTGGTGGGCGAGCCTTAAAGAGACGGAGTTTGGCATAAACCGCGCCGCTCTAGGAAGACTGACGGGCGCGCAAGGCGGAGGCGGCGCAGGCACGGGGCAAACCCACGTCGCGACTGGCGAGTGCCACTGAAGGTGTGCGCGGTCGCTTCACTTCGCTATAATCGCCGCCTTGCTGTGCCTGGCGGGTGTGCATTTCCCCGCGGGCGCCTGACAACCTCGGCTTTTACTGGGCCAGAAAGGATCATCATGTTCGAAAACCTGACCGACCGCCTGTCACAGACGCTGCGCCATGTCACCGGCAAGGCCAAGCTGACCGAAGACAACATCAAGGACACGCTGCGCGAAGTGCGCATGGCCCTGCTCGAGGCCGACGTTGCCCTGCCGGTGGTGAAGGATTTCGTCAACAGCGTGAAGGAACGTGCCGTCGGCACAGAAGTGTCGCGCAGCCTCACCCCAGGCCAGGCCTTCGTCAAGATCGTCCAGGCCGAACTCGAAAGCCTGATGGGGGCGGCCAACGAGGACCTGGCGCTCAATGCCGCCCCGCCTGCCGTGGTGCTGATGGCCGGCCTGCAAGGTGCGGGCAAGACCACCACCGCCGGCAAGCTGGCGCGCTTCCTTAAAGAGCGCAAGAAAAAGAGCGTGATGGTGGTGTCTGCCGACGTCTATCGTCCCGCGGCTATCAAGCAGCTCGAGACCCTGGCCAACGACATCGGCGTCACCTTCTTCCCGTCCGACATCAGCCAGAAGCCGGTCGCCATCGCCGAAGCCGCCATTCGCGAAGCCAAGCTCAAGTTCATCGATGTGGTCATCGTCGATACCGCAGGCCGTCTGCACATCGACGCCGACATGATGGACGAGATCAAGGCCCTGCACGCCGCGGTCAAGCCCATCGAAACGTTGTTCGTGGTCGATGCCATGACCGGCCAGGACGCCGCCAACACCGCCAAGGCGTTCGGGGAAGCCTTGCCGTTGACCGGCGTGGTGCTGACCAAGGTCGATGGTGATGCGCGTGGTGGTGCGGCGCTGTCGGTGCGCGCCATCACCGGCAAGCCGATCAAATTCATCGGCATGGGCGAGAAGAGCGAAGCGCTCGAGCCGTTCCACCCCGACCGGGTGGCCTCGCGCATCCTGGGCATGGGCGACGTGCTCAGCCTGATCGAGCAGGCCGAGCAGACCATCGACAAGGCCAAGGCCGACAAGCTGGCCAAGAAACTGAAGAAGGGCAAGGGCTTCGACCTTGAAGACTTCCGTGACCAGCTTCAGCAGATGAAGAACATGGGCGGCCTGGGCGGGCTGATGGACAAGCTGCCGAGCATCGGCGGCGTCAACCTGTCGCAGATGGGCAATGCCCAGGGCGCTGCCGAGAAGCAGTTCAAGCAGATGGAGGCGATCATCAACTCCATGACGCCGGCCGAGCGCCGCGATCCCGACCTGATCAGCGGCTCGCGCAAGCGCCGCATTGCCCTAGGCTCCGGTACCCAGGTGCAGGACATCGGCCGGCTGATCAAGCAGCACAAGCAGATGCAGAAGATGATGAAGAAGTTCTCCAGCAAAGGCGGCATGGCCAAGATGATGCGAGGGCTCGGCGGCATGCTGCCGGGCGGCGGCATGCCCAAGCTGTGAAGTTTTCGGGGCAGACCGTCTTCGTGCCGGCCCCTCACCCCGCGCAAGCGGGACAACGGTCGCGATTTTCGCGGCTTACGCAGCAAGTCTGGACGGTCGGGCAAGCTTCGACCGAAAAAGTCATTTGCAAATGTCCGTGTATTCCTTGAGAATATGCGGCCTTTTGGGCACCCGTGTGCCTATTTGGCATTCAGATTTGCAGTACCAACTGCAGCACCGACTATAGGAACGATGTTCACATGGTAACCATTCGTCTGGCCCGTGGCGGCTCGAAAAAGCGCCCTTTCTACCACCTGACCGTGACCAACTCGCGTAACGCCCGTGACGGCCGTTTCGTTGAGCGCGTAGGTTTCTTCAACCCGATCGCTGCTGGCGCCGAAGTCAAGCTGTCGGTCAACCAAGAGCGCGTCACCTACTGGCTGAGCCAGGGCGCACAGCCGTCTGAGCGTGTTGCTCAGCTGCTGAAGGACGCTGCCAAGGCTGCCGCCTGAGCAATATGAACGCGACGCCAGAAAAGGCTGACGACCTCATCGTCGTTGGCAAGATTTTTTCGGTTCACGGCGTTCGCGGCGAGGTGAAGGTGTATTCCTTTACCGATCCGATTGAAAACCTGTTGGATTATCCAAGCTGGACGCTTCGGCACGAAGGCAAGGTAAAGCAGGTCGAGCTGGTCAGCGGTCGTGGCTCCCAAAAGGGCCTGGTCGTGAAACTGAAAGGTCTCGAGGATCGTGACGAAGCCCGTCTTCTGAGCGGTTACGAAATCTGCATTGCGCGGAGCCTTTTGCCCAACCTGGCCGCCGATGAGTACTACTGGTACCAGTTGGTAGGTCTGAAGGTCATCAACCAGGACGAACACCTGTTCGGCAAGGTCGATCATCTGTTGGAGACCGGTGCGAACGATGTAATGGTGGTCAAGCCGTGTGCAGGCAGCCTGGATGATCGCGAGCGTTTGTTGCCCTATACGGCGCAATGCGTGCTCGATATCGACCTGGATGCAGGCGTGATGCGGGTTGAGTGGGACGCGGACTTCTAATCGATGGGTAACCTTCGCGTAGACGTCATCACGTTGTTCCCCGAGATGTTTTCGGCCATCACGGAGTACGGCATTACCAGCCGCGCGGTGAAACAGGGGTTGCTTCAGGTAACGTGCTGGAACCCGCGGGACTACACCACAGATCGTCACCATACGGTAGATGATCGGCCGTTTGGCGGTGGTCCTGGCATGGTGATGAAAATCAAGCCTCTGGAAGATGCCCTGGTCAACGCCAGGCAGGCAACCGGAGCTGCGGCGAAGGTGATCTATCTCTCGCCACAAGGCCGCAAGCTGACTCAGCAGGCGGTCAAAGGCCTGGCCGAACAGGAATCATTGATCCTGATCGCCGGTCGTTATGAAGGCATCGACGAGCGTTTCATTGAAGCTCATGTCGATGAGGAGTGGTCGATTGGCGACTATGTGCTTTCCGGTGGCGAGCTGCCGGCCATGGTACTGATCGATGCGGTTACACGGCTGCTGCCCGGAGCTTTAGGGCATGTGGACTCGGCGGAAGAAGACTCTTTCACCGATGGTCTGCTTGATTGCCCGCACTACACCCGACCTGAGGTGTATGCGGATCAGCGTGTTCCCGACGTGTTGCTTAGTGGCAACCATGCACACATCCGGCGTTGGAGAATGAAGCAGTCCCTTGGTAGGACCTTCGAACGACGCGCCGATCTTCTGGAAAGTCGCTCGCTTTCTGGAGAAGAGAAGAAGCTGCTCGAGGAATACCTCCACGAGCGGGACGATAGTTAAACGTATCGATGGTGGATCACGATCCATCTTAGGAGCACAGCATGACCAACAAGATCATCCAGCAGCTCGAAGCCGAGCAGATGAGCAAGGAAATCCCGACCTTCGCACCCGGCGACACCGTTGTCGTTCAGGTTAAAGTGAAGGAAGGTGAGCGTTCCCGTCTGCAGGCGTTCGAAGGCGTCGTTATCGCCAAGCGCAACCGTGGTCTGAACAGCGCCTTCACCGTGCGCAAGATCTCCAGCGGCGTTGGTGTAGAGCGTACCTTCCAGACCTTCAGCCCACAGATCGACAGCCTGGCCGTGAAACGTCGTGGTGACGTGCGTAAAGCCAAGCTGTACTACCTGCGCGATCTGTCCGGCAAAGCCGCTCGCATCAAGGAAAAACTGTCCTGAGTACAGTTTGCCCGGCGGCCCAGGTCGCCTAGCGAGAAAGAAGCAGCCTTCGGGCTGCTTTTTTGCGTTTTGAACTTCGTACAGGTGACAGCCATGACCACCCGAGACCAGGAAATTCAGCGCCGCACCGAGCTTTCGGTCACCCGCGTGACCAAGGCGGTGTTCCCCAACACCACCAACCATCACAACACCTTGTTCGGTGGCACGGCCCTGGCGTGGATGGACGAAGTGTCCTTCATCGCGGCCACGCGTTTCTGCCGCTTGCCGTTGGTGACTGTTTCCACCGATCGCATCGACTTCAAGCACCCGATCCCGGCGGGCTCAATCGTCGAGCTGGTGGGTACGGTGATCAAGGTAGGCAATACCAGCTTGCAGGTGCAGGTGGATGTCTTCGTCGAAAACATGTACCTCGATGGCCGGGAGCGGGCGATTCACGGCGTCTTCAGTTTCGTTGCCATCGACGAGGACAAGCGTCCGGTGCCGGTACTGCAGGAAATATCAAAACCCGCATAGGCAAGGCGTCGCCGGAGCGCCGCTCCCGCACGAAATTCGACAGGCTTCTTGCCAGTGCCAGTGCCAGTGCCGTTGCTTTAGCTTTTGCTTCTAAGCGCGCGGTAGCCCAGGCGCCGCAGATCGCGACTTCAGGAGGCCGAGCGCAGGGCTTGCGCAGGGAGGTGACAGGCATGGATGCCTGTCAAGCGCTGGGCCCCAGGATGGGGCCTGCAGCGCGGTCCTCCCGGGAGCAAGCCCGGAGCGAGGGAACCCCGGAGCGCAGCGCAGGGGCCGGATGATAGGAGCAGGCGGTTTTTGCTTACTTTTTGCCAAGACAAAAAGTGAGCCGCCGTAAGGGCGGAAGGGTGACTGTGCGCCCCCCTCGCCAATGAATACCAACTTGCCACATACGCCCAAGCTAAGGCGCCAAGGCCCCAAGGCGCTCAAACGTTCATACCGATTATTTAATCTCACCGCGCCCCCTTCGCCGCCGGTCCATAAAAACCCGCGAACCTCGATAAGCACTGCAAGCCAGCCCACCCCAAATACAGACAACCCGCCAATCGCTATGAAACACTACCGCCCCCACAGCCGCAAATAGCCCCCAGCATGCCCGCCCTGGACCACCCGCTCATCGATCAATTCCTGGACGCCCTGTGGCTCGAAAAGGGATTGTCCGACAATACTCGCACCTCTTACCGCAGCGACCTCGCCCTGTTCAACGGCTGGCTACAAGCACACTCGGTCAACCTCCCCGATGCGGGCCGCGAACTGATTCTCGACCACCTGGCCTGGCGCCTGGACCAAGGCTACAAGCCGCGCTCGACCGCACGTTTCCTGTCCGGGCTACGCGGTTTCTTCCGCTACCTGCTGCGCGAAAAGCTCATCGCCATCGACCCGACGCTTCAGGTAGACATGCCACAACTGGGCAAACCGCTGCCCAAGTCGCTGTCCGAGGCCGATGTGGAAGCCTTGTTGCAAGCCCCGGAGCTTGGCGAGGCCATCGGCCAGCGCGACCGCGCCATGCTCGAAGTGCTGTATGCCTGCGGCCTGCGCGTCACCGAGCTGGTCAGCCTAACGCTCGATCAGGTCAATCTGCGCCAGGGCGTACTCAGGGTGATGGGCAAAGGCAGCAAGGAGCGGCTGGTGCCCATGGGCGAGGAGGCGGTGGTGTGGCTGGAGCGCTACCTGCGCCACGGCCGTGCCGAATTGCTCAACGGCCGTCCCAGCGATGTGCTGTTCCCTAGCCTGCGCGGCGAGCAGATGACCCGGCAGACCTTCTGGCATCGCATCAAGCACCATGCCCAGATGGCGGGCATCGACAAGGCCTTGTCGCCGCATACGCTGCGACACGCATTCGCCACGCACCTGCTCAACCACGGTGCGGACCTTCGCGTGGTGCAGCTGTTGCTGGGCCACAGCGATTTGTCGACCACGCAGATCTACACCCACGTGGCCAAGGCACGGTTGCAGCAACTGCACGCCGAGCACCATCCACGCGGATGAATGTTTTTCATGTTCGCCCAACCGGCAGTCTGCGGCGGCTTCAAGCCAGGCGTGATGTGGTAGGCTTGGGCGGTTAGCACCAAGGGCCGCCCAGTCACCTCGTCGTTTTACTCAGGTGACGCTCTGCGGCCCCTGTCCGCCCTCAGGAGTATCCATGCGCGTGACCCCGTTTTTCGCCGCCGCCGCCTTGGCGCTGGCCAGCACCTTTGCCGTGGCTGCGGCGCCCGATACGCCAGTCGGCGCCGAGCAGGCCATTCGCAAGTCATTGCAGAACCTGTCCCTGGAAGTGCCTGTCGAGAGCGTGGCCAGCAGCCCGGTCAGCGGCCTGTACGAAGTCAAGCTGCAAGGCGGGCGTGTGCTGTACGCCAGCGCCGATGGCCAGTTCGTGATGCAGGGCTACCTGTTCCAGATCCAGGACGGCAAGCCCGTCAACCTGACCGAAAAAGCCGAGCGCCTGGGCATAGCCAAGCTCATCAATGGCATTCCGGCAGGTGAGATGGTGGTGTATCCGGCCAAGGGCGAAACCAAGTCCCATATCACCGTCTTCACCGACACCACGTGCCCGTACTGCCACAAGCTGCATGCCGAAGTGCCCGAACTCAACCGCCGCGGTATCGAAGTGCGTTACGTCGCCTTCCCGCGTCAGGGCCTGGGCTCGGCCGGCGACCAGCAATTGCAGGCGGTGTGGTGCTCCAGCGACCGTCGCAAAGCCATGGACAAGATGGTCGAGGGTGATGAAATCAAGGCAGCCAAGTGCACCAACCCGGTCAGCAAGCAGTTCCAGCTGGGGCAGTCGATCGGCGTCAACGGTACACCGGCCATCGTGCTCGAAAATGGCCAGGTGATTCCGGGTTACCAGCCTGCACCGCAGGTCGCCAAGCTGGCGCTTGCCAAGTAATACAGTTCTATACGCCGTCGTCATGGGGTGACGGCATGTTTCACGGTCGGCAAAGGTGTCGGCCGTTCAATGGGGAGTTCACAGTGAAACCGGTCAAAGTAGGCATCTGTGGGTTGGGGACCGTCGGTGGCGGAACCTTCAATGTACTTCAGCGCAACGCCGAGGAGATTGCCCGCCGTGCCGGGCGCGGTATTGAAGTGGCACAGATCGCCATGCGCTCGCAGAACCCGAACTGCCAGATTACCGGTACCCCCATTACCGCTGATGTGTTCGAAGTCGCGAGCAACCCCGAGATCGATATCGTCATCGAGCTCATTGGGGGCTACACCGTGGCCCGCGACCTGGTGCTCAAGGCCATCGAGAACGGCAAGCACGTGGTCACCGCCAACAAGGCGCTGATCGCCGTGCATGGCAACGAAATCTTCGCCAGAGCCCGTGAAAAGGGCGTGATCGTCGCCTTCGAAGCAGCGGTGGCCGGCGGCATCCCGGTAATCAAGGCCATTCGCGAGGGCCTGTCGGCCAACCGTATCAACTGGCTGGCGGGGATCATCAACGGTACCGGCAACTTCATCCTCACCGAAATGCGCGAAAAAGGCCGTGCCTTCCCGGATGTGCTGGCCGAAGCCCAGGCGCTTGGCTATGCCGAAGCCGACCCGACGTTCGACGTCGAAGGCATCGACGCGGCGCACAAGCTGACCATCCTGGCATCGATCGCGTTCGGCATTCCGCTGCAGTTCGACAAGGCCTACACCGAAGGCATCACCCAGCTGACCACGGCGGACGTGAACTACGCCGAAGCCCTGGGCTACCGCATCAAGCACCTGGGCATGGCACGCCGTACCGCCGAAGGTATCGAGTTGCGCGTGCACCCGACGCTGATTCCGGCCGACCGCCTGATTGCCAACGTCAATGGGGTGATGAATGCCGTGATGGTCAACGGCGACGCCGCCGGCTCGACGTTGTACTACGGTGCAGGCGCAGGAATGGAACCAACCGCGTCCTCGGTGGTGGGTGACCTGGTGGACGTGGTCCGTGCCATGACCTCTGACCCGGAAAACCGCGTACCCCACCTGGCGTTCCAGCCCGATTCGCTGTCAGCGCACCCGATCCTGCCGATCGAAGCCTGCGAGAGCGCCTATTACCTGCGTATTCAGGCCAAGGATCATCCAGGGGTGCTGGCCCAGGTGGCGAGCATTCTGTCCGAGCGTGGCATCAACATCGAATCGATCATGCAAAAGGAAGCCGAAGAGCAAGACGGCCTGGTGCCGATGATCCTGTTGACCCACCGAGTGGTGGAGCAGGGCATCAACGACGCTATCGTTGCCCTCGAGGCCCTGCAGGATGTGGTAGGCCAGGTCGTGCGCATTCGCGTCGAGCAGCTCAACTAGGGTTGGCCTGAACAGCCTTGTGACGAACGTCCGGCAATGCTGTTTTCGGACATGCGTGACCGAGTACCGGGGCTTCTCGCACAGAGCCCCAGCGACACCCCCGACGCTGCAGCCGTACGCAGCGTAGGGGCTTTAGAACACCCTATAGTCACGGCAAGCCAAGGCGTGCCGCCCAGGAACGAGGCCTCCGGCCCTTTTCTGCTGCGGGTAAACCAGGCTTGCCGCTCAAACCAAAGGTTTGTCCCATGCGCTATATCAGTACCCGCGGCCAGGCACCGGCCCTGAACTTTGAAGACGTATTGCTCGCCGGCCTGGCTACCGACGGTGGCCTGTACGTCCCGGAAAACCTGCCACGTTTCACGCAGGAAGAAATCGCATCCTGGGCGGGCCTGCCGTACCACGAGCTGGCCTTCCGCGTCATGCGCCCGTTCGTCGAGGGCAGCATCGCCGATGCCGACTTCAAGAAAATTCTCGAAGAAACCTACGGCGAATTCGCCCATGCTGCCGTTGCCCCGCTGCGCCAGCTCAACAGCAACGAGTGGGTGCTTGAGCTGTTCCACGGGCCGACCCTGGCATTCAAGGATTTCGCCTTGCAACTGCTCGGTCGCTTGCTCGACCACGTGCTGGCCAAGCGTAACGAACGTGTGGTGATCATCGGTGCCACCAGCGGCGACACCGGCTCTGCGGCCATCGAAGGTTGCCGTCGGTGCGACAATGTCGACATCTTCATCCTGCACCCGCACCAGCGGGTTTCGGAAGTGCAGCGTCGGCAGATGACGACCCTCTTCGGCGAGAACATCCACAACATCGCCATCGAAGGCAATTTCGATGACTGCCAGGAAATGGTCAAGGCGAGCTTCGCCGACCAGTCGTTCCTCAAGGGCACCCGCCTGGTAGCTGTCAATTCGATCAACTGGGCGCGGATCATGGCCCAGATCGTCTACTACTTCCACGCAGCCCTGCAGCTTGGCGGCCCGGCCCGTTCGGTGGCCTTCTCGGTGCCCACCGGCAACTTCGGCGATATCTTCGCAGGCTACCTGGCACGCAACATGGGCCTGCCGATCAGCCAGCTGGTGGTGGCCACCAACCGCAACGACATCCTGCACCGCTTCATGAGCGGCAACCAGTACGTCAAGGAGCAGTTGCACGCCACCTTGTCGCCGTCGATGGACATCATGGTTTCGTCCAACTTCGAGCGCCTGCTGTTCGATCTGCACGGTCGCAACGGCGCGTCGATTGCCGAGTTGATGGCCAACTTCCGCCAAGGCGGCGGCTTCAGCGTCGAACAGGACCGCTGGACCGAGGCGCGCAAGCTCTTCGATTCGCTGGCCGTCACCGATGAACAGACCTGCCAGACCATCGCCGAGGTGTTTGAGACGACCGGCGAGGTGCTGGACCCGCACACGGCCATCGGCGTCAAGGCCGGTCGCGAGTGCCGCCGTAGCCTGGATACGCCCATGGTTGTGCTGGGTACCGCACACCCGGTCAAGTTCCCTGAAGCGGTCGAGCAGGCAGGCATTGGCAAGGCGCTTGAATTGCCCGTGCACATGAGCGACCTGTTCAGCCGTGAAGAGCGATGCACCGTATTGCCCAATGACCTCAAGGCAGTACAAGGCTTCGTCAGCCAGCACGGCAATCGCGGCAAGCCGCTCTGACCTTGCAGGCTCCGGGTCGGGCCGATCCGGAGCCTCAGTGGTTTCGATGCATTAATTCAGAAAAATCCTATTCTGGCCGATCGTCATCGCGCCTAGATTAGCCGGTCCTCCCAGCAGGAGCGGCTCATGCAACAGCCCCATGTACTGATTCATCAGGTGCGCCCGTCCCACCAGATCCTTCTGCACCAGGCCCTCAATGCCCAGGGCGTGTTTCGGGTGCGGGTCTGTCAGGACAAGGCCGAGCTCGACGCGTGCCTTTCGGGCGCATTCTCCCCGGATTTATTGATTTTCGACCATGCCATGCCCACCCGCACAGGCATTGCGATACTCAAGCGGCTACCGATGGCCTGCCCGGTGCTGTTCGTCGGTCAGGCAGGTGCCCGGCGACGCAACCTGGCTGATCAGGCCCGCGGTTTTGGCTTGCAAGTCATTGCGGAGTTGCCATGGCCATTGTCTTCCCCGGCCCTGCAAAGGGTGTTGCAAATACTGCCAAGCCCGTCCGAACGTGAAAGGTCGCAACCCATCAACGCACCGACGGCGCATTCAACAGCATGAAGGGTTAGAACTTTCCGCTTTGCTTGCAGGTCTGCTCCTTACAACTCATCAAGCAAGCGAGTAATCCGGATGGAACGAATCTGCAGACTGCTCAACCAAGCCCTCACCCCTTACCAGGCGCACTTGGGCCTGGCCGATAGCCACGGTAACCGGCAATTGACCGTCCACGACCACCTGGCCAGGGTGGTATTACAGCGCACGGTCAGCGAGCGTCAATTGCAGGAGCAACGTCTGCTGGTGGACATGGTCGATGGTCTGCACCGTGATCTGCAGATCGCCGAAGGGCGGCTGCAACCTTGCGTGATTGCTGCATTGCAGCAGCGTCAGCAACCTCAGGGAACCTTTGCCTGAGCGAGTCATCAGATTGATCAGTACAGCCGGCCACTGCTTTGCTCCCGCATGGCCACTGCTGTCGCTGGAAGCCCAAGGGCTTTCGCTTGACCCCGGACGTTCTTCCCCAGCGTCCGGGGTTTCTTTTTATCTGGGTTGGGGATCTTGAAGGTTGATCGGCCCAGCGGCGTGGCGCTCGTCCTGTTCAGGGCGTTCGGCGTGTGCCGCCGTGTGCTCGCTGAAGAAAGCGCGACTGTGTTCAAGGTAGTCCGCCCGCTGAGCGAGGTCGAGCCAATGCGCATACAGGTTCGGTAGCACCGTCTGGCGCAGCTGGGTCAAGACCTGATCGATGTGGGCCATGGCGGCTTGCCCTTGCGGGCTGGCCGAGCAGCCTACATGCAGGAATTGGTAGGGCTTCACACCCTGAACCGGGTGAAATTGGTAGTCAGCAGGCGATCCGCCCTGTTGCTGGATCAGATAGCGAACTTCCGGCCAGTAGCCGAGCACCAGGCGCAGTCGGCCCAAGCGTTGCATCTGCAGCAGGTTGGCGGTGGCCTGCGTGCCGTAGTGCCGGCTGACGGAGGCATCTGGCAAGTGGCTCAGCGTATCGTCGATCACAGCCCCGTAACTGCGCTCTGCCACTACCCCAAGGCGTAGCGATGGGTCGCTCAGCAGGCCTTGAAGATCGACCGCCTCACCGTCGAGGTGGGGCGCCACCAGGGCGTGGTTTTCCTTGCGCACGACCAGGCCGCTGGTTTGCACGCCCAGCAACGGGATGGAAAAGCGCACATAGCGAGCGCGCTCGGCAGTCCACAGCAGCATCGGATCACAGGTCAGGCTGCTGCTGTCCTGCAGCATCTGCAAGCCACGCGCACGATTGACCCGCACGGTGCTGTGGGCATATTCGGGCATCTGCTGGATCAGCTGCGGTAACAGCTGGTCGATCACCCCACGACCTTCTTCCGGGCCCTCGGATACGCTGAACGGTGGCAGATCGCGCATCAGCCACAGCAATCGCTCCTGAGCGCTTGATGGCACGCTCAGCAGTGCAGCCAGTAGGGCACCCGTCCATGCCAACCTAACGGGGCGCAGGCAATGGAACAGCGACAGGCTCAGACAGCGCCCGCCTGACGCAGGGCGGCGACGGCGGCCGCATCATAGCCCAGCTGGCTTAGCAGCTCGTCGGTGTGTTCGCCCAGTGCTGGCCCGACCCAATCGGCAGAGCCTGGGGTGTCGGATAGCTTTGGGACGATGCCCGGCATGCGCACTGCCTTGCCATCGGGCAGGCGCGCCTCCAGAAGCATCTCGCGCGCCAGGTACTGAGGGTCGCTGAACATGTCTTCGGCCGAGTAAATGCGGCTGGCCGGCACCTCGGCTGCGGTCAGGGCCTGCATAAGCTGCTCCAGTGGCAATCCGTTGGCCCAGCGATCGATGACCCCGTACAGCTCATCGCGGCGCAGGTCTCGCCCGTCATTGGTGGCCAGGCTCGGGTCCTCGGCCAGGTCGCTACGGCCGATGGTCAACATCAGGCGCCTGAAGATGGCATCGCCATTGGCGCCGATCTGCACATGCTTGCCGTCTGCGCTGGTATGGATGGAGGAGGGCGTGATGCCCGGCATGATGTTGCCCGTGCGCTCGCGGATGAAACCGAAGACGTCGAACTCCGGCACCATGCTCTCCATCATGGCGAATATGGCCTCGTACAGCGCCACGTCGACCACCTGGCCCAAACCCCCGTTGACCTCGCGATGACGCAGGGCCATCAGTGCGCCGATCACCGCCCACAACGCCGCAATGGAGTCGCCGATGGAAATACCGGTGCGCACGGGCGGGCGATCCTCGAACCCAGTGATGTAACGCAAGCCACCCATGGACTCGCCCACCGCGCCAAAGCCTGGTTGCTCCTTCATGGGCCCGGTCTGGCCGAAGCCTGACAGGCGCACCATGACCAGCCGTGGGTTGAGCGCATGAAGCACGTCCCAGCCAAAACCGAGCTTCTCGAGCACGCCCGGACGGAAGTTTTCGATCAGGATGTCCGCCTCGGCCAGCAGTTTGCGCAGGACGTCGCGCCCGTCGGGGTGCTTGAGATTGAGGGTGAGCGAGCGCTTGTTGCGCGCCTGCACGAACCACCACAGCGAGGTGCCCTCGTAAAGCTTGCGCCACTTGCGCAACGGGTCGCCGCCGTCGGGCGATTCCACCTTGACCACCTCGGCGCCGAATTCGGCGCAGATGCGCGATGCGAATGGCCCGGCGATCAAGGTGCCGAGCTCGACCACTTTAAGGCCGGCGAGGGGTTTGCTTGACGTCGACATGGGGCATCCGTGGCAGCTATGAAGAGCGGTGTTTTTATCACAGCTGCGATGCGGCAGATACTGCCGCGGCGCAACCGTGGACTGGATCGGTTAGACTGTGCGACTTTTCTTCAGGCAAGAAGCACCCCGACCATGGCCCAGCCGTCCACCACCTACAAATTCGAACTGAACCTGACCGACCTCGACCGCAATGTCTACGAGAACGTCAAGCAGACCATCGCGCGGCACCCGTCGGAAACCGAGGAGCGTATGGCGGTTCGTCTGTTGGCCTATGCGCTGTGGTACAACGAAAACCTGACATTCGGCCGGGGTCTGTCGGACGTCGATGAGCCGGCGCTCTGGGAAAAGAGCCTGGACGACCGCGTGTTGCACTGGATCGAAGTAGGCCAGCCAGATGCCGATCGCCTGACCTGGTGCTCGCGCCGTACCGAACGCACCAGCCTGCTGGCCTACGGTAGTCTGCGTGTGTGGGAAGGCAAGGTGGTGAGCGCGGTGAAGAACCTCAAGAACCTCAGCATCGCGGCCGTGCCTCAGGAGGTGCTCGAGACCCTGGCCACCGACATGCCCCGCAGCATCAAATGGGATGTGATGATCAGCGAAGGCACGGTGTTCGTGACCGATGACCGTGGCCAGCACGAAGTGCAATTGCAGTGGCTGCTGGGGGAACGTGGCTGAACCATCCCATGCGTATCGAATCTCGCCCGCTGCCCCCGACCCTGCCGTTTCTTGGCAACCTGCCACCCTTGCTGACGCGCCTGTACGCCGCCCGTGGCGTGCTAAGCGAGGCCGAGCTGGACAAGAGCCTGGCGCGCCTGCTGCCCTACCAGCAGCTCAAGGGCATGGACGCGGGCGTCGACCTGCTGGTGCAGGCCATCGACCAAGGCCAGCGCATTCTGATCGTCGGTGACTTCGATGCCGATGGCGCCACGGCCAGTACCGTCGGCGTGCTGGGTTTGCGCCTGCTCGGTGCGGCCCACGTGGACTACCTGGTACCCAACCGCTTCGAATACGGGTACGGCCTCACGCCGGAAATCGTCGAAGTGGCATTGCAGCGCCAACCGCAGCTGCTGGTCACGGTCGACAACGGGATTTCCAGCGTCGACGGCGTCGCGGCGGCGAAGGCGGCTGGCCTCAAGGTCCTGGTGACCGACCACCACTTGCCTGGCGAGGCGCTGCCGGACGCCGATGCCATCATCAACCCCAACCAGCCAGGCTGCCCGTTTCCGAGCAAGTCGCTGGCAGGCGTCGGGGTGATTTTTTACGTGCTCATGGCCCTGCGCGCGCGCTTGCGCAGCCTGGGCCGCTACGACACCCGGCCGCAGCCGAACATTGGCGAACTGCTGGACCTGGTTGCCTTGGGCAGCGTGGCTGACGTGGTGCCGCTGGACGCGAACAATCGCATCCTGGTGCATCAGGGCCTGGAGCGCATTCGTGCCGGGCGCGCCCGGCCTGGCCTCAAGGCAATTCTGGAGGTAGCCAAGCGCGACCACCGGCGCATCACCTCCACCGACTTGGGTTTCATTCTGGGCCCGCGGCTGAACGCCGCCGGGCGCCTGGACGACATGAGCCTGGGTATCGAGTGCCTGCTCTGCGAGGATTATGCCCTGGCGTTGGACATGGCTCAGCAACTGGATGGCCTGAACCAGGACCGCAAGTCCATCGAACAGGGCATGCAGCGTGAAGCACTGGCCCAGTTGCGGGACTTGCCGGTCGAATCGATGCCCTATGGCCTGTGCCTGTTCGATGCAGAGTGGCACCAGGGCGTCATTGGCATCCTGGCTTCTCGCCTCAAGGAACGGTATCACCGCCCAACCATCGCTTTCGCCGATGCCGGTGACGGCATGCTCAAGGGCTCTGCGCGCTCCGTGCCGGGGTTTCACATCCGCGACGCGCTCGATGCGGTGGCCGCGCGCCATCCGCAGCTGATCAGCAAGTTCGGTGGCCATGCCATGGCGGCGGGGCTGTCCCTGCCCGAAGCCAACTATCCCGCGTTCGCCGAGGCCTTCGACCAGGAGGTCCGCCGCCAACTGTGCGAGGACGACCTCACCGGGCGACTGCTGTCTGATGGCAGTCTGGCGGTGGAGGAATTCCACCTGGACCTGGCCAAGGCGCTGCG
>Ga0308167_1001550_pt1 | contig 25955 bp, 25 predicted proteins | sample PhyCR1_2_FD_202138 | JGI IMG/M metagenome (GOLD analysis project Ga0308167, IMG submission 202138) | Phyllosphere microbial communities from UC Gill Tract Community Farm, Albany, California, United States - DLSLRC.R1 | ecosystem: Host-associated > Plants > Phyllosphere > Unclassified | place... | reverse complement strand
CACGGTCGGCACCGAAGGCGTCACCCGCGCGGGAGCACGGGTGCCACCGTCACTGCTGGTGGTACGGCGCCACGACCACTTCTACTCGCTGGAACTCCTTGACGTCGGAGTAGCCGGTGGTGGCCATCGAGCGACGCAGGGCGCCGACGATGTTGGCGCGGCCGTCCCAGGTCGGCGTCGGGCCGTTCAGCACGTTCTCGAGGGGCGCGATCGTGCCCACCTCGACGCGACGGCCGCGCGGCAGCTCCGGGTGGTGCGCCTCGGCACCCCAGTGGAAGCCGCCACCGGGTGCCTCCTCCGCGCGGGCCAGGACGGTGCCGAGCATGACGGCGTCCGCACCCATCGCGATCGCCTTGACGACGTCGCCGGCGGTGTCGAGGCCGCCGTCCGCGATGACGTGCACGTACCGGCCGCCGGACTCGTCCATGTAGTCGCGGCGGGCGCCGGCGATGTCCGCCACGGCGGTCGCCATCGGCGCGTGGATGCCGAGGGCGGCACGGGTCGTGGACGCCGCACCGCCGCCGAAGCCGACGAGCACGCCCGCCGCGCCGGTGCGCATGAGGTGCAGGGCCGCGGTGTACGTCGAGGCGCCGCCGACGATGACCGGGACGTCGAGCTCGTAGATGAACTTCTTGAGGTTGAGGGGCTCGGTGGCCTGCGACACGTGCTCCGCCGACACCGTGGTGCCGCGGATGACGAACAGGTCGACACCGGCGTCGACGACGGTCTGCGAGAACTCCTGCGTGCGCTGCGGGCTGAGCGACCCGGCGACGGGCACGCCGGCGGCGCGGATCTCGGCCAGGCGCGCGGTGATCAGCTCGGCCTTGATCGGCTCGGCGTAGATCTCCTGCATGCGCTTGGTGACGTTGCCGTCGGTGAGGGTCTTGATCTCCTCGTAGAACGGGGTCGGGTCCTCGTAGCGGGTCCACAGTCCCTCGAGGTCGAGCACACCGAGGATGCCGAGCCGGCCCATCTGGATGACCGTCGCCGGCGAGGACACCGAGTCCATCGGCGCCGCGAGGATCGGGGCCTCGAACGTGAAGGCGTCGATCGACCACTGCACGCTCACGTCCTGCGGGTCGCGGGTGCGCCGCGAGGGGACCACCGCGATGTCGTCGAACGCGTAGGCCCGACGGCCGCGCTTGCCTGCACCGATCTCGACTTCAGTCACCGGGCAAGCCTAGCGGGCGGGCTCCGGGAGTGGGACGGGTGGACGGTGCAGTCGGCCCGGTCAGCGCGGGGGTCGGGTCCGTCGCTTCCGGAGCGCGCGCAGCACGAGACCGAGCAGGAGCGCGAGCACGACCAGCACGACGAGGAGCGCGGCGGCCACCTTCACCAGGAGCGCGGCACCGACGAACAGCACGGCGAAGACGACCCAGACGAGGGCGTCGAGCACGAGGGGGCCGGAGGTGCGCACGGCGTCACGCTAGCCGACCGGGTCCGGCGGTGCGTCCGCGGTGGTGCGCAGCGGGACCGGCGTGGGTCGCGGGACGGAGGTGGGTCGCGCCTCCAGGCCGGGTCCGACCTGCCGCCGACGTGAGGACGGAGCCGCGCGGCGCATCAGCAGCCAGCGCGGCTCCGTCGGGTGCGGGTACCACCCCCACAGCAGTACCCGCGGGTCGACCTCGCTCAGCGAGCGGAGTCGACGTCCTTGGCGAGCGTCCCGAGGTAGAGCTCGATGACCTTGGGGTCGTCGGCGAGCTCCCGCCCGGTGCCCGAGTACGCGTTCCTGCCCTGGTCGAGCACGTACCCACGATCGCAGATCTGCAGACAGCGTCGCGCGTTCTGCTCGACCATGATGATCGACACCCCGGCCTTGTTGATCCGGCGCGTGCGGATGAAGGTCTCGTCCTGCCGCACCGGCGACAGCCCCGCGGAGGGCTCGTCGAGCAGCAGCACCTTCGGGTCCATCATGAGCGCCCGCGCCATCGCCACCGACTGCCGCTCACCACCGGACAGGGAGCCCGCCCGCTGGGTCCGCCGCTGTCCGAGCACCGGGAACAGGTCGTAGATGACCTCGAGGCGCTCGGCGAACTTCTTCGGGCGCAGGTACAGGCCCATCTGCAGGTTCTCCTCGATCGAGAGCGAGGGGAACACGTTGTTCGTCTGCGGCACGAAGCCGACGCCGGCCTGCACGAGCTTGTTCGCCTTGAGGTTCGTGATGTCCTCGCCCTGCAGGGAGACGGAACCCTCGCGGATCGAGACGAGGCCGAACAGCGCCTTGAGCAGCGTCGACTTGCCGGCGCCGTTCGGGCCGATGATGCCGATGAGCTCGCCGGGGTAGCAGTCGAGGTCGCACCCGTTGAGGATGTTCACCCCCGGCAGGTACCCGGCGACGAGGTTCTTCGCGGTGAGGACGGGTTCGACGGTGGCCGTCGCGGTCGCGCCGGTCCCGCCGGTGGCGGTCGCGCCGGTCCCGCCGGTCGCGGTCGTGTCGTCCGGACGGGAGGCGCGGCTCGCGTCCGCTGCGTTCGGTGCGTCGGTCATCGGGTCGCCTCCTGCTCGTCTTCTTCCTTGACCTCTTCGGCCAGTTCCTCGTACGTCTCCTCGTTGAGGAGCGCGTCGTCACCGAGGTCGGTGTCGTGGTGCGCGCCGAGGTACGCGTCGATGACGGCACGGTCGTCCATCACCGTGTCCGCCGGGCCCTCGGCGACGACCTTGCCCTCGGCCATCACGACGACCCAGTCCGAGATGTGCCGGACCATGTGCATGTCGTGCTCGACGAACAGCACGGTCATGCCGTCGTCGCGCAGGGACTGGATGTGCCCGAGGAGCGACTGCGTGAGCGCGGGGTTCACGCCGGCCATCGGCTCGTCGAGCATGATCATCGTCGGGTCGGACATCAGCGCCCGGGCCATCTCGAGGAGCTTCCGCTGGCCGCCCGAGAGCGACCCGGCGTAGTCGTCCTTCTTCTCCAGGAGCTTGAACCGGGCGAGCAGGTCCTCCGCCTTCGCGGTGATCTCCTGCTCACGCTTCCGCCAGAGCGCCGGGACCAGGCCGACGAAGAAGTTCTCCCCCGGCTGGTCGCGGGCGCCGAGCAGCATGTTCTGCATCACGGTGAGGCGGCTGAGCGCCTTCGTGAGCTGGAACGTGCGGACCATGCCCTTGTTGGCGATGTGGGTGGCGCTCGTCTTCTGCAGCGTGTCGCCGTTGAAGCGGGTCGTCGCACCGGGGCTCGGCTTGTCGAAGCCGGTCAGCAGGTTGAAGAACGTCGTCTTGCCGGCACCGTTCGGACCGATCAGGGCGGTGATCGTGCCGCGCTGCACCTCGAGGTGGTCGACGTCGACGGCGGTCATGCCGCCGAAGTGCCGGGTGACGCCGTCGACCGTCAGGATCGGGTCGGCCTTCGTGTGGGTGTACGTCTCAGACACTGAACGACAGCTCCTTCTTGTTGCCCAGGAGTCCCTGTGGCCGGAACACGATGAGGAGCATGAGCGCGACGCCGACGAGCACGTAGGAGAACTGCTCCGCCTGCTGCGCGTTCATGATCGAGTCGGGGATGAAGTCCCCGGCGAGGGTGCGGACGAAGAGCCGCACGACGAAGAACAGGATCGCCCCGAGCACCGGACCGAACACGGTCGCGGCACCGCCGAGGATCAGCGCGGTCCAGATGAAGAACGTCATGGAACGGCCCATCGCGTCCGGCTGCACGGAACTCGGCAGCACGTAGATCACCCCGGCGAGCGCACCGAGCGCGCCGCCGAACACGAGCGCCTGCATCTTGTACGAGTAGACGTTCTTGCCGAGGGACCGCACGGCGTCCTCGTCCTCGCGGATGGCCTTCACGACGCGACCCCACGGGCTGCGCATGAGCAGGAAGAGCACGAGGGTGAAGAGCGCCACGAGGCCCCAGGCCGCGATGCGGATCCACCAACCGTTGACGCCGTTGTTCGAGTACGTGAACCACAGGATGCTCGTGGTGCCGTCGGGCAGCGGGCTGAGGGCGTTGAACGGGTCGCGGTAGCTCGACCCGGCGATGCCGTTCGAGCCGCCGGTGGTGTTCGTCAGCAGGCTGGAGCGTCCGACCATGCGGATGATCTCGGCGCCGGAGATCGTCACGATCGCCAGGTAGTCGCCGCGCAACCGCAGGGTCGGGATGCCGAGGATGACCGCGAACACGATCGCGACCGCCAGGGCGATGAGCACCGCCATGACGAAGGGCAGGCCGTTCGTGATCGAGATCGCGAAGCCGTAGGCGCCGAGCAGCAGGAACGCCGCCTGGCCCATGTTGATCAGTCCGGTCAGACCGAAGTGCACGTTGAGGCCGATCGCGGCCAGGGCGAACGCCGCCGTGGTGGGGGCGAGGGCCTCCTGCGTCAGCGAGGACAGCAGGTTCAGGATGTAGTCCATGTCGGTGCTCCCTTAGCCGATGCGCTCGGCGCGACCGAAGATGCCCTGCGGCCGGAACAGCAGGATGAGGATGAGGATCACGAGGGCCGTGGCGTACTTGAAGTCACCCGGCAGCACGAGGTTCGTGAGCTCGACGACGATGCCGATGATCATCGAGCCGACGAGGGCGCCGTACGCGGTGCCGAGACCGCCGAGCGTGACGGACGCGAACATGAGCAGCAGCAGCTGGAGGCCGGTCTGCCAGTTCACGCCGTTGAGCACCAGGCCGAGCATCACGCCGGACAGGCCCGCGAGGCCGGCGGCGAGCGTCCACACGAAGCGGATGACGCGGTCGACGTCGATGCCGGACGCCGCGGCGAGCGCCGGGTTGTCCGACACGGCGCGGGTGGCACGGCCGAAGCGGGTCTTGGCCAGGAACAGGCCGGTGCCGACGAGGACGACGAGCGCGATGCCCATCGCGACGTAGGACTGCACGGTCAGCGTGAGACCGGCGAAGGTCACCGTCTCGGGGTTGCCCTGCTGGATGCGGACGGTCGAGGCGCCGAAGAAGTACTGGAAGGCGTACTGCGCGGCGATCGACAGACCGATCGTGACGATCATGAGCTGGGTGAGGCTGATCCGACGGCGGCGCAGTGGCCTCCAGATCGCGGCGTCCTGCAGGTACCCGGTCGCCGCACAGAGCAGCGTGACGACGATGCCGGTCACCCAGATGTTCCAGCCGAGCTGGTTCGCGAAGACGTAGGCGAGGAGACCGCCGAGGGTCACCTGCTCACCGTGCGAGAAGCTCGACAGGCCGGTGGTGCCGTAGATGAGCGACAGGCCGACCGACGCGAGGGCGATGAGGAGCCCGAGCCGGATGCCCGACGCGAGCTGCTGCCAGGCGCGTGCGGCGCTGACGCTGCTCGTGTCGTCGCTGGTGGTGGCGCCCTGCTGGTCGGACAGCTGGAAGATCTGGCCGACGTTGGCGTTGAGCGTGGCGTTCACCTTGCGCTCGGCGTCGGCGGCGTTCGTCAGGTACTGCCCCTTCGGCAGCGAGTCCTGGTCGACGCTGACGGTGTACTGCCCCGCCGTGGTCACGGACACCGACCAGCGCCCGGTGTCGTCGGTGGTCGCCGTCTGCGCGAACCCGCCGGCCCCGGCGACGTCGACGTCGACCCCGGTCGCGGGCTTCCGCTCGGAGTCGAGGATGGTGCCCCGGATGCAGCCGTTCGTGGGGCTGACCGTGCAGGGGCCGGAGCTCGCCGGTGCGCCGGTGCTCGGGCTGCTGCTGGCGGAGGGACTGCTCGTCGCCGCGTCGGCTGCGGGCGACACTGCCCAGTCGACCGCGAAGGTGGCGAGGAAAGCGAGGAAGAGTACTGCGGCGAGGACCAGGCGGTTGCGACCTGGTGCCCCACGGCGGAATCGGCGCATGAGCGCTGACCCCGGCGGAGTGATGGAACCCACGGATGAGCCTCTCGTTCGGATAGTCGAGGACCATAGGGATTTTTTGTGTCCCCCGTGTTTCCAGCACGTCTCCTGCACAAATCGTGCTGCATTCGTGACCGAGACCCCGTCGATCCGCGGAAATCCGCCCGTCCAGCCGGTACAGGACTCTCAGGAACGGGTCGTCGGACCGCTGTCGGTCCGCGCGCGGCGCCCGCCGAGCCCGGACGGTCGGGGGACGACGGAATGGCGGGAGTGTCGCGCGCGTTACCATGGCCCATCGGGAACCCGACGACGCGCCCCGGTGCCACCACTTCACCTCGCCCACGAAGGGGAACCATGGACCAGCCGGATCCGTTCGGATTCATCGGACTCACGTACGACGACGTCATGCTCCTGCCCGGGCACACCGACGTCATCCCGAGCGAGGCGTCCACGACGTCCCGGCTCACGAAGCGCATCGACGTGCACGTCCCGCTGCTGTCGGCGGCGATGGACACCGTGACCGAGGCGCGCATGGCGATCGCGATGGCCCGTCAGGGCGGCATCGGCATCCTCCACCGCAACATGTCCATCGCGGACCAGGCCGCGTACGTCGACAAGGTCAAGCGGTCCGAGTCCGGCATGATCACCAACCCCGTGACGACGACCCCGGACGCGACCGTGGCCGAGGTCGACGCCGTCTGCGGGCAGTTCCGCGTCTCCGGGCTGCCGGTCGTCGAGTCGGACGGCACCCTCGTCGGCATCATCACGAACCGTGACATGCGCTTCGTCGCACCGTTCGAGACGGCGACCACCCTCGTCCGCGACGTCATGACCAAGGCGCCCCTCATCACCGCGCCCGAGGGCATCGACCCCGAGGACGCGGTCGCGATCTTCGCGCAGCACAAGATCGAGAAGCTCCCGCTCGTCGACGCCGACGGCAAGCTCCGCGGCCTCATCACCGTCAAGGACTTCGACAAGAGCGAGAAGTACCCGGACGCCACGAAGGACGACGAGGGCCGCCTGCGCGTCGGCGCCGCGATCGGCTTCTTCGGCGACGCCTGGCAGCGCGCCGAGGCCCTGCGCGACGCGGGCGTGGACGTGCTCGTCGTCGACACCGCCAACGGCGAGAGCGAGGGCGTGCTCGACATGGTCCGCCGCCTGAAGGCCGACCCGTCGTTCGCCGGCATCGACGTCATCGGCGGCAACGTGGCGACCCGACAGGGCGCGCAGGCGCTCATCGACGCCGGCGTGGACGCCGTCAAGGTCGGCGTCGGGCCGGGCTCGATCTGCACCACCCGCGTGGTCGCCGGCGTCGGCGTCCCGCAGGTCACCGCCGTGTACGAGGCGTCGCTCGCCGCGCGTGAGGCCGGCGTGCCGGTCATCGCCGACGGCGGTCTGCAGTACTCGGGCGACATCGCGAAGGCCCTGGTCGCCGGTGCTGACACCGTCATGCTCGGGTCGCTCCTCGCGGGCACCGACGAGAGCCCGGGCGAGCTCGTCTTCGTCGGCGGCAAGCAGTACAAGGCGTACCGCGGGATGGGCTCCCTCGGCGCACTGCAGACCCGCGGCGAGAAGACCTCGTACTCGAAGGACCGCTACTTCCAGGCCGACGTCCCCTCGGACGAGAAGCTCATCCCCGAGGGCATCGAGGGCCAGGTCCCCTACCGCGGCTCGGTGGCGAACGCCGTCTACCAGCTCGTCGGCGGACTGCGGCAGTCGATGTTCTACGTCGGTGGCCGCACGGTGCCGGAGCTCAAGGCCCGCGGCAAGTTCGTCCGCATCACCGCGGCCGGGCTCAAGGAGTCCCACCCGCACGACATCAAGATGGTCGTCGAGGCCCCGAACTACCGCGGCTGACCCCGGACTCCTCCCCTCCCGCGCTTCTGCCCGAGACGCCCCCGTTGCGTCGAGACGCCGCCGAATCCGGCGGCGTCTCGGCGATTCGGGGCGTTTCGCGTTGACGGTGGCGTCTCGCTCGCTCCTGCACCGAGGGTGACGGCCGGGAGGCCCTCCACAACGCACGCTGTCGCCGCTCTTCCGCCACGTGGTCACGCGAGACTGCCGCGCATGTCAGTCACGCCGTCTCCCGTCCTCGCCGGTCGTCCGGCGGACCTCCGCGACCCGGTGCGCCTGTTCCACGGCGCGGCGGTCGAGCGCGAGGCGTGGGACGGTCTGGACGAACGTGGACGCCGGCGACTCGTGGTGCGCACCCGGGCCGCGGCGCTGCACCGTCCAGCGGTCGTCTCGCACCGGTCCGCCGGGGCGCTGTGGGGCCTCCCCGAACTCGGGCGCTGGGACTGGCGCCTGCACGTGATCGACCCTGCGCTCCGGAAGACGCACGTCGGCCGAGGCGTCGTGCGGCACACCGGTGACCTGTCGGAGGGCGACGTCGCCGATGCAGCCGGGGTCCCGGTGACGTGCCTGCTCCGGACGGTGGTCGACATCGTGCACGTCGCACCCCTGGCACACGCGGTCCTCGTGCTCGACCACGTGCTGCACGACGGGGCCGCGTCGCTCCCGGACCTCGAGCGTGCTCTCGCGGCCCGTGCGGGGACACGTGGTTCGCGTGTGGCCCGGACGGCGCTCGAGTTCGCGGACGGCGCCGCCGAGTCCCCGGGCGAATCGGTCAGCAGGGTGGCGATGCGGGAACTCCGAGTCGCTCCAGCGGTACTGCAGCGGGAGTTCGACACCGACGCCGGACGCTTCCGGGTGGACTTCTGGTGGCCTGACGCCGGCGTCGTCGGCGAGTTCGACGGCCGGGTCAAGTACGACGACCGTGAGGCCTTGTGGACGGAGAAGCGCCGCGAGGACGCACTGCGACGGCTACCCGAGGTGAGGGGCTTCGCACGGTGGGGCATGCGCGAAGCGCTCGACCCGGGGCTCCTGGCGCCCGTGCTGCTCGCGGCGGGCCTCCCGCTCGGGCGCGGCTGGGCCGAGCGGTCGCGGTGATCGAGTCCCTCGGCGCTCCGTCGCCGAGACGCCACCGTCTGGAGGGCGTTGTGGCTCCTCGAGACGCCGGTGTCCACCCGAGACGCCGCCGAACTGCCGAGACACCGTCGGATTCGCGGGCGTCTCAGCGTGTTCAGGGCGTCTCAGCGTGTTCAGGGCGTCTCGAGCCAACGACGGCGTCCCGGGCCGCGACGGGGAGCCGCCCCCGCCGCCTACGCGCTCCGCCAGTCGTCGGAGGTGATGTGGCTGCCGCCGTGGGGGCCCATCTGGAGCATGCCGCCGTCGACGGGCAGGGACACCCCCGTGATGTACGACGATGCCGGCGACGCCAGGAACGCCACCGCGGCCGCGATCTCCCACGCGTTGCCCGGCCGGCCGAGCGGGACCCCCGGCCGGGAGATCGTGTGCGGATCCTCGTCCTCGGCACCGGTCATCCGGGTCGCGATCTCGCCCGGCGCGACGGCGTTGGCCGTGATCCCGGACGGAGCGAGCTCGATCGCGATCGTCTTCAGGAGCCCACCGAGCCCGTGCTTCGCTGCGTCGTACGCGCTCGACCCGTACCGGGGCTGGTGCTCGTGGACGCTCGTGATGCCGATGATCCGCCCGCCGGTGCCCTGTCCGACCATGTGCCGCGCTGCTGCCTGGATCGTGACGAACGCCCCGTCGAGGTCGGTGGCGACGGTGTGCCGCCACTGCTCGAGCGTGATGTTCAGGAACGGCGCGTTGTCGCCCGTGCCCGCATCGGCGACGATCACGTCCACGCCGCCGAGCTGCGCCACGAGGCGATCGATCACGGCGCCCGCCTGGTCGAGCTGCGTCACGTCGATCTGCTCGACGAAGGCCCGCCGTCCGGCCTGTCGGACCTCGGCGGCGGTCTCCTCGGCGCGCTCGGGCTCGGACAGGTAGGTGATGCCGACGTCCATGCCGGCGGCAGCGAGCGCCACCGCGGTGGCCTTGCCGATGCCGGACTCGGCGCCGGTGACGATCGCGCGCGTGGGACGGAAGGTGGTGGTGGAAGCTGCGTCGCTCATGGGCCGGACCGTACGCGCGACCGCCGCAGTGCTCCCCCGGGTCCGCGCCCCCTGCACAGAACGACGCGGACGAGCCCGCGCGGGAGCGCTCCAGCCGATCCCGAACGGTCCGCACGGGCCTCGGCGAGCGCGAGGACCGTCCGGACGGACTCCTCATCAGGGGTTCCCGTGCACCTCCTCAGTTTCGTCACGGGTGTGTAACGAAACGTCCAGGTGATGATCTCGGACACACACGCGAAACACTTCGGCCCTAGTTTTCTCGGCAACCCACGTGGAGGAGACCGCGCTCGACCCGATGCGGTTGGGCCTCCGCGCAGAGAAAGGGCTCCACGGATGACCAGAACCACCCGTGCCACCACGGCACTGGCAGTGGCGGGAGCGGCAGCGCTCCTCCTCGCCGCGTGTTCCACCAGCGGCAGCGCCGAGACCACTTCCTCCGCCTCCGCCGGCGGTGCGAAGAAGGACCCGGCGGCGAGCTGCAAGGCCCCCGACACCCCCGGTACCGACGCGCTGAAGATCGGCACGATCCTCCCGCTGACGGGCACCCTGTCGTACCTCAACCCGCCCGCCGAGTCCGGCGTCGGCCTCGCGGTCGAGGACATCAACTCGGCCGGAGGCGTGCTCGACAAGGACGTCAGCATCGACCCCGCGACCGACTCGGGCGACAGCAACGACATGACCGTGTCGAGCTCGGCCGCGACGAAGCTCGTCAACGCCAAGGTGCCGGTCGTCATCGGCGCCGAGTCGTCGAGCGTCACGCTCAACGTCATCGACCAGCTGACGAGCAACTGCATCGTGCAGATCTCGCCGGCGAACACCGCGACCGACCTGTCCGGGTACTCGTCGCACTACTACCGGACCGCGCCGCCGGACTCGGTGCAGGGCTCGGCCCTCGGCCAGCTCGTCACGGGTGACGGCAACGCCAAGGTCGCGTTCCTGGTCTTCAACGACACCTACGGCACGGGTCTCCGCGACACCGTGCAGCAGGCGATCGAGGACTCGGGCGGCCAGGTCGTCTACGGCGGCAAGGGCAAGGGTCAGGAGTTCCCGCCCGGACAGACGACGTTCTCGTCCGAGGTCACCGCTGCGCTCGCCGCGAAGCCGGACGCCATCGTGGTGCTCGCCTTCGACGAGACGAAGTCGGTCATCCCGGAGCTCAAGTCGCAGAACGCCGACATGTCGAAGATCTACATGTCCGACGGCAACACCGCGGACTACTCGAAGGACTTCGACCCGGGCACCCTCGAGGGCGCGCAGGGCACCATCCCCGGCGCCAGCCCGAAGGACGAGCTGAAGCAGCGCCTGTCGGACTTCTACAAGCAGTCCTCGGGCAAGGAGCTGGCTGACTACTCGTACGCTGCCGAGTCCTACGACGCCACGACCCTCGCTGCGCTGGCCGCGGTGAAGGGCAAGGGCACCGACTCGGGCACCATCCAGGCCAACATGGCCGCGGTGTCCGGTGCGGACGGCGGCACGAAGTGCGAGACGTTCAAGGCGTGCAAGGACCTGCTCGACAAGGGTGAGGACATCCAGTACACCGGCCCGTCCGGCATCGGTCCGTTCGACAGCAAGAACGACCCGTCGAGCGCCTACATCGGCATCTACAAGTTCGACGGCGACAACAAGCCCGTGTACCAGACCGCCATCCAGGGCTCGGTCTCGAAGTAACACGCAGCACGCGACGTCGGCCCCGGACCTCATGCAGGTCCGGGGCCGACGTCGTCCCCGCGAGACTCGCGTCCGCGGACAGTTCCGCGGGCGCGGGCCTGCGGAACTGTCCGCATCGCCGAGCCTCGGCACAGCGCACCGGTCCGCAGATGATGCGACCCGGACGGGAGGCGCGGCTCGTGCCCGTCAGGCCGGCTCGCCCGCCGCAGGGGCGAGCGTCCGCCGCCGCGCGGCCCGGGCCGCCACGAAGCTGTCGACCGTCAGGACCACGAGCGCGACCCAGACGATCCCGAAGCCGATCCACCGCGCGGGCGGCATCGCCTCGTGCTGCACGACCACCCCGACCAGGAGCTGCATCACCGGCGCGAGGTACTGCGTCAGGCCGAGCGTCGACAGGGACACCCGCCGGGCGGACGACGCGAAGAGCAGCAGCGGCACCGCGGTCGCGGGCCCGGTGAGCACCGTGACGAGGACGTGCGGCCACCCCTCGCTCGTGAACGTCACCCCGCCGCCGAGACCCGTGACGCCGAGCACGACGAGCGCCCCCACGGCGATCGGGACCAGCCAGACGGTCTCGATCGTCAGGCCGCTCAGCGCGTCGACGGTGCCCCCGACCCGCTTCTTCACCAGGCCGTAGCACCCGAACGAGAACGCCAGCGCGAGCGAGATCCACGGCACCTGCCCGTAGCCGACCGCGATGACGACGACCGCGACGACGCTGATGCCGACGGCCGCCCACTGCGCCGCACGCAGGCGCTCGCGGAGCACGACCACGCCGAGGGCGATCGTGACGAGCGGGTTGATGAAGTACCCGAGCGCCGCCTCGACCGTGTGGCCCGTCGTCGTCGCGGCGACGTACACGGTCCAGTTCACCAGGATGAGCACGGCCGCGAGTCCCATCACGAGCATCACCCGGCGCTGGGCGAGCAGGGAGCGGGTGCGCAGCCACGACCGGGTGACGGCGATCGCCACCGCGCAGAAGACCAGGCCGAAGACGATCCGCCAGGCGACGATCTCGAACGCGCCGGCGGGGGCCATCGCGGCGAAGAGCAGGGGCATCAGGCCCCAGAGTCCGTACGCGACGATCGCCTGCACGACGCCGACGGATGCCTCGCTGCGTGCCGGACGCGCCGGGGTCGCTTCACTCACGGAACCATCCTAGGAAGGGGCGCGGACGCTGCGGGCGGACAGCGCGCCTCCAGGCCGACCACCGGGACGGGCCCGGACGCACGAACGCCCCGCCGGCTGCGAGCCGGACGGGGCGTTCGTGACGAGAGCTGCTGGTCTCAGTGCTCGATGACCGCGAGGACGTCGCGCGCCGAGAGGACGAGCAGGTCCTCGCCGGAGTACTTGACCTCGGTGCCGCCGTACTTCGAGTAGATGACCTTGTCGCCGACGGCGACGTCGAGCGGCACGCGGTTGCCGTTGTCGTCGATGCGACCCGGACCCACTGCGACGACCTCGCCCTCCTGGGGCTTCTCCTTCGCGGTGTCCGGGATGACGAGACCGGAAGCGGTGGTCTGCTCCGCCTCGACCTGGCGGATGACGATGCGATCCTCGAGCGGCTTGATGGTGACGGCCACGGTGACCTCTTCTTTCTCGGTACTGACTCGGTACAGATGGGAACCGGTTGGCACTACGCACAGGAGAGTGCCAACCACAACTCTAGGGACAGTCTGGCACTCGGTCAATCCGAGTGCCAGCACGTGTCGGGCCTCCCCGGCGACCTGGGAGGATCGACGGGTGGAAGCCGCCGACCTCGCCCAGCTGCTGACCCCCGAGGGGATGGCCCTGCTCGACCGTACCCCCGGCGTCTCGGACGGGGGCGAGATCGTCCGGGTGGTCTCCCGGCTCCGTGGCGAGGGACACGACCCGGGGCTCGTGGCAGCCGTGCTGACCCAGGCGAAGCTCCGCCAGAAGGCCCGCGCGAAGTTCGGGGACTTCGCCGCGCGGATGCTCTTCACCGAGGCCGGCCTCGAACAGGCCACCCGACTGCAGGTCGCCGCGCAGCACGCCGGTCGCTTCGCCGCCGCCGGACTGACCCGGGTCGCGGACCTCGGCTGCGGGATCGGTGGCGACGCCATGGCGATGGCCGCGCTCGACCTCGACGTCACCGCCGTCGACCGCGACGAGGTGACCGCGGCGGTCGCGACGCACAACCTCGCGCTCTGGCCGAACGCCCGGGTCGAGCTCGGCGACGCGGCCGCCTTCGACCTGTCCCGGGTCGACGGCGTCTGGATGGACCCCGCGCGACGCACGGCCGGGCACGCGAACACGAGGCGCCTGGCCGACCCGGACGACTGGTCGCCGTCGCTCGACACCGTGTTCGCCGCCGCGACGACGACCCCGACGGGCGTGAAGCTCGGCCCGGGCATCGACCGCGACCTGATCCCGGACACGCTCGAGGCGCAGTGGGTGTCCGTCGACCGCGAGGTCGTCGAGCTCGTCCTGTGGTCCGGGCCCCTCGCCCGTGACGGCGTCCGGCGCGCGGCCACCGTCATCGGCGGTCACGGCATCGCCGAGCTCACCGGCCCGGCGGACGCCGAGGACGTCGAGGTCGGTCCCGTCGGCGCCTACCTGTACGAGCCGGACGGCGCCGTCATCCGTGCGCGGTTGATCGGTGACCTGGCGCGGTCGATCGGAGGCCGGATGCTCTCCGAGGGCATCGCGTACGTCACGTCGGACCGTGCCGTGACGACGCCGTTCGCGCAGGGGTTCCGGGTGCTGGACACGATGCCCCTCGACGTGAAGCAACTGTCGGCACGCCTGGCGGCGGAGGACGTCGGCACCGTCGAGATCAAGAAGCGCGGCGTCGACGTCGACCCGGCGCAGTTCCGGAAGCGGTTGCGGCTGCGGGGGCGGCGGTCGGTGACGCTCGTGCTCACCCGTCTGAAGGGACGGCACACCGCGCTCCTGTGCGAACGCCTCACCGACGTGGCCGGCTCGGCCGCGGGGCGGTAGCGGGGCGGTAGCGGGGCACGAGGCTGCGCGGGCGGTCGGCGAGAGGCGCTCTCGCTGTCGCGATCACGTCAGCGACAGCGACAGACCCCCGCCGAACATCGGCGGGGGTCTGTCGATCTCGCGGAACGGAGCCGTGCAGCTCGGCGCGGGTCAGCGGATGAAGGCGCCCGAGTCGTAGCCGTACGGGTCGGAGGACGAGTGGCTCGACGCGATCGCGATGATGAAGATCACCGCGAAGAGCACGTAGAGCCCGGTCAGCACCCACCCGCCGATGACCCCGGCGAGGGCCAGTCCACGGCCACCCTCACCCGTCTGCTTGATCTTCCCGAGGGCGATGTGCCCCATGATCGCGCCGGCGGGGCTCGTGAGGATCACGATCGGCCAGATGACGACCCCGGCGAACGCGAACACGATCGACAGGATCGCCAGGGTGTTCGTCTTCGGGCGCTGGGCGTACGGCTGGTACCCGCTCGTGGCGTACGGCGACGCGTAGGGGTTCCCGCCCTGCTGCGGCGCGTAGGGGTTCTGCTGGGGGCTCGAGGCCGCGTACGGGTTGCCCTGGTGCGACTGCTGCGCGTACGGGTTGCCCTGGTGCGACTGCTGCGCGTACGGGTTGCCCTGCTGCGACTGCTGCGCGTAGGGGTTGCCCTGCTGCGACTGCGGTGCGTACGGGTTGTGCTGGGGCCCCGAGGCCGCGTGCGGGTTGCCCTGCTGGGACTGCTGCGCGTACGGGTTGCCCGACGGCTGCTGGCCCTGACCGTACGGGGCGCCCGACGCCTGCTGGCCCTGGCCGTACGGGGTGCCCTGCGACGGCTGCGCGGAGGGGTTCGCGGGCTGCTGGCTGCCCGACTGCCCGTCCTGCTGCTGCCGGCCGTCGTCTCCCCCGCTCGACTCGCCCGGCTTCGGCCACTGGTTCTGATCGGACACCGTCCACCCCTCCCGGCACCCGGTCGGTCGGTGCCTGCTGAGCATCCTCCCACACGGGCCGGGAGCCGGTTCAGGCGTCGGCGTGCGCCACCCGGCCGCGCGACTCAGACCTGGACGGTCGTCACCGGCAGCGTGGAGTCCGCCGCGATGCCGAGGTCGCTCGGCGCGTGCCCCTCTGCCACCAGGCGCGCACCGACCGCGGCGATCATGGCCCCGTTGTCGGTGCAGAGGTCGAACGGTGGGATCCGCAGCGCGACCCCGGCGGCGGCGCAGCGTTCCTCGGCGACGGCGCGCAACCGTGCGTTCGCGACGACCCCACCCCCGAGCAGCAGGCGGTCGACACCGGTGTCCCGGCACGCGGCGAGCGCCTTCGTGAGGAGCACGTCGACGACGGCCTCGCGGAACGACGCCGCGACGTCGGCGACGGGGACCTCGCGGCCCTCGTCCCGGCACTTCTCGACCCACCGCGCGACGGCGGTCTTCAGCCCGGAGAACGAGAAGTCGTACCGGTGCTGCGCCATGTCCTTCGGCAGCGTCAGGCCGCGCGGGAACCGGATCGCGGTCGGGTCACCCTCCGCTGCCGCCCGGTCGATCTGCGGCCCGCCCGGGTAGGGCAGTCCGAGCAGGCGTGCGACCTTGTCGAACGCCTCGCCGGCCGCGTCGTCGATCGTCTCGCCGAGCAGTTCGACGTCGCCGACCAGGTCCCGCACGAGCAGCAGCGACGTGTGGCCGCCGGACACGAGCAGCGCCACGGTCGGCAGCTCGATCGCGCTGCCGTCCGCACGCAGGACGTCCGCACCGACGTGCCCGACCAGGTGGTTCACGCCGTACAGCGGCTTGCCCGTCGCGACCGCCAGTGCCTTGGCTGCGCCCACCCCGACCATCAGGGCGCCGGCGAGCCCCGGGCCGGCGGTCACGGCGACGGCGTCGAGCTCGTCGAGCGTGACACCCGCGCGGTCGAGGGCCTCGTGCAGGGTCGGGGTCATTGCCTCGAGGTGCGCCCGTGCGGCCACCTCGGGCACGACGCCGCCGTAGCGGGCGTGCTCGTCCATGCTCGACGCGATGACGTTGGCGAGCAGGGTGGTCCCGCGGACGATGCCCACGCCGGTCTCGTCACAGCTCGTCTCGATGCCGAGCACCAGGGGTTCAGTCGCGCTCACCGAGGGTCTCCTGTCCGATCGGTCCGACACCGGTGGACGCACCGGGGGTGACGGGGAGCTCCGCCCGCATCACCCACGCGTCGACACCGTCGGGCTGGTAGTAGCGGGGCCGCACGGCGATGCGCTCGAACCCGGCAGCGGTGTACATCGCCTGCGCCACGGGGTTGTCGGCGCGCACCTCGAGGAACACCTCGTGCACCTCACGCCGTCGGGCCTCGTCGAGGAGCTCCGTGAAGAGCACCTTCCCGATGCCCCGGCCCCGCTGCTCGGCAGCGACCGCGATGGTCTGCACGTCAGCGACGGGGTTGCCCGCGAGCGAGGACAGCCCGGCGTAGCCGACGACCGTCGGGGCGCCGTCCTCGGTCGTCTCGACCACGACGTAGTACCCGTGCGGGGACCACAGCTCCCCCGCCATCTGCGACGAGGTCCAGGCGTCCGTCGGGAACGACGTGTGCTCGAGGAACATGACGTCGTCGAGGTCCTGCGGGACCGCACGGCGCAGCCGCAGGCCGGCGGGCAGTCCGGTCACCGGACGACCCGCTTCGGGGCCCCCGGCACGGTGACGTCGGGGTCACGCAGGTAGAGGGGGGTGTCGTCGGCGAAGGGCGCGCCGGAGGCGAGCCGGTCTGCTGCCAGCGACCCGAGCCTCCCGGCCAGGACGGTCGTGACGGTCTCGCGGGGCCAGTCGACGGCCTCCGGACGGGAGGCGCGGATCGCCTCGTCCAGGTCCGCCGGCTTCGCGAGTCCGGGACCGGCGACCCGCGTGCCGGTCTCGTCGTGGGCGCTCCAGTAGACCTCGCGGCGGCGCGCGTCCGTCAGGACGACGACGGGGTGCCGCTGCAGGTCGGCCGCGATCGCGTCGTGGCTGACGAGCGGGAGGAGGGGGACGCCGCGGGCGGCGGCGAAGGTGCGCGCGGCGGCGATCCCGACGCGCAGGCCGGTGAAGGGGCCGGGGCCCGTGCCGGCGACCACCCCGGTGACGTCGGCACCGGTGACGCCGGCCTCGGCGAGCACCTCGGCGAGGAACGGGCCGATCACCTCGGCGTGCCGGCGGGAGTCGTCGGTGCTGCGCTCGGCGAGCACACGACCGCTGGCCGGGTCGACGACGGCGACCGAGGTGCCGGCGGACGTGTCGATGGCGAGGAGCACGCGTCCATCGTAGGCGCGATCGGGACGGCGGACGGTGGCGTAGTGTCCGGTGATGTTCCACCAGCACGAGGGAGGTCACCGATGCCCTGGACACCGCGCACGGCAGCGCACCGCGATCCCGAGCAGTGGCGCCGTCGGGGCCTGCTGCCGCCCGCGGACGTCGACGCGCTCGTGCACGCCCGACTCGGGTGGTTGCCGGTCGACGACCCGGCCTACGCCGACTTCTTCATCGACCCGACCACCTCGGTGCGGTCGGGCTGAACCGGCGATCCGTCAGAGCGTGACGTCCGCCCAGCGCGGCCCGGTCGCGGTGACGATCACCCGTCGGGGCTCGTCGGGAACGTCGTCGGGGTCGAGGTCGTCGGCGTCGCCGTCGGGCGCGTCCGCTCCCGTCGCTCGGACGATCTCCACGTCGAGGATGCTGTCCGCGATGCCGTCGACGAAGCCCCGGCCCCACTCGACCACCACGATCGAGGCGTCCCAGTCGAGGTCGAGGTCGTCGAGCTCCACGGGGTCGCTCAACCGGTAGGCGTCGACGTGGACCAGGTCCGGGCCGGTCGTCGTCGGGTGGGTCCGGGCGAGGACGAAGGTGGGGCTCGACACCTGCCCCCGCGCGCCGAGCGCGGCCCCGAAGCCACGCGTGAGCGTCGTCTTGCCCGCACCGAGCGGCCCGGTCAGCACGACGAGGTCGCCGGCACGCAGGACACGTGCGAGCCGCGCACCGAGCACACCCATCTCGTCGGTCGTCGACACCGTCGTGTCGAGCAGCACCCGGGCGTCCGTCACGGCTGCTCCCGGAGGTAGTCGCCGACCCGGCCCTCGACCTGGTGCCCGACGACCTCGCGCGGGACACGGGCCCCGATCCGGCAGGTCACCTCTTCCCCGATGGTGCCGAGCGCCTCGCCCCACTCGAGGACGGTCATCTCGCCGTGCTCCCCCGTGCCGAACAGCACGACCTCGTCGCCGACGCGGACCTCGTCGTCGCCGACGTCGACCAGGAACTGGTCCATCGCGACGCGACCGGCGACCGGGTACCGCTTCCCGCCGATCGTCACCTCGACGCGGCCCTGCGCGCGACGCGGCACCCCGTCCGCGTAGCCCACGGGCACGAGCGCCAGGGTGGTCTCCGACGTGGTGCGGTACGTGTAGTCGTAGGAGACGCCGGTGTCGACCGGGACCCGTTTCGTCTTCGCGACCGAGGCCGTGAGCGTCATCACCGGCTCGAGCCCGAGGTCGGCGGCGGACACGCCCTCGGCACCCGGGATGCCGAGCAGGTTCGCGCCCATCCGCACCATGTCCTTGCGGAACTCCTTCCGCTCGAGCCCGGCGAGCGAGGCCGCGACGTGCTCCATCGGCAGGTCGAGCCCGAGGTCCTCCGCGGTCTCGACGGCCCGGTCGAACACGGCGACCGCGGCGCTGTCGTCCTCGTCCGACGACTCCGCGAGGTGCGTGTACGCCGCGACGACCTCGATCCGGCCGGCGCGCTGCGCGTCGACCGCGAGTGCCACCAGCTCCGGCCAGGCGTCCGCGGTCGCGCCGTCGCGGTGCAAGCCGGAGTCGACGCCGAGGTGGACCCGTGCCGGACGCTGGTCGACGGCGTCGACGACCCGCTGCAGCTCGGCGACGTTCGAGACGCCGAGGTCGATCGCCGAGTCCACGGCGTCGCGGAAGTCGAGCGCCGGGTCGTGCTGCCAGGTGAACAGGTGCACGTCCTCGCCGACGCCGATCGCCCGGAGGCGCAGCGCGGCCGGCACGGTCAGCACGCCGATCCAGCGGATGCCGGCGTCGACGGCCGCGAGCGCGATCGGCTCGAGACCGTGCCCGTAGGCGTCGGCCTTCATGATCGCCATGACCTCGACCGGGTGCATCCACTCGCGCACGAGGTCGAGGTTCGACCGGTAGGCGTCGAGGTCGATCCGGGCCCGACGAAGGGGGGCGTTCACGTCGTCCTCCGTTCCACGCTGCGGCCGACCCTGGCGACCACCTCGTAGTTGATGGTGTCGATCGCCGCTGCCCAGTCCTCGACCGCGGGGTCGCCGTCCGCCGGGTCGCCCCAGAGCACGACCTCGTCGCCCACCCGGACGTCGGCGTCGCCGATGTCGATGTGCATGGCGTTCATCGCGACGCGGCCGACGACGGGGAACTCCCGGTCGCCGATGCGCACCGACACCCGGTTGCCGAGGTCGCGGTCGAAGCCGTCGGCGTACCCGAGGCCGATCACCGCGAGCCGGGTGTCCGTCGCTGCACGCCAGGTGTAGCCGTAGCTGACGCCGTCGCCCGCGGCCACCGGGACGGTCCGCAGCACCGCGGCGGTCACGCGCATCGCCGGGCGGAGCCCGAGGTCGGCTGAGGTGCGGTCGGCGAAGGGGCTGAGCCCGTAGAGCGCGAGCCCGACCCGTGCGGCGTCGTGGCGCGTCTCCGGCACCGCGATGCCCGCGGCGCTCGCGGCGAGGTGCACGATCTCCGGCACGATGCCGTTCGCCGCCAGGCCGTCGAGCGCCCGCTGGAGTGCGGCGTCCTGGTCGAGGTCGTCGGCGCGCGACGCGTTCGACAGGTGCGACATGAGCCCCTCGACGCGGGTGCGCCCGCCGGCCCGGGCGATCCGCCCGGCGGTGTCGAAGAGCTCGGCCCACTCGGACTCGACCGCGCCGTTCCGGCTCAGCCCGGTGTCGACGCAGACGTGCACCGCGGGCACCTCGGAGTCGGCCGCGGCCGCGAGCTGGGACACGCTCGACACCGCCGGGGTGACGTCGTACTGCGCGGCGCGGCGGAAGTCCTCGTCCGGAGCGTGCAGCCACGCCAGGATCCGGACGCCCTCGTCGATGCCGGCGCGGCGGAGCGCGATGCCCTCCTCGACGTCGGCGACCCCGAGCCACTCGGCCCCGGCGTCGACGAACGCCCGTGCGGCGTCGACCGCACCGTGCCCGTACGCGTTCGCCTTGACGACCGCGATGACACCCGCGGGCGCCACCTGCTCGGACACCGTGGCGTAGTTCGCGATGAGGGCCTCGCGGTCGACCGTGATCCCCGTGAACGCGCTCATGCGCCCCCTCCTTCGATGACGACGAACGCCGTCGCGATCCCGCCGTCGTGCGACAGCGACAGGTGGACGTCCGTCACACCCCGGTCCGCCGCCACCCGACGAGCGCCCTCGTGCAGCGTGAGCGACGGGTTCCGCTGGTCGTCCGACACGACCTCGAGGTCCTGCCAGCTGAGCCCGGCACTGGACCCGAACGCCTTGATGAGGGCTTCCTTCGCCGCGAACCGGGCCGCGAGCGACGACACCGGTCGGGGCTCCCCGTCGCGCAGCTGCTCGGCCGGGGTGAACAGCCGCGTCCGGAGCGCCGGGGTGCGTTCGAGCACACCCCGGAACCGCTCCGTGTCGACGACGTCGACCCCGATGCCGATGATCACGACGCGGGCCTACTCGACGGTGACCGACTTCGCCAGGTTGCGCGGCTGGTCGACGTCGAGCCCCTTGGCGGCGGCGAGCTCCATGCCGAACATGTGCAGCGGCGCGACGGCCAGCAGCGGCTCGAACAGCGGCGTGGCGAGCGGGATCCGCAGGACCTCGTCCGCGAAGGGCAGCACGGCGGCGTCTCCTTCTTCGGCGATCGCGATCACCCGGGCACCGCGGGCGCGGATCTCCTGGATGTTCGAGACCACCTTCGGGTGCAGCGAACGCGGGTCGCGCGGCGACGGCACGATCACGAAGACGATCTGCCCCGGCTCGATGAGTGCGATCGGGCCGTGCTTGAGCTCGCCGGCGGCGAAGCCCTCGGCGTGGATGTACGCGAGCTCCTTGAGCTTGAGGGCCCCCTCGAGCGCGATCGGGTACCCGACGTGGCGGCCGAGGAACAGCACGCTCCGGGTGTCCGCCATCCACTTCGCCAGCTCGGCGACACCGGACGCGTCGTCGATGGTCTGCTGGAGCTTCGGTGCGAGGCCCTCGAGCTCGCTGACCTGCTCGGCGATCTGCTCGGCCGTGAGCGTGCCCTTGAGCGTGGCGAGGTGCAGCCCGAGCAGGTACAGCGCGACGCCCTGGGCGATGAAGGCCTTGGTCGACGCGACGGCGACCTCGGGGCCGGCGTGCGTGTAGATCACCGCGTCGGACTCGCGCGGGATGGTGGCGCCCTGCGTGTTGCAGATCGAGAGCACCTGCGCACCCTGCTCGCGGGCGTACTTGACGGCCATGAGCGTGTCCATGGTCTCGCCCGACTGGCTGATCGAGACGACGAGGGTGCGGTCGCTCAGCACCGGGTCGCGGTAGCGGAACTCGTGGGCGAGCTCGACCTCGACGGGGACGCGTGCCCACTGCTCGATGGCGTACTTGCCGAGGATGCCGGCGTACGCCGCCGTGCCGCACGCGATCACGATGACACGGTCGACCTGCTGCAGCCGATCGGCGATCGGGTCGAGGTCGGTCAGCGTCACGGCACCGTCGTGCACGCGACCGAGGATCGTCTTGGCGACGGCCTCGGGCTCCTCGCTGATCTCCTTGGCCATGAAGGAGCTCCAGCCGCCCTTGTCCGCGGCGGAGGCGTCCCAGCTGACCTCGAACTCCTCTGGGGTCGCCGGCGAGCCGTCGAAGTGCACGACCTCGACGCCGTCGGGACGGATCGTCGCGATCTCGTCCTGGCCGATCGCGAGGGCACGCTGCGTGTAGGCGACGAAGGCCGCGACGTCGGAGCCCATGAAGTTCTCGCCGTCACCGAGGCCCACGACGAGCGGCGAGTTGCGGCGCGCACCGACGACGACGCCCGGCTGGTCGGCGTGCACGACGAGGAGCGTGAAGGCACCCTCGAGCCGCTGCACGACCTGCTGCATGGCAGCGGTCAGGTCCCCGGTCTCGCGGAACGCACGACCGACGAGGTGCGCGGCGACCTCGGAGTCGGTCTCGCTGGTGAACTCGACGCCCGCGGCGACGAGCTCCTGCTTCAGCTCGGAGAAGTTCTCGATGATGCCGTTGTGGATGAGCGCGAGCTTGCCGCCGTCCGCCAGGTGCGGGTGGGCGTTGCCGTCGGTCGGGCCGCCGTGGGTCGCCCAGCGGGTGTGCCCGATGCCGGTGGCACCGTCGGCGATCGGGTGCGACTCGAGCTCCTCGACCAGGGCCTGCAGCTTGCCGGCCTTCTTCGCCGAGACGAGGTCACCCGGCCGGTCGACGACGGCGATGCCCGCCGAGTCGTAGCCGCGGTACTCGAGACGACGGAGACCACCGAGGAGGACCTCCTGGCTGCTCTTGCTGCCGACGTAGCCCACGATTCCACACATGCGCACGATCCTACGGTCTGGCTGGAGATCAACCCTGCAAGTCCGCAGGAGTGGGGATACCGTTCGGGACATGGGACGCTTCGACGACATCGAGATCACCACGCTGCACGGGGAGCACACCACCTTCGCGCAGTTCTCGGACCGGGCCGTCCTCGTCGTGAACGTCGCCTCGCGCTGCGGACTCGCGCCGCAGTACGAGCAGCTCGAGGCCCTGCAGAAGACCTACGGCGACCGCGGCTTCACGGTCCTCGGCTTCCCGAGCAACCAGTTCCTGCAGGAACTCGGCTCGTCGGAGGCGATCGACGAGTACTGCTCCACCACCTGGGGTGTGACCTTCCCGATGTCCGAGAAGGTGAAGGTGAACGGCAGGGGCGCCCACCCGCTCTACCAGGCGCTCAAGGAGACGCCCGACGCCTCCGGCAAGGCCGGCCGGGTGAGCTGGAACTTCGAGAAGTTCCTCGTCGCCCCCGACGGCTCCGTCACACGCTTCCGTCCGACCACGAAGCCGGACGCCCCCGAGGTCGTCGCCGCCATCGAGGCGGCCCTGCAGGCCTGACGGTCACCGTCCGCACGACGGGTCGCGTCCTGCGGACACGCACCGGGCACCGGACGGGAGGCGCGGATCACCGCAGCCGGTCCACGCACGTCCGCCGCGCCTCCCGTCTGTACGCTCGTGCCCATGCCGATCACGGAAGCCACCGTCGCGCACCCGACCCCGTTCGTGGAGATCCCGCGCGACGAGTGGTCCCAGCTCGCACCGAAGGAGCACCTGTCGCTCACCGAGACCGAGATCGTGCAGCTGCGCGGCCTCGGCGACCGGCTCGACATGCAGGAGGTCCTGGAGGTCTACCTGCCGCTCTCCCGCCTGCTGACGCTGTACGCGGCCGGGGCCAGGGACCTGCACGCCGAGACGAGCCGCTTCCTCGGTGAGCGGGCCGGCCGGACGCCCTTCGTGATCGGTGTCGCCGGGTCGGTGGCGGTCGGCAAGTCGACCGTCGCGCGACTGCTCCGCGAGCTGACGAAGCGCTGGCCGGACACCCCGCGGGTCGAACTCGTGACAACCGATGGCTTCCTGTACCCGAACGCCGAGCTCGAGCGCCGCGGGATCATGGACCGCAAGGGCTTCCCGGAGTCGTACGACCGTCGTGCGCTGCTGCGGTTCGTCAGCCAGGTGAAGAGCGGGGCGGCCGAGGTGCGTGCGCCGTTCTACTCGCACCTCGTCTACGACATCGTCCCCGACGCCGAGATCGTCGTGCGGCAGCCGGACGTCCTCATCGTCGAGGGCCTCAACGTGCTCGCGCCGCCGGTGCACGGGCGGCTCGCGCTGTCCGACCTGTTCGACTTCACGATCTACGTCGACGCGAAGACCAAGGACATCGAGTCCTGGTACGTCGACCGGTTCCTCGCCCTGCAGGAGGAGGCGTTCTCGAGCCCGGACTCGTTCTTCCACCGCTTCGCCTCGCTGTCGCGCGAGGACGCGGTCCGGACCGCGACCGAGGTCTGGCGGGCGATCAACGAGCCGAACCTGCTCGAGAACGTGCTGCCCACGCGCTCCCGGGCGACGCTCGTGCTCAAGAAGGGCGCGAACCACAAGGTCAACTCGGTGCTGCTCCGCAAGATCTGACGCGGGGCGGTGGGCGAGGGCGCCGTGCCGCCTCGGTCGTTCCGCGGCGCGACCTGCTCGCGAACAACCGGAAGCGGCTCGCGCCACGTGATCACGTGGCGCGAGCCGCTTCCGGTTGTTCCGACGACCCGGGACGTCGCGTGCGAGTGCCCTACGCGGCCGCGTCGATCGCCAGCCGGTCGCGCACGACGGCGGCCAGCTCCTCGGCGACCCGCTGCGCATCCTCCTGCGACGCCGCCTCGACCATCACGCGGACGACGGGCTCGGTGCCCGACGGGCGCAGCAGCACCCGACCGGCGTCGCCGAGGGCCTCGGTCGCCGCGGCGATCGCGTCCTGCACGCCCTGGTCGTCCAGCCCGTGGCGGTCGACACCGCGCACGTTGAGGAGGACCTGCGGGAAGACGGTCATGCACGACGCGAGCTCCTGCAGGCTCTTGCCCGTGCGGGCCATCTCGGCCACCAGGTGCAGGCCCGTCAGCACGCCGTCGCCGGTGGTGGCGTAGTCGTTGAAGATGATGTGGCCGGACTGCTCGCCACCGAGCGAGAAGCCGCCCTCGTTCATCTTCTCGAGCACGTAGCGGTCGCCCACGCCGGTCTCGAGCACCGTGATGCCCGCGTCCGCCATGGCCCGCTTGAGCCCGAGGTTCGACATGACGGTCGCGACGAGCGTGTCGTCGGCGAGCCGGCCCCGCTCCTGGAGCGAGAGCGCCAGGATCGCCATGATCTGGTCGCCGTCGACGGCGTTGCCGGCGGCGTCCACCGCGAGGCAGCGGTCGGCGTCGCCGTCGTGCGCGATGCCCACGTCGGCGCCGTGCGCCAGCACGGCGGCGGCGAGGTTGTCGATGTGGGTCGAGCCCACACCGTCGTTGATGTTCATGCCGTCCGGGTCCGCGCCGATGAGCGTGACGCGAGCGCCGGCGTTGACGAAGACCTCGGGCGAGACGCCCGCGGCGGCACCGTTCGCGCAGTCGAGCACGACGTGCAGGCCGTCGAGCCGGTGCGGCAGCGTGCCGAGCAGGTGGACGACGTAGCGGTCCTCGGCGTCGGCGAAGCGGGTGATCCGGCCGACGTCGCCGCCCGTGGGCGTCGGGGCGGACTGGTCGTGCATGGCCGCTTCGATGCGGTCCTCGACCTCGTCCGGCAGCTTGCGGCCGCCCGTGGCGAAGAACTTGATCCCGTTGTCGGGCGCAGGGTTGTGGGACGCGGAGATCATCACGCCGAAGTCGGCGTCGATGTCCGCGACGAGGAACGCCGCAGCGGGGGTGGGGATGACCCCGGCGTCGAGCACGTCGACACCGGCGGAGGCGAGACCGGCCGCGACCGCGGCACCCAGGAACTCACCGGAGACGCGCGGGTCGCGCGCCAGGACCGCGCGGGGGCGCGGTCGACCGGACGCCCGGCGGGCGTCCGCATGGTGTCCGTGTGTGAGCACGGCCGCGCTGGCCTGGGCGAGACCCA